>Ga0101941_1001049_pt1 | contig 25580 bp, 23 predicted proteins | sample DewCreD2012metaG_3_FD_75242 | JGI IMG/M metagenome (GOLD analysis project Ga0101941, IMG submission 75242) | Hot spring sediment bacterial and archeal communities from British Columbia, Canada, to study Microbial Dark Matter (Phase II) - Dewar... ...
CCGCTCGAACGTGGCCAGCTCCTCCCAGGGATCCCAGCGCACCAGCGCGGCCATCGCCTCATCACCTCCTCGCACGTCCCGAGGCCTGCTCGGAAGCTCAGCGTGCCGGACCCGGAGCTGGGCTGCATCCGGGAATTCCCTAGCCCCTGTGTGCGCCTGCGCGCGGACGGTGCTTTCATCAGCACCATGGCGGAGGGGAGCGACCGCGTGCGCGTAGACATCGGGGAGCGGGTCTCGCTCGAGGACGTGGTCGCGGTGGCCGGCGGCGCGGCGGTGGAGCTCGGGCCCGAGGCGCGGGCCCGGATGGAGGCCTCCCGGGCCGTCGTCGAGGAGAAGGTCCGGGCCGGCGAGACCGTCTACGGGGTCACCACCGGCTTCGGCGCCCTGGCCGACGTCCGGATCGAGCCCCCGGCCGCGGCCCTCCTCCAGGAACGGATCGTCCGCTCCCACGCCGTCGCCGTCGGGCCGCTCCTCTCCCGCGAGGAGGCCCGGGCCATGCTGTTCCTCCGGGCCCACGTCCTCGCGCTCGGGCGGTCGGGGGTCCGCCCGCTCCTCGTGGAGCAGATGGCGGAGCTCCTGAACCGGGACCTGGTGCCGGCCGTGCCCGAGCAGGGCTCGCTCGGGGCCTCGGGGGACCTCGCGCCCCTCGCCCACCTCGCGCTCCCGCTCCTCGGCCGGGGCGCGGTCCTCGGGCCGGACGGCCGGCCGGTACCGGCGGGGGAGGCCATGGCCCGGGCCGGCCTGTCCCCGATCGCGCTCGAGGCGAAGGAGGGGCTGGCCCTGGTGAACGGCACCCAGGGGATGCTCGCGGTGGGCGCGTTGGCGGCGATCCGAGCCGCGGGGCTCCTGCGGGCCGCGGACGTGGCGGCGGCGATGACGATCGAGGCCGCCCTCGCGACCGACCGGCCCTTCGACGAGCGGCTCCACCGCCTGCGTCCCCACCCCGGCCAGGCCGCGTCGGCCGCGAACCTCCGCCGGCTCCTCGCGGGGAGCGCGATCGTCGCCTCCCACCGGGAGAGCGCGCACCTGGTCCAGGACGCGTACTCGCTCCGGTGCGCGCCCCAGGTCCACGGCGCCGCGCGGGACGCGCTCGCCTACGCGCGGGCGGCGCTCGAGGTCGAGCTGGGCTCGGTCTCGGACAACCCGGTGGTCCTGGCCGAGGACGGCGAGGTCCTCTCCGGGGGGAACTTCCACGGCCAGCCGGTGGCCGTGCCGCTCGACGCCCTCGCCGTCGCGCTGGTGGGCGTCGCGGGGATCTCCGAGCGACGCCTGTACCGGCTCCTCGACCCCCGCACGAGCAACGGGCTCCCGGCGTTCCTGGTCCGGGAGGGCGGCCTGAACTCGGGGTTCATGCTCGCCCAGTACACGGCGGCCTCCCTGGTCTCGGAGTCGAAGGGCCTGGCCCATCCGGCTTCGGTCGACTCGATCCCCTCCTCCGCCGGCCAGGAGGACCACGTGAGCATGGGGATGACGGCCGCCCGGCACCTCCGGGCGGTGGTGGCGAACGCCGAGGTCGTGGTGGCGATGGAGGCACTGGCCGCGGCCCAGGCCCTCGATCTCCGCGCGCCGCTCCGGCCGGCCCCGGGGACCGCGGCGGCCCGGGACGCGGTCCGGGCCCGGGTGCCCTTCCTCGAGGAGGACCGGGAGCTCGGGGCGGACGTCGCGGCCGCCGTCGAGCTCGTGCGGTCGGGCGAGCTGGCGGCCGCCGCCGAGGCCGCGGTGGGACCCCTCGACTGATCCATCCTGGACCAGCTTCGGAGAGGAGCCAGGCGAGCCGGTCAGGAGTGGTAGATCGCCACCCGGGTCCCGAGCGGCACGAGGCGGTGGATCCAGGTCGCGCTCCACATCGGGACCCGGACGCAGCCGTGGCTCGCCGGGTAGGGGGGCACCTCCGGCCATCCGTGGATCGCCCGGAGCCCGTCGAAGTAGCTCGGGTAGTAGAGGTGCCCCGGGCTGTAGCCAGCGAGCTTCCGGTACACGCGGAACGCACCGTCGCGGGTGGCGCCGCCCGCCCCCGTCGAGACGTGGAGGATGGCCGCCACCTCGCCGTCCTCCACCACGAGGAGGACCTGCAGGGTCTGGTCCACCTCGACGTGGCGCCCGGGCTCGTCGAAACGGGCCCGGGGCCGACGGGGATCTGCCAGCGCGCGCCAGACCGCCGCGTCCACCGTGCCGCGCCGCCGCATCCCCTGCACCTTCGTGAAGGCCATCACGGCGTCGGCCGTGGGGACCCCGAAGCGCGCGTCCACGCCCGGGAGGTGGTAGCGCATCTCGACGAGGCGTCGTTCGAGCGCCCGGACCGCGGGGCCCTCGTCGCCGACCGCCAGCGGTGGGAGCGGCGTCGAGCGGGAAGGGCTCGTCACGTGGGCCGGGAGGTGGTCCTCGTCGCCCGGGAACCGCACCACGGCCCGGTAGCGCCCGGGGAGCGGTACGCGGAAGGAGACCCGCACCTCCCCGTCCTCGCTCAGGCTCGCTCGCCGGCTGGCCGCCGCGCGGCCGGCCCGCCGCAGCTCGACGGCGACGACGAGGCCCGGGTGGGCCGGCTCGACCCTCCCCCGCACCCGGGCCCGGCCGAACGGATGCACCTCCCCGAGGGCCACCGTCATCGCGGGACGGACCCCGATCGCGACCGCCGGGCTCACCGTCCCGCCCCACTCCGCGTGGACCAGGGCGCTCGCGTTGGGGGCGAACCCGAACGCGAACGCGCCGGCCGGATCGGTCGTCGCCTCCCCGAGGACCGCCCCGACCGCGTCCACCATCCGCACCACCTGCCCGGGGGCCGGCGGGTCGATGGCCCCGGTGAGCGCCACCGTTCCCCCGTAGGTGACGACGGTCGGCGAGGCCTCGAGGGTCACCGCCCCCTCGGCGGCCGCGGGTCCCCCCGGCACCAGGGCGATGGCGGCGGCCGCCACGAGGGCGACGGCCGCTCCCGCGGACCGTCGCGCCGCCCCGGTGCCCGGCGGTCCCGGTCTACGTCCCCTTCCCATCGATCCTCCTCCCCCCGGCGTACGCGCGGACCACGGGATCGTGGCCCGGCCGGTAGGGGACCCGTCGGAACCCCTCGCCCTCGAGCACGACGAGGTCGGCGCGCTTGCCGACCTCGAGCGTACCGGTCCGTGCGTCCAGCCCGAGCACCCACGCGGCGTTGGCGGTCGCGGCGCTGAGGGCCTGGTGGGGCGAGAGCCCGTAGAGCGCGCACCCGATCGCGATCGTCTCCGGCATCGATGCCACCGGTGAGGTCCCAGGGTTGCAGTCCGTGGCGAGCGCGACGACCGCCCCGGCGGCCACGAGCTCCCGGGCGGGGGGCACCGGGGCGCGGAGGAGGAACGTGGAGACGGGGAGCAGCACGGCGGCCGTCCCGCCGGCCCCCAGGGCCCGGACCCCGCCGGCGTCCAGGTGGTTCAGGTGGTCGGCGCTCCGGGCCCCGAGCTCCGCTGCGACCTGGGCCGCCCCCGAGCGGCCGAGCTGTTCGGCGTGGCAGCGGAGCGGGAGCCCGTGGGCCCGGGCGGCCTCGGCCACCGCCCGCAGCTCGTCCACCGTGAAGGCGACGTCCTCCACCCAGACGTCCACCGCGTCGACGAGGCCCTCGGCCGCGGCGGACGGGATCAGCTCCTCGCAGGCCGCTCGCACCCAGGCCCCCCGCCGCATCCCCGGCGGCACCGCGTGGCAGGCGAGGAGCGTCACGGTGCAGGTCTGGGGGGCCAGCGCGGCGATGCGGCGGGCCAGGCGGGCCTGCCGCAGCTCGCCCTCGACCGACAGCCCGTAGCCGGTCTTGAGCTCGACCGCGGTCGTGCCGGCCGCCGCCATCTCCCGGAGGAGCCCGAGGGAGAACGCGAGGACCTCCTCGTCCGAGGCCTCCGCGAGCATCCGGGCGCTCCGGGGGATCCCGCCGTCGCCGTGGAGGTCGCGGTAGTCCCGGCCCGCGAGCCGGGCCTCGTACTCGTCGTCGCGCCAGCCGACGAACGGCAGGTGCGTGTGGCAGTCCACGAAGCCGGGGGCGATGGTCACCCCCTCGAGCCGCTCGGCCTCGCCCGGCAGGCCCTCGGGGGGACCGACGTACGTGAGGAGGCCGTCCTCCCAGGCCACCGCCCCCGGTCGCAGCTCGAGCGGCTCCCCGAGCCGTCCGCCGCGGACCGGCGGTGCCACCGGCGTCACGAGCACAGGGGCGACGAGCGTCCCGCGATCGGCTCCCGGCGCGGGCATCACCGAGAGTGAACGTCGGGAGCTACCCGGATTCAAGGACGCACCGGGGGTGCCGATGGTCGTTGCGAGGCCCACCGATGCGACCCGGAGCCGTCCGCGAGGAGCTCGACCGCACGATCGCGGCCGCCGTCCGGCCGGTCGCGGGGGCGCTGGCCGACGACGGCGTGGGGCCGGGGGAGGACGCCGGGACCCTGGTCCGCCGCCATCTCCCCGCCCGGGACGCGGCGAGCCCCCGGGTGCCGGTCGGGGCGGAGGCTCCGTGAGGCCGCGGCTCCGGCGTCCGTTGCCGCTCGCCGCGGGGCTCGCCCTGGCCGCCCTCGCCGCCCTGGCCCTCGAGGTCGCGCTGGTCCGGACCGCCGCGCACCTGGGCCAGGCGTCGCGGCGGCTCGAGCGGTTCTCCGCGGCCCGGCTCGAGCTCGGGGGGCTGGACGACACGGTGTCCTCGGCGCGGGAGCGCCTCCGGGCCATCTCGCGCGAACCGGTCCGGGGCTCCCTCGATCTCGAGGAGACCGACGAGCTGATCGGGGGCCGGGTGGACGCGCTCCTCCGCGTGAGCCGGGACGACCCGTGGTTGTGGCGCCGCGCGCTCGCGGTCGCGGCGCCCGCCGATGCCTACGGGGCCGCCCTGGACCTCCTGGGGCCGCTCCCCGACGGAGCGGCGATCAGGGTGGCGGCCCCCGCCCTGGAGCGCCGCCTCGGGGAGCTGGAGCACGTCGTCGAGCGGACGGCCGTCCAGGTGGGGGTCGAGGCGGCCCGCCTCGCCGCGCGGGACGCCTCGGACCGGCGCGCGGCGAGGCGGCTCCTGGTCGGCCTGGGGGGAGGGATCCTGCTGGTGGGCCTGGGGGTCGCGCTGGGGCTCGCGGCGGGCGCCCGGCGGAGGGTGCGGTCGGAGGAGCGGCGCCGGGCCGAGGCCGAGACGGCCCGGGCCTTCGCCGAGGAGCGGTTCCGGGCCCTGGTGGAACAGCTCCCGGCCGTGATCTACGCGGACCGCCCCGACGGGTCGATGCTCACCGAGTACGTGAGCCCCCAGGTCGAGCGGATCCTGGGCGTGTCGGCCGAGGCCTACCTGGCCGACCCCGGGCTCTGGGAGCGGCACCTCCACCCGGAGGACCGGGCTCGGGTGATGGCGTCGGTCCGGCGGCTGTTCGCGGAAGGCCGACCGTCGCCCGAGGGCATCGAGTACCGGTGGATCCGTCCCGACGGCCGCGTCGTGTGGATCGAGGACCGCGCCACGATGATCCGCGACGGGGCGGGGAGGCCGCTGCTCCTGCAGGGGATGATGCTCGACGTGACCGACCGCAAGCGGGCGGAGGAGGAGCTCTCACGGACCCTCCGTCGGCTGCGGGAGCTCTCGGAGCAGCGCCGCTCGCTGCTCCGCCGGGTCGTCGACGCGCAGGAGCGAGAGCGGGAGCGGATCGCGCGGGACGTCCACGACGACCCGATCCAGAAGGTGACCGCCCTCGGCATCCGCCTCGCCCACGTGCGCGGTCAGGTGGCGACCGACGAGGGGCGGCGGGCCCTCCAGGAGCTGGAGCGCACGACCCAGGCGACGATCGCGAGCCTTCGGAGGCTCCTGTTCGATCTCCGGCCCCAGGCGCTCGACCGGGACGGGCTGGCGGCCGCGGTGCGGCTCCTGCTCTCGAAGGTCCGCGAGGAGAACGGGCCCGCCGGCGCGGTCGACGACGGGCTGGTCCGGGAGCCGGAGCCCGAGGCCCGGACCATCGCCTACCGCATCGTCCAGGAGGCCGTGGCGAACGCCCGCAAGCACGCCGGGGCCTCCCGGATCGAGGTCTCGCTCCGGGAGGAGGACGGCGGGTTCCGGGTCCGGGTCCGGGACGACGGCCGCGGGTTCCGCCCGGAGGGGGCGCTCCGGGGGCCCGGGGCCCTCGAGCACCTGGGCCTCTCGACGATGCGGGAGCGGGCGGAGACGGCCGGCGGGTGGTTCAGGCTGGCGAGCGCCCCGGGCCGGGGGACGACGGTCGAGTTCTGGCTTCCCTCCGCCGTCGGGGGGCCGTGGAACGGGTCTCCGGGGGAGCCCGCGGCGGACGGAGCCTCCCGGAGGACGCGCGCGGAGGCCGACGGGGGGCCCCGCTAGACTTCCGGCCCATGGGCCGGGCGGGCGGGATCCGGGAGATGATCCGGGTCCCCGAGGTCCGAGCGGCCCTCGTCGGGACCTTCGTGATCATGCTGGGGTTCGGGATCCTCTACCCCATCCTCCCGCTCTACGCCCGCTCCTTCGGCGTCGGGTACGACGCGGTCGGGGTGCTCGCCTCGTCGTTCGCCCTCACGCGCCTGGTCTTCGACCTCGTGGCGGGGAGGGTCGTGGACCGGGTCGGGGAGCGGCGGACGGCCACCGCCGGGGCCCTCGTGGTCGGCGCCTCGTCGGCGGCGGCCGCCCTGGCGCCCACCTTCGGGCTGCTCGTGGCGTTCCGCGCCGTGGGCGGGGCGGGCTCGGCGTTGTTCTTCGCGTCGATGCTCTCCTACCTGCTCAAGGTGGCGCCCGAGGGGCGGGTGGGGCGGGTCATGGGCGTGTACTTCGCCGCCTTCAACCTGGGGTTCATCGCCGGGCCGCCGCTCGGCGGGGTCGTGGCGGCCCGGCTCGGGCTCGCCGCGCCCCTCTGGATCTACGCCGCTTCGTGCCTCGGGGCGGCCGCCCTGTACCACCGGACCATCCACGACCTGGAGCGGGGGGATGCGGGGAGGGGGGCGGATCCGGTCCGGGGCTGGCGGCGGCTCCCGTGGGACCGGGCGTTCGTCGCCACCCTCGTCGCCAACGGGGCCCAGACCTGGATGGTGGGCGGGGTCTACTCGACGCTCGTCCCGCTCTTCGGCCGGGAGCGGGTGGGGCTCGACGAGGTCGGTGTATCGGTGTCGATCGCGGTGGCATCGGCGACGGAGTTCCTGGCCCTCTATCCGGCGGGGGCCATCGCCGACCGCGTGGGGAGGAAGGCGGTGCTCGGGCCGTCCCTCGCCGTGATCGTGCTGGTCCTGTGGGGGCTGGCGCGCGCCGTCGAGCCGACCTGGTTCCTGGCGGCCCTGGCGGTGCTGGGCGCGGCCTTCGGGGCGGGGGGCGTGGCGCCCGCCGCGATGCTCTCGGACCTCACCCCCGCCGAGGCGTCGGGGACGGCCACCGGGGTGTTCCGGTTCGTCGGTGACCTTGGCTTCGTGCTCGGTCCCCTCTCGGCGGGGGCGAGCGCCGACGCCTTCGGCCTGGGGCCCGCGTTCGCGCTGGCCGGCCTGCCTTGCGCGCTCGCCCTGGTCCTGCTCCTCGGGGTGCGGGAGACGCTGGCCGTGGCGAGGGCCCGCCGGCACGAGGAGGCCGGCCTGTGAGGCGCCTGGACCGAGGATGTCCGGCTCGCGCTGCCCTTTCCGGGCCGGGTCGCGCTCCTCGCCCACCGGCCGATCCTCCCCCGCCTGATGCGGCGGGGGGTGTCGCGGCTTCAGGCCCTCGTGCGGAGCGAGGCCACGTAGGCCTCGAGGTCCGGGAGGTGGGCGTAGGCGTGCCCGAAGGGCCGCCGGGGTGCGCCCAAGACGGCCGCGAGGAGCGCGCCCAGGGTGGTCCGCCGGGTCGTCGGGTACGGGGCCTTGGATCGCCATCCCTCCTCGGGGACGAGCTCCAGGGCGAGGAGGAGGTCGCGGTGGACCTCCTCGGCGCCGGCCCGGACCTCTTCGAGCGTCCGCTCCCGGCTCCGGGCCACGGCCTCCGCGTTCTGCTGGTCCACGGCCCCCGCCTCGAACAGCGACTCGACCCAGGGCCGCTCGCCCCGCCGCCACTCGGCGAGGGCCTGGAGCGCGTACCGCTCCCACTCGGCGAGGTGGGCCAGGAGGTCCTTCGCCGACCAGTCGCCGCCGATCACGTTCGGCCGGAGCCACTCGTCCACGGAGAGGCCCTCGACCAGCCGGCGGACGGCCGTGTGGCCCTCGTCGAGGATCCGGATCGCCTCCCTGGGGCTCGGGATCGCCACGCGCGCATCGTACCGGGGTAGGATGGGCCCCGCAGGGGAGCCCGGAGGACCGGGCTGAGAGGCGGGCTGATCCGCCCGCGACCCTTCGAACCTGATCCGGGTCATGCCGGCGGAGGGAGCGACATGGCGACCGTGCTGGATCGACTGGAGCGGGTCCTCGAGCGTGAGGCGCCCGCGTGGGGCATCGACCCCGTCCCCGCCGAGCACCGTAGGCTCTCCGGCCTCGACCTGGCCGTGCTGTGGGGGAGCCTGGCGCTCGGGTTCCTGGTCCTCGTGACCGGCACGCTGCTCGTGCCGGCCCTCGGTCTGCGGGACGCGCTCCTCGCGATCGTCCTGGGGAGCGCCGTGGGCTGCGCCCCGCTCGCGCTGGTCGCGGTGGCGGGCAAGCGGGAGGGGGTCCCGGGGATGGTCCTGTTCCGGCCCCTGCTGGGCCTGCGCGGCTCCTACCTCCCCACGGCCCTCAACGTCCTCCAGCTCGTGGGCTGGACCGCGGTGGAGTTCTGGGCGATGGGGCAGATGGCGAACCGGATGTCGATCCGGCTCTTCGGCCTCGACGCCTACCCGCTCTGGCTCCTCCTCGCCGCCGTCGTCTGCACGGCGCTCGCGCTCGGCGGGCCGGTCCTGGTGGTCCGGCGTTGGCTCGAGCGGTTCGGGATCTACGTGGTCCTGGCGGCGGGGGCCTGGATCACGGCCGGCGCGCTCGGGCGGGCCGACCTGGGCGCGCTGTGGTCCCGCCAGGGCGAGGGCGGGCTCCCGTTCTGGCTCGCCGTGGACCTGGTGATCGCGATGCCGATCTCCTGGCTCCCCCTCGTCGCCGACTACAGCCGCTTCGCCCGCCCCGACGCGCGGGCCTTCGCCGGGACGTACTGGGGGTACCTGCTGGGGAACGTCTGGTTCTACGCGCTCGGGGCGCTCCTCGTGCTCTCGGCCGGCGCCGAGCCCTCGGTGGCGGGGATCGCGGTGGCCGTGGCCGGGCTCACGGCCGGCCCGCTCGTGCTGGTGGCGCTCCTCGCGGTCGAGACCGACGAGGCCTTCGCCGACGTGTACTCGGCCGCGGTCTCGTTGCAGAACGTCGCGCCCGCCGCGGACCAGCGCCGGCTGATCCTCCTGGTGGCCGCGATCGGCCTCGGCCTCGCGTGGTTCCTCACGATGGAGGCCTACGAGGTCTTCCTGTTCCTGATCGGGTCGGTGTTCGTGCCGCTCTTCGGCGTCTTCGCCGCCCACTACTTCGTGCTGCAGGGGGGGCGGTACGGGCCGGCGGGGTCGTCCGACGACCTCCCGGCGCTCCGGCCCCTCGCCCTGCTGCCGTGGGCGGTCGGGTTCCTCCTCTACCACTGGAGCGTGCCAACGGGTCCGGCCTGGTGGCAGGCCGCGGTGCGCACCGTGTTCGAGGGGTGGCTCGGGCTGCCCTTCCCCCTGGCAGGCTCCGCGCTCGGGGCGAGCGCCCCGGCCTTCGTGGCGTCGTTCGCGCTGGGGCTCCTCGTGCTCGCACCGGCTACCCGGAGACGCTCCGCGGGACGGGCGGCGGCGCCGCCACGATGAGCAGCACCGCGGGTTCGGGCGAGGCGTTGGCGAGCGTGAGGGTGGAGCCCGCCGGGACCAGGACCGTCCCCCACTGCTTGAGGCGGGCCCGCCGGCGATCCACCTGGACCGCCACCTCCCCCGCGAGGACCGCGCAGATCGCGTCGGAACCCGGGTCGGAGATGGGGCCCAGGCGCTGGGGTCCCTCCAGGCACAGGACCTCGGACCAGATCCGCGCGGACTCGAAGAGCGGGCCGTGGTGAGGGCCCGCCTCTGAGAACCGCACGAGGTCGCGGAGGTCCTTCGTCTGCATCGGGGGCAAGCGTAGCCGGCCGGCGGCCCGGCGGGCGGCGCGGGCGTTGCTCCCTGGGTAGACTAGGCGCCCGGTCGTCTCCGCATGGAGGGGGGAGAGGTGGTCGAGTTCGCGTATTCCGTGGAGGGGCCCGCGTCGGTCGAGGCGGACCTCCTGGTCCTGCCCGTCTTCGAGGGGCCCGAGCCCGGCCCCGGGGTCCGAGAGCTGGGGCTGCTCGAGCCCTACGTCGCCGCCCGGCTCAAGGGCAAGAGGGGCGAGCAGCTGCTCGTGCCCCGGCGGGAGGGCGACCCGTTCCGCGCGGGGGCCGCGCTGCTGGTCGGGCTCGGCGAGCGGCGCGGGGTGGGGGCCGATGCGCTCCGTCGCGGGATGGGCAAGGCGGGGACGACGATCTCGCGGTTCCCCACGGTGGCCACGACCTTCCCCCAGGCCCTGGGCCGCGCCGCCGAGGACGCCGTCCAGGCCACGGTGGAGGGGGCGGCCCTCGGCGCCTACCGCTTCGACCGCTACCGGACCACGGGCGAGGACGACGGCCCGCCGGAGCCTCCGGCCCTCCGGCGGGTGATCGTGCTGGGCTCCCCCCGGTGGGACGCCCGGGCGATGCGGGGGGCCGTGGAGCGGGCCGAGGTGCTCGCCGCCGCCACGGCCTGGACCCGCGACCTCGTGAACACCCCGGCGATCGACTGCACCCCGGAGCACCTGGCCCAGGAGGCCCGTCGGATGGCCGCCGAGGCGGGGCTCGAGGTCAGGGTGTGGAACGAGCGCGAGCTCGAGCGCGCCGGGTTCGGCGGCATCCTCGGCGTGGGGCGGGGGAGCGTGAACCCCCCGCGGCTCATCGAGCTCCGCTACCGGGGCGCGGGGGCCTCCGAGCCGCCCCTCGCGCTCACCGGCAAGGGCATCGCGTTCGACTCCGGGGGCCTCTCGCTCAAGGACGCGAAGAACATGGAGTGGATGAAGGCCGACATGGCGGGGGCCGCGGCGGTGCTCGGCGCGATGCGGGCCATCGCGACCCTCAAGCCCAGGGTGAACGTGATCGCCGCGATCCCCACGGCGGAGAACATGCCGAGCGGCTCGGCGATCCGCCCCGGCGACGTCCTCCGCCACTACGGCGGGAAGACCTCGGAGGTGCTGAACACCGACGCCGAGGGGCGCCTGATCCTCGCCGACGCCCTCGCCTACCTCTCCGGCCAGGACCCCCGGCCGCGGGCCATCGTGGACGCCGCGACCCTCACCGGCGCCTGCATGGTGGCCCTCGGCGAGCAGCTGTGGGGCGTGATGGGCACCGACCGAGCCCTCGTCCGCGAGCTCCTCGCGGCCGGGGAGCGGGCGGGCGAGCCGGGCTGGGAGCTCCCCCTGTGGAAGGAGTACCGGGAGCAGATCCGCTCGACGATCGCCGACGTGAAGAACATCGGCGACCGGTGGGGCGGTGCCATCACCGCGGCCCTGTTCCTCGCGGAGTTCGTCGGCGACATCCCCTGGGCCCACCTCGACATCGCGGGGCCGGCCTTCGCCGAGAAGCCGGGCGACCTGTGGGGGCGGGGGGGTACCGGGGTCCCCGTCCGGACCCTGGCGACCTGGGTGCTGGAGCGAGCCGCGAGGGCACCGGCCGCCGGGCGACGCGCGGCCGGGCGAGGGACGGCGGCTCGGCCGACGACGAGGCGGCGGGCGTCCGCACGCCGCTAGGGCCCCACGCCGCTGCGCCGTGCGAGGCCGGCGCCGCCCCGGTCGGGGGTCCGCGCCGCCCGCTCGGCCAGAGCCCTAGGAACGCCGGTCGTCCACAGAGCGGGAAGGGTACCGCCGCGGTCGGTTCCCGCGAGCGGGTGGCCGCTCGACCGCACCCTCCGTGCCCCGGGGTAGCATCGGATCGGCCGAGGGGATGGAGGGGACCGTGGGTCGCGCGGCGGGCCGTGCGCTCACCGCGAGCGTGGCGGTGCTGCTCGTGGCCGGGGGCTGGCTGGCCCTCGACCGGCGGAGCGGCGAGGGCGCGGGCCCCCCGGGCGGCGGCGTTCGCCCCGCCCGCCCCGGCTCGAGGGTCCCGGCGAGCCGGGTCGAGGGCTGCTCGCCCGGGACCGCCACCGGGCGCGTCGCCTACCTGCGGAGGGGGGCCCTCCACGTCCTCGACCTCGGGACGTGCCGGGATCGGGTGCTCGTGCGGCGCGGAGCCCGTCCCCCGGTCCGCTGGAGCCCGGACGGACGGTGGATCGCGTACGGATCCGTCGCCGTGGTGCACTCATCCGGCGGCCCGGTCCTCCGCCCCTTCGGATCCCCGGAGCCGTCCGGGTGGACGCCCTGGGAGTGGTCGCCAGCCGAGCCGCGGCTCGCCGTCGCGACCAAGGGCCGCGGGGTCCTCACCTGGGCGCCGGGGGAGCGCGTCCGCAGGCTCCTCCCCAGGGGCTGGGGGTTCGGGGGGCTCGCCTTCGACCCATCGGGCGAACGCCTCGCCGCGGCCGGCCCGGGCCAACGCCTCGCGGTGGTGGAGGTCGCCTCGGGCCACCGCCGCCTCGTCCACCGCGTCCCGGAGGGGAAGCTCGCGCCCCAGATCGTGGCCGGGTGGTCGCCGGACGGGCGGTGGATCCTGTTCTGGTCGGAGCGCGAGGGCTCGGCCTCGGCCGCCGCCGACGGGCTGCCGCTCCGCGCCGTCCCCGCCTCGGTGGGCAGGCCGGTCCGGGTCGCGAGCCAGGTCCTCGTGTTCCGCGACTTCCTCTCCTGGTGCGGGCGGGCCCTGGTGGTGGCGGCCGGGGGCGACCGCTACGTGAACGTCGGCAAGCGGCTGGTCAGGTGGGAGCCCCCCGACTGGCGCCCGAGGGTCCTGCTCCACGATCCGCGCCGGTCCTACGTCTGGCCGGCGTGCTCTCCGAACGGCCGCGCGATCGTCGCGACCTCCGCCCCCGACCGGCCGATCGCGCGCTTCGGGGTCGACCGCCGCTCGCTCTGGCTGATCCGGGCCGACGGTTCCTCCGCGGTCCGCCTGACGCGGGCCCATGGCGTCGCCGACGAAGCCCCGAGGTGGACGGCCGACGGCCGGTGGGTCCTGTTCGTCCGCCGCCAGCGGGGCTGCCGGAGCCCGGGACGACTGTTCCTCCTCCCGGTCGATCGGGCCGCTGGCCGGCGCGGCCCGCTCCTCGGCCCCCTCGCCGTCCTCGGCCCCGGCTGCGGTTACTACGGGCACTCGGTCTGGTCGTCGGTCCTGGACCTGGCCCCGCCCGAGCGGCGATGACGTCCGTCGCCCCCGCTAGGCTTAGCCGCGACATGGTCGTGGGGGGCGCGCGGTGAGGGGACCGGCGGGCGTGATGGCGGTGGTGCTCGCCGAGGCCGTGGTGGGGGGGCTGGCGCTCGCGCTCCTCACCCCCCTGTGGCACGAGGTGAAGCGGGGGTTCTTCGTCCTGCTCGGGGCGCTCCAGGCCGCCCTGGCCACCGCGGCTTGGTTCGCGGCGGCCAGGGCGCGGGTCCCGGACGATGCGGCCGGTGGATGGACGATCCTCCTCGCCGGGGTCCTCGCGGTGGCCACCGCGACCTGGACCGGGCTCCTGTTCCTCCGTCGGACCCGGGCGGCCCGGGCGCTCGCCCTCGCCACGCTGCCCGTCGGGGGCGGGCTCCTCCTCGCCGTGGCCGCCGCCGGTCGCCAACCCCTCCCCGTGTCGCTCTTCCAGGTCGCCGCGGGCTCGGCGTTCCTCGGCGCGGTCCTCGACGGGCTCCTCCTCGGCCATTGGTACCTCACCGACCGCCGCCTCGGCCGGCGGCCGATCAGGCGGGCCGCGGCCGCGCTCCTGGGCGCGGTCGCGGCGGAGGCGGCGGCCGTGGTGTCGGCGGGCTTCGGGGCCGTGGGGACCGATCCCACCTTCAACCCCCTCCTCACGGCCGGCGCGCTCGCGCCCTGGATCGCCGCGGGGATGGTGCTGGCGACCGCCCTCGTGGCCGGCCTGGTCGTGGCAGCGCTCCGGGGCGAGCGGGCATCGGCCGTGCAGGCCGCGACGGGCTTCTTCTACCTCGCGGTCATGACGGCGTTCACGGCGGAGGTGGCGGTGAAGGTCCGCTTCCTCGCGAGGTGATGGGTGGAGCTCGCGGCGGCGCTCGGCGGCGCCCTGGCGGAGGCCGCCGCCTGGCGGGCCGTGGTCGCGGGACGGTCCCCGTGGCGGGTGCTGCCCGCGACCCTCGGCCTGCTCGGACTGGTCGGGGCGGTGCTCCGTCCGCCGCGGGCGGCCGCCGCCCAGGGGTCGGCGGTGGCCGCGGTCGTGGGGGTCGGGGCCGGTCTGGCCCTCTACGTGGCGACCCGGACCTTCGTGCGCGTCGCCTCGCGGTTCGAGCCGTTCGACCGGCACACGCGGGCCCAGTACGCGCGCGCCGCGGAGGTGCCGCTCGCCGAGGCGCTGCTCCTCGCCGCCGGGATCTCGGCGGTGGGCGAGGAGCTCTTCTGGCGGGGGCTCGTCCTGGGCAGGATCTCGGCCGGCCTCGGCGAGGGGGCCGGCGCGGCGGTCGCGTGGGCCGGCTACGTGGGGGCCAACCTCCCGAGCGGGAGCCTCCCGATCGTGGCCGGCGCGGCGGTGGGCGGCGCGGTCTGGACCCTCCTCGCCTGGTGGTCCGATGGGGTCCTGGCGAGCGTCCTCGCGCATGCTGCGTGGACGGCCCTGATGCTCGCCGCCCCGCCCGTCCGGGTGGGGGCGGCGTGAGTGGGCCACCCGCCCAGGTGCTCCGGGTGCTCGAGGAGGGGACGTTCTGCTTCGTGGCGGCGCCGACCCCCCGAGGCCCGCACGTGACGCCGCTCGTGTTCGCGACCTCCGGCGGACGGGTCTGGCTCACCACCTCCCGGCGGTCGGCGAAGGCCCGGGCCTGGGCCCGCGAACCGGTCGCCGCCGGGCTGGTCCGGGCGGGGAACCGGTCGGTCCTGTTCTCCGGCCGGGTCCGGATCTACGATGCCCTCGACCCCGCGACGTGGATCCCCTCGGTCCTCCACGCGCCGCGGCTGGCGGCCGCCGCGCTCCGGTTCTCCCGGAAGAACGCTCGCTTCTTCGCCGGTTACGCGGTGGATGCGGGTCGCGTCCCCCTGGCCTGGATGCCGCCGGGCCGGGTCTTCGTCGAGTTCGAGCTGCGGCGGGCCGCCCTCGCCGAGGACGGGGCCGTCGTGGACCTGTGGGGGCGGTGGCCCCGGGGGGCCGCGTCGCGCCCCTCGTTCCGGGCGACGCGGGGACGGGACCCGCTCGCGGGGCTGCCCCCCGGGGTCGCGGCCCGGGTCGGCCGCGACGGGGAAGGGGCCCTCGCCCTGGTCGGGGCCCGGGGACCCCTGGTCCTCCCCGCGTCCTGGGCGGTCGGCGGGGGTGGGTTCGAGCTGGGGCTGCCCGAGGCCGTGCTCTCGCTGGCCGCGGCCCCCGCGGAGGGGCGGGGGGCGCTCGCCGTGGACCGCGCGTCGTGGTGGCGAGCGCGGGACATGGTGGGCTTCACGGCCCAGGGGCGGGCCTCGGTCTACCTGCCGGGCCGCCTGTCCTCGGGGGAGCGGTCGCTCCGGGCCCGGCTCGATGCGCTCGGGGGCGGGGAGGGCTGGGCCCTGGTTCGCCTGGTCCCCGACCGCGTGGCCTGGTGGCGCGGGTGGTCGAGCGGGACCGTCGCGGCGGCGCGGGGGAGGCGCGGGCCGTGACGAGGGTGGAGACGTCGGTCCACGTCGCCGCGCCCCCGGAGCGGGTGTGGGCGGTGGTCTCCGACCCGCGGAACCTGCCCCGCTGGGACCGCCGCGTCGTCCGGGTCGAGGGGGTCCCCGAGGGGGGCCTCAGGGAGGGCGCCACCTACACCACCGTCCTCCGGTTCATGGCGGTGCGAGCCACGGTCCGGGCTGAGGTCCTGGCCTGGGAGCCCCCGCACCGAGCGATGGTCCGCCTCTCGGGACCCATGGTCGAGGCCACGGTCACCACCACGGTCGAGCCGGCCGGCGGCGCGAGCATCCTCCGCCACGAGGTCGAGTACCGGTTCCGCGGGGGGCCCCTGGGCGAGGTGGCGGCCCGGAGCCTCGAGATCGTCGGCGGCGCCTACCTGGCGGTCCGCCACGGCGCCCTCGCCCAGAAGCGCGACGCGGAGGCGGGCGCGAGGTAGGCGAGGCGGGGCACCGGATCCCGGGCTCCGGTCAGCTCCCCCGCCGCCGTCGGAGGCGTCGCGGGGGCCGTCCCACGAGGTACCCGACGACCCCGCCGAGGACCGCGCAGGCCGCCATCACCCAGATCAGGCGGGCCTGCCGGGTGAAGAACACGAAGTCCACGGGGACCCGCTGGGAGTTCCGGACGACGAAGATCGCGAGCAGGACGAGGATCCCGACCGCCGCGACCAGCGCCCGGACGCGGCGCCGCCGTTCCCGGTCGATCGCCTCGAGATCGTCCCGGACCGGCCCCGCGGGCTCGGCCTCCTCCGGGCCGACCGCTCCCCCCGGCCCGGGGTCCTCGCCGCCTCGCCGCATCCCACACCTCCTCGTCGCGTGGGCCTCGCGTGACGCTCCCCACGGGATCATCGCATGATCGCGGCCGTGGCTCGAGGACGGTGGCTGCGGGCGTCGGGGCTCCTCTGCGCCGCGCTGGCGGTCGGCGCGTGGTCCCGCGGCGGACGCGGGCGGCGGCTCGACGAGGAGGCGTTCCGCGCCGTGAACGACGGGTGGGGCCCCGCGGCCGACGGCGCGTTCCGCGCGGTGACCGAGCTGGGCTCGATCTGGGCGTCGGCCGGCGCCTGGGCGGTCCTCCGGGCCGGGGGACGAGCGCGGGCCGCCGACCGGGCGATGGCGGCGGCGCTCCTGGCCTGGATCGCCGGGCAGGGGCTCAAGCGCCTCGTCGGGCGGGCCCGCCCCTACGAGGCGGAACCCGACGGGGCCCGGCTCCTGATCCGCAGGCCGGCGGCGGCCTCCTGGCCCAGCAGCCATCCGGCGGTGCTCGGGGCGTTCGCCACCGTGGCGGCCCGCGAGCTGGGCCTGGCCGGGGCCGCGCGGGCGGGCCTCGCCGCGCTCGCGGGGGTCGTGGGGCTGTCGCGGGTGTACCTCGGCGTGCACTACCCGGCCGACGTGGTGGGGGGGATCCTGCTGGGCCGGGCGGTGGCCGAGGCGGCCCTCCGCTCCCCGGGCCCCGGTCGCGGGTCCCGGTAGACTCGGGCCGTGGACCCCCTCGCCGCCCACCCGCTGCTCGCGGCGATCGGATGGCCCGTGCTCGACCGCCTCCGCTTCGGGCCCCTCGCGATCTCCCCCCACGGGATCGGGATCGCCGTGGGGTTCCTGATCGGGGCCCGGGTCCTCCTGCGGGAGGGGCCCAAGCGCGGCGTCGCGGTCGACGACGTCAACGCGATGCTCGTGTGGGCGATCGTGGGCGCGATCGCTGGGGCGCGGTTCTTCTACGTGGTGGCCCACTGGTCGGAGTTCGACGGCCTCCTCGACGCGCTCGCGATCTGGCGCGGAGGGATCAGCCTCCTCGGGGGGATCGCGGGGGCCATCCTCGTGAACCTGCCGCTCCTCCGCCGCCGCGGCTACCGCTTCTTCCAGGTGATGGACGGGGCCGTGATCGGGCTCGCCCTGGGGATCGGGATCGGACGGATCGGGGATCTCGTGATCGGGGACCACCTGGGGACGCCGACCTCCTGGTTCCTGGCCTGGACCTACGAGGGCGGCACCCTCGCCCCGCCGTTCTCCTGCGCCGCCGAGGTCTGTCGGGCCGTGCTCCAGGGCGGCCGGGAGCTCGTGATCACCCGGGAGGGCGCGACGCTCCTCGCCGCCGATGGGCGGGTCCTGGCGGAGGGGGTAGGGGTCCACCAGACCGCGCTCTACGACCTCCTCTCCGCCTGGCCGCTCTTCGCCACGCTCTGGTTCCTCAACCGCGCGCCCCGGCGCGAGGGGGTGCTCACGCTCACCTTCGGCCTGTGGTACGGGACGGTCCGGGTGGTGACGGACTTCCTCCGCGTCGACAAGCGCTTCTTCGGCCTCACCGGGAGCCAGTGGACCGCGCTCACCGTCGCCGTGGTGTGCGCGCTCACGCTCCTCGCCTGGGCGTTCCGCGCCCGGGGGCGGACCGAGCGGGCCGAGGCTACCCCCACCGATCCGGCCGAAGGCGAGGCGCGGGCGGCGGCCGAGGCGGCGCCCTCCGAGCCGAGGGAGGGCGCGACGGACGAGGCGTCCGGCTAGCGCCCGGGACCCGTCGGCTGCGCGCCCCCGCGGGGCGCGACGCGCCCCCCGCCGAGCGGGTCGCGCGGGCTCCGGCGGGCGAGGGGCCTGCCCCTCACCGGGCGAGGAGGGGGAGCGGCTTCCCGACCTTCGTCTTGGTGAGCCGCACGAGTTCCCGGGCGGCGCCCACGAGCGCCTCCGCCGCGGGGGAGGCCGGATCCTCCACGACGATCGGCCGCCCCCGGTCGGCCCCCTCCCGCAGCGCCGGCACCAGGGGGACCTGGGCGAGGAGCGGGACCCCCAGGGTCTCGGCGGCGAGCCGCCCGCCGCCCTCCCCGAAGATCGCCGTCCGCTCCCCGCAGTGCGGGCAGACGAACCACGACATGTTCTCGATCACCCCGAGCGGGCGGAGCTGGGTGCGCTCGGCCATCCGCCCGGCCCGCTCCGCCACCTTCCGCGCCGCCTCCTGCGGGGTGGTGACGACGAGCATCGAGGCGCCCGGGAGGAAGGAGGCGAGGGAGATCGAGACGTCGCCGGTCCCCGGCGGGAGGTCGCAGAGGAGGAAGTCGAGCTCCCCCCAGTAGACGTCGGAGAGGAACTGCTCGATGGCCTTGTGGAGCATCGGCCCCCGCCAGATCACCGGGGTCTCCTCGGGGACGAAGAACCCCATCGAGATCACCCGTACGCCGTGGGCCTCGAGGGGGAGGATCATGTCGTTGAACCCCACCGGCTTGCCGGAGACCCCGAGCATCCGGGGGACGCTGAAGCCCCAGACGTCGGCGTCGAGGACCCCCACCCGGTGCCCGTCGGCCGCGAGCGCGCAGGCCAGGTTCACAGTCACGCTCGACTTGCCCACCCCGCCCTTGCCGGAGGCCACGGCGACCACCGAGGTCCCCGGCGGGAACGAGATCGCCCGCCGCTCGGGCGCCTCGCCGCGGAGCCTGCGGACGAGGGCCTCCCGCTCCTCCGGGGACATCGGGCTGAGGGAGACCTCGACCCGCTCCACCCCGGCGAGGGGGGCCAGGGCCCGCTGGACGTCGGCCGTGATGCGGTCCTTGAGCGGACAGCCCTCGATCGTGATCAGGATGTGGACCCGGACCGTGCCGCCCTCGACCTCGATCCCCTTGAGCATCCCGATGTCCTCGATGGGCTTGTGGATCTCGGGGTCGAGCACGCCCCGGAGCGCCGCCCGGACCTGTTCCTCTGTGACCACGGCCTCCTCCGCGCGCCTCCTCGGCGATAAGCTGGTTCGCACGGTGCGAATCGTGCGAACCCCACGGCCCATGCTACCGCCCTTCCCGAGCAGCGTCGACGGCGGAGGCCCGCGGTGACCGGCGCGCGGAGCCTCGAGGTCCACAAGGCTCTCGCCGACGACACCCGCTACCGCCTGTACCGGTTCCTCCGCCGCTCGGGCCGGCCGGTGTCGGTCCGGGAGCTCGCCGCCCGGCTCTCGCTCCACCCCAACACCCTCCGCCCCCACCTGCGGCGGCTCGAGGAGGCGGGGCTCGTCGCCCGGGAGGTCCGCAAGGGGGCCTCGGTGGGCCGGCCCCAGGTCCTCTACGCGGCGCTCGAGGTCGAACCGCCCGAGGGGCGGGACTTCCGCCTGCTGGCCGAGATCCTCGCGGCCCTCCTCCGCGGCAGGCGGGACCGGGAGCGGGCCGAGGCCCTCGCCAGGGAGTGGGGGGGGTACCTCGCGGGCCGGAGGAAGCCGCGGCCCGGCGAGCGGGTCCCGCCGGGGCGGGCCCTCGCCGTGCTCCAGGAGGCGATGGCGGAGGCCGGCTTCGAGCCCCGGTTCCACCGGCGGAACGCGCGGACCGTCGAGATCACGCTCCGCGACTGCCCGTTCCGGGACCTCCTCGAGGACCACCGCGACCTGGTGTGCGCGGTCCACCGCGGGCTCGTCGAGGGGATGCTCGGCGCCCTCCGCCCCCCGCTGCGACTGGAGGAGTTCCGCCCCCTCGCCGAGCGCGGCGTCTGCCGCCTCGTGGCCCGGGGGTGAACGCGGCCCGTTCCCGCGGCCGGCCTCGCCCGGCGCGCGGCTTCAGCCGGCGCTCCCGCTGCCGATACCTGAGGCGATGCGGGAAGGGCACCCCTCGGAGGAGATCCCGCTCCGGCCGCCCGTGGACCTCCTCGAACCCGGCGCGGTCGTCGGGGGGTTCGACGCCTGGCTGCGCCTGCTGGTCGAGCGGGACGGGTCCGACCTCCACGTGAAGGTCGGCTCGCCGCCCCGGATCCGCGTGGCGGGCCGCCTGGAGGCGCTCGAGCGCGCCCCGCTCCGGCCCGAGGAGACCCGGGCCATCGCCGACGCCATCCTCCCCGCGGACCGATCCGAGGTGCTCGAGGCCCAAGGGGAGGCCGACTTCGCGTACTCGCTCCCAGGGGTGGGGCGGTTCCGGGTGAACGTGTTCCGCCAGCGGGGCTCGATCTCGCTCGTGCTGCGCAAGCTCCGCTTCGGCGGCCCCACGTTCGAGGAGATCGGGATGCCCGACGTGGTCCGCCGGCTCGCCGAGGAGCCGCGGGGCCTCGTGCTCGTGACGGGCCCGACGGGATCGGGGAAGACCACGACCTTGGCGGCCATGATCGCCCACCTGAACCGAACCAAGGCCGTGCACATCGTCACCATCGAAGACCCCATCGAGGTGCTCCACAACGACGAGGTCGCCGAGATCAACCAGCGCGAGGTTGGCCAGGACACGGGGTCGTTCCTCTCGGCGCTCCGGGCCGCGCTCCGCCAGGATCCCGACGTGATCCTGATCGGGGAGGCGCGGGACGCCGAGACGGTCCGCGCCGCCCTCCAGGCCGCGGAGACCGGCCACCTCGTGCTGTCCACGCTCCACACCGTGGACGCCACCGAGACCGTGAACCGCGTGATCGACTTCTTCCCCCCCTACCAGCAGAGGCAGATCCGGCTCACGCTGGCCGGCGCGCTCCGCGGGATCGTCTGCCAGCGGTTGGTCCCGGCCGTGGACGGCGGGCGCGTGCCCTGCCTCGAGATCCTCGTGAACACCGGGCGGATCGCCGAGCGGATCGCCGACCCCGAGAAGACCAGCGAGATCCACGACGTGATCGCCGAGGGCGGGTACTACGGCATGACCACGTTCGACGGCTCGCTGCTGGAGCTCGTCCGCGCGGGTCGGGTGAGCCTCGGAGACGCCCTCGAGGCCGCCTCGGACCCGCACGACTTCACCCTGGCGCTCCAGCAGGCCGGGATCGCCGTCGGGAGCCCCTGAGGCCCGCGCTCGCGGCCGTGCCCCCTCACCCCCTCGCCGCGAGCCGCGCCGCGTCCATCGCCGCGGCCACGGCCAGCACCTGCTCGCGGGGGAGTTCGCCGGAGACGCTGAACGGGACGCTGCCGTCCCGGGGTCCCGCCGCCGGGAACGCGACCTGGGAGTAGGTGCCGCTCTCCGCGGGGTCGGTGGCGATGGCCGGGGTCCCGGTGGGGAGCTCGATCGGCACCGGCGAGGGGCCGCAGCCGAACCCCGCGCTCCCGTAGCGGACGGTGAGCGTGGTCGGCCCCTCCGGGGCGGGGACGCGGAGGTTCAGCGAGCCCTCGGCCCGACCCCGCCAGCTCCAGGCCTCGACGGCGTTCCGCGCCAGCCGGGTCCCCGCCGGGAGGCCGGCCGGGGCGAGGACCGGCACCGTGAGCGTCCGATCGAGGAACCGGACCGCGTCGGCGATCGTGCGGATCGGCCGCACGGGCGAGGCGGCGAGCACCCGGACCACCGCCCGCCCGTCCTCCGCGCCGACCAGGAAGGTGATGCGGCGGGAGGCGAAGGTCTCGCCCCACCGCCCGAACACCGCGGTCGGCACCGCCACGCCCCCCTCCCGCGGGGAGGGCGGCCCGAGCACGGCCCCGAGGTGGTCGAACCGGAGCAACCCCGGGCGGTAGCCCTCCACGACGAGGCCGGCCTCGGCCCGTTCCTCCCAGCGCCACACGAGCTGGCGGACCAGCGAGGCCGCCCGGACCTCTCCCGGGGGTCCCTGCGCCACGGGGGCCGGGCTCCAGACCGGGTTCCACCCGTACTCCTCCAGGGTCCACCGCCCGGTGGCCGGGTCGAACAGGCCGAGGTCGCGCCCGCCGGCCGCGTCGATCAGGGTGACGGCCACCGGTCCGGCCTCGAGGACCGCGAGCCCGCCCCAGGGGTCGATCGTCCACCCCGGCGGCGGCTCCGCGCCGTCCCAGCCCCTCGTCTCGAGCTCGACCGCGCCCCGCCAGGCGCCGTCCCCCCCGACCGCCCGCCGGAGGGTGGCGGTGTCGTGCCGCCAGCCGGAGATCCACCAGCCGGGGGAGCTGGCGGCGGCCAGGTCGAGCCCCTCCGAGGACATCCTGCGGACCGTCCACCGCTGCCGGCGGTCGCCCGAGAGGATCCGGAGGTCGTCGCCGGGCGGCGCCTCGGCGGCGACCAGTGCCTCGCCCACCCAGGCGGGGTTCCCCGCGGCGACCCCGATCCGCTCGAACGCGCCGGTCCGGAGGTCCAGGGTCCAGATCTCCCGCAGGCCCTCCTCCGAGGCCACCGCGAACGCGAGGGTCCGCCCGTCGGGGGACCAGGCGAGGCCCCCCACGCGGCCCGAGAGGCCCCGCCCGCCGAGCGGGCCGACGGCTTCGACCCGCGACCCGTCGGCCGCGGCGATCCACAGCTCCGGCCCCCCTGGGCGCTCGGCGACGAACGCGATCGACCGGCCGTCCGGCGAGAACGTGGGCCAGCCGATCGCGGTCGCGCCGAGGATCCGACGGGCGGCCGAGCCGTCGGGGAGCGCGGTCCAAAGGCTCGTGCAGCGGACGAAGGCCATCCCGGCCACGGGCTCGGAGCTCGCGGGGAGCGCGCCCGGGGCGAGGGCCGGGAGCCGGTGGAAGGCCCCGGCCCGAGCGGCGCCCCGGGAACCGGGGACCGCCCCGACCCGGGCCCCCCCCGCCGTCGCGAGCGGGAGCGCGACGGTCGAGACGAGGAGCGCGAGCCCGAGGAGGGGCGGGGCCACCCGTGCCACGGCCCGTCCGGCGGCCCGGAGCAGGTCCGGCGGGACCACCGCCACGCGGACGGAGCGGGGTCGGGGGATGGGCAGGGAGACGGCGGGGGTGGCCATGGCCCCTCCTCTCGTACCGGTCGCACGGCCTCTTCCCCACCCGACCGACGCCGAGGCCCGTCGGTTCCCCCACCCGCCGCGGCAGGCCGGCCGGCTGCTCCGCGCTCACCCTCCGTCGCCGGCGAAGCCCGAGACCACGGCGATCCCCACGAACGCGGCGAGGGCGAACTGGGGCCCGGGCTCCCACAGCGGGGTCGGCCGCTGCAGGAGACCCAGGAGCGGCACCTCGCGGGGCCCGAGGACGGCCATCGCCACCCAGTGGTGGAGGAGCAGCAGGGCCGAGGGGATCCCGAGCCCGAGGGCGCGCCCCCATCGGTAGCGCCCCCGCCCCCGCGGCCACCAGAGCGACAGGCCGAACGCCGCCCCGGCCAGGGCCGCGGGGAGGACCCACGCGAACCACTTCCCGGTCTTGAACCGGAGCTCCGCGCCGGTCGCGACGCGCCAGGCCTGGAGGCGCTGCTCGGCCCGCCACAGGAGGGCCAGGGCCGCGACGAACAGGAGGGCCCGGGCGAGCGTCGCGAGCCGGGGGGCCGCCCGGCGGGGCCGGTGGGAGCGGGGCCTCACCGCGGGCGTCCGCCCTCCCGTCCGCCGTCGCCGAACGACCCGCCGGTCGCGCCCAGGAGCCCCTGGAGCATCGAGGTGAACTCGGCGGGGATCACGAACTTCGTCGACGGCGAGGCCCCCACCTGCTTGAGGGTCTCGAGGTACTGGAGGCTCATCGTCTTCGCGTCGATGTCCTTCGCGACCTCGAAGATCTTGGAGAGGGCCAGGGCGAACCCCTCGGCGCGGAGGATCGCCGCCTGCCGCTCCCCCTCGGCGGTGAGGATCGCCGCCTGCTTGTTCCCCTCCGCGACCGTGATGGCCGCCGCCCGCTGTCCCTCGGCCTCGGTCACCACGGCCCGGCGCTGCCGCTCCGCCGACATCTGCCGGGTCATCGCCTCCTGGACCGCCGGCGGCGGGATGATCTCTCGGATCTCGACGTTCGTGACCTTCACGCCCCACCGCTCCGTGGTCTCGTCGAGCTTCACCCGGAGGATCTCGTTCATCTGCTCCCGCTTGGCCAGGACGTCGTCGAGGGCCATGTCGCCGACCACGGAGCGGAGGGTGGTCGCGGCGATGTTCTGCGCGGCGCCGGCGAAGTTCCCGACCTCGAGCACCGAGGCCTGGGGGTCCACGACCTTGTAGAACACGATGAAGTCGATGGAGATGGGCGCGTTGTCCTCGGTGATCGCGGTCTGGTGGGGGATCTCGAGGTAGAGCTCTCGGAGGTCCACCCACACCGCTCGGTCCACGAGCGGGATCAGGAACACGATCCCCGGGCCCTTGACCCCGATGCAGCGCCCCAGCCGGAACACGACGAGGCGCTGGTACTCGCGCACGATCCGGATCGCGTTGGGGACGATCAGCACCGCGAGCCCCAGCACGAGGCCGAGCCCGATCAGGAACCCGATCACGACGTCCTCCCTTCCTCCGCGGCCACCGCCGCCTCCTCTTCCTCGACCCGCTCGACCCTGAGCTTCAGGCCCTCGATCCCCACCACCCGGACCCGGGCGCCCCGGGGGATCCGACCCGCGGTCGAGAGCGCGGTCCACTCCTCGGCGGCGACCTGTACCACGCCCCGGGGTGCGAGCGTCGTGACGGCGCGCCCCTCCCGGCCGAGGAGTCTCTCCGCCCCCGAGACCGCCCGCCGCCGGCGGAGGCGGAGCGCCGTCTTCACCACGAACCCCGAGAACGCGCCCATCGCGGCCGCCACCGGCAGGAGCACCCAGAGCGACACCCGCGCCGAGGGGTCGAACAGCACGAGCCCGCCGGCCAGGAGCGACAGCACGCCGCCCACCGTCGGGAGGCCCACCCCCGGGTGCTTCAGCTCGAGCACGAAGAAGACGACCGCGGCCAGGAGCAGCACGATCCCGACGAGCCGCACCGGGAGCATCCCGAAGGCCACGATCGAGAGCACGAGGAGCACCCCTCCCACGGTCCCGAGCACGCCGCCCGGCACGAAGAACTCCGCCGCGACGAGCGCGAGCCCGAGCCAGAACGCGAGGAACGCGAGGTCGGGGTCGAGGAGCCGGTGGAGGAGGCCGACCCCGAGCCCCATCCCGCGGCGCTCGATCGTGGCTCCCGTGAGGTCCAGGGTCACGGTCCGCCCCCCGGCCACCTCGACCGCCCGGCCGTCCAGGCGCCGCAGGAGCGTGGGCACGTCCTCGGCGATCAGGTCGATCACGCCGAGGCGCAGGGCTTCCTCGGCCGATGCGCTCGCCGACCCCCGCACCGCCCGCTCGGCCCAGGCGGCGTTGCGGCCCCTCCGCTCGGCGATGGCGACGATGTACTCGGCGGCGTCGTTCTCCGCCTTCCGCGACTCGATCGCCCCGGCCACCCCGACCGG
>Ga0101941_1001051_pt1 | contig 25564 bp, 22 predicted proteins | sample DewCreD2012metaG_3_FD_75242 | JGI IMG/M metagenome (GOLD analysis project Ga0101941, IMG submission 75242) | Hot spring sediment bacterial and archeal communities from British Columbia, Canada, to study Microbial Dark Matter (Phase II) - Dewar... ...
CTCTTTAAACTCTTTATTATAATGCTGTCTAGATTCTCCCATGCCGATCACCTCGATTATTAGATTGTTTTATTATCAACCTAACTCTCTTGTTGTGTCTACTTTTTAGTCTAACTACAAACAACCTTCAGAAGCTGGATGTACCATCAACAACGCGCAACTGAAAACGATAAATAACCTTATTACACTAACGAATGCGATGACAACAAACGTGTAGGCTTACTCCATATCTGTCAGTCTATAATTCGACCCACTTGTATAAGCTTAATAAAACTTGGTACTGCTGAGAACACCGTATTCCTTATACTACATAGTACGGGGTTAGACCACTGAGAAACCCAACCCATACGGTAAGAAAGCGCGACTATCTTCTGCACCCTGGCTAAACGTAACTTTTCGTATTGTAGTAATGCGGCTCCAACGTTGTTCCCAACCTGCAGACAATCCCCCAACGCACCACTGTCCTCGATAGCCTGACAAGCACCTTGCCCAAGGTTGGGTGTCATGGCATGTGCTGCGTCACCTAGTATAGCTATTCGCCCTTTAGTTAATGAACCTATTGTGGGTAAGTCGAGAATAGGATGTCGTACTATGGATGATGGTTCTGTCTGTTCCAATGCTAATCTTACAGATGGGCTCCAATTAGCAAATTCCGCTAACAATTCTTCTTTTCTATAATAAGGAGAATCCTTCTGTCTGCCTTGACTCCCCTGAGCGTTCATTGTAGCGAACCAATATACGCCTTGATTACCGGTAGGGAATAATCCGAATCTTCTCCCCCGCCCCCAGAACTCTATACCTTCACCGCGAGGAAGATCAGGTAATAGATGATTAACCATTCCCCGATATGCAACGTAACCGCAATCTCGAAGAGCTACATTACCCGTTATAATTGGACGGACCTTCGAATAAATGCCATCTGCCCCAATCATCAATTCACCCTCTACCGAATCCCCATTGGTGAAATGTGCTCGAACCTGCTGATCGTCCTGCTCGGCAGACTCAAACTCTTGTCCCCAGTGAATGTGACCTTCACCAAGACGATCTATTAACAGGCTATGCAAGTCGGAGCGTAGTATAGTAACAACTGGAAAGCCATATTTGTTCTCTAAGGAGTGTAGTGGAAGCTCATACAGCTTCTTTCCCGACATGGTTCTCACACTCATGGTTACATTGCGAACACCCATGGCGATAATGTCGTCGGCTAATCGCCATCGCTGCAAAATCCTTAACGCATTAGGCCACAGAACCAAAGTTGTTCCATGCCCTCTGTCTCGTGGTGCCCGCTCGAATACCACAGGCTCAAAGCCCCTCTCTTTCAGGGCAATAGCCGTAGTTAATCCACCGATACCTGCTCCTATAATGAGTGCTTTTCCGAGTTTAGTCATAGGTACATTATGATACTATTTATTGATGATGAAAAGGTACTATGTCGAAATAGTACTATTATTTCTAATATTTAACTGTAGAATGAGATTAATAGATGACTGGAGGTTTGTTGATGAAGGAATTAAAGGATCGGCTGCAACGGATCAGGGACAACCAAAAGCAACTCACAGCGGAATACGAGTTGGCTTTGAATGAATTCGACTCCAATGATATGATCTTGGAAAATCAATTGCTTCGTCAAAAATATGAGGAATACAAACAACAGGTCAACGATCTTCGTGAGAAATATGGGCAATCAGAGATTGATAATACCAAGCTACGCCATGCGCTCAAGGAACAGGTTATGGATGAGAAGCTGAATATTCTTAAGGTATCTCGTCAGAAGATGCTTACTTACTTCAAAGGTGATTCCAGAACCCACGAAAACCAGCTGCTTTCCTTGGAAACAAAAGTAAACTCAGAGATCGACAAATATAACAAACAGGCCGTGAGTCAATTACATGAAGAGAAACAGGAGATTGTAATAAAACTAGAGCAAATTCATACGGAGCTTAATGAGAGGATTCAGCTAAAGCGAGAACGAATGGCTGAGGAAGAGAAAAAGCTGCTACAAGGCTTATCTAGCGGATATGACCAGCTAGCTTCCGAGGAAGTAAGCGATGAAGTGATTGCGAAACGAATGAAGCAGAATCAAATAGAAATGAAAATCGGATTAAACTGGATTAATAAGATAGGTATGCTGCTTATCATCTTCGGAGTTGGCGCAGCATTCAAATATTCATATTCTACCTGGTTTAGTGATTATGCCAAAGGTACGGTATTCTTCCTAATCGGAGCTTTATTGTTAGTTGGGGGTGAATGGTTATTCCGAAAGAATAAACAAACCTTTGCTCTGGGATTACTAGGCGGTGGTTTATCTGTTCTCTACGGCTCGATTTTCTACAGTTATTTCTTATTAGATATTATCGGTATCTATACGGGTATCGCTTTATCCGTAGTTGTTACACTAACCGCTGTAGTCTTATCCTTGCGATATGATTCGCGAACCGTTTGTTCACTAGGACTAACAGGTGGCTTTTTCCCCTTTTTCTCCTATATGGCTGCCTTCGGACTCGAGGGTAATGCTGTATATGCGGCAATGGGTTATTTGTTCCTATTGAACTTATCCGTGCTTACTATTTCACTATACAAAAGATGGATCGTTGTTAACTATATCAGCTTCCTACTTAATGTGCCTTCGATGGTGACGCTTGCTATGATAGCTGCGAGTAATGGGATAAGCATGTTATACACGATAATCACATTCGTCATGTATGTGACTGTTACACTTGGCTACTCCTTTAAATACCAAGCCAAATTATATAAGCTGGACATCGTCTTACTTGCATTGAATACCGTTGTTAGCTGTAGCCTTCTATACTATCTTCTAAGTGAAGCGGGTCTCGACGATTATAGAGGTTTGCTTGCCCTCATATTCTGCTTGCTGTATATCGGTTTAGGGCGTTTTATGGAGACGGTGATGTCACAGGAAAAAGTAATGATGGTCCTGTTCTATGGGACAGCACTTACCTTCGCGGTTCTAATCATTCCGTTCCAATTCGGAGTTCAGTGGGTATCACTTGGTTGGCTCATAGAAGGTGTAATCCTAATTATCTATGGAAGTATGGCTAGAATGAAATCAATTGTTAGGTCTGGATGGACGATTTTCTCGTTATGCTTAGGTGCCTTCTTCTACCTTGATGTTGCTTTATTCCACGCATGGGGCGAATATAACGAGCATTTTGATCTAAAATATAGCTTTGTTATAGCAGGAATGATGATCGTCACATTATTCTACGCCAGGCGTTCAGATAAAAGGGAGACAGCAATCAATCTGTTCAAATATTTTGCACTAGCTAATCTCTGGATATTCCTGCTCTACGAAACGTCTAATCTATTCGATCATTGGATTTCCGACGATATCTACCACTATTCTTATTACAAATGGATGATTGCCTCATTCGTGACCATTGGTCTTGCCTATGCGCTTACGAAGGTATTGTTACTCTATGACAGAATCGTAAAGTACTATTGTGTTTTCTTGTTTGGTGTTGGTTGTTTGTTGTGTCTCTACATGACTACACAAATTCCAGTGCTCCAGCCTTCCTTTGCAGAGAATCGGGTTGAAGAGTATCTGGCTTTGGGATTATTGATTGCTTATAACCTCCTGATTTTTGTGGCAGGCCGAGAAATTCTAATCGCCTTTATACGTCGGCAGTTCAAGAATATCGAGCTCTATCCGATGATTCTTGCCGTATATCTCCTGGGCATATTGACGTCGTTCCTCATTGTGCAATTCAGAATGGGAGACGTAGGACTTCTATTCAGCTTATTATATTTGCTCTTAGCTATTGGTTATATCTTATATGGCTTTCAGAAAAGGTTTGTATATATCAGACGTATTGGGTTGGGACTCACCTTGCTATCTACGGGTAAATTATTCTTGTATGACCTGGCTTTCCTTACTGCGGGAAGCAAGATCATTGCCTACTTCTGCTTTGGAGTTGTGTTGCTCGGCATCTCATATATTTATCAAGTGGTATCCAACAGAATGGAGGATTCGAAGCATGAAGCCAAGGCCTAAGCTGCTCATCATCGTTATATCACTTCTGGTCTTACTGATACCACCCACCGCGGTATCTGCCGAGGATTCTACATCGAAGTGGCGATTCACCAGAACAATTGCAGTTCGAGAAGAAGCCGAATACCGGTCTGTATTCCTAGACGAGAATGTGTATGCTCATGCACAGGATGGTCTGGAGGACTTAAGAATACTGGATGAACAAGGTCAGGCTGTACCATTCTATATGGATTCAGGTTTCGCTGAACTAGAGGAGGATAAAATCGTCTATTCTTCTAATGTTACGACTAATATCGTAGTAGATCATGATACAGTCACGGATTATAAAGTCGTCCCACTAATGGAGAATAAGGATGTACAAGTTAACGTTCTGATTGTGGGGATTCCTCAGCAGCCTTTTCTCAAGCATGTTGAGGTATTGGGAAGTTATGATGGCAAACAGTGGGAATCCGTTAAGAAGGACTATCTATATCGAACAGATCAGCTGCACAAAGACAAGATCACGCTAGATGCGGTCTATAAATTTACCTATTATCGTTTGAAGGCGCTTGATAATATTGAGAAATTGAGCTTCCCGAGCTTGCAGCTTCTTCAGGATGAGAAGGAGGTCAATTGGCAGCAATATTCAAGAAGTATTACACCAGAATTCACAATTGAGAATAACGATCAGATAACCACATTGATGATAGAGAATGATAATAAGCTAAAGGTGAAGACGATTAGCTTCCGTGCGGAGGGAAATTATGTGCGGGAATATACGCTGAACGATGATAAAGGCATTTCTATTCCCGTAATGGGAGAAAGAGAATTTTATAATCTGAAGTTTGAAGAAGTTCAATTAACTAGCACAGCAGTTGAGCTAATGAAACCCATGGTTTGGTCTCCCCTTATCATCAAGATCGACAATGGAGATAATCAGCCGTTGGATATACAAGATCTTACCATGGAATACACAGTGGATAAGCTGGTGTTCGAGGATAATGGCAGTCAATCCTACCAATTGGTCTATGGAAATCCCAACGCTACTAAACCGACATACGATATCGAGCAATTCAAGCATCTGATTGTTGAAGAATCAATTAAGCTCGGTGAGCTTGGTCAGGAATTGGCGAATCAAGGTGCAGCTGGTTACGCAGAAACCGATTCATCCGCGTTGCCGGTCAAATATATATTTAATGCTGTTATTATTGGTGTGTCACTTCTGCTCATCATTCTACTAGCTAGAAAGCTGGGGAAGAAATCCACTTAAGGGCGAAGTTTATTGATCACCATTAACGAACATGGTTAATTTAACCCGATGCTTATTGAATAAACCTTTATAAATTTCCAGTTTACGCTTATAATATGGGCAATTGATCAGAAATTTGCCGGAGATTGGCACTTTATGGGATACAGGGGGAATAAAGTTGAGTTTTTTTAAGAACAGCAAGAATCTAATTGACAATATACCCGATAAAGTAAGAGATTTCTTAATTAAATCGAATAAGAGTGAGCGGAATATTAATGACCAAATCGTCCTTACTAATGAAACTGGAATTTCCAGAAGCATTGTAACGAATGATAGACCCTCTCAGGATTTATTATCTGAGGTAGAGCGATTTATTAAAGATAGAGAAGTTCTACAATTAACGAATATCGAAATGAAGGGTCAATTAGACCATTATGAACAACGGGTTGCCCTACTTACCGCCGAGAAGGACAAGTATATCTATCAATTTCTTGATAAAGAAGAAGAGATCAAAGGCATTGAGGAGTCGCTGACTCAGAAGCATCTGATCTATGACCAGCTTGTTGAGGAATACAAGAAGCTCCAAGCCATCACTTCGTCGGAAATTAATGAGCTGAAGAGTGAAATTGAGATTGAGCAGCATAAGTACAGTCAATTGGTTCAGGAATTTAAGGAACATCGCGCTGTTTCGACGAAGGATAATGATGCATTACAAGAAAGAGTTCGTAGACTAGAAGCGAAGAATGAGGATCTGAAGGAGCAAGTACAGAGTAAGATTGAGGAGAACGCCGAGTTAATGCAGGGTATTAACCGTTTCTCAGAGCAGTTCACTTTCACATCACTTAATAATAGTAGTAAAAAACAGAAAAATAAAGCTCCTAACAACAAGGTGAAGGTGAATGAGGTTGAAGTCGAAGATGAATTGATAGAGGAGTAGAGCTATGCTTACCTATACAATTGGATTTATTCAACGAGGTCAGGAAATGCTCATGCTAAATCGCAAATCTGCGCCGATGCAAGGTGTCTGGCACGGAGTAGGCGGGAAGCTAGAGTCTGGGGAAACCCCACAGGAAAGTATTCTACGTGAGATTTTCGAAGAAACTGGAATTCGACTTGAACCGACCCAAATACGATTCACCGGAACCGTCACATGGAACGATGATAAGAATGGAATAGATGGCATGTATGCCTTTGTTGCCCAGGTGGATGAGCAATTTGTGTACGCAACCCCGTTTGAGGTAGAGGAAGGCATACTCGCTTGGAAATCATTAGATTGGATTTACTCACCAGATAATTACGGTGTGGGTAGTCATGTACGTCGATTTCTCCCCATTATGCTATTCGATCCCCAATGCTTTGAGCATCGATGTACGTTCGATTCAGGACTCTTACTAGACTATGAGTTATTACCGATCAATGAAGATTTAAACTGAGAAGGCACTAATCCATATTGCCGCTTAAACAACCGGGTAAAATATACGGGCTCCATTCCAATATAGGCGGCGACCTGTCGGATTGTCATTGTGGGATGGTCGGTAAGTAATAAGGCAGCAGCTTGTAATCGAATTTTCTGTAAATACTGTAACGGGGTCATGCCTAAGGATTTCTGGAACAAACGGTTTATCTGTTTGGCTGAATATCCAACATGGGAAGCAAGCTCTGGTAAGGTGAAATCACGCTGAAGATGATCGTGCAAGAAGCGTGAGGCATTATCAACTACTTGGTCATGATACCGTATAAACTTGATCGCTTGTCCCGGATCGAGTTTTTTGTTGTCCAACGAACTCTGCTTCAACACCTCCGTACAGATGGTGAATAATTCCTCTGTAACAAGCCACTTATCGTAATAAGGTCCGGAATGGTTCCAAATTCGTTCAATCAACTCATATATTCTAGATGGGTCCTTGATATAAAGCTGGCGAGGCTCCCCCCCAAACCCCCACTTATCGAGTAAGTTATTGTGCGTATCAATAATAGATACATACCCAACAAACCAAGGGTCTTGTCCCTGCGGTAAGTATTCATGTGGATAATCAGCAGGTATGTAGAGTAGTGTATAGGGAAGAACAATGTCCCATTCGTCTTGCTTTATTGGTCTATATGCACCCGTACCACTGAAGGTGATGAAGAGTTGCTTACTCGAGAAGCCTTCCAACCGTGTCATTGCTTGCTGGTTCTCTGTTCCTACCGTATATACGGAAAAGGGCAGGATTGCTTCATCATGATGGTAGAGATTGGTCCTCAGGGGAAGCAGCTTCATATGTGTTCACCTCAATATGTCCATTCTGTATGGTATCATGTCCGATTTAGTTCCTATGATGGAATAGTATAGCACAGCTATAATAGAAAGTAGACAATGATAAAGATACGACCATTAATCTACTATAATTTTCCAAGGGGTGATAGGTGTTGATTCAGGTGGAGCGTTATTGGGAGAATCCTAATGTACTACAATTGAATAGAGAGGTAGCAAGAGCTCATTATATTCCGTATGAGGATATAGATAGCGCTAGATTGGGAAAGCGTGGATTTTCCAAGCTTTATCAGACCTTGAATGGCGGTTGGAAATTCCAGTACGTACCTAGTGTCAAGGATGTTAACGAGGGATTCTATGCTGTAGATGCCGATGTGAGTAATTGGGATGACCTAATCGTGCCGTCCTGCTGGCAGTCCAAGGGGTATGATCAGATGCATTATACGAATGTTAATTATCCGATCACTTGTGACCCTCCCTATGTACCTAATGCCAATCCAGCAGGCTTGTATGTTAGAGAATTCAATGTTGCCGATAACTGGAACTCAATGGATAAATATATTGTTTTTGAGGGTGTTAATTCGTGTTTCTATGTTTGGATCAATGGTGTTCTTGTTGGATATAGTCAGGGCAGTAGAATGCCGGCAGAATTTAACATTTCCCCTTATGTGCATAGTGGTCGAAATCGAATTGCGGTCATGGTGTTAAAGTGGTGTGATGGTACCTATATAGAGGATCAGGATCTGTGGAGGTTCTCCGGAATATTCCGAGATGTCTACATGCTTGCTCGTGAGCAGGTCCATATTCGTGATGTATTCAACAAACAAGAGCTCTCTGCTGACTACGGTCAAGCCGAATTAATTGTTGAAGTAGAGACGACAGGATCTCTGGAGATTGCTGCGGAGCTTCGAGATGCGAATAATCAGTTGGTAGAACAAGGCCGAGCATTCGTCTCAAGTAACGGCACCATCGTATTGAAGGTAAATAAGCCGTTGCTGTGGAATGCGGAGACGCCCAATCTGTATCAATTATATGTAACAAGCGAGCGAGAGGTATTGAGATTTCAGATTGGCTTTCGGCATATTGAGATAACTGATGGTGTGTTCAAGATTAATAGTCAGCCAGTGAAGTTAAAGGGTGTCAATCGCCATGATTCCCACCCAGAGCTTGGTCAGACTATTCCGATTAATCATATGATCCAGGATCTTAAGCTGATGAAGCGGCACAATATCAATACAATCCGTACATCCCATTATATTAATGACCCACGATTTCTCGACTTATGTGATGAGTATGGCTTCTATGTTATCGATGAAGCCGATTTAGAATGTCATGGAATCGGAATAGCGGACAACTGGGCGGAAGGGGCATTCCATCGCCTATCTGCTGACCCTGCATGGAGACTAGCCTTTGTTGAGCGAGCGATTCGAATGGTAGAGAGGGACAAGAACCATGCCTCGATCGTTATTTGGTCGCTAGGTAATGAATCCGGATACGCCGATAATCATATTGCTATGGCAGAATGGACGAGATTAAGGGATAATTCCCGGCCTGTTCATTATGAGGGAGCGGCTCCTGGTTATAAAGGCAGCCTGGATGTCGAGTGCCTAGATATGGAGAGCCGTATGTACTCATCCGTTGCATATATTGAAGAGTACGCGAAGGACGAAACTAATCAAAAGCCATTGTTTTTATGCGAGTATAGCCATGCCATGGGGAATGGTCCTGGAGACCTGAAGGATTATTGGGATGTCATTTACCGTTATCCGAAGCTGATGGGTGGATGTGTATGGGAGTGGACCGATCACGGCATAAGCGCGACAACCGCTGATGGAAAACCTTTCTATGCGTATGGAGGAGATTTTGGAGACCAGCCTAATGATGGCAACTTCTGTATGGATGGACTGGTGTATCCAGATCGAACTCCACACATTGGTTTATTGGAATTGAAAAAGGTCATCGCTCCAGTCCGTATCGAAGCCGCCAATCTACACAAAGGGGATTTCCGGTTAACCAACTTATATGACTTCGTCGATTTATCTCACCTTCGTCTAATCTGGAGAGTAGAACGAGATGGAGTATTGGAACAACAGGGGGAGATGAATGAGTTGGATGCTGGACCACAGCAAACCATTGCTCTTAACATCGCATATGTTCTGTCTGAGACTTCAGCTTCCCGTTATTATCTGACCGTTAATTTAATTCAGAAGAGAAATACATCTTGGGCGGACGTTGGATATGAAGTTTGCTTTGAGCAGTTTGAACTACCCGTTTCTAAGATTACAGTTACGAGCGATTCTCTCCTGCCAGTAATGATTGTCAAGCAGGAAGGACATCTCGTCGATATTGAAGGCTTTGATTTCCATCATCAATTTGATTTGTTCGACGGGGTGTTCGTGAAGCTATCAAAGCATGATGTTGAACTGTTGCATGGAAAGCCGAGATTTAATATATGGAGAGCTCCGACGGATAATGACAGGAATATTAAGCATGAGTGGAAGAAGCAAGGCTTCGAACGAGCAGTCATGCATGTTTATGAAGCAGCCATTACCGAACAGAGTGAGACGAATGTGACAATTACGGTTAAATTCTCTTTAGGAGGGTACATTACTCATCCAATCTTACATGCTACTGCATTGTGGTCTATTGATGGAGCCGGTGAGGTCAAGCTTAGCGTAGATGTTACAGTGAGTGAAAAAGCTTTATTCCTACCTCGCTTCGGCTTACAGTTTGTTATGCCACGGGGAACTGACGAGGTGGAATACTTCGGATATGGACCTCACGAGAGTTATCTGGACAAGCATCACAGTGCTCGTATCGGCAAGTATCTAACCACGGTGGATGGTCTCTTCGAAAACTATCTGAAGCCTCAGGAGAACGGCTCGCGTTATGGTACTGACTGGGTAACCGTATCGAATGAGCAGGGAATGGGATTGAAGCTAACGAGCAGCAATGAGCACTTCTCCTTCAATGCTAGTCACTATTCAGCAGAAGATCTTGAAGCTGCCGGTCACCCGCATGAGTTGAAGAAGAGATCAGAAACTATCGTTCATGCAGATTATAAGATGAGTGGAGTAGGCTCAAACTCCTGTGGCCCGGAATTGCTGGAGAAGTACCGCTTGAATGAGAAGCAATTCAACTTTCAGTTGACGATTACTCCTGTATTCAAGGAGGAATAAAGATAGAAGGGTTGGGATTAAATTAGTAAAGCGCAGAGTTTAGGTTGGAGGATTCTGCGCTTTGATACCGAGGAAATCCAGGTTGGAGTCAAAGATATGGTTGCTTAGCTTCGAGCAAGCGAGATCGATATTCTTAGTTCTCATTATATCGATAAGAGGTTGGTGCTGTAGCCATACGCTCGATATATCTTCATACATTTGGTCTTGTATGAGAAAATGGAGTCTAATACGGTAGTAAATGCTTTTCCAAATGTTGATAACATTAGCAACTTCTGATCTCATTACGATATATTCATGGAAGGCGAGATCACTCTCTACTAAATTTAACACATTCTTTTCCTCACCGCTTTTGCGCATAGCTGTAACACATTGCTCCAGGAAATCGAAATCCTCTGCTATGAAGTTCGGTAATGCTTTACGCAAAGCATAGGTTTCAACCGTGAGGCGGATAGGAATAAGAACCTCTACAACTTCCTCAGTGGAAAACTCAGCAACAACAGTCTCCTTGAATGGTTGCGAATGAATAAGACCCTCCAGCTCTAATACACGTAGCGCTTCCCTAATCGGTCCGCGACTCACTCCCATTTGCTTCGACATCTCTTGCTCGACCAAACGATCTCCTGGTTTGAGCTTCCTCTCCAGTATGGCTTTGCGAATATCGTCGGCGATACGATGACGAAGGGATACCACTTTCTGTTCGTTAAAGCGAAAGGACTTCATAGTTTCTCCTCCAATATACAAGATAAAGGTCAACCCTCATCTGATTTTACTATATAGAATAAAGTATTACATGTAAATAACTATTGTCAACAATTCAATTGTTGACAATAGACAACGAAGAGATATATATTTAAATCGAGTCAAAATGAAAGCGCTATTATTTCTTAGGAGGGGTTAAATAATGATAATTACAGATGTCGAAGCCATCTATTTACGTTTACCAGATATTGATGCCTCTCGCTGTGATGGAACACAAGATACATTGTTAATCCGGGTACATACCGATGAAGGGATAACGGGTATTGGTGAAATTGACTCTTCTCCAACCGTTGCTAGGGCAATAATATCAGCACCCTCCTCTCACATGATCGCTAAAGGTCTCAAGGAATTAATTATTGGGATGGATCCATTCGAGGTTGAACGAATTTGGCAACGGATGTATCAAGGCTCCCTTTACTATGGTCGTTCAGGCCCAGCTATTCATGCCATGAGTGGGATCGATATTGCGTTATGGGATATCATCGGTAAGGCAACCGGTCGGCCCGTTGCACAGATGTTAGGTGGTATATTCCAGAATCGGATTAAAGCCTATGCGAGTATAGTTATGCCAGATACAATTGGTGAAGCCGTGTCTATGGCAGAGAAGTACATAGGGCTTGGATACAAAGCGATCAAATTCGGCTGGGGTCCACTAGGTAGAGATGAGAAATTCGATGTCGAGGCAATCAAGACAATTCGATCAGTCATTGGTGATGAAACCCAGTTCATGATCGATATCGGTCATATCTGGGATGCGAAGACAGCTATTCGAAGGGCGAAACGGTTCGAGGAATATGGTGTCTTCTGGATTGAAGAGCCCTTACCTCCAGATGATCTGCAGGGATATGCTCAGTTGGTTGGTTCGGTTGATTTGTATATTGCAGCTGGGGAGCAAGATAGCGGGCGAATTGCTTACGAAAGGCTCATTAGAGAAGGGAACATCGATATCGTACAGCCCGATTTAGGCCGCTGTGGCGGATTCACAGAGGGCAAGAAGATAGCATATATGGCTTACGATCGTAACAAGAAAGTCGTCCCACATGCATTCAAGACAGGCGTCCTCGTTGCGGCCAGCACTCATTACGTAGCCAGCATGCCACATGGGTTTTTAATGGAATACACGGTCTCGGATTCTCCACTTGCTAGGAATTTGGTGCTTAATCCCATCGAATTTAAAGAGGGATATGTAATATTACCAGACCAGCCCGGATTAGGCATCGAGATTGATCCAAAGATTGAAGCTATGTACAGGGTATAACGAAGTGGCTCATAATTTGTAAGGAGGGATCAAGATATGGCAGTAGCAAGAGGCAAAAAGCTGTCGAGAACAGGTAAGGAAGCGTTGGACGGTTATATCTTCATGAGTCCGGCCATCCTTGGACTACTGCTCTTCATATTAGGACCTATTCTTGCCTCCGCTTATTTTTCCTTTACTAAATATGACATCCTTGATAGTCCGGAGTGGATTGGATTAGCTAACTACACGAAGCTATTTAATGACCCCTTCTTCTGGCTCTCTCTGAAGATTACTCTAACTTATGCAGTGGTAAGTGTTCCAATGGGCTTAACTGTATCGCTCCTGTTAGCCATGTTGTTAAACCAGAATCTCAAGGGCATCTTCTTTATACGTACGATTTATTACTTGCCCGTGGTCATTTCAGGAGTAGCCGTATCCTTATTATGGAAGTGGGTTTTTAACCCCGATTTCGGTTTATTGAATTGGTTCCTTGGCTGGTTCTCGATTAATGGCCCAAACTGGCTGTACAGTGAGGAGTGGGCGCTTCGGGCTGTGATTCTTATGAGTCTTTGGAGTATTGGTGGTAGCATGCTCATTTATCTAGCAGGCCTACAGGGTATTCCGACAGAGCTATATGATGCGGCGGAGATTGATGGGGCTAATCGCTGGAGGAAATTTGTTAATGTTACCATTCCGATGTTGTCTCCGGTCATTTTCTTTAATCTTGTTATGGGTATCATTGGCTCCTTACAGATATTCACAGAAGGTTATGTCATGACGTCTGGCGGTCCGAATAACTCAACCTTGTTCAGCGTTTTGTATCTATACCGCAACGCTTTTGATTACTTACAGATGGGTTATGCTTCGGCGATGGCCTGGGTGTTATTCATTATCATCCTAACCTTCTCGTTGATCGTATTTAAATCATCACCTTTATGGGTGTTCTACGAAGCGCAGAGGGGGAAGACCAAATGAGTGACTTGACTCGAGCCCATATTATCAAACATAGAAAAATCGGCAACCACCTCTCAACAAAATTAGTAACGTGGTTCTCCTACTTAACATTAGGCATTGGTGGATTGTTGATATTAGCACCCTTTGTCTGGATGATCTCGACATCATTGAAGCAGAAGTCCGATGTATATATTTTTCCGCCAGAATGGATCCCATCACCTATTATGTGGGGCAATTATGCTCAAGCACTGACCACGTTTCCCTTTCCAATGTACACCTTAAATTCAATGATTATTGTTGTTTTTGTACTGATAGGTTCCTTGCTCTCCTGTTCATTCGCATCTTATGGATTTGCTAGATTGAATGCTCCGGGCAGGGACTTGATATTCATCATATTACTGGCAACGATGATGCTTCCAGCTGCGGTTACAATGGTTCCTTTATATTTGTTCTTTAATAAGTTGAATTGGATTGATACCTTTCTTCCGCTTATTGTCCCGGCTTGGTTTGGCAATGCTTTCTTCATCTTCCTCATGCGACAATTTTATATGGGAGTGCCAAGAGATCTAGAGGATTCAGCCAAGATAGATGGTTGTAATGCGTACACGACCTGGTTGAAAATCATGGTTCCATTAACGAAGCCAGTGCTAGCTACGGTGGCCGTATTCACCTTCATTGGAACATGGAACGATTTCATGGGGCCGCTTATTTACCTAACCAATGAGGATAAGCGAACTATAGCTCTAGGACTCTCGTATTTCCAAGGGTCCGCACGTTCAGCGCCTGAGTTACATCTACTCATGGCCGCAACGATATATTCGATCATTCCTTGTGTTCTCCTCTTCTTCTTCGCTCAGAAGATATTTGTTAAGGGGATTGTATTCACTGGAGTGAAGGGATAAATAGAAATTAATTAATGGGAGGGTATTATCAATGAGAAAAGTTCCTAAGGTTTTGTATGTATTACTCGCGATTTCTTTGCTCTTCGCTGTACTCGTAGGATGCACTAACAATTCATCGAAGACGACTTCGGATGAGAAGGTAACATTGGAATTTATTCGTTGGTCCAATGGCCCCGTTCTTGATGCTGAAGAAGAGGATAAGGTGAAACGGTTTAATGAAAGCCATCCTAACATTGAAGTGAAGATGACCCTGCTGCCATGGGATGAGACGTTTAAGAAAATTGAGTTGTCACTCGCCACTGACAATCCTGTAGATATTTTCTATTGGGATACACCGGCATATGCTTGGTACAAGAAAGGACTGTTTAAGAATCTCCAGCCTTATTTTGACAGAGATCTCGATATGAGCGAATACGAAGGAGCGCTGTTCGAGCCATTAAAATTTGATAAAGAGAATATGTATATTGCTCCAGAGAATTTCCAAACCATCGCACTATACTATAATAAAACCATGTTCGAAAAAGCGGGTGTAGCAGTACCTGATGGAAACTGGACATGGGACGATGTAAGGGCTGCCGCTCAGAAATTAACGGTAAAAGAAGGTGACAAGACAACCCAATTTGGATATGATGTCGCTGCATTGAACACCTGGTGGGCATGGCAGGCATTAACTGCAGAGCAAGGTGGTCAGCTGGTGAGTTCCATTAATGATCCTGATAGTATTACATTGAATACTCCAGAGACTACGAATGCGTTACAGTTTCTACAGGATCTTATTTATAAGGATGGCGTTGCTCCAGATGCAGCTAAGATGAATGCATTGGGCGGAGGCTTTATGACTGGCAAAATAGGTATGTATGTAGGTGGCGATTGGGACTTAGGCTCTTTGAGAGAAATAACGGACTTTGAATGGGATATGGCTCCGCTGCCTAAGTGGGGGGATACTCGTGTTACTCCTTACTTCATTGGCGGATATGTCATGACCGAGAATTCCAAGCATCCCGAAGAGGCGTGGGAATTCCTCAAATGGACGATGACAGATAATCAGACAACATTAGCAGAACAACAATCTTGGATTCCAGTTCACAATTCGTCCCGTGAGGCGGCCAAAGTACCGGATTGGGCACCGTCTGGCTACCAAATAACACGCTTCGATTGGACGAATTATGGAATAATAGGTGATATTTATCATACGAAGTGGAGAGAAGCACATGATAAATTCATCTCTCCAATGCAGGATAAAATCTTTACAAGCGGCGGATCTGTACCTGATGCGTTGGAGGAAGCTGAGAAGCAGATCAATGCACTATTGAAAGAATAAGTGAGGAGAGGAATATATAATTATGTTGAAGGAAATCGGATTCTCCTTAGTTGTTAATGGCTCTAAGTTGCGCGGTGATGATCCTGGTATGACAGTGATTGGAACAGAGACGAAGCGAAATAGAAAGAGCCGTCGAACGACGACATCATATGTTCATCAGCCGTCACTCGTGGGGATAAAGCTACACACCGTATATTATGAGGAAACCAATTTGATAGAGCAGTGGTTATCCATTAACAATGACGGTCATTCATCCGTCCGTGTAGAACATATCGATTCTATGGTCATCCGACTTCCTTCATCGCAATATGAGCTTATGTCTTATACAAGTGGGTGGGGAGAAGAGTTTGAAAGTGTTTATCGAACTCTCGACCCCAAAGAAACATTTGTATTAGAAACAAGGAAAGGGCGTTCCTCCAGGGATGCCCATCCTTGGTTTGCTCTATTCGATCGAAGCAGAGGATGTATAGTGTCAGCCTCGGCCATGTGGTCAGGAAATTGGGCTTTTACTTTCGAACCGGATTCACAGGAGCAAGGAATCATGGTGTGCTCCGGCGGATTGAATAGTTGGGAATTCTGGAAGGATCTAAGCATAGGTGAATCCATGGAAAGCCCTCATGTTGCTGTCGTCAGCTCGGAAAGTGATGATTTGAATGATATTTCTATCCAATATGCGAGGGTGGGCCGAGCCTTCTGGTATCCGCGCAATGAGCTTTCGGAAGCGTTGCCTATTGAATGGAATCATTGGTGGAGCTATGAGGATAAGCTGATTAATCAAGACGTGTTCCTACGTAATGTCGAGGTTGCAGAGCGAATGGGTATCGATATATGCACGTTGGATGCAGGTTGGTTCGGACCAACGGCTCCCGATAGTCATTGGTATGATTATCGTGGGGATTGGGACTTGGTCAACACGCTAAGGTTTCCAGATGGAATTCGAATGTTATCTGATGCTTGCCACAAGCGAGGATTAAAGTTTGGTTTGTGGTGTGAGATTGAAGCGATTGGACAGCATGCAAGACTAAATCAAACTCAACCTGAATTGCGAGCAGAGCGTGATGGAGCAAGCATTGGTTATGTTTGTCTAGGCAACCCTGAAGCTGTGCAGTGGGCTTTCCAGACCTTGGACCGAATCATCTCAGAATATAATTGTGATTGGATCAAGTTAGACTTTAACCTCGATCCTGCAGCTGGATGTAATCGTACGGATCATGGTCATGGAGCCGGTGACGGATTATTCGAACATATCCAAGGATACTATCGTCTACTACAGCGTGTGCGAGAACAGCATCCACACGTAATTCTAGAGAGTTGCTCGTCGGGTGGATTGAGAATTGATCTGGGTCTGCTTAAAGAAACTCACACCACATTCCTGAGTGATCCAGATTGGCCGGAGCATGATCTTCAGCTCTTCTGGGGAGCTTCTACCATGCTCGCGCCGAGTGTCTGTCTTCACTGGGGATATTGCGAATGGCTCGGGGAGCATCCGAAGCAGCGGTTCAACCCTGCGGATCCGCAATTGACTCTACACCAATTGGATTATTACACCCGTATATCGATGCTGGGCGGTTTCGGATTCTCACAAAGAATGCCCGATCTTCCTTCGTGGGTTAAGGAGAGATATGAACATCATATTCAGATCTATCACCATACGGTATCAGATTTTGTTCGAACTGCAGATGTCTATCGATTGACAGATCAACCGAAGAGAGACGGTCGAGGAGACAGATGGGCTGCCTTCCAATATTGTAAGCCAGAGGGGGATGAACATTTGATTTTCGTGTTCCGCCTTCCGGGTGGGGAGAACTCACGCACGATACAACTACGCAATCTTGTTCCAGAGCATATATACGAGATCTCATTCCTAACAGAGGGTAATGTGGCAGTTCACCTTGGCTCCGATTTATTGGAAACGGGACTAACGTTCGAAAGCCTAAGTGAGGAGCAAAGTGAGCTAATTATGATGCGCAGGAGGATTTCCTAATGAAGGCATTGATCTATGAGGGACCGCGGCAGATGGTTGTTAGAGAAGTAGATTCACCGATCCCTGCTAAAGATGAAGTGCTAATTGAAGTGGCATATTCAGGCATATGCGGCTCAGAGCTGAGCGGTTATCTTGGTAAGAACAGCTTGCGTAAGCCGCCTCTTATATTCGGTCATGAGTTCTCCGGTCTGATTATTGCCTTGGGGGATTCTACAGCTGATATACATCGTGGGATTCGAATAGGTACACGAGTCACAGCTAATCCACTGGTTACGTGTGGTAGCTGTCGTTATTGTCGGCAAGGCATGGAACAACTCTGCGTAGACCGCCAACTACTAAGCGCTTCACTGCCTGGGAGCAATGCGGCTTATGTCAAAGTGCCTGTTCGATGTGTCCATTCAATTCCCGATCATGTAAGCCTGGAGCAAGGTGCGTTAACGGAGCCCATAGCCTGTGCGGTTCGCGCAGTAGATCTAGGGCGGGTTTCGTCGCAAACTGAAGCACTTGTCGTGGGAATGGGACCTATTGGATTGTTTATTGTACAAGTGCTGCAAGCCAATGGCGTACAACGAATTATTGTGGCTGATACGAATGCTGAGCGGCTAGAGTATGCCCGCACATTAGGTGCCAAGACGATCCAGCCGCTAGAGGTGGATATGGTGGAGGCTGTGAAGAGCATGACGCAAGGGCAAGGTGCCGATGTAGTCTTTGATGCTGTTGGTTCTTCGGTGACGAGGAACGCTTGTGTTCATAGTGTAATGTCGGGGGGGACAGTGATTATGGTTGGCCTTCATGAGGCGGACTCACTCTTACCCATTAACCATATGATACGTAAGGAGATACAGTGTATCGGATCGTTCGCCTACGCTTCATCCCACTTTGAACAAGCCCTGAGATGGATTTCCGAGGGCAAGACCGGACTTAATAAAGGGGTTGTGACAGCACCTTTAGCAGAGGGAGCGATGTGGTATGATAGGTTGTTAACTCAGCCAGGTGCTATAACGAAGGTGTTATTGTCACCGTCGTGATGCGGAATTTACCGAAACGATAAAGGAGATCTACAATGAGTGTACATGTGAGTATGGAATGGACATATCGTGGTATGCAAACCATCATTGTTGAGAATGAACTTATTCGGGTCGTATGTATCCCAGAACTTGGCGGTAAGATATGGCAGATTACCTACAAATCTCGGGGCAAAGATCTACTATGGCAGCATCCCCGATTGAAGCCGAGGCCTGCAGCTATACATTCCTCTTATGATGATCAATTCTATGGTGGGTGGGATGAATTATTCCCATGTGACATAGCTGAGATCATTAATGAAGAAACAATGCCGGATCATGGTGAGCTATGGAGCTTACCATGGGAGTTTGAGGTGAATCACAATCCCCAAGAGGTGATTGTACGTCTATGGGTGGAAACTCCTATTAGTGTATGTCGAATGGAGAAGTGCATAACTCTTCGTAGTGGGGAGAGTAAGCTTAGATTTCATCATAAGCTTACGAATATGGGCCATAAGGAATTACCGTTTCTATGGAAGCTTCATACCGCTATGAAGGTTGATGAGTATAGTAGAATCGATGCTGGAGCGAAAGAAGTGTATATAGAGGATTTTGGCACTCCGCGTAACGGGCAAACGAAAATTAGCTATGAATGGCCCTTCGCACCGGATCGTGAAGGCAATCTCCATGATATGAGGACTTGTATGTCGCAGACATCTGCAATTGACGAATTTCAATATATGACACAGATGCATGAGGGCTGGTGTTCACTAACGGACACCCGAAGCGGGGTGGGTTTAGGTTTAGTCTTCGATAGAGCTGTGTTCCGCTCCTGCTGGCTTTTTGCTGCATATGGCGGTTGGCGCAATCTGAATACGGTTGTACTTGAGCCATGTACTGGTTATCCGGTATCGGTGCAAGAGGGTATTCAAGCGGGAACACATCGCACGTTAGCGGTGGGAGAATGCCTAGAAACGGAAGTTATTGCTTCCATTTATTCAGGTTTCAGGGCGATATCATCGATAAACCGAGAAGGTGAAGTGTTCGGAGACAACGTTTAATTCCAGACGAGGAGGAACCTTAATGAGATTTTCCGGGAAAATAGCTTTTATTACAGGTGGAGCAACAGGCATTGGATTTGCAACCGCGAGAAGACTTGCTAGTGAGGGAGCATCGGTAGTCATCATGGGACGTAGAGAAGACGTTGGACAAATAGCTGTAGATGAGCTTCGTTCTCTTGGTACGGATGCTATATTCGTTCGAGGTAATGTAGCTGTGGAAGCTGAAGTGGATCATGCGATGCACCTCGCTATTGAACAGTATGGCCATATCGATATATTGGTCAATAATGCCGCTATGTTCCAGCCTGCTCTGATAGCAGAATCAAGTACACTAGAGTGGAAGCCGGTATTCGAAACCATTGCCTACGGTACATATTATTGCACTAGAACTGCGGCACAGCACATGATTGGGGGGAACATCAAAGGCTCGATTATTAATGTTTCTTCAATTAATGCTACTCGTGCTTTACCATCCTCCAGTCATTATAATAGTGCTAAGGGTGCGATGGACCAATTAACTCGTTGTGCAGCTGTGGAGTTATCCGAGCATGGAATACGTGTCAATTCTGTTAATCCAGGATTTATTGACACTCCAATGTCTGTTGTAGATGGCGAGAATGAACTAGACTCAGATTGGTTCCAAGATATATACGTTCAACGTCGTAAAATTGCACAAGCTAGAGCGGGCGCACCTGAAGAAGTAGCTTCTGTCATTGCCTTTCTTGCATCAGAAGATGCATCTTATATATGCGGCGCTACGATTCCCGTGGATGGCGGGTTATCCATTACATTCTAGCTCGATGGATGATGCCGCTGCCACATTTTTCGATAATAGCTGGGGGATACACCCTCGTTCTGCAGGAACATAGTTAAGAAGGAGTTGTAGCTGCCAAAGCCTGATTGTTCTGCAAGCACTGTGATGGGCATGTCTGAATATAGAAGTAGCTGCTTGGCATGGCCAATCCTTATATTCGTCAAATATTCTTTAGGTGTCATGAGATAGTATCGCTTAAATTGTCGGATAAAATGGTAATAGCTAAGCCCCGCTGAATCTGCGGCACGATGAATATCAGCTTCGTTAGAGTAATATTGCTCTAGGTACGAACGACCCCGCTCCAAAGAAGCTGGTTTAACAAGGCTTCGGTCCTTCGAATCAGACTGACCTCGTATGAAAACTTGTAACATAAGCTGGTATAATAGAATAGATATGGTCTGTTCAATATTGCTATCATTTGTAATCATTGCATCGATTGCGGTTCTTAAAGTGTTCAAGTAAGGCTCATCTGACGATGCACGACTTAACTTCATGTAAGGATGCTTAAACCAATTCTGCCATAAGCGCTCCATATCGCTACCCTGGAATACAAGATACATCATCTTATAAGGGTCTGATGGATCAGAGCGATAAGCATGGTCATGTTGCATATTATGTATAAATCCTTCGCCAGCCTCAAGATGAGTCCACTCCTTACCGCAACAAACTGAGCCTTTGCCCGATAAGATATAGATGATTTCATAAGCGGGGTAGTGCTCCCTCTCAAAAAGGAATGTAGAAGATAGCTGTTGGATGCCACCGATAAGTGGATAGAACAAATTCGAGCGGGCGAACCCGCTCGGTGAGTATACATATTCGATATCCGTCATGTATGAACCTTGCTGGCCTCGAATGCTTTCGGGTCAGATACCCAAGGAGTTACACCTAGTAACATATGGCGCAGATTGCTTGCATCTCTGGAACGAAGCACTTCAGAGGGCTCATAACCCGGCCAGGTGCGAACGAAAGATGGTGCATAATTATATATGAGTGAGCGTCGAACCTGGTCCGTATGATTATTGAGAGCAGAGTGGTACGTATAACCATTGAATATAACGGCAGTACCTTTCTTCACAGCCATTCGCACATGACCAGGCATATCCTCCTGCTTCTCAACCTTGGGCAATTGTTCGTCCTTCATGTGGATACTGCCAGGTAAGAAAGCGAGGCAGCCCCCATCAGGGTGGACATCGGATAAGAAATAGAACACCTTGGCCATGAAAGGAACAGACTTTCCTCTAATTGTAAACATATTGGATGTATCACGATGCCAATTCGTATGAGCTGTCATGTGCGGGGGTTTCAACAAAGCGTCATTATCAACCATCACGAACGCATCACCCATAACATCCCGCATAATCGACATCATTCGGGGATGCTCCATCAGCTCGAGGAACACATCATCCCGCTCAATAATTCCGCAAATTTGCTCAACATTATTAAGCTGCCCTAATTCAGGGTTACTATTACCCTCGCTTCGCCATTTGGTGAACGCCTCATCCATTCGAGTGTTGTACAAATCGCACTCCTGCTCAGAAAGGAAATTATCGAACACTAGGAAACCGTCGTTATCCCACATCGTTTTTTGCCCTTCATCCAAACCGTATAATGTCATTGTATTATCCCCCTAACACTAGATATACTAACATTATATTGTGCTTGCATGCATAATACTATATTGTTTTTTGCTCAATAAACACCGAAAATTGCTCTTATATGGTTATTCATAACTCGAACTTTACTAGTATGGAACAGCTCCATCTTTAGCCTCTATAGCAGCATGCGTACCCGCAGTATGGCCTGTAGAGAAAGCAGCAGTGATATTATAACCCCCTGTATAACCATGAACGTCGAGAATTTCCCCGCAGAAGAATAGTCCACTCATTATAGTGGATTCCATCGTTTTCGGATCAATCTCCTTCAGATGAACACCACCACCTGTTACAAAAGCCTCCTCGATCGACAACGTTCCATTCACCTCAATAGGAAAAGCCTTCAATAGCTTGGCCATGTCTAACCATGGCTGCTTAGGGATGTTATCGTAGGTTGTAGCTTCTGCTATATTCACCTTGTTGAGAATAATGGGAATCATCCGCTCAGATAATATTGCCTTCAGCACATTCTTAATCGCCTTCTTTGGCTCGTTTTTCGATAGCTGATAAGTCTCAGCATAGACTTCGTCGGCACTCTTATCTGGGAATAGATCAAGGGTAAGCGTTACGGTACGTACATGAAACTGCTTGCGAGTTTTGACGACATACTGACTACAGCGAAGTGCTACTGGACCGGATATGCCAAAGTGAGTAAAGATTAAATCCCCTTCATGCTGGGTGAGCCGCTTCCCCTTAGGGTTCCATACGGATAGGGTAATGTTCCTTAGTGATAAACCTTGTAGCTCGCGACTACGAATATACGGCTCGTCCGATGTGAGAGGGACCTCTGTTGGATAGAGCTCGGTTATCGTATGTCCAGCTTGCTCGGCCCAGGCATAACCATCTCCTGTTGAGCCAGTGTGGGGAACAGACTTCCCGCCTACGGCTAAGATGATACAGCGACTATGTATAACTTCACCGTTAGGAAGCTCTATACCGGACGTTCGTCCCTCTGTGTAGAGCACACGCTTTACTGGAGAGTTTACTCGAATGGTAACACCTGATTGTTTGACGCGATTAATAAGTGCATCTACTACGGTTTTTGCTTTGTCCGACACAGGGAACATACGCCCACGATCCTCTTCCTTCAACGCAATACCCATACCCTCGAAGAAAGCCATGATGTCTGTGTTGCCGAATTGAGCTAAGCTGCTATATAGAAAACGACCGTTGCCTGGTATGTTGTGAATGAGCTCGTCGATCTGCTTGGCATTGGTCACATTACAGCGTCCCCCACCGGATATACCTAGCTTCCGTCCAAGCTTATCTCCCTTATCAATCAGTAAGACAGAAGCCCCATTCTCTGCTGCTGCAATGGTTGCCATTAACCCTGACGGCCCCCCGCCAATTACGATAACATCATATAACATAACGTAGCTCCTTGATGGATAGTAAGATTTTTACAGGTGATTGGTTCGATTATTCTAATGAATGTAGTTTACCATAGGATCGAATATTTGTTATATAGGTTCTTCTCATCCTAGTTGGGTTATTCTCTTAAGCATTGTGTCATACTATGGGCATCCAATTAGAAAAGGAGCATGATTAAGCATGAGCACTGGAGATTCTAAAGCACAGCAGGAACATGCGAGAGAGAATGCACAGATTAATAAGAAGTTCGGAGAAGATATTAAACAAGCGCAGAATGATCAAATCATTGTAGATAAGAAATTAGAAGGTCCGAATCGACCATCCGAATAATTATGTATAACTGCAAGGAGGCTAACCATATGGATCCCAATAATCCAGATCGCGAGAAAATAGTCATCGAGGAGGTGGACCCAGAGTTAGATCCCTTCGAGATCAATTTCCTACCGAAGTTTATGGACAATCGTGGTCCACGAAAGCCGTTTGTAAATCAATATGGCGTAGTAATAGGTGACCATGAGTATGAATCAGAGGAGTCTCCCTTGGAAAATTGGAGTGTGGATACCGATCCTTCGGACATGTCTGGGGATGAATGGGTTCATCCGTTCAAGGATGTGGGCTTTCATACTGCGGAGAATAAGGATTACTTCGAGAAGGATATCGAGCCACAGGGTGGCATCTTCATGCATCCCGATAAGGACGTAGCCTATGAAGCCTTTAATCAAGAGACGGGTGGGGCTCTAGAGAATGAGTATACGAACAATGTGAGGACACCTGAAGAGACGATTATTGCACAAGAACTCAAGAAGCCCAGCCAGAGTAAGTTAACTGAGGAGTAGTTGTTATGACTTACTTGACGTGTGGCTTTGCATTCCTCCCATTGAGATGTATAATATGTAATATAACTACTTGATAAATTTTTGGGAGGTTTCAACCATGTCGATGTCTTTTGAAATGTACATGCACGACGTTATTCAACCCATGCGCAACGAGTTGACGAATCTTGGGATTACTGAGCTACGCACCCCCGAGGAAGTCGTTGAACATATACCTTATGCTAAAGGGACTTCATTAGTTGTAGTTAACTCCGTATGCGGATGCGCTGCAGGTAACGCTCGTCCAGCTGTGGCAAAGGCCCTACAGCACGAGAATATCCCACAGAATCTGTACACCGTATTCGCTGGGCAGGATAAGGAAGCAACGGCTAAGGCACGGGAGTATCTAGCTCCGTACCCACCGTCATCTCCGTCTATCGCGATCATGAAGGATGGAGAGCTCGTCCACTTCATTCAGCGTCACCAAATCGAGGATCGCACAGCGGAACAAATCGCTAATGAGCTCGTTAACGCATTCGACGAATATTGCAAATAAGAATTATCATCTAAAGCCTTTAATCGAGAATTATCGATTAGGGGCTTTTTTGGTGAGTTGGGAGCAATGAACTGGCTATAAAACGAGAAATTCGCCTTGAGTATATTTGCGAAGCAGTTATTTCGGTGACTAGCGCCACCATCCATAACTTTAAAGTGACTAGGGAGCAGAAAGGTAGCTGTAAAGCGGAAAATCTGTGTTAGAGAGTGACCTAGAAGCAGAAAGGTAGCTGTAAAGCGGAAAACCCGCGTTAGAGAGGGACTTGGGAGCAGAAAGGTAGCTGTAAAGCGGAAAACCCGTGTTAGAGAGTGACTTGGGAGCAGAAAGGTAGCTGTAAAGCGGAAAATGTAGTTAGACTAAAAAGTAGACACAACAAGAGAGTTAGGTTGATAATAAAACAATCTAATAATCGAGGTGATCGGCATGGGAGAATCTAGACAGCATTATAATAAAGAGTTTAAAGAGAA
>Ga0101941_1001053_pt1 | contig 25497 bp, 20 predicted proteins | sample DewCreD2012metaG_3_FD_75242 | JGI IMG/M metagenome (GOLD analysis project Ga0101941, IMG submission 75242) | Hot spring sediment bacterial and archeal communities from British Columbia, Canada, to study Microbial Dark Matter (Phase II) - Dewar... ...
TCAGGCGCAGGCGCCTCATCAGCAACAGACAGGCGACCAACTGGGGTACGGTGTAACGGTGAGGGCTTTTGGGATGCCAGTAGAGTGGCAGTGCCCGCTGGCACAACTGGTAAGCCAAGGCGGCGAAACGCACGAATATAGTTATCCTTTGCTGCTTTCATGTTGCTATGCTACCCCAGATAATGCCCATCTTTGCAACAGAGCAACTCCGATGACACTATCGCCAGACGGTCGTAGGAAACCCAATCCAGAACCCTCCACGTTTGCTGGGCATAGTCATCGGGGAGAGAGGGTAGCCGTTTCACCGGGTTCTGCGGTTCCGTGCTTCCTGCCGCCTCCTGCTCTGACGCCCCAATGAGGAACCCCAGTATCTCTCCATCGGGGCTAGCTACACAGGGCACACACGTCTGCTGACGGGCATCCACCACGTCAAAGGCGATGTGCTGACCGTCTGGGGACCACACAGGGTTCAACTCGTAAAAACGGTCGGGAAGCCGCGTAAGCCGTCGTAGGGGACCCACCTCTCCCCTCTCGGACACATTAGCGATGGCAATCTTGCTTTCCAGACGACCGACCAGAGGCACAGCACGGTAGACCTCCAATGCCACCTTACGCCCATCCGGCGAGAAGCGCACCTTTCCCACGTGATAGCCTCTGAACCCCTTGTCGGTCTGGAGGAAAGGAGCGGTTATTAGCCCTTTTCGTTCGTCCAGCCTGGCTGCCCATGCGCCAACAGTAAAGCCTATCCAGCGCTCTGCTCGATTGTCCGCCTGCACAGGGGGTAGAGAAGAGTCAGTTGGGTTCCAGAAGAACAACCGCTTGCCGCCGGGGTGCCAGCCTATCAGGTCGCCTCCGCAAAGGCTGTCAAGCGGTTCGTAGCGTTTTCCCTGCAGGTCCGACACGCAGAAGGTTTCTGCTCTCCTGAAAGCAAAGTGGGTATGCTGCGGGTTCCAAATCGGACGTTATGGTCGCCACGTTCCTCCTGCGAGTAGTTGTTACCAGTCTATCCAGTTAACCGTTAAGCCTTCGGGCAGGTTTATCCACAGCTGTTCTCTGAAGTGCTTCGCCAGCAGGTCAAGTATAGAGATACCCGTGCCACCTATCTCACACACTGCTACAGGGCACCTGCCATTTTTAGCAGGACCGATGGCTATTAGTCCATCCTCAGGGGTGGTCGTGCTTAGCGGTCCCACATACGGTACCACCCGAACAAACCATTCACCGTTCTCGAATTTGGCTACAGCTAGAGGCTCTGAAGAGAGCAAAGATCCCCAGGAGATCACCAAATACTGACCGTCATCTGTCCATCCGACAGGCATTGCATGGGGATACCCCCATTGCCGCTTTGTACGGAAGGAGAAAGAGGTCGCTTTCTCGCGCGTTGCTCTGGTTACTGGTAGCCACTGGTACACCAACCTTGCAGGCTCAGATAGCTCCTGTGCGGGAGTTATTTCGTGATAATTGGTTCCATCCTGTTGGCATACCGCAGCAGTCATATAGCCTTTGCTCCAATGGATGACAGTAAATGCAATCCATTTTCCATCAGGCGACCAGATTGGATTTAGCTCACTGACATCCTCCCCAAGCTGTGTCAACCGCTGTCCTAGTTCAATAGGTCCCTCGATACTGGTGGATTTTTGGAACACTTGCGGAGGCGTTTCGTTCCTATTCACCGGCGTGTTCTGGTAAACGTTTCGGTAAATGAATATTCTGCTCTGTTCTCGGCGGAGATCCAGAGGCGCTGCAGGAGCAATTTCCACAGCAATATGGCGATCGTCAGGAGAGAACGATTGCGCCCGATTGACCAGAATGTCGCTCCACGACACCTTTTCTGCGTTCCTGATGTCTGAGAGATCGTGTGGCTTGGCGAGAATCAGCCAATGTCCAAAATCTCCTCCAGCATAATGTTTCCAGGCACGCAAATCTATGTCATCGGGCAGGGGTTTAAGACAGAAGACTTCCCCTACTACAGTACCCATGCGAACTGTTCGCCCCACAGAGTAGAAATTCCCTGAGTACGTCCAGCGCAAGGGTGGGTCGTCGTCTTTGGAAACATCAGGAGTACGAATAGGCCATTGGAGCGCAAAAGTGTATCCATCTCGACGCGCTATCCATACCTGCTTTGAGTTTCCGTAATAGTATGCGAAGAGGGTTCGCCGGTGATTCCAAACAGGACGTCTCCCACCGGCAATCAACAAAACGGGTCTTGGCTCTCTGGCAAAAGGGTCTAGAGCATATACTCCTCTGTGACCTGTTCCGTCTTCAAGTTCCAGAAGTATCTCCTCGCCTGTTAGTTTCCAACGGTAACGGTGCTCGACCGGAGCTGGGTGTACTGATGCGAATAGTGTAACCCAAAACGTCACAAACAGTGTCAGTGCGCAGAATCTATTCATCTGGCAAACCTCCTTGTTAAGGGGACAGGGGATCCCAACCTGTGCTCTTGCGCATTTCGTTAATCTCGTAAAGGGCATGCCATGGCAAGAAACGGACTACGCTGCGTATGGTCACGCGGTTCTGTAACCGCCCCGTAAATGCCTGACTATACGAGCGGCTCCAGACGCATGTAGAGACATTCTCCTTGCAGCGGTCCTTGTTTCGGTCGTTCAAGAGATGTGTAATCTCATGGAGAACAGCGTTGGCACGAACATACAGTTCTTGCTCAGCGTCAAGGTTGGCATTCGAAAGCCAGTGCCCGTTAATGGCGGCTACAGCAGGAGAGTCTGGTCCACATCTTGCGTAATTCTTTTCCTCAATCCTTGCGACGTCCTCCTTTTGAACTCCTCCGAAACCTTGCTCCGCCTTCGTAATTATAAGTGTCCGCGCGTCTGCCCATCCCTTCTCCTTAGCTTTAGCTCGCTGCCATCGCTTCTGCGGATCGCTCAACGCATAGTAAAATACCCCTCGCCACGTCCGAAGGTCTACAGATGCTAGTGCCCCCTGCGTGCCCTCAGTGAACCTGAAGCCGTGCAACTCTGCGCTGCGCAGGCTCTCGGTGACATAATCCCACCTTATGCTGGTCAAGTACTCAACAGATGTGCCACTCACCCAGATATAGCACACTTGCTTGATGGTCTTACTGTTCAGCTCCAGCGCCGGCTTAAGGCGATGCGCCTTCTCATGCGCAACATGGTCATCTTTGACCTGCAGGAGAAAGCGATACTCGCCACCTAACTGCATCACGCTCACCGGTACCGGCACAATCACCCCATGCTTGATACCTCCAGCACTCGCGCGTAAACCGTCGGTTGCCTCGTTGTGTTCCAAACAGCGCAACGCGGTGATGTCCCAGCTGTATACCGGGTTCAACTCCGGGTCATACAGCCGTATTGTACCACTACTGGCGTTGGTATCCAGGCTATCCCTCAGCACATACCACCGGATGAAGTAGAGATGTTCATCGTCTGTGTCATCATCCGGGGTACCGTGGTCATCATAGCCCCAATACTCTGCATACAACAGAGGCTCGTTGTTCTCGTCATACGCCCGCTCAGCGAACAGGTAATCCGAGCGGTTGCTGTCCCTATCCGGCGGGGCACTGCCGTATACATACGCCGACAGGCGATACAGGTATATCCCACGCGGAGCGGTGCTGCTGTCCGCTTGCTCACCATGGAGCAGTTTGATGTTACCGAGCGACAGTCTTGGTGATGACTATTCTCCTCCCCAATGCGTCGTAACGCACACGCAACCCCGTAACCCTCTGAACAACATCTATGGGCACGTAACATCTGCCGTTCACCCATCGGGCTGGTGAGCTCATCCGAAACGGCTTACCGTTATCCGTGTAGACCGCCTTGCCTCGCCGGAATACCAGCACTCTTCCCTCTGAAAGCAGACGCACTTCGTCCGGAGAATACTCTACCCGCGTCTTCCTCTTCCCGTACTGGAGAACAGCCACGTACAGGTAGGGTTTGTTCTCTATCAGTAGCGGTGTACGCAAGATACCTACCTCTCGCCCATTGAGATAGAGCCTCAAGCGAGGAGCGGTAGACGTTGCAGGTACACGGTGTTTCACAACGGTCGGTTTGGGTTCTTTTTGTTGGTGGGGTTCCCCTAAAATCGGTACTGGAGGAAGGTTTACCTCCCCTGTGCGTGCGTTCACGGAGGTAAAAAAGGGGTGCAGGAACGGGCTACCTTCTCGCCTCGCGTAAAACTTCACAAGGTAGATGAGCTCATGAGAGCCGAAATCATCCGGTCCTTGTAATCTTAACTCCATCACCTCGCCCGGCACAACTTCTACGAAGCCGGGTACATTTTGAACACGCTGGAGAGCCTGTTGGGGTGTGAGGGAGGGCACGCCGTCGTCGAAAATAGGTGGCGCATAGTGACTATAACCATCCACCTGTCCGTAAACGGTATTCACCGTTACCCAGCAGTTCGCAGCCGTATTGGCTCCACTGGGCAACTGTTCCCGAAAGATAAACGTCACCTCGTAGCGCACCTCGATACTCCGACCATCTGCCGTTGTTTCCCCAAATCTTTCGTAGAAATACATTTCCTTGTTTAAGCGTTGCGGCTGTGGGTAATGTGCCTGCATGTAGGAGCGGGCGATTTGGCGCAGGTCTTCCAGGCTCATCTCCAGCGCGACCTGTGTTTCCGGGTCCATCGTGTTGCTATATGTCTGCCACGTCCAAACCCTCTTCCGCCACTCGATACGCGGCCTGCTTTCCAGTGGGACGCGGTATTCCTTTTCAGGGCTGAGGATGACGTATTGCCAGACGTTGGACTCAGCAGGGGGGTCCTTAAGCGTCAAACTGAGATTCGGGTCGTTTTCAAACTCCCGGATAAGCTGCATCGCCTCATCCAGTGTGATGTCATGCCACAGGGGTATCTGTTGGGCACGGAGATGCTGCACCAGCAAGACACACACCGTAACGCCGGTAACCAGGGCGATTGCTCCTAATGGTTTTGCATACCTCATCGTCATCATTCCTTTCGCCTCCCTCAGGGTTGTTGATATGGATAGTTAAGGGAAGCATTGGCTCGTTGTCCCCTGACAACTGCGTCAATGTCAAGAGATTCGCGGATCCCTCTGCAAAAATTGTGCTCTCACCCACCCCGCGCCGCCGAGAAGCACCATCAGCATACTTACCCACTGCGCATCCGAAAGCCCCAGCGCCAGCACGGTGGAGGTTGCCCCGATGCGCCAGAACTCCACGATGAAGCGGTACACGCCGTACAGCGCGAGATACGCCCAGAACACCTTGCCCTCTGGGTGAGGGGGCTTCTGCATCCGCGCCAGCAGGCCGAAAATGAGCAGGTTGGAGAACGAGGCGTAAATCTGCGTTGGGTGGCTGGGCGGAGTGTGGACGTGCGGATGGAAGGGGTCTTGAAACGAACACGCCCAGGGCAGGTCGGTAGGCACGCCGTAGCAACATCCGCCCAGAAAACAGCCGATTCGCCCAATCGCGTAGGCGAGTGCGACGCCCGGCGCCAGCACGTCCGCCAGCCGCAGGAAGGGAATGCCCTTGCGCCGTGCCAGCAACGCCACCGCCAGCCCACCGCCTATCACTGCGCCGTGAAAGGAGAGACCGCCCTCCCAGAAATAGAGCGCGCGCAGAGGCTCCCCCGCAAAGCTGCCCCAGTCCAGCAGCACATACACCAGACGCGCCCCCAGCACACCCGCCAGCGCGGTCAACAACACGAAGTCCAGAATCTGTTCGGCTTCCACTCCATAGCGTGGCGCAACCCGCATCGACCACCACACCGCCAGCGCAAAGCCTATCACAATCATCACGCCATACGAGCGCACTTCTAAGGAACCGATATGAAACAGGATAGGGTGCATTATCCGAACAACGCCTCGCTCCTCGAAGGGTTACGCTTGGATTATACCACTCAAAGAGGATTCCGAGGTCGTTCCTCACGAATCAGTAAATTAAGACCTTTTGCGCAGGCTGAAAATCTGAAACCTGTGGCGCAGGCTGATGAACTTTGAAAGAATAAAGCGATTCAACCTCTCCCCCGGCCCCTCTCCTACAAGGAGAGGGGAGCCTCGCGTCGAATGTCCCCTTCCTTCGTAGGGAAGGGGGACAGGGGGTTAGGTTGAATACACCTCGCCTCCAGACCCCTCCCAAAGCTGCGGGAAAGGAGATGAGGGGATAAATACGACTATTTTTTCAAAACTCATAAGCCTGCGGCTACACGGAAAATCTAGGCGGAGGTACCGACATGCTTCATCGTAAAATGATGCTGCTTTCGTCGACATTGCTGATGGCCATCGCGTGGGCGGTGACGGCAAATGTACAACCCGAGACCGCCCAGCCTGCCGCGGATAAAGCGCAAGAGCAGTGTGCCGATTGCCATTCTGAAGTAGCAGAGGTTTTCAAGCAACATGCCCACGCCGGTCTGAACTGCTCCCAGTGCCATCCGAACGCGCTGGCGCACCAGAACGCAGACGACCCCACCGAAGTGCTCCCTGTGGTGGACTTCCGCTCGGAGACCTGTGGGTCGTGCCACAAGTTCCAGTATGAGACCTACTTCACCAGTGAGCCGGGCACTGCAGGCGAGTTCGGCGGCACTCCTGCCGACCCCAAAGAGCATCCCAAAACCAAAGATTTCCCCCTGTACAACAAAATTATCGCCGGGCATGGTTTCACAAAAGAGTACAACGAAGAGCGCTCGCATCGTTATATGCTGCGCGACCACATCGACATCAAACGAGGCAAAAACCTCGCCTGCCTCAACTGCAAGTCCACACAGGTCGCTTACTACTGGGGCAAGGAGTGGAAAGGGCTGGAGCTTACCACCGACGGCGACGTGGTGGCGAAGTGGCAGGAGGCTATCAACCGCATCCCCAAAGAGATGCAGGACTACGGTGCGTCCTGTGCGCACTGCCATAACCCGCATACCGCGCAACTCCAAATCATCAATAAAGGGCTGATAAACGCCATCGAGCGGCGCGGTGTCAACCCCTACTGGAAGGAGCGCAACGCCACCAGCTTCGCCATGGCGGATAAGCAGCAGAAGGAGATTCTGGTCTGTGCGCAGTGTCACGTGGAGTACGTGTGCGGACCCGGCGCAGACAAGAAGGCGCGCTTTGAATTTGGCTGGCGCAAGGTGCGCGACCTGCACGCCTACTACATGGAGCGCCACAAATACCAGCAGGACTGGGTACACGAAATTATCGGCGAGCCGCTCATCAAGAGCCAGCACCCCGAAACGGAAACCTTCTGGGAGAGCAAGTATGAACGGGCGGGGGCATCGTGCGTTACCTGCCACATGCCGAAGGTGAACGTGAACGGACGCTGGCTGACCTCGCACTGGTTAGTATCGCCTCTGCGCTACATAGACAAATACCTGAAGGGCGAGAAGCTGGGGGCGTACCCCTGCGCCCAGTGTCATAACGTCTCGCCTCAGAACCTGCGCGAACAGGTGCTGCGTGTGCAGCAGCATGTGAATGAGGCACAGAAGCGTGTGCAGCAGGCACTGAGCGATAGCATCGACGCCATCGCCGCGGCGAAGCAGGCGAAAGCGAGCGGCAAAGCCGTGGATGAGGAAGCATTGAAGAAGGCGGTACTCCTGCACCAGCAGGCGCATGTGCGCTGGGAGAACCTGATAGTTTCCGAAAACAGCATGGGCTTCCACAACCCCGAAGAGGTGATGAGGGAATTGAACGAAGCACTGGATTACGCCCGACAGGCGCAGCTGCTGGCAACTCAGGTGGTGAGGTAGAGCCAAGAACTGAAGAGCGAAAAAATTCCCTGCAGTACGGGATTTGTGCCCAAACTGCCTTGACAACGGCACTGTTATCAGGTACAATGGGCACACTATTGTTACTATGTGCGAACTACTGCCAAAACTTTGTTCACCTTTTGAAAAAAGGAGGCATTGGCAATTGATGTTAGAACGACCTGGAGGCAAATTAGCCGCGCGTCCGCTGCACTTTTTCTTTATTGCGGACTGTTCTGGCTCGATGGCGGGGGAGAAAATCCAGTCACTCAACCAGGCTATCCGCGAAGCGATACCGCACATGCGTGACGTCGCGAAACAGAATCCTAATGCCGATCTTCTGGTGCGCGCCCTCCGCTTTTCCCATGGAGCCCACTGGCACATTCCTCAGCCCACTCCTGTTGAACAGTTCGAGTGGATTGACTTGACCGCTGGCGGACAAACGGATATGGGCAAAGCGCTTGCGGTGATTGCAGAGGAATTGAAAATGCCACCGATGCCAGAGCGAGCTTTACCGCCTGTTCTGGTGTTGGTCTCGGACGGGCAACCGACTGACGACTTTGAGGCTGGTTTGCAGAAGCTTAATGAGGAGCCGTGGGGTAAAAAATCGGTGCGTATCGCAATTGCCATTGGGCAAGATGCAGATGAAGAGGTTTTACAGCAATTCATCGGCAATGCGGAGATACCGGTACTCCATGCGGATAACCCGGAAGCGTTAACACTGTACATTCGCTGGGCATCGACCGTCGTCGTGAAAACGGTTTCCTCGCCCCCATCGCGCACTCAGATAGCGTCTGGAAGCAATGTGCTTGCCCTGCCACCACCCCCTCCGGTAGAAGGACCTGATGTATGGTGATAGGCCGCAACGCAGGAAGATGGCAAGTTCTTGCTTCCTCTCGGACAGGCGCATCACACAGGCGGCGGGATGTACGCAATCAGGATGCGGCAGGCTATCGTCTTCTATCTCGTGGTGCGGTGGTTGCTATTGCAGACGGACATGGTAGTTCAGCCAGCCCTTATAGTGATATCGGCGCAAGGATCGCTGTCCAGGTGGCGTGCCGCCTTTTGGAGCGCTTTGTTATTCAACACAACCGAGCGCATTTTGAAACCGTTCACGAGCGAGCGTCGATGCTACCGACAAGCATTGTGCAGACGTGGAAACAGGAGGTAGTAGGCACAGCATTCCAGAAGGGACTGGATGTAAATCAGAACATTCAGAGCGTTTGGTTGCAATTCGGGAGTACACTGGTTGCCGCTGCACTACACCCGGAGTGGATTTTGCTACTACAACTTGGGGACGGAGACATCCTTGTGGTGGAAGCTAATGGAACGACCCACCGGTTCGCAGAAAGCACACTGGAAGATGTTGGCGAGGCTACCCACTCTCTCTGCGAGCCCAATGCCGACGCGAGGATGATGTGGCAGCTATTGCCTCTAACTGGTGAGAAACCCTTGCTGCTACTCTGTACTGACGGATACTCAAAGTCTTTTGCAACACAAAGTGATTTTTTGCAGGCAGGAAGGGACTGGTTCCGTCTCCTCCAAGAGTTCGAACCTGAGCAGATTCAACAGCAGATGGACGGCTGGCTGGATGAAACGTCGGACCAAGGAAGCGGAGATGATGTTACTGTGGCAGTTGTGTACTGGCATTACAAGACACTTACAGGTTTGGTAAAACGAGTGCAGCAAAAATGGCTGAAGCCGTGGCGGTGGTTCACAGAATGGTACAGGAGATGAGGCATATACGAACGAGGCCTCGCGCAGATTGAGAGGGAAGTAACTATGTGGAACCAGCTACTACCAGTGGGCAAGACTATTGTGCTGCAGCCCGGAGGTATCCGATGCGTCGTGGATGCCTTCCTGGGTAGCGGCGGGCAAGGTGAAGTGTACCGGGTGGTGATACAGGGCAAAGAAAAGGCGCTGAAATGGTATTTTGAAGGCTCTGCCACACCGCAACAGGAGAAAATATTACGCAAGCTGGTCGACATAGGACCGCCCACGAATTCGAACGAGTTTCTCTGGCCAGAGATGGTGGTGACCAGCTCCTCAGTGAAGCACTTTGGCTATGTAATGCCTCTGCGGGAGCCGCGATTCAAGGGCATTGTAGATATGATGCGAGGAGATGTTCACCCCTCCTTTCAGGTTGTCTGCATTGTCGCCAGGCAACTGGCTCACTGCTACTGGTCGCTGCACAACAGAGGCTTTTGTTACAGAGATATTAGCTTCAGCAACGTCTTTTTCGATTCGAACACGGGCGAGATACTAATCTGCGACAACGACAATGTTTCGATCCCCGGAGAAGCATCGGCTGGGGTCATAGGTACCCAGCGGTTCATGGCTCCTGAGATTGTACGCGGTGAAGCCGAGCCATCTGCGGATACAGACAAGTATTCGCTGGCTGTGCTGTTGTTCTATCTTCTCTTCGTGCACCATCCTCTCGAGGGAAAAAGAGAACTGCAGATACATTGTCTAGACGAACAAGCAATGACCAAGCTTTTTGGTTATGAGCCGATATTTATATTTGACCCCAACGACGATTCGAACCGCCCAGTGCCGGGATACCACGATAACGCAATAGAGTTCTGGAAGGTCTATCCCACCTTCCTGAAGCGGTTGTTTATCCGCGCTTTCACCGAGGGGCTAAAGCCAAACAGGCGTGTTGGGGAAACTGAATGGCGACGAGCATTCGCCCACCTTGCCGATTGCATAGCGTATTGCCAGCACTGTGGACGTGAGAACTTCTACGATGACGAGGTTCACTCCCGTCAAGGAGCGTCGCTGCTTTGCTGGAAATGCCAACAGAGAGTTCCCATTCCCTTCATCCTGCGTATCGGGAAGAATGTGGTGGTAATCAGACACGACACCAAACTATACCCCTACCATATGACCCCGTTCCCCAACTATGATTTTCAGCAACCCGTCGCGGAAGTGTCACCCCATCCACAAGACCCATCTCGCTGGGGGCTAACTAACCGCGGCGCCCAGCAGTGGACAGCCAAAAGCAGGGACAGCAGCCCCATTGCTGTGCCGCCCGGTAAAACGGTTGGCTTGTATAAAGGATTGATATTAGATTTTGGCGAGGTGTCTGGTGTCGTAGAGTAATCTAAATGTATATTTCAACACTTGGAGGAGGTTCACGTGAGCACACAGGGTAAGCAGCCGTCGAGCATGAAGACGGATGATGAGGGTGTTCTCCTACCAGAGGAAGAGCAGCTATACCGCGAATTCGAAATGTACCTGAATGCTATCTCACAGGAGGTAGCTCTTCCACTGATACAGCAAATCGAAGAGGCCTCTCGCAAGCTTCGACACGTCGTGACACCTCTGCAGACCATCCCGAGAGAGATGCAAGGCAAACTGGACAGCAGTTTGCAGCAACTGGCTAAGATGTCTCATGAAAGCGCAGCACAAATGCAGCAGAAGTTGGACAGCAGTCTGCAACAATTGGCTAAGATGTCCCACGATAGCGCAGCACAAATGCAACAGAAGTTAGATAGCAGTCTACAGCAACTGGCTAAGATGTCTCATGAAAGCGCAGCACAAATGCAGCAGAAGTTGGACAGCAGTCTGCAACAATTGGCTAAGATGTCCCACGATAGCGCAGCACAAATGCAACAGAAGTTAGATAGCAGTCTACAGCAACTGGCTAAGATGTCTCATGAAAGCGCAGCACAAATGCAGCAGAAGTTGGACAGCAGTCTGCAGCAACTGGCTGAATTGTCTCGAGACAGCACAGTGCAAATGCAACAGAAGTTAGACAGCAGTCTACAGCAAATGGTTAAGATGTCCTACGGCACTAATCTGCTCATGCTGCGCAATCTGCTTATCGGCGTTATTGTGCTCGCCTGTATCAGTGTTATGTTACAAATGCTGATATCGTTCAGAGTGTGGAGGTAAACCAGTCTTGAGCATGGTTTCAAATAGAACATCTCGCCTGGCTTTATTTCGCCGGCACCTGAAAGCGGTTTTTGACGCTGACGGCGAAGGAAGCACTGCGAAATGGTTGATAGAGGAAAAGCAACGTTTCGCTGACCAGATACGCCGTTCGGGCATTAAAGACAAATGTGAGCATTTGCTTAATGATACGGCGGACCTTGCCAAGGCTGATGCCCCCTTCGAGGTCTTTGTCATCGGAGAGGGCAAATTCGGCAAATCTACCTTCATCAATGCCCTTCTCGGTTATCCTGTAGCACCGATGGACTTTTTGCCGAAAACATGGTGTTTCAATCGCTACATTGCCACGATTGCTCCCTCATCTACTGTGAAGGTGTTTGTCTCCCCGGACTTTGAACGCCGCCGAAAGGACCTCCGTCAATGGCTGAAACAGCCAATAGGAGAATCCCGGGGGCTGCTGGTGTTCGAGGTTCCTCATTCGGCAGCAGACGAGCTCATTCAGTATGAGGAGAAGATTTTCGCCGGCGCGGTACAGCACAAGACGCACATTGATGATTATAGTTTCTATGTGTCGCCTATTATGGAGATGGAATGGGAAGTACCTGAAGACAGGGCGATTCTGCGAGGCATTCGCCTAGTAGATACACAAGGTATTAACCAGCTGCGCCAATCTCGCGACCATGTTCACTACCTGAAATGGCAGTTCTCACGTGCCGATGCCGTGATATGGATGATGTCCGCTGAGAGGCTCAACTCCTCCGCCACACGTGAGGAATTGATTGAAGCCCAGCGTTATTCCAAGCGGATTATTCTTGTGGTGAACCGATGGGACAAGATAGAGAACCCTGACCGTGTGCGAGAATTGTGCGAAAGGCTATATGCGGACTATGTGGCAAGTATCATTTACTTCTCTTCGGTGGTAGCCCTTGTTGCGGCATATCCAGAAGCCATTCACTCCCTGCCAGGTCCGGCGAAGGCAGACGTTGCTCAAATCTGTAAAAAACACGGGATACCTAACCCTCTCCACTACCCTGAAGAAGCAGCCCAGAAGCTGCGATACATTAGTGGACGCGACCACCTGACTCAGGTGCTGAGTAAGGAGCTAACCCAAAAGCTGCGCTATATCCGTAACCGGACGCTCTACACTACCCTAAAGCAGCAACAGCACGAGTTTCGGAGCATCGCCAAGCAGACCATCGAGGAAAAGTATCATAATCTTGAAACCTATCAACAGCTACGCCAAGAGGTGATGCAGGCTTACATTCTCAATGAGCGTAGCGTTCACCAAATGTATGTAACCCTGAAAAACTCACTGGAAGCGGTTCGGCAGCGAGCCCAGAAGCTAACCTACAATGACTTCGGTGGTGATGCGCACGTCCTGCAAACGTACCTCGGCTTCGACACGTTCAATACCCTGCTGCAGAGCAAAATCGATGAGGTTTCTCGACAGTGTACCCAACGATACCAGCAGGTGGTTGTGACTGTTGGAAAGAAGACGGCGCAATACAGAGATAGCGAGTTCGACCCACTGGGGCGCATCGCATTTCAACAGACGTGGTTGCCATTAGAAGACGTAACCATCAAAATCGAGCCTCAAATTCCGTCCACTTACCTCTGGATAGGCCGGGACTTTATCCACGATATTCTCGAGAGTATACCGATTCTTGGCGATATCTTTTCTGGAACTCGTGAGCGAAAGCGGAACGAGTGCGCCTCCCGAGTCAGTGGACGCGCGATAGGCAAAGTGAACGAGGTAACCCAGTTTATTCAAGATCTCAGACAATCGCTGATACAACAGCTAGCGGACGTGCGCGACAATATGCTGAAATCTGTGGACAGCTGTTTCGCCCGGTTTGGTGGGGAGCATAAGCTGCGATACGAGATAGCGGCAGTAGAAAGGGTTTTGAAAGAGCCTGCCGTGCGCCCGGTGTTCGTCCACTTACTGTTGCATGCCATTAAAAAACGACGAAAGGAGCGGTATCGATGAGCCAACCTTCTGGAGAACTGATTGCCGAACAGATTAGGCAAATCATCATGCAGGCGCGCCCGTTTATCGGCAAAAGTGTCGTCCCGTTGCTGCCCAGCTTCGATGCTGGTCTGGCAGAGCATCGTCTGGATGAACTGCTCAGCCGTATGGAACAGCCTCTCCGGCTAGGCATCATCGGCGAGTTTCGCTCTGGCAAATCATCGTTGGTGAATGCGCTGGCTCAGGCGAAGGTTGCCTTAACCGATGAGGTGGAAGCGACAGCCACCCTTAACCGCTATTACTACAGCGAAAAGGAACATGCTATCATCACGTATACGGACAAACCAGCAGAACACATGAGCATCCCCGACGCACTGCGTATCCTAGACGAAAGGCGCCACGACGGCGAATGGTTGCACACTGTCAAGCAAGTAGACATTGGCTATCCGATACCCTTTCTGGAGGAGATAGAGCTTTGGGATACCCCAGGGTTGGGAGGTTCCGACCTGAACAGACAGATTGCGCAACGATTCAGCCTGGAGGTGGACGCAGTTATTTGGGTTTTCGACGTCAACACACTTGGCAGGCAGGACGTTGGTGATGTACTCACCGACATCGATGCGCGCGATAAGCTGACCCTTGGCGTCTTGAATAAAAGCGAGAACCTGAGTACGCAAGAGGCAAAGCGTGCTCGAAACTTCGTGCGCGAGATATATCCCCACGTCAACTTTGTGGAGATACTGCCCTTCAGCGCTATACTAGCGATGCATACCTGCGGACTGTTGGAAGAGGAACCGTTCGCGTGGGGTGATGCTGTCCCACCCGACGGTGGACGCGAGCAGCTGTTACAGTTGATACGCCAGCACGTGCTCCATGACCCGCGCCGCGTCGCATTACAGGCTGTGCTTGCTGACTGTATTGCTGTTCTTGATGAGACTGCCGACGAGCTGCATATCAATTTCCTCTACCGCCAGCGGCAGCGAGCGCGCTACGAGCAAGCAATAAGCGTGGGAAGTCAGCTGATTACAAAGCGTTTTCAGGAACTTCAATCAGACATGGAACAACACATCGAAAACGAGTTGCGCCAGCATCTTTACGGACTGTTGCATAAAGAGATTGAAAACAATCGTAGCGGGCTTCAAGACGGCAAACTTTTCACGCAAGTAATGCGCAGGATACTACACGAAGACAATATAAAGCGCTCCCTAGAAATACTGCTACACCAGCAGGAGCCTCGCATCCGCCTAGTAATTCAAGAACTTGGCATCGAATGCGACAGGGCAGTGAACCGTCTCTTGACCCCGGTTGAGAGGATAGAGGTTCAGAGAGTTACAGAGGCAGTCGTCCCTGCAACAAACACTACTGCGGGTGTCCCTGTGAAATCCACAGATAACACTGCGGTTGTGGCTACAAGCGTAGCAACACTGTTCGCGATCCTCTTTCACCCACCGCTCTGGGTTGTCCCCTTCGTGTGGGTTGCTGGCGGTTTGCTATATCGTTCCATGAGAAACCAGACGGAAAGCTATGTTGCAGCTGAACGCAAAAGAGAAGGCGAGCAGGCTATCGACGCGGCGCTTCGCGATCACATCCTGCCTACGGCACAACGCGCAATCCAAGAAAAGATGCAAAGGGTGCAAGACGATCTGGAACAGACTCTGCGCGATTTCTGGAGGCTGCGGCTATTGGGTCACAACACCGTAGAAGAGGTAGAGAAAATATGCGCGAATCTGCTTACCTCCTACAAACAGTTTCGCGAATGGTCAAGCGATTTGCAGAAGCTTTCCACAGCAACCGTTGCAGGCAGAGCAATGCAAAGGGCAGGGCGCGTGGCAGTCGTGGATAAGGAGACGGTACGCGCTATTCTGGAGGCTATTCTGGACGAGGGACGACGCGCCCTGTGGATACTGGATATGTGGATGGACCCGCAGGTGGTACAGTGGTTGGAGAACGCACACCCCTCTGCCTCCGTGCGCATCCTTACCGCCGAGTCCCATCTCAACGATACCTCCGTGCTCCTTTTCGAGCAGGCTATCCGCACGCTTCGACAAAACCGCCAAGGCGCAGTGCATATGGGCATTCTGCGCGACAGCCGTGCTACTGTTGATTCTGCCAACCCACCCTTTAGCGGTTCGTGGTTGTTGACAGAAAGGTCTTCCTACTACTTCTCTGTGCCAATAGCTGACGTGCTTAGTAGAAGTCGAGACTTCGACTTTGAGCCTGTGACCTCTGACACCGCCCCCGAACGACGGGTTACCGCAGAGACTTTTGAAAAGTGGTGGTTTAACCGCGACAAATACCTACCCATGCTCCCGGTCTTCCTGAGGGAGCAGATGAACAATGGCTAGGGATTGCCCTTTGCCTGCATCGCACGCCTGCAGGGGCAGACACGCAGGTCTGCTCCTGCAGGCGGTGGTGGAATATCACGGTATCCTCAATACCGCGCCGGTGCTCGCGCTGGTTGCCATCGCGGCGTAACGGCGCAACCAGCCTTCAGGTATCTCCCGCTTCAGCGGTTTCCACGCCTGTCGACGACGGTTCAGCTCCTCTTCGCTCAGTTTCACCTCCAGGCGACCTTCGGGGATGTTGATGGAAATAACATCGCCCGGCTGGAGCAAGCCGATGGGTCCACCCTCCGCCGCCTCCGGCGAGACGTGTCCGATACACGCCCCGCGCGTGCCTCCGGAGAAGCGTCCGTCGGTAATCAATGCCACCTTGTCGCCCAGCCCCTGTCCCATGATGTAGCTGGTAGGCGCAAGCATCTCCTGCATACCGGGACCGCCTTTGGGACCCTCGTAACGAATGACCACCACATCGCCCGGCTTCACCTTGCCGTTCAGAATGCCTTCGCACGCCTCTTCCTGGCTCTCGAAGATGACGGCGGGTCCCTCGAACACCAGCATCTTCGGGTCAACGCCGGCGGTTTTCACTACCGCTCCCTCCGGTGCGAGGTTGCCAAAGAGCACCGTCAGCCCGCCGCTCTGCGAATACGCCTTCTCGATGGGACGGATGCATTCGGGGTCCAGGATACGCGCATCGGCGATGTTCTCGCCCAGCGTCTTGCCCGTCACGGTCAAGCTGTCCAGATGGAGTAACCCATCCACCCGCGTCAGTTCCTTCAGTATCGCGCTGATGCCCCCTGCCCTGTCCACGTCTTCGATGTGGTAGTGACTGCTGGGCGCGACCTTACAGATGTTGGGCGTGCGTTTGGAGAGCTCGTTGATGCGGCTCAGGTCGTAGTCGATACCCGCCTCATGTGCGATCGCCAGCGTGTGCAGCAGCGTGTTGGTGGAACCGCCCATCGCCATATCCAGCACGAAAGCGTTGTCGATGCTCTCGCGCGTCACGATGTCACGAGGCTTGATGTCGCGCCGGATCAGCTCCATCAGCGCAAACGCCGCCTTGCGGAACAGATCCACTCGTGCGGGATTGAGGTTGTCCCTGGTGCCTGCCAGAATGGTTCCGTTGCCGGGAAGTGCCATGCCCAGCGCCTCGCACAGGCAGTTCATCGAGTTAGCGGTAAACATGCCTGAACAGGAACCGCAGGTAGGACACCCGAAATCCTCCAGCACCTTCAGCTGGCGGTCGTCGATCTGCCCCGCTTTGTATGCGCCCACGCCCTCGAACACCGAAATGAGGTCCACCACTTTGCCGTCGGGTGTCTTGCCCGCTGCCATCGGTCCGCCGGAAACGAACACGGTGGGGATGTTCACGCGCATTGCCGCCATCAACATACCGGGCACAATCTTGTCGCAGTTGGGGATGCAAATCATGCCGTCGAAGCAGTGCGCCCGCACCATCGTCTCCACCGCATCCGCAATCAGCTCGCGGCTGGGCAGGGAGTACTTCATGCCCGCGTGCCCCATCGCGATGCCGTCATCCACGCCGATGGTGTTGAACTCGAAGGGTACACCGCCCGCTTCGCGTATCGCCTGCTTGACGATTTCGCCCACCTTGTTCAGGTGCACGTGCCCGGGCACAATCTCCACGAAGGAGTTACACACCGCGATGAAGGGTTTGTCCATATCCTCGTCGCGCACACCCGTCGCCTTTAACAGCGAGCGGTGCGGCGCGCGCTCAAAACCTTTCTTGATGATGTCGCTACGCATCGGGTCACCTCACGGCTCTCAAGGTTGGTATAGATAAAGGATACCACATTCGGGCAAAGCCGTGTAGTGATGTATTATGCTCTATGTTGTGCGACTTATTACAAATATTACTTTAATGCTTGATTTCATCAAAATGTCCTTCGTAAAGCCAATTCTCCCCGACGAATGGTACGATTCTTGCACTATAAAGAAGTATACAGAGACTATAGATGTGGGACACTAAGTACCCTCTGTAGCCGCAAATGTTCTGCTTCTATTCTCTCTACCAAACACAACCATAGAAAGGAGTCAGACACATGCGATTCGTACACTCTCTTTGGCTCGGTTTCGGGTTGGCAATAGTGCTGCTGGTGGCAGCTACCGCCCCGGCATCGGCGCAGGTTGTTCTCACCTTCGAAGGCCTAAGAAACTTGGAGCCCGTTCTGAACTACTACAATGGTGGATTGGGTGGTTTCGGAAGCGGCCCCGGTCCCAACTACGGCATCACCTTTGGAGCTGATGCGCTGGCGCTCATCGACCTTGATGCAGGCGGCACCGGGAACTTCGGAGGTGAACCTTCTCCGGACACAATAGTGTTTTTCCGTTCAGGACCCGGAGTAGTCATGAACGTGCCGGCGGGTTTTAGCACCGGTTTCTCTTTCTACTACACTGCGCCGCTCTACACGGGCACTGTAGAAATCTACGATGGGTTAAACGCTACCGGCACTCTGCTCGCCTCGATACCTCTGCCACTGACGCCGTACAATGGCGCACCAGACCCCACCGGCAACTTCAGCCCTCTGGTGCCGTTTGGTGTCAGCTTCAGCGGCGTTGCTAGGTCCGTCAACTTCGGCGGTGTGGCAGACTATATTGGCTTTGACAACATTACGCTGGGTTCCCAAACGCCTGGAGGAGCCATCCCTGAGCCGACCACGCTGGTACTTTTCGCCGGCGGTTTAGGCGCGGTTTTAGGCGCCCGCCGACGGACAAGGTGAGGCTAAACAACATAGCCTCTGGGGCAGGGCGCGTCCGCGCCCTGCCTCCTGCAATGGAATCTCCCCCTATCGCACGAACGTCCGGCTGCTGAAAGGGTGATGCAGGACGACAGACACTCGGCTGGACATCTGGTCAACTAAAGGGTAAAATAGAGACGCTGTCCGCAACAAGGAGGCGAGCGGTCCATGAGCACACCCAACATCGTGCTGGACACAAAATGCCTGTCCGCCGAGCAATTTCTGCAGTGGCTGGACGAAGACACCTGGGCGGAATGGAAGCAGGGGGAGGTCATTCGGTTGAGCCCGGCATCGCGCACACACCAGCGGCTGGTACATTTTATCGCTGACCTGATCGGACACTGGGCGGAGCAGAGAGACGCGGGGACGGTATTGTTCGCTCCCTTTCCGCTCAAGATCCGGCTGCCTGACGGCACGGTCAGCGTTCGCGAGCCAGAGTGGCTATGGCAGTCTCCACCGCCTCGTCTATCGGATGTGCTTGCCCTCTACAACTCTTAAAGCTTGCATCTGTCCACCGAAATATGCCACAATAAGAAGCCTTCGGGCGTACAACCTATCAGGCGGAGAATATGCAAACGAGTCCGAACTACCTTAAGCAGATGGGGATGCAGCTAAAACCCTATACCCGACCGATTGTCTGGCGCAGTATCCTGCAGATAGCCACTACCTACCTTCCCTTCTTTCTGCTGTTCGCCCTGTCATGCCGCATCATGGAACAGCACTGGGCGTGGAGCATTCCCCTTAACATTCTTGCGGGGCTTTTCTTGGTGCGTATCTTCATCCTGCAGCACGATGCAGGACATGGCTCCTTCTTCCCCAATCGCCGTGCCAACAACGCGCTGGGCTTCGTGTGCAGCATCTTGACGATGGTACCCTACGCCGCATGGCAGTATACACACGCCATCCATCACTCCACAAGCAGCAATCTGGATAAGCGCGGCGTGGGTGACGTGTACACGATGACTTTGCAGGAATATCTGGACGCAACACCCTGGCAGCGCCTGCGGTATCGCGTGTTTCGGCATCCGCTGGCGATGTATCTGTTGGGACCCTTTGTCGTCTTCATGGTGGGCTACCGGATACCGATGGGCATCTCGCGGAGAAAGCCTGCCCTGTTTCGAAGCGTAATGTACACCAACCTCGGCATCGCGCTGTACATCGCAGCCATCGTGGCGCTATTCGGCTGGAAGGCGGTCTGGCTGGTGTATCTACCTGTCCAGTACGTGGCGAGCGCAGTGGGACTGTTTCTCTTCTACGTGCAGCACCAGTTCGAGGATACCTACTGGGAGCGTGACCCGCGCTGGGAGTTCCTGCGAGCGGGGCTGGAAGGGGCATCCTACCTGCGCCTTCCGCGTGTGTTACAGTGGCTAACGGGCAATATTGGCTTCCACCATGTACACCACCTCGCGCCGCGTATCCCGAACTACCTGCTGGAAAAAGCGTATCGAGAGGTGCCTGAGCTGCAGATGGCGCCTACACTTACCCTGAAAGACGCTATTCAAGCGGCTTTCGCTGACCTGCACCTCTACGATGAGGAGCGCAAGCATCTGGTAGGCTTCCGCGACGCCGCACGGCTGTTGCGCCAGCGAAAAGTGGAAGGTCACGCCGTGTCGTAACCGAAGGCTGTATGGTGGAGGGTCACGCTCTGTCGTGACCACGTGGTCTTGGGACACGACGGAGCGCATCCCTCCAACGACGCGGCAAACAGGAGATGTCCCTTCCGCGCCGAAGTACTGCCCTGAAAAACTGTGCTGGTACCACGCAACGGTTTGGCAGGAGGCGTGTATGAGCGGGAAATCGTTGCCGGAGCACCCACGGCTGCTCTTCAATCGGCAGGGCATCGAAGCACTGAAGGCGCGGATAGAGCGTTGCGAGTGGGCACAAAAGCGATGGCGTGCTGTGGTGCAAAACGGTGAGGGGTGGCTGAAGGAATCTGTCACATTGCCCCCACGCGGCGGCAACTGGTACCACTACTACGCCTGCCCGGAACACGGTGCGGCTCTGCGAACGGGCGAGCGCATCGGCGAATGGCAATGGGAACACATCTGCCCGGTGGACAACAGGCGTTTCCGCAGTGACCCCAGCCGCCCGGAGCAGGATTACGATGGCTGTGTGATTATGACTGTGCACGGGCAGATGGCGAACCGCGTGCGCGACCTGGGCATCCTCTACCAGGTGACCGGTGACGCGCGCTATGCCCGCAAAGCGGCGGAGATTGCTCTCCAGTATGCTGAACGCTATGCCTCCTATCCTTTGCATACCATTCGTGGCGAGGCACGTATCGGCGGCGGCAAGGTGGGCCCGCAAACCCTTGACGAAGCGGTATGGTTAATCCCGATGGCGCAAGGGGTGGACCTGATTTGGGAAACCCTCTCCTCGTCCGACCGCGACCTGCTGGCTCAGAAGCTCTTTCTGCCCGCCGCCCGCGAGGTGATATTACCCCACCAGATGGGCGTGCACAACATCCAGTGCTGGAAAAACAGCGCGGTGGGGCTGGTGGGGTTGCTGCTGGAAGAAGAGGAGCTGATTCAACAGGCTATCCACCACCCGGAGCGTGGCTACTGGATACAAATGCGCAAAGGCGTCACCGCCGACGGGATGTGGTGGGAAGGTGCGTGGGGCTATCACTTTTACACCCTGTCCGCTCTCTGGCATTTGACGGAAGCGGCGCGCAATTGCGGAATAGACCTCTACGGCGAGGAGCTGAAACGCATGTACGACGCTCCCTTCCGCTTCGCCACACCCAATCTGCTGCTGCCAGCGTTCAACGACAGCACAGAGGTCAACCTGCGTGCACAGGCGCCCGCTTACGAGCTCGCCTACGCCCGCTACAAAAACCCTCTCTATGTGCAGCTGCTTGCGACAAGCAATCGCGAGAACGACTACGCGCTCTGGTTCGGTGTGGAATCTCTACCGAAACCCGGAGCGACGAGATGGCGTAGCGCGAACTATCCCACATCGGGTTATGCGATTCTGGCGAAAGGGCGAGGAGAAAAAGCCACGTGGCTCTGCCTGAAATACGGTCCGCACGGCGGTGGACACGGACACCCCGATAAGCTGCATCTGGAGATACACGCCGCAGGCGCACCCCTCGCCGTCGACCCCGGAATGGCACGCTATGGGGTACCCCTTCATGGGAACTGGTACCGCACCACGCTGGCGCATAATACTCTCGTGGTGGACGAAAGTGACCAGCAGCCCACCGAGGGCAGGTGCCTGCAGTTCGGCAGCACGAACGGCGTGGACTTCGTGGTAGCCGGCGCGGGAGCCATCTACCCCGATGTGCGATTCGTGCGTGCGGTTGCCCTGCTAAGTGAGGATGTTATCGTCGTGCTGGACTCGGTGCGGTGTGAGGGGGAGCATCTGCTGGATGTTGCTTTCCACCTGCAGGGTTCGTGGGAGCACCTGCCCGAGGGCGCAAGATGGCAGCCCCCTGCCAAACGCGGCTACAGCTACCTGAGCGAGCCGACCATCCGACCGGTGGAGAGAGCAATTACCCTGAGCGTTCGCCAGAGCGTGGGCAACACCCTTACGGCAACGCTGGCAAGTGATGCCCCCTTTGATCTGATTACCGCACTGGGGGTCGGCAAACACTCGGAAGACCGCGTGCCGGTGCTTCTGCTGCGCAGGAAGAGCAACACCCTGCACGCAGTAGAGGTATTGAGCCTGAAGGGCAGGCGAGTACACGCGGAGATACTATCCTCTACCCCGAACGGCGACGCTGCCTTTGTTGCCCGGATTACCCTGCCGGACGGGCGGAAGCGGTTGCTCGCGTTAAACCCACAGGGCACGCCGGTTCAGCTGCAGACCTCCGGCGGTGCGAGATGGCGCGTGGACGGCTACTTCGGAGTGCGGTAAAACTGGCTTGGCAAGGGATTCCCTCCCAGGAGCGGTTCCGCTCGTCTGTCATTCTGAGCGAAGCGAAGAACCTTGTATCAATAGGCAGAGATGCTTCGTATCAATAGGCAGAGATGCTTCGCTGACGCTCAGCATAACAGCATAACGGTTGTCATTCTGAGCGAAGCGAAGAATCTCTGAGATGCTTCACTGCGTTCATAGACTGAAACATGCCTGTGTCCACAACATGCATACCTATTGAGGTCTGACAAACCGCTAACCTTCCTCCACCAGCTCCTGCATCGCCTCCTTCAAACCGCCTAATGTTTCTTCATCATGCGCCTCGATGTAACAACGGATCAACGGCTCCGTGCCCGAAGGACGCACCAGCACCCAGGCATCTCCCTCCAGCAATAGCTTCACACCGTCTATCAGGTTCGTACCCACCACATGCAACCCGTTCAGGTTATTCGGTGGTTGCTCGCGGAAACGGCGCATTAACTCGCCTTTTACCGATTCGCTTACATGCAGGTCGATGCGCCGGGTGTGGTACTCTCCCGTCCGTTGCGCCACCTGCGCCAGAGCCTGTTTGAGTGTTACCCCCTCCTTCGCCACCATTTCCGCCATCAGCAGGTCGGCGAGAATGCCGTCCTTCTCCGGAATGTGCCCGATGACGCTCAGACCGCCGCTCTCCTCTCCACCTACCAGCGCGCCCGTCCGTGCCATCGTGCTCCCCACCCACTTGAAACCGACAGGCGTCTCGTGCACCGTGATGTTGCCGTAGCTGCGGGCGAGGGCGTCTACCTGGTGCGTGGTCGCCACCGTGCGCACCGCGTGACCGCTTTCGGGCTTCATCTTGCGCAGCAGATACCACAGCGTCAACACAATCACCTGGTTGGCGGTAACCATCTCGCCGTCCGAGTCCACCACGCCAAAGCGGTCGGCGTCGCCGTCCGTTGCCAATCCAAGGTGCGCTCCCGTCTCTCTCACCCGCTCGCTCAACAGACGCAGGTTCTGCGGGTTCGGGTCGGGCAGGGAGCCACCGAAAGCGGGGTTGCGCTCGCCTTTGATGGTTTCCACCTGCGCACCCACCTCGCGCAAAAAGCCATCTACATAGCCGCGTCCCGTCGCGTAGAGCGGGTCAAACACCACCTTCAGTCCCGCCAGCGCGCGCGTGTCCAGCAGACCATGCAGATGCGCGAAGTAGTCGGGGCGTGGGTCTATCTTTTGCTTCAAGGAAGGGTTCCCCTCGCGCTTTACCGATTCGGGATGTTGCAGGCAGTACGCGATTTGCTCCTCGATGGCGTCGGTCGTCTCCGGCAGGGCGGGGTGGCAGGTTTCGGGGATGAACTTGATGCCGTTATACTGAGGCGGATTATGCGAGGCGGTCAGCATCACCGCGCCGGCGAGCCCTCGTGCGCGGATGGTGTACACGGTGACGGGCGTCGGCGTGTCGCGGTCGGTGACCAGCGCGGGGATGCCGTTGGCGGTCAACACATCCGCAATCAGGTCGGCGAAGAGGTCGGAGAGCAGGCGCGCATCGTAGCCGATGACGATGCCGCGTTCCGCGTGCCCCTGCGCCTTCACATAGTTGGCGATGGCTTGCGCCACGATAGCCACATTGTCAAAGGTGAACTCGCGCGCCATGACGGCGCGCCAGCCGTCGGTGCCGAATTTGATAGAGACGCTCACTCTTTACATCACCTCTCGTTGTATGTCACAAAATGTGGAGGGACGTGCTCTGCCACGTCCAGCATCCTTTTTGGAGGGATGCGCTCTGCCGCATCCGTAACATTCGTGGTCACGACGGAGCGTGATCCTCCAAATGCATCCGAAACCCTGCGGTCACGACGGAGTATGACCTTCCGACTCCCCACGCCCGGAACGCGGTGGCTTCACCTTCAACACCTCGTGTGCCGCATGGAGAACATCCTCCTCTCTCACCGCGTACAGGTGCTGGTGTATCAGCTCCGGCGTGGGGCGTGCCCCTTCGGGCAGCGGCACCGTCAGCGCACGGTGACAATCGTGGTTGTGCGCCCATCGCTGGAACTTGTGCGGTGCGAAGATTGCCACCGTCGGCGTACCCAGAGCCACCGCCGCGTGCATCATGCCCGTATCGTTGCCGAGGAGCAGGTCTACCTCTGCCAGCAACGCCAGCGCCTCGCGCAGGCTGGTACGCCCCACCATGTTCAGTGCGCCGTCCTTGAACGACGACGCCACCTGTTCCGCTACGTCCTGCTCGTTGTTTGCGCCCAGCAGCACCACCTGAAAGCCGTACTCTTTCTGCAGCTGTTGCGCCACCCAGATGAAACCTTCAGTGCGCCAGCGTTTGACGTATGCGTCGTTCGAGCCGGGTTGCACCAGTAGTATCGGCGCGTTCAGGTCGATCCCCTCCTTGCTCATGCGGCCGCGGATCGCCTCGCGCTCCTCCGGGGTCACCCACAGCTCCATGTGTGTGCCCTGCGCGGGCGCACCGCAAGCTTCTGCTACGTCCAGCAGGTGCAGAATCTCGTGCTTGGGTGGCTCGTAAGGCACCCGCCGCGTGAGCAGGAACCCCCTGCCTTCGGTATCAAAGCCCACACGCTGAGGTATCCTCGCCATGAACGCCAGCACCGCACTGCTGAGCGAACGGTTAAACAGCACCGCCAGGTCGTAACCTTTCCGGCGCAGTACGCGCCACATCTCCAGGTCCACCCTGCGACGTGCGGTGACCGGACGCGCCAGATATTCATGCACATAGGGACAGCCGCGCAGCAGCTCTCCTGCCGCCGGGTTGGAAAGCAACGTTACGTGCGCCTGCGGGTAGCGCGTCGCCAGCGCACGCATCGCGGGAACCGCCACAATAGTATCGCCCAGATAGCGGGATTTGGTCACAATCAGAATGCGGTTTATCTCAGGCATGGGTCATTACCTCCAGCAGAGTGCGTTCCAACATCTGCATCACTTCTGAAACCGCAATCATGTCCATACAGTCCGAATGCTCGCGACGTGGGTTTCGGCTATTACACACCGGGCATTCGTGTTTGTGGGT
>Ga0101941_1001055_pt1 | contig 25477 bp, 15 predicted proteins | sample DewCreD2012metaG_3_FD_75242 | JGI IMG/M metagenome (GOLD analysis project Ga0101941, IMG submission 75242) | Hot spring sediment bacterial and archeal communities from British Columbia, Canada, to study Microbial Dark Matter (Phase II) - Dewar... ...
TCGGGGATGCGGAGGGTTCTCCGGGCCATGGGGCAGGCCTCCTGGGGTGTGGTGGTGTGTTACCTGTATTCCAGGAGAGTCTGCCCCGTCTTGTCCAGTCCCCTACCCACCGCCTGTGGGACAGTCACGCGCCACGCGCTGGCCTCGCCCAGGGGAGCCCTCTACTACAGTCGGCGACCGTGCAGTATGATAGAGCGTAGGGGAGGGAACGGTGTCCGCCGGTTCTTTGCCAGCGATCATCGCCGACGACCTGACCGGCGCGGCCGACACGGCCCTGCCCTTTGCTCTCCAGGGCTGGCCCACTCTGGTGCTGCTGACCGCCGAGGGGCCGGTGCCCGCCGACCACGTCGTCGCCCTCTCGACCGGCTCGCGGGCGCTCCCGCCGGCCGCGGCCGCCGGGGCGGTCCGGGCGGCCGTTGCCCGTCTGCGGCCGGCCGGTCGTCGGCCCCTCTACAAGAAGATCGACTCGACCATGCGGGGTAACGTCGGGGCGGAGGTCGAGGCGGCGCTGGCGGCTGGGGGGTTCCGGGCTGCCTGCCTGACGCCGGCCTTCCCGGCGATGGGCCGGACGGTGGTCGCCGGTCGGCTGCTGGTCGACGGACGCCCGGTGGATGAAACGGCCTTCCGCTGGGATCCTATCACCCCGGTCTGGACCGCCGCGATCGGCGCGCTGCTCGCCCAGCAGACGGCTCTCCCGCTCCGCGATCTGCCGCTGGCGGTGGTGCGCCAGCCGGACCGGTTGATCGCGCACCTGCAGGCGGCCCGCGGGATCGTGATCGCCGACAGCGAGACCGACGACGATCTGGCCGCGCTGGCCCGGGCCTGCCTGGCGCTGCCCGACCTTTTGCCCGTCGGGTCGGCCGGTCTGGCGACGCAGATCGCCCGCCTCTGGGGGCCGGCGCCGGGCGGGATGGCGGAGCGGCGTCGGGTGGCCAGCCGCCGGCCGGTCCTGGTGGTCGTCGGGAGCGCTCATCCCCAGGCTGGCCTCCAGGTGGCCGACCTGGTGCAGCACGGTTTCCCCTGGGCCCTCTACACCCCTGATGGGCGGTCCGCCGACCGCGAGGAGCGGCGGCTGGAGGCGGCCGCGCTCCAGGGGCTGGCCCGGCACCCGGCCTTCGTCCTGACGACCCGGCCGCCGACCACGGCACCGGTTGCGAAGACGGGCCGCGACGACCCGGCGTGGGTGATCGGTCGGGTCGCGGCCCGGGTGATCGTCCGCTACGGACCGCCGAACCTGGGCGGGGTCGTGGTCACCGGCGGCGACACCGCGCTGGCGCTCTGTCGAGCCCTGGGGGCTGAGGCCATCGCCATCACCGCCGCCGTCCTGCCGGGGTTCCCGGCCGGGTGGCTGCGCGGTGGAGCGGCCGATGGCCTGCCCATTGTCACCAAAGCCGGGGGCTTTGGTCCCCCATCGGCGCTCGGCCTGGCCGTCCGGTTTCTGCAGGAGGCCGGGGCTGACTGAGGGTGGGAGGAGATATGAGCAGCGAGGCAACCCGTCCGATTGTGGCCATCACCATGGGCGACCCGGCCGGGATCGGGCCGGAGGTCATCGTCAAGGCGCTGGCCCAGCCTGAGATCTACGCCGAGTGCCGGCCGCTGGTCGTCGGCGACGCCGGCTGTCTGGCGCGCGAGAGCCAGCGGCTGGGGCTCCCGCTCACTGTTCGTCCGGTCCGGACGGTGGCCGAGGCGCTCTTCCAGCCCGGCATCGTTGACGTCTACCAGGCCACCGACCTTGACCTCAGCCAGATCCTGCCGGGGCGGGTCGACGCCCGGGCCGGGGCGGCGGCGGTCCAGGCGGTCCAGGTGGCGACCCGGCTGGCCCTGGCCGGGGCGGTCCAGGCCATCTGCACCGCTCCCCTCAACAAAGAGGCGATGCATCTGGCCGGCTACCCCTACCCCGGCCACACCGAGATGCTGGGCGCGCTGACCGGCGCTCGGGAGTACACGATGCTGCTGGTGGCCGACCGGCTGCGGGTCGTCCACGTGAGCACGCACGTCAGTCTGCGCCAGGCCATCGAGCGGGTGAAAAAGGACCGGGTGCTGCGGACCATCCGTCTGGCCCACCAGGCGGCCACGGAGTACCTGGGGATCGCCGAGCCGCATATCGGCGTGGCCGGCCTCAACCCGCACGCTGGCGAGAGCCGGCTCTTCGGCGACGAGGACGCCGATGAGATCGCGCCGGCCGTCGCCGCCGCCCAGGCCGAGGGCCTGCGGGTGAGCGGTCCCTGGCCGGGGGACACGCTCTTCCCGCGGGCGGCCCGGGGCGAGTTCGATATTGTGGTGGCGATGTACCACGATCAGGGGCACATCCCGGTCAAGATGCTGGGCTTCGACCGGGGGGTGAACGTCACCATCGGTCTGCCGATCATCCGCACCTCGGTCGACCACGGAACGGCGTTCGACATCGCCGGCCAGGGGCGGGCCAGCCCGACCAGCCTGATCGAGGCCATCAGAATGGCGGCCCAGATAGCGCGGCGACGGCTGAGCGGGGCGGTGCCGGGGGCGCGGTGACCGGCGACTGCCGGCGGGGGCGTGCCGGTCTGGCCGGCGCGGTGTTGTAGGGGGTAGAAAGGACCGCGCAAGGAGAGGGGACCATGGTCGCTGTCCCGAGCGCCAGCTACAGTATCACCATGCGCCTCCGGTATCCCAACGAGATCGGCATGTTCAGCCGGATCGCGGCGGCGATCTCGGAGGCCGGTGGGGATATCGGCGCCATCGACATCGTGCAGGTCACTGCCAAGACCATGGTGCGGGATGTCACGGTCAACGCCACCGACGACCAGCACGCCCTGCGGATCGTTGAGCGGGTGCGCCAGGTGCCCAACGTCACCGTCGTCAACTACTCGGACCGCACCTTCCTGCGCCACCTGGGCGGCAAGATCGAGATCCGGGCCAAGGTGCCGGTCAAGACCCGTGACGACCTCACCATGGCCTACACCCCCGGCGTGGCCCGAGTCTCTCTGGCCATTCACCGCGACCCGGCCAAGGTCTTCAACCTCACCATCAAGGCCAACACCGTGGCCATTGTCACCGACGGCAGCGCGGTGCTCGGGCTGGGCGATATCGGGCCGGAGGCGGCGCTGCCGGTGATGGAGGGGAAGGCGCTGCTTTTCAAAGAGTTCGCCAACGTCGACGCCTTCCCGATCTGCCTGGCCACCAAGGACACCGAGGAGATCGTCCGGACGGTGGAGCTCATCGCCCCCGCCTTCGGCGGGATCAATCTGGAGGACATCGCCGCGCCGCGCTGCTTTGAGATCGAGGAGCGGCTCCAGGAGCGGCTGGACATTCCGGTCTTCCACGACGACCAGCACGGGACAGCTATCGTGGTGCTGGCGGCCCTGCTCAACGCCCTGAAGATCGTGGGCAAGGATCTGAAGCACCTGCGGGTGGTGGTGAGCGGGGTGGGCGCCGCCGGGGTGGCCTGCACCCGGATGCTGCTGGCGGCCGGGGTTCAGGAGATCATCGGGGTGGACAGCACCGGCGCGATCTACCGGGGCCGGACCGAGAACATGAACCCCGTCAAGCAGTGGTTCGCCGAGCACACCAACCCCGAGCGGCGCCGGGGGCCGCTCGCCGCGGTCATCGAGGGGGCCGACTTCTTCCTGGGGGTCTCGCGGGCCGGCGTCCTGACCGTCGAAGACCTCAAGCGCATGGCGCCCGATCCCATCGTCTTCGCCCTGGCCAACCCGACGCCGGAGATCGCGCCCGAGGAGGCCGCCCCCTACGTGCGGGTGATGGCCACCGGCCGCAGCGACTACCCCAACCAGATCAACAACGTCCTGGCCTTCCCCGGCGTCTTCCGCGGGGCCCTCGACTGCCGGGCCCGCACGATCAACTTCGAGATGAAACTGGCCGCCGCCTCTGCTCTGGCCGCCCTGGTCGGGCCGGACGAACTCACCCCCGACTACATCATCCCCTCGGTCTTCGACCACCGGGTGGCCCCGGCGGTGGCCGACGCCGTGGCCGAGGCGGCCGAGCGGACCGGGGTGGCCCGGCGCGAGCGGCGCCGGCCGCGCCTGATGACCCCGTCGCCTTAGGTTCCGCCGGCCAGCCGGCTGGCCAGGGCGACGAAGGTCCGGACGGCGACGCCGGTCGGGCCCTTGGCCAGGTGAGCCTGGTCCTTGTCGGTCCAGGCCGTGCCGGCGATGTCCAGGTGGGCCCAGGCTACCCCCTCGGCGATGAACTCCTTGAGGAACATGGCCGCCGTGATGGCCCCGGCCGGTCGCCCGCCGACGTTGGCGATGTCGGCGATATCGCTCCGCAGCTGGTCGCGGTACTCGGCGAAGAGGGGCAACGGCCAGACCCGTTCGCCGGCCTCGTCGGCCGCCGCCCGGACCTGGTCGACCCAGGCGTCGGGGAAGCCGAAGAGCCCGGTGGTTACATGGCCCAGGGCCACGACGATGGCGCCGGTGAGGGTGGCGGCGTCGACCAGGTGGGTGGCGCCCTGCTGCTGGGCGTAGACCAGGGCGTCGGCCAGGATCAGACGCCCTTCGGCGTCGGTGTTCAGCACCTCGATGGTCTTGCCGTTAAGGGCCCGCAGGATATCGCCGGGTTTGAGAGCCCGCCCGCTGGGCATGTTCTCCACCGCCGGCACGACCCCGATGACATCGAGGCCGGGCTTGAGGAGGCCGATGGCCCGCATGGCCCCGATGACGGCGGCCCCACCGGCCATGTCGTATTTCATCTCGTGCATGCGCTCGGCCGGTTTCAGGGAGATGCCGCCGGTGTCGAATGTCACCCCCTTGCCCACCAGCCCCAGGACCGGGCCGTTCGTCCGGCCGCTGCGGTAGCGCAGGGCGATGAGAACCGGGGGTTGCTCGCTGCCCCGGGCCACCCCCAGGATGGCCCCGGCGCCCAGGCGCTCCAGGTCCGCCTGCGTGAAGACCTGCACCTCCAGGCCGGCCTGTTCGGCGACCTCGCGGGCGCAGTCGGCCATGAAACTGGGGGTCATGACGTTGGCCGGCTCGGCGGCCATCCGGCGGGCGTAGTTCACGCTCTCGGCGATGATCTGGCCGCGCCGGGCGCCCTCGGCGAGCGGGGTGGAGTCGGTCAGCGTCGGCGGGCGAACGATGATCAGTCGCTCCAGCGGTGTCCGGTCCTCGGTCCGCGTCTTGTAGAGGCCGGGGTCGAAGAGCCCGAGGAGCGCTCCCTCGGTGATCATCTGCGCCAGGGTGGCCGGCGGCAGGTCGCCGCCCAGGGCGAAGGCGATCCGGCTGGCGCCCCGGTGGGTGAGGTGGCGAACGGCCACGCCGGCCAGGTCGCGGGCCCGGGCGCTGGTGAACTCGCTCCGCGGGCCGGCCCCGACCACCAGCACGCGGGGAGCCGAGATCTTGCCGGAGGTCAGGACCGTGGCCGTCTCGTGGCGCTTGCCGCTCAGCTCCTTGAGATCGACCACCTGACAGAGGGCGCCGTCCAGGATGAAATCGAGTTCGCGCAGGTGACTGGCGTCCACCTTTTCGTTCTCAAAGAGGTTGACGACCAGGGCGTCGCAGTCCACCTGGGCGATCGGCTCAGGGCTGATGACGATCTCCATCGGGGTTGCCTCCTTCGGTCGCTGCCTCGCTCTTGAGGAGCACATCGCGGGCCCGGTCCTCGCCGGCCGGCTCGATGAGCCCCCGCTCGGTCAGTTGCTCCAGCAGCCGGGCGGCGCGGTTGTAGCCGATGCGCAGGCGCCGCTGGAGCAGCGAGATCGAGACCCGCTGGTGCTGGCGGGCGATCTCGGCGGCCTGCGCGAGAAGGTCGTCTTCCTGGTCCTCCTGGTCGGTCGTGACATTGACCAGCTCGGGGACGTACTGGGGCGCCCCTTGGGCTCGCCAGAAGGTCGTCACCGCCTCGATCTCGGCGTCGGAGACGAAGGCGCCCTGGAGACGGACCGGTTTCGGGGCGTCGGCGGCGAGGTAGAGCATATCGCCCCGGCCCAGCAGGCGCTCGGCCCCGGCCATATCGAGGATTGTGCGCGAGTCGACCTGCGAGGTGACGGCGAAGCTGATCCGGGTGGGGAAGTTGGCCTTGATGAGGCCGGTGATGACGTCGACCGACGGGCGCTGGGTGGCGACGATCAGGTGGATGCCGGTGGCCCGGGCCATCTGGGCCAGCCGGCAGAGGGCTGGCTCGACCTCCTCAGCCGCCGCCAGCATGATGTCGGCCAGCTCGTCGATGATCACCACCAGATAGGGCAGCGGCGGCTCATTCCGGCTGGCCATCAGGCGGTTGTAGGCGTCGATGTTGCGCATCCCCACCTGCTCGAAGCGCCGGTAGCGCTCGTCCATCTCGCGGGTGACCCAGCGGAGGACGCCGACGACCTTGTCGACCTCGACGACGACGTCGCGCAGGAGATGGGGGATGCCGTTATAGGTGGTGAGTTCGACCCGCTTGGGGTCGATCATCAGCAGCCGGAGTTCGGCCGGGGTGGTGTGGAGGAGCAGACAGGTGACCAGGGCGTTGATGCAGACCGACTTGCCCGAGCCGGTGGCCCCGGCGATGAGAAGATGCGGCATCCGGGCCAGGTCGGCCACCACCGCCTGGCCCGAGACATCCTGGCCCAGGGCCAGGGCCAGTTTGGTCCGGGCCCGCAGCCGCTGGAAGGCCGGCGTCTCGATGAGCTGCCGGAGCGTCACCAGCCCGGCGGTGGCGTTGGGCAGCTCGATCCCGACCAGCGGCCGGCCGGGCACCGGCGCCTCGATGCGGATGCTGGGGGCGGCTAAGGCCAGGGCCAGATCGTTGGCCAGGGCGGTGATCTCGCTGACCTTCACCCGCTCCCGCCGGATGACCGCGCCGTGCTTATCGCGTTTCTCCCGGAAGCCGGGGCGCAGGCCGAACTGGGTGACGGTCGGCCCGGCGTTGACCTCAACGACCTTGGCCGGAACGTCAAAATCGCTCAGCGTCTCCTCGATCAGACGGATCTTGCGCTCGATCTCGGCGGTGCTGAGCTCGCCTCCCTGTCCGGTGGCCAGAAGCGTCACCGGCGGGAGTTGCCAGCGGCCGGCCTTGCGGGGCGGGGGCGGCGGGGGGGCGGGCTCAGGTGCGGCCGGCGCGGCCGGCGGGGGCGTGGCGTCTGATGGCCGCCGGAGCCGGGGCAGGCCGAGCCGGAGGCGCGGCCGGGCGGGGGTGGTCGGGACGGCGACCACCGGCCGGCTGGCCCGCCGTTGACGCCACCATGCCGCCAGGCGGACCATGGCCGCCCGTCCCGCAGCCGGGCTCAGGCCGCTGGCCAGAAGCAGGCCGCCGAGAAGCCCCACGCCGAGCAGGCTGAGCGCTCCGGTCGGTCCGACCAGGATCACCAGGCCACGGTAGACCAGCCAGCCGATGAGTCCCCCGCCGCTTCCCTGCCAGTCGGGGTGCGGATCGGCGCTGAGGCCCTGAACGAGCCCCAGGAGTGTCAGCAGGCTCAGGGTCAGGCCCGCGGAGGCTGAGGGCTGGCGCAGACGGTCCGGGAGCCGCTCCGGCTGGGCCTGCCAGAGGGCGGCGGCGGCGAAAAGGAGCGGGGCCAGGTAGCGGCCCTGGCCGCTCAGGCCGGCCAGCAGGTCGTGCCAGCCCCGAGCCAGCAGTCCCTCCGGGCTCACCAGCGCGAGGAGACTCAGGGCGGCGGCCGCCCCCAGGACCAGCGCCCGGGCGGCCCGCTCCAGGGGCGGCGGGGGGTGGTGAGCCGATGGCGGGATGGCCGGACGGCGGCCACGGGCGGGGCGCTCGACGGGACGGCGGATGGCCTACACCTCCGTCACCACCGGCAGGACCATCGGCCGCTGCCGGGTCTCGCGGTAGAGATACTCGCCGATCACCTCTTTGATCTTCTGAACGGCGTAGCCGTACTCGACCTCGGCCCAGGGAACCTGGCGCAGGGTCTCGCGGACCAGGGAGCGGGCCTGCTCCAGCAGGCCGTTGCCCCCGGCCGGCACGATAAATCCCCGGCTGATGATATCGGGTTCGGTCAGCAGGCGCCCGGTCGCGCGTTCGAGGGCCACCACCACGACGACGATGCCGTCGCGCGAGAGGTGCTGACGGTCGCGCAGCACCACCTCGTCGAAGTCGGCCAGCGGCAGGCCGTCGACCAGAACGGCCGAGACCGGAATCCGCCCGATCTTGCGGCCCTCACCCTGACGGAACTCGATAATATCGCCGATCTCGGGCAGGATGACCCGCTCAGGGGGAAGGCCGCACTCCTGAGCCAGGTGGCGGTAGAGCACCATGTGCCGGTACTCGCAGTGGATGGGCAGGCAGTACTGCGGCCGGAGCAGGGTGATCAGCAGCTTCAGCTCCTCGCGGCTGGCGTGGCCCGAGACATGGACGGTGGCCAGGGCGTCGTAGATGACGTTGGCCCCCAGCCGGAACAGGTTATCGATGGTGCGGGCGACCGTCTCCTCGTTCCCCGGGATCGGCGAGGCCGAGATGATGACGATGTCGTTGGGCTGAATTTTGATCCAGCGGTGGTCGTTGGTGGCGATGCGGCTGAGAACCGAGGTCGGCTCGCCCTGGCTGCCGGTGGTGACCAGGACGACCTGGTCAGGCGGCAGGTGGCGGATCTCCTCGAAGCGGTAGAGGGTGTCTGGCGGCGGAACCAGGAAGCCGAGATCGTGGGCGATGCTGACGTACGACTCCATCGAGCGGCCCACCACGGCCACCTTGCGCCGGTAGCGGGCGGCCACATCGATGGCCTGCTGGATCCGGTGGATGTTCGAGGCGAACGTGGTGATGATCACCCGCCCTGGCGCCTCGCGAATGATGGCGTCGAACGTCTCCCCGACCACCCGCTCCGAGGGGGTGTAGCCGGGCCGTTCGACCCGCGTGCAGTCGGAGAGCAGAGCCAGGACGCCCCGGGCACCCAGGTCGGCCAGGGCGGCGAAGTCGGTCGGGGGACCGTAGACCGGCGTCTGGTCGAATTTGAAGTCGCCGGTGTGGACCAGGGTGCCGCCAGGCGTGTGCAGGGCCAGGCCCAGGCAGTCGGGGATGCTGTGGACCACCCGGAAGGGCTCGACGGTGATGCTGCCGAACGTGACGCGGCGGCCCGGTTCCAGGATCGCCAGCGGCACCGTCTCCGCCAGGTGGTGTTCGCGCAGTTTGACCTCGATGAGGCCGGCGGCCAGCCGGGGAGCGTAGATCGGCACCTCCAGGTCCCGGACGATGAAGGGGAGAGCGCCGATGTGGTCCTCGTGGCCGTGGGTGATGAGGATGGCCCGGAGTTTGGCCCGGCGCTCAATGACGTAGCTGATATCCGGGATCACCAGGTCGATCCCGAGCATCTCCTCTTCCGGGAACTTCCACCCGGCGTCGATAAGAACCATGTCCGCGTCGGTCTCGACCACCAGACAGTTCTTCCCGATCTCGCCGACGCCACCGAGCGGGATCACCCAGACGCGGTCCATCGGTCTTTTCCTCGTGGGGTCCAGGGACTAGAACAGCGTCAGTTGCCGGGGGACTTCCGGGGGCGGTTCGGCCGCGCGCTCCAGGCGGGCCAGAATCGCCGGCAGTTTCTGGAAGTCCTCTTCGACCGTGCGGCGGAGGGTCGGCTGGTGCAGGGCGGCCGCCGGATGGTACATCGGCACGACGACCCGTCCGTCCACCGTTCGGGGCTGGCCGTGCACCTTGCTGATCGTGGCCCCGGGCAGGAAGTGCTGGAGCGAGTAGCGGCCGAGGGTCACGATCACCCGGGGGCAGATCGCCGCGATCTGCCGCTCCAGATAATCGCGGCAGGCCTCGATCTCCGCTGGCTGGGGGTCACGGTTGTTGGGGGGACGACATTTGACGACGTTGGTGATGTAGACCTCGCTGCGCTTCAGGCCGATTGAGGCCAGCAGTTCGTCGAGGAACTGGCCGGCCGGGCCGACGAAGGGGCGGCCCTGCTGGTTCTCGTGCCAGCCGGGGGCTTCGCCGATGAACATGATTCGGGCGTTGGCTGGCCCCTCGCCGGGCACCGCCTTCAGCCGCGTCCGGGCCAGGGGGCAGCGCTGACAGGCCACGATCTCGGCATCGATCTCCGCCAGAGTGGTCACCGCTCCACCTCACCACAGCCAGGCTCTTGGCAGGGATTTTACCGCACCGGCGGCGACCTGTCCACCCGGTCGCACGCTCGCTCCGGGGGGAACGGTCTAGGGACAGTCGGTGGGCGGAGGCGGCGTCAGGGCTCCCCAGAGCCGGACCGGCTGGGTGGGGAGCAGCCGGGCGATGGCCTGGGCGATGGGGGTGCCATCGGCCGTCTGGTAGTCGGGCCAGAGCTCCTGGAGCGGCACCAGGACGAAGGCCCGCTGGTCCATGTACGGGTGGGGGATGGTCAGGTCGGGCGTGCGGAGGGTGATCTCATCGTACAGCAGAAGGTCCAGGTCGATGACCCGGGGCCCCCAACGTTCGCCGGGGAGGCGACCCAGCCGGGTCTCGATCTGCTTGAGGGCCCGCAGGAGATCGTGGGGCGGGAGACCCGTGTCGATCTCGGCCACGGCGTTCAGGAACCACGGCTGGTCGGGCTTGCCCCAGGGGGCGGTCTCGTAGAGGTGGGAGACCCGTCGGACGACGGTCGCTGGAAGAGCCGCCAGACAGGCCAGGGCGCGTCGGATGGTGGCCGCCCGGTCGCCCAGGTTGGCGCCCAGGCCGATGAAGGCGCGGACCCGCTCAGCCATCCGCCGGTCCACGGACGATGGCGTCAGCCACCCGGGCCACCCGGACCATCGCCCGCACATCATGCACCCGGACGATGTCGGCGCCGTGGGCAATGGCCAGGGCGACGGTGGCCGCGGTCCCCTCCAGACGTTCGGAGGGGGGGAGCCCGCCCAGAAGATGGCCGATGAACGATTTGCGCGAGGGGCCGATGAGGATCGGCTGGCCCAGGGCGCGGAACTCGCCCAGCCGGCGCAGGATCTCGAGATTATGGGCGACCGTTTTGCCGAAGCCGATACCGGGGTCGATGACGATGCTCTCGCGGGGGATCCCGGCCTGGTGGGCCAGGGCGAGGCCCTCGGCCAGGTAGGCGCTGATCTCGCCGATGAGATCGTGGTAGGTGGGGTTCTGCTGCATCGTTCGGGGGGTGCCCTTGATGTGCATGATGACCAGGGCCGCGCCGTGCTCGGCCACCACCCGCACCATCTCCGGGTCGCCCCGCAGGCCGGTGATGTCGTTGACCATGTGGGCGCCGGCTTTGAGAGCGGCGGCGGCCACCGGCGCCTTGTAGGTGTCGACCGAGATCGGCAGGGGGACCTCGGCCGCCACCCGCTCGATCACCGGCAGCACCCGGCGCAGTTCCTCCGCGACCGGCACCGGCTCGGCCCCCGGGCGGGTGCTCTCGCCACCGATATCCAGGATGTCCGCGCCCTCCTCCCAGAACTGACGGGCGCGGGCCAGGGCGGCGGCCACATCGCCGGCCAGCCCGTCGCCGGAGAACGAGTCGGGGGTGAGGTTGAGGACGCCCATGATCAGCGTCCGGCGGCCCAGCGGCAGCCGGTAGGGGCCGATGACCAGTTCGCGGGGAGACAGGGTCGCCGTCATCGCCGGAGACAGCCCAGACCGCTGACCGAGAGCGCGGGGGACGACTGGCGGGCGGGGGGCGGCGCGGTTACTGGCCGCGCAGGACCGCCGGGCCGCCCATCTCCCGCACGTGCTCGGCGGTGAAAGGCAGCAGGGCGATCAGGCGGGCCCGCTTGATCGCCTGCGCCAGCCGGCGCTGGTGCTTGGCGCAGGTCCCGGTCTTGCGGCGCGACTCGATCTTGCCGCGGTCGGAGATGTAGCGGCGCAGGCGCGCCAGGTCCTTGTAGTCGATGTCGTCGACCTTGTCGGCGCAGAAGGCGCAGACCTTGCGGCGAGGAACGTAGCGCCCTTTGGCGCGCTCCTTCTTTTTCTGGGCGGCCGGCGCCTGGCTCGGCGCGGCCGTGGGCTGGGCCGGCGGGGTGGCACCCGCCGGGGTAGCGGTCGTCTCTGTGGCCATAAGAGTTCAGCCTCCTTTCGTGGGGCTCAGAACGGTAGTTCCTCGTGGTCTTCGGCTGGCTCGGGCTCCTCGGCGGCGAAGGTGTCCTCGGGCACGCTCTCGGCCGGTCGGCGGTCGAGCAGGCGCACGTCGGTGGCGATCACCTCCGTCCGGTAGCGGCGCTGCCCGTCCTGGCCCTCCCAGGAGCGGGTGTGCAGGCGCCCCTCGACATAGACCTTGCGCCCCTTGCGGACGTATTCATTGCACTGCTCCGCCAGCCGGTTCCAGGCCACGACGTTGAACCACTCGGTCTCCTCGCGGCGCTCGCCGTCGGGGCCGGTCCAGACGCGGTTGGTGGCCACCGTGAAAGAGACCACCGGCTTGCCGTTCGGCGTGTAGCGCAGTTCCGGATCGCGCCCGACGTTGCCGATGAGCAGCACCTTGTTCAACGACCCTGCCATCCCCTCACTCCTTTCTACCACACACGCACTCAACGCTCCACACGGACCAGCAGGTGTCGCAGAATATCCTCTGCCAGCCGCATATTGCGCTCAAACTCGGTGGTCACGTCGGGCCGGGCCCGGAAGCGCATGACGACGTAGTAGCCATCGCGGAACTTGCGGATCGGGTAGGCCAGCCGGCGCCGACCCCACTCGTCGACGGCCGTGACCTCGCCGCCGAGGTCGGCCACCCATTTGTTGACCCGTTCGACAACCTGTGGGATGGCCTCGTCGCTGACCTCGGGGCTGATGATGTACATGACCTCGTATTCGCGTTGGCGCACCAAGCGGACTCCTTTCCCTGGGCTTGCCCCGGGTCCGGGTCCCGACGTGCGCAGCCGGGACTGGCCCGGAGCGGAAAGTGAGGCAGGTGGCCAGAGGGCCACCATCGGCGCTCTTTAGGGCGCCCGTGGGATTATAGCATCTCCCGCGCCCCCCTGACAACGCGCCTCCCCGTCGGGCCCGCGGGGAGAGGCCATCGCGGCGGGGTCTGGCCGGTGGGATGGCACCGGAGCCCGCAGACAGCGCTGTCTGCGGCTCCGCGCTGCCCTTGCGCTTTGGCGGTGGGCTGATCGCCCCGGGCGGTCCCGGGACTTTCGGCGCGCCGGCTCAGTGATGCGTTTCACACCCTGGGGCGCCGCCGCTCTTTACAATCACTGACAGCCTGGGGAGAGGGAGCAGGCCCCTGGCCGCGCTGGGAGCAGCGCGGTCCCATCGTCTGCTGCGCCGGGTGCCCCCCTCTCCTCTGGGCAGTGTGCAGGGGTGTGTCGGTGGACCGTGACAGCGGTTTTCTGGTCCTGACCCCGGCCGGCTGGCCGGATCCGGCGCTGGCCATCGCGGCGGCCCGGGCGGGGGCGCTGGGGGTTCTCAACCTGGAGTTCACCACCTCCGCGGAGGCGGTCCAGGCGGCGCTGGCGGCGCTGGCCCGCCACGGCCCGGGCCCCTACGGCGTGCTGGTGGATGGAGATGATGAGGCCGGGCTGGATCTGATCCTCGGCCGGGCTCCGGCCAGCCTGACCACCGTCCTGCTCACGCCCACGGCGCCGGCGCGACTGCCTGAGCTGGTTCGCCGGGTGCGGGCGCGCGGCTGTCGGGTCTTCCTGGTGGTCACGGACCAGGCCGAGGCCGACCTGGGCGAGGAGGTCGGGGTTGACGCGCTGGTGGCCAAGGGGCACGAGGCCGGGGGATGGGTCGGCGAGGAGACCACTTTTGTTCTCCTCCAGCGTCTGCGGCGGACCGCCCGGCGGCCGGTCTGGGCCTATGGCGGCATCGGTCAGCACACCGTGGGGGCGGCCGGTGTGGCCGGCGCGGCCGGCGTGGTGCTGGACAGTCAGCTGCTCCTGACCCGGGAGTCGCCGCTGCCGGCGAGCCTCAAAGAGCGTCTGTCCGGGCTGGATGGCAGCGAGACGGTCTGCCTGGGCGAGGGACTGGGGGCGCGGTTCCGGGGGTACGCCGCTCCCGCCGCGGGTCTGTGGGAGACGCTGCGGGCCGAGGAGACCGCCCTCCGGCTGGGGGCCGGGGCGCTGGCGGACCGCCGTCAGGCCTGGCGGCAGGCGGTGCGGTCGCGGGTGGACTGGCGCTCACCAGACGCGTGTCTGCTGGCGGTGGGGCAGGACGTGGCGCTGGCCGCCCCGCTGGCCCGGCGTTTCCCGACCGTGGGCCGGCTGCTCCAGGGGCTGCGGGCGGCGCTCCGGGAGCACGTTCGGGTGGCCCGGGACCTCAGTCCGTGGCAGGCCGGTGCGCCGCTGGCCCGAGCCCACGGGACACGCTATCCCCTCGTCCAGGGGCCGATGACGCGGGTCAGCGACCAGGCCGACTTCGCGGCGGCCGTGGCGGCGAACGGCGCCCTGCCTTTTCTGGCGCTGGCCCTGATGCGTCAGGAGGAGGTGCGCGCGCTTCTGGCGGAGACCCGGGCGCGCCTGGGCTCCCGCCCCTGGGGCGTCGGCATCCTGGGCTTTGTGCCACCCGACCTGCGCGCCGAACAGCTGGCGGCGATCCAGGAGGCCCGTCCTCCCTTCGCTCTGATCGCCGGCGGGCGCCCCGACCAGGCCCGGCAGCTGGAACAGGCGGGGATCGCGACCTATCTCCACGTCCCATCGCCAGGGCTGCTCCGGCTCTTTCTGGCCGAGGGGGCCCGACGCTTTGTCTTCGAGGGGCGCGAGTGTGGGGGACACGTGGGGCCGCGGACGAGTTTTGTGCTCTGGGAGCTGATGGTCGCGGAGCTGGAGGAGCACCTGGCGGCCCACGGGCCCGCCGGGGACTACCACGTGCTTTTCGCCGGTGGGATCCACGATGGGCTTTCGGCCGCCATGGTGGCGGCGGTGGCGGCGCCGCTGGCCGAGCGCGGGGTGCGAGTCGGTCTGCTCATGGGGACGGCCTACCTCTTCACCGAGGAGGCAGTCCAGACGGGAGCCATCGTCCCGGGCTTCCAGCAGGCGGCGCTGGCGGCCCAGGGCACGGTGCTCCTGGAGAGCGGGGCTGGACATCTCACCCGCTGCCTGCCCTCCCCGTACGTCGACCAGTTCGAGCAGGAGAAACTGCGCCTGCTGCGGGCGGGCGCCACGGCGGAGGTGGTGCGCCAGCGGCTGGAGGAACTGAACGTCGGGCGGCTGCGCATCGCCGCCAAAGGGGTGGACCGCCATCCCCGCTTTGGACAGGACCAGGCAGTCCCCAAACTGGTGGCGGTGGACCCGGCCGAGCAGTGGCAGCGGGGGCTGTTTATGATCGGCCAGGTGGCGGCCCTGCGCGACCGCGTCTGCGCGCTGGCCGACCTGCACCGCGAGGTCGCTGAGGGGAGCACCGCCTGGCTGAAGGCGCTGCCCGGGTCCGCGTCGGCCGAGCCGGCGCCTCCGCCGGCGGCGGTGGCTATCGTCGGCATGGCCTTTCTTCTGCCGGGCGCTCTGGACCTGGCGGCCCTCTGGGCCAACGTTATGAACAAGGTCGACGCCATAACCGAGGTGCCGCCGGAGCGGTGGGACTGGCGCCTCTACTACGACCCGGATCCGGCCGCCCGTGACCGGATCGTCGCCCGCTGGGGCGGCTTTCTCCCGCCGGTTCCCTTTGACCCGGTGGCGTTCGGGATGCCGCCGAGCACCCTGGCCTCGATCGAGCCGTTCCAGTTGCTCACCCTCCTGGTCGTCCGGGCGGCCCTGGCCGACGCCGGCTATCTCGACGCGCCCCCGGCGCGCGAGCGGACGGCGGTGATCCTGGGGGCCGGGGGTGGAGCCGGCGATCTGAGCGCCGGCTATATCACCCGCTCGCTCCTGCCGACCCTGTTCGGCGAACAGGCGGAGGCGGTGCTGGAGCGGCTGGCCGACCACCTGCCAGAGTGGACCGAGGACTCCTTCGCCGGGCTGCTGATGAACGTGGCGGCTGGGCGGGTGGCCAACCGGTTCGACTTCGGGGGGCTGAATTTCACCGTCGACGCCGCCTGCGCCTCCTCGCTGGCGGCGGTCTACCTGGGGGTGCGGGAGCTGGAGGCCGGAACCAGCGATATGGTCATCGTCGGCGGCGTCGACACTCTGCAGAACCCCTTCGCCTTCCTCTGCTTCAGCAAAACGCGCGCGCTCTCCCCCAGCGGCCGCTGTCGTCCCTTCGACGCCCAGGCCGACGGCATCGCCATCAGCGAGGGGCTGGTGGCCCTGGTCCTCAAACGGCTGGCTGACGCCGAGCGGGACGGCGACCGGATCTACGCCGTCATCCGGGGGGTGGGTGGGTCGAGCGACGGGCGGGACCGCAGTCTGACCGCGCCGCGCCCGGCCGGCCAGTTGCGGGCCTTCCGCCGGGCCTACGCCCAGGCCGGCTTCTCCCCGGCCACGGTGGGCCTCTTCGAGGCCCACGGCACCGGTACGGTGGCCGGCGACCAGGCCGAGATCGAATCGCTGACCGCGCTTCTGGCCGAGGTCGGCGCGCGCCCGCAGAGCGCGGCCATCGGCTCGGTGAAGTCGCTCATCGGCCACACCAAAGCCACCGCCGGGGCGGCGGGGCTGGCCAAGGTGGCCCTGGCCCTCGCCCACCGCGTTCTCCCGCCGACGCTGGCGGCCCAGCCCCATCCGCAGCTGACCGCCCCGACCAGCCCGCTCTTTCTCAACACCGAGGCCCGACCCTGGCTGTCCACAGAGGACACCCCCCGGCGGGCCGGTGTGAGCGCCTTCGGCTTCGGGGGGACGAATTTCCACGTGGTGCTGGAGGAGTACACCGGCGCCTATCTCGAGGAGCAGACGGTCGACCTGATGCCACGGTCAGCCGAGCTGTTCCTCTGGCGGGGGGAGTCGCCGGCTGCGCTGATGGCTCAGCTGGAACCGCTTCTGGCGGCCCTGGAGCGGGGCGCCCGGCCGCGTCTGGCCGATCTGGCCAGCGCGGTGGACCACCGGGCGACGTCCGGGGGACCAGCTACTCTGGCGATCGTCGCCCGGTCGCTGGACGACCTGCGCGAGAAGTTACAGGCGGCGCGCGCCCTGCTGGCGCAGGCTCCGGAACGGCACCATGACGCCCGGGGGGTGCACTTCAGCGCGGCACCGCTGGCGGCCGCCGGTCAGGTGGCCTACCTCTTCCCCGGTCAGGGGTCGCAGTATGTGGGCATGGCTCGGGAGATCGCGCTCCTGTTCCCCGAGGCCCGGGCCAGTTTCGAGGAGGCCGACCGGGTTCTGGCTGGCGCCTTCGACCGGCCGCTCAGTCGATTCATCTATCCACCGCCGGCCTTCACGCCGGCCGAAGAGCAGCGGCAGCAGGCCGCCCTGACCGCGACCCGCGTGGCCCAGCCGGCCCTGGGGGCCACGGCCGTCGCCCTCTTCCGGGTGCTCCAGGCCTGCGGGGTGAGCCCGCAGATGGTCGCCGGCCACAGCTACGGCGAGTTCGTGGCCCTCTGGGCGGCCGGCTGTTTCGACACCGTGACGCTCCTCGGCCTCGCCGAGGCGCGCGGGCGCTATCTCCAGGAGGAGACGACCGCCGAAGCGGGGACGATGGCGGCGGTCGAGGCCGGACCGGAGGAGCTGGCGCCGCTGCTGGCCGACCTGGAGGTGGTGCTGGCCAATCTGAACGCCCCGCGACAGACGGTGATCTCAGGGAGTCGGGCGGCGGTCGAGGAGGCCCTGGCGCGGTGTGCCGCCCAGGGGCTGCGGGCCCAGCGGCTGCCGGTGGCCTGCGCCTTCCACTCACCCCTGGTCGCCCCGGCCCAGAGACGGCTGGCCGCCCGGCTCAGCGAGACTCCTATCGCTGCCCCCCGGCTGCCCGTCTTCGCCAATGCCGATGCCGCTCCCTATCCCGAGGACCCCCCAGCGGTGGCCGCCCGACTGGCCGAGCACCTGGTCCGCCCGGTCCGTTTCGTCGAACAGATCCGGGCGATGTTCGCCGCCGGCGCCCGGATCTTCGTCGAGGTCGGACCCCGGGCGGTGCTGACCGGCCTGGTGGGGCGTATCCTGGACGGCGAGCCGCACCTGGCGGTGGCGGTGGACCAGCCCGGGCGTTCGGGGCTGGAGCAGTTGCTGAACGCCCTGGCCGCCCTGGCGGCCGAGGGGGTGGTCATCCGGACCGACCGGCTCTTCGCCCGGCGACCGATCCAGCCGCTCGATCCCGCCGCCCTGCGCCGGGAAGAGCCACCGACCAGCTCCGCCACCGTCTGGCTGGTCGACGGTGGACGCGCCTGGTCGGCGGCTGGCGCCCGGCCACGGCCGCAGCCGCTGCGCGGTGTGCTGCCGGAGCGGGTGGCGCGTCCAGACCCGCCGGCCGACGGTCGGGCTGAGGCGCCAGCGCCCGGCGCCGCCCCCGCTCCGGCCGGGCCGCTGGCGTCGGTCGGGCCGGCCACGGTCGCGCCGCTGCCGGAAGGAAGGGCCACGGTCATGGTCCAGTTCCAGGAGCTCATGCGGCAGTTCCTGGCCACCCAGCAGCGGGTGATGCTGGCCTACCTGGGGGCGACGCCGCCCGCCAGCCCACCGGAGGCCGCTCCGCCGGCGCCGGTCGCGGCCCGGGCGGTCGACCAGGCGCCTCCTCCGGTGGAGGCCTCCGGGTCGGCGCCTGAGCGTCCCGGCACCCCCGGGGCCGTGGACGGGATCCGCCCGACGACCGATCTTCCGCCGGCGGTTCCGGCCGAGGCCACCGGGACCGCGTCCCGCGCGCCGGGTGCCGTGGTCGATCCGGCCGCGCTTCTCGAGCGGGTGCGGGCGGTGGTGGCCGAGCGAACGGGTTACCCCCCGGAGATGCTCGGTCCGGAGGCGGATCTGGAGGCCGACCTGGGCGTCGACTCGATCAAGCGGGTGGAGATCATCGGGCTCCTGGCGCGCCGCCTGGCGCGGCCCGACCGGCCGCCGGCGGATCTGGAGGCGCTGAGCCGGAGCCGGACGCTCCGCCAGCTGGTCGAGCGGCTGTCGGCATGGCTGGGGATGGTGGGGAGACAGAGGGGTCGACGGCGGTGGAGGCGGCTCGCCCTTTTGAGAGCAGACCGTCCGATCCAGCGCTCGGACGGTTTCTCGTCGGGGTTCATCCCCTGCCGCCGGTCGAGGCCGGGGCCGGGCTGGCCGTGTCGGGCTGGGTGGTGGTGGTCGACGAGGGGGGTGGTGTGGGGGTCCGGGTCGCCCAGCGGCTGCGGCAGAGGGGCTGCCGGGTCGTCCGGGTGGGTGTGGAGGGGTCGGTGGACTCGGAGATAGTGGCCGATCTCGGGCGACCAGAGGCGGTCGCCCGTCTGATCGAGGACCTGCATCAACGGTGCGGACCGGTGGCGGCCCTGGTCTTCCTGGCGGCTCTGCGTCCGGGGGCGCCGGCGGAGTTCGCGCCAGCGCGCTGGCGCGAGCGTCTGGCGGTGGACCTGCGGGGTCTTTTCCAGCTGGTCCAGGGGCTGGCCCCTGATCTCCAGCGGGCGGCCAGCGAGGGCGGGGCGGCTGTTCTGGCGGCCACGGCCATGGGCGGGACGTTCGGAGTCGAAGCCAGCGGGTCCTTCTTCGCCGGTCACGGCGGGCTGGTCGGCTTCCTCAAGACGCTGGCCCAGGAGTGGCCGGCGGTCCGGGTCAAGGCGGTGGACCTGGGTCCGGCGGACCCCGACCAGCAGGCGGCCTGGCTGGTCGACGAACTGCTGGCCGCGGATGGGGTGGTCGAGGTCGGCTACGCGGACGGACGGCGGACGACTCTGGCCCTGGTGCCGGCACCGCTGGCCGACCGGCCGGACGACCTTCGGCTGGATGACCGGTCGGTGGTTTTGATCACCGGCGGGGCGCGCGGGATCACCGCCGAGGTGGCGGTCGCGCTGGCCGAGCGGTACCGGCCGACGCTGCTGCTGGTCGGCCGGACGCCGCTGCCGGCGGCGGAGGAGGGGCCGGAGATAGCTGGTCTCAGCGACCCCGTCGCCCTGCGGCGGGCCCTGCTGGTCCGCCGGCAGCGGGCCGGCGAGCCGGTCGTCCCCGCTCTGATCGAGGCCGACTATCAGCGTCTCCTCCGCGAGCGCGAAGTCCGGCGAAACCTGTCCCGGCTGCGGGCGACCGGGGCTCAGGTGCACTACCACGTTGGCGACGTGCGTGAGGCTGCGGCCTTCGGGCGGCTCCTTACGGCGCTGAGCGAACGCTACGGCCGGATCGACGGGGTCATCCACGGAGCCGGGGTCATCGAGGACAGGCTGGTGGTGGACAAGACGCTGGACTCCTTTGAGCGGGTGATCGCCACCAAAGTCGAGAGCGCCCTGGTGCTGGCGACGCATCTGCGGCCGGAGACCGTTCGGTTTCTGGTGTTCTTCAGTTCGTTCTCGGGGCGCTTCGGCAACCGTGGCCAGAGCGACTACGCCGCCGCCTGCGAGATCCTGAGCAAACTGGCCTGGGTCCTCGACCGGCGCTGGCCGGGGCGGGTGGTGGCGATCGACTGGGGGCCGTGGACCGGCGTCGGCATGGTCTCGCCGACGGTCGAGCGCCAGTTTCGGGCCCGTGGCGTGGCCCTGATCCGGCCCGCCGAGGGTGGCCGCTGGCTGCTGGCGGAGGTGCAGGGGGGGGCGCAAGCGGGAGGCCGAGGTCGTCATCGGCGGGCTCGGCGGCTGGGCGCCCGTGGCCGCAGACCAGCCCGCCCCGACGGTGGTTGCCCGACCGGATCTGCCGCTGCTGACCGGCCGGGCGGTGGTCCGGTCCCGCGCGCCGGCGGCGGTTGAGATTCAGCTCCGCCTCGACCCGGCCACCGACCGCTATCTGCACGACCACCGGCTGGACGGGCGACCGGTCCTGCCCTTCACCATGGCCCTGGCGCTGCTGGTCGAGGCGGCGGCGGCCGGCTGGCCCGACCAGCACCCGACCGAGGTCCGTCAGCTGGAGCGGCTCCAGGGCATCGTCCTGGAGGCGGGGCCGCTGGCCCTGCGTCTGGTGGGCCGTCAGCGGGAGGAGGCGGCCGGGCGGCGGGTGGTGGCGATGAGCCTGGAGACCGGCGACCGCCCGGCCTACCGGGCGGAGATCATGCTGGAGGCGACGCCCGTGACCGACCTGGGGCCGGTGGTCCCGCCGGTCGAGCCGCCGGCAGAGGCGGTCCCCGTGGCCGACGATCTCGGGACCGTCTACCGCCAGTGGCTCTTCCACGGGCCGCTCTTTCGACGGCTGAGCGCCGTACCACGGCTGGGGCCGCAGGGCGGCGAGGTCAGAGTGACGACCTCACAGCCGGCGGAGTGTCTGACCGGCGGCCGTGGCCATTGGCTGCTCGACCCTCTGGCCCTGGACGCGGTGCTGCAGGGGCATCTGCTCTGGGCCCGGTGCCGGTGGGGGCTCACCTCGCTGCCAGCGCGCCTTCAGCGGATCCGGTGGCTGAGCGCCGGCGCCCCCTGGCAGCAGGCCGGGGGGCCGTGGCCGCTGCGCGCGGTTTTTCGCCTGACCCCCGAGAGCGCGCCGCCGATCAGCCGGGCCGACCATATTCTACAGGGTCCGGACGGCCGGATCGTGGCGGTCCTGGAGGGGGTCGAACTGGTTGGGAGTCTGGCGCTCAACCGTCTGGCCGGAGTGCTGGACCGGAGCGGGGGAGTAGGATGAGCCAGGCGCATCACGAGGAGGGAGTGGCCATCATCGGGCTGGCTGGCCTCTTCCCCGGCGCGCCGGATGTGGCCACCTTCTGGCAGAACATCCTGAACAAGGTGGAGGCGATCAGCGACCCGCCGGTCGAGGCCTGGGACCCGGCTCTTTTCTACGATCCGGACTCCACCGAGACCGACCGTGTGTACTGCAAACGGGGCGGCTACCTCGCGCCGCTGGCTCTCTTCGACCCTCTGGCCTACGGGATCCCGCCGACCGCGGTGGGCGGCGAGCCGGATCAGTGGCTGGCCCTCGCCGTCGCCCGCGCCGCCCTGGCCGACGCCGGGTATGCCGAGATGCCGGCCGGGATCCGGGCCCGGACCGGCATCGTCCTGGGCAAGGGCACCTACCTCAACCGGGGCAATCTGACCATGGTGCAGCACAGCCTGATCGTCACCCAGACGCTGGAGATCATCCGGCGGCTTCACCCGGAATACACCGCCGCCGACCTGGAGCAGATCAGGCAGGCGCTCAAGCAATCGCTGCCCCCGGTGACGCCCGAGGTGGTCCCCGGTCTTATCCCCAACGTCATCGTCGGGCGGATCGCCAACCGCCTGGATCTGATGGGACCGACCTACACGGTCGACGCGGCCTGTGCCTCCTCGCTGGTGGCGCTGCACAGCGCCGTGCGCGCGCTGGTGACGGGCGAGTGCGACCTGATGCTGGTCGGAGGGGCTCAGGTGGTGACCCCGGTCCCGGTGCTGGTGGTGTTCTGCCAGCTGGGGGCGATCTCCCGCCGGGGGGAGGTTCGCCCCTTCGACGCGGCGGCCGACGGGACGCTCCTCAGCGAAGGGGTCGGCATGGTGGTGCTGAAGCGTCTGGCCGACGCCGAGCGAGACGGTGACCGGATCTACGCCGTGGTTCGGGGGGTGGGCGTGGCCAGCGATGGCCGTGGGGTGGGCCTGCTGGCGCCCCGTCCCGAGGGCGAGGAGCTGGCGCTCCGGCGGGCCTACGCCGCCGCAGGGGTCTCGCCGCGCACCGTCGGCCTGATCGAGGCCCATGGGACCGGCACCCCGGTCGGCGATCTGGTTGAGATCCAGGCGCTCGCTCGCGTCTTCGGTCCCCGCGACGGACGGCCGTGGTGCGCGCTGGGGTCGGTGAAGTCGATGATCGGTCACGCCCTCCCGGCGGCCGGGGTCGCCAGCCTGATCAAGGCGACCCTGGCTCTCCACCACAAGATCCTGCCGCCGACCCTGCACGGCGAGCACCCGCATCCTGAGCTGGAGAAGACGCCCTTTTACCTCAACACCGAGACCCGCCCCTGGGTCCACGGCGGCGCTGAGCCCCGCCGGGCCGGGGTCAACGCCTTCGGCTTCGGCGGGATCAACGCGCACGTGGTCCTGGAGGAGTACCGCGAGCCGGTCCAGCGTCACTGGCCGGTGGCCCGCCCGGAGACCGCCGCTCAGCCCGGAGAGGCCCCACCGGCGCCCCGGCTTCGCCCACCGACCGCGCCGCCCGCTCCCCGACCGGTCCGCGACAGCGAGCTCTGCCTGCTGGCGGCGCCCAGCCCGGCGGCGCTGCGCGAGCGGCTCCAACAGCTGCACCGCTTCGTCGCCGGGCAGCTGGACCGGCCGGTCGGATCGATCTCCCTGACCGATCTGGCCGTCAGTCTCCACCGCCGCTTTGCCCGCGAGCCCGCCGGGGTCAGACTGGCAATCGTCGCCACCTCGCTGGCCGATCTCCAGGCCAAGGTGGCCCGAGCGCTTGAGCGTCTGGCCGATCCGGGCTGTCGTCAGCTGAAAGATCCGAGCGGCCTGTACTACACGACCGCGCCGCTGGCCGCCACGGGCCAGCTGGCCTTTCTTTTCCCCGGCGAAGGGGCGCAGTACCCGCTGATGCTGGCCGACCTCGTCTGGCATTTCCCGGTCGTCCGGGCCGTCTTCGAGGCCATGGACCGGGTCTTTGCCGGCCATCCCCGTGGCTATGTCCCCAGCGACTATCTCTTCCCCCGGCCCGCCGCGGACGAGCGAGCCTGGGCCGAACGGCACCTCTGGCAGATGGAGGGAGCGGTCGAAGCCGTGGTGACGGCCGATCTGGCGCTCCTGGCCCTGCTGCGCCGCCTGGGGCTCAGACCGGCGGCGGTGGCCGGCCACAGCAGTGGGGAGTACGTGGCTCTGGCGGCCGCCGGCGTGCTGGATCTGACGAGCGAGTCGTCCTGCCAGCAGCTCAGCGCGCTTCTCAGTCAGGTGTTTCAGGAGGCGGTGGGCGCGTGCGACCTGCCCCTGGCGGCCGCGCTGGCGGTTGGGGCTGACCGGGAGAAGGCCACGGCTCTGGCTCAGGCAGCGGGAGGAGAGGTGACGGTGGCGATGGTGAACTGTCCCCACCAGACGGTCCTGGTGGGGGCGCCGGCGGCCGTGGACCGCGTCCAGGCTCTGGCCACCGCCGAGGGCCTGCTGGTGGAGAGGCTTCCCCTCGACCGGGCCTATCACACCACCGCCTTCCGGCCGTATGCCGAGTGGCTGGCCACGGCCTACGCGGCGATCCCTCTCCGGCCGCCGGCGGTTCCGGTCTACTCGTGCGCAACCGCAGCTCCCTATCCAACAGACCCGGCGGCGATCCGCCGTCTGATGGCCGAGCAGTGGGCCCGTCCGGTCGAGTTCCAGCGCACCGTCGAGGCCCTTTACGCCGCCGGCGTGCGCCTGTTCGTCGAGGTCGGACCACGGGGCAATCTCGCCGCCTTCGTCGAGGACACGCTGCGCGGTCGCCCGTTTCTGGCGGTGACGGCCAACGCCCAGCGCCGAAGCGGGCTGACCCAGGTGCACCACCTGATCGGGCTCCTGGCGGTCCACGGGGTCGCGCTGGATCTCGACGCCCTCACCGAGGGGCTGGAGTGCACGCCGGTCGATTGGGAGAAGGAGGACGAGAGTCCGGCCAGCGACCGCCGGTTGGCCATTGCGACCGGTGCACCGCTCATGACCCTTTCGGCCGAGGTGGTCGAGCAGCTGCGGGGCCGCCCGCCGTCGTCGGTCTCTCCCCCGGTGGCCCCGCCGGCGGCCGCCGCTGGGTCCGCACACAGCGGTGCTCCGGTTCCTCCGGCCGGGGCGGACGCTGGCGCCCCGGTTCTGCAGGCCTACCTGGCGACAATGGGTCAGTTTCTGGCCCTTCAGGAGCAGGTGATGCAGGCGTTTCTTGGGGGCGCTCCGGCCGGGTCATCACCAGTGCCTGCTTCCGAACCGGACGGGCGGCGGGTCACCGCCGACGGGACCGTTTCACCCGCCGCCTCTCCGCCCGCGCCGGCGGCGATAGAGCCGCCGACGGGCCCCGTCGGCGCACCGGGGGGCGACCTCCGAACAACCCTGACCCGTCGGCTCGTGGCCATCGTCGGTGCGCGCACTGGATACCCCGAAGAGATGATCGACCCGGGACTTGATCTGGAGGCCGATCTGAGCGTCGATGCGATCAAACGCGTCGAGATTATCGGAAGCCTGCGTCAACAGGTCGCCGGTCTGGCCGATCAGCCGCTCGATAACCTGGCCGGCTGTCGAACCCTGGGCCAGATCGTCGAGCGGCTCATCGCCCGGCTGGCCCCCGAGGAGGGCGAGGCCCCGCCGGCGTGGCCGACGGGACGCTATCCCCTCCTGGGGCGGCCGCTGACCTGGCGGCCCGGTCGGGAGTTGGTGGCCGAGCGGGTCTTCGACCCGGCCGAAGACCTTTACCTGGCGGACCACCGGCTGGGACGGATCGAGGCGGACGCCGGTTCGGGACTCCAGCCGCTGGCGGTGTTGCCCCTGGCGCTGACGCTGGAGGTTATGGCCGAGGCGGCGATCGCCCTCTTCCCCGACCAGGTGGTCGTCGGTCTACACACCGTTCGGGCGACCCGCTGGATCGCCTTCGATGGGCCGCCGCTGAGCCTGCGCGTGGTGGCCCGCCGCGCCGAGCGGCCGACCGAGGTGGTGGTCCAGGTCTGGAGCCAGAGCGAGGGAACGGAGGCGGGGCTGGTGGCCGAGGGGGTGGTGGTGATGGCCTCCCGGTATCCGGCGCCGGCGGTCAGCCCGGTGGTCGACCGTGCTGGCTGGGGTCCCTCGCGCTGGCGCCCCGAGGACCTTTACCGGGCGGTGATGTTCCACGGTCCG
>Ga0101941_1001056_pt1 | contig 25462 bp, 27 predicted proteins | sample DewCreD2012metaG_3_FD_75242 | JGI IMG/M metagenome (GOLD analysis project Ga0101941, IMG submission 75242) | Hot spring sediment bacterial and archeal communities from British Columbia, Canada, to study Microbial Dark Matter (Phase II) - Dewar... ...
CAGGGTGATGCGGTAGGTTGGGAGTATGCGTATGACGGGTTGGGTCGTCGGGTGCGTGGGGTGCGTGGCACTTTGGAGCAGGAGTATTTGTATTCTGGGGATGTGCTGGTGGCGGAGCGGGCGAATGGTGGGGAATGGGTGTATAATGGTTATGGCTTAGCGATGTATCAACGGAACGGCGAATGGCAGTACTGGGATGTTTTGGGCAATCGCATAGCCTATTCGGACACGAATGGGCAAATGGCTTCTGTCGCGCTCTATGACGCCTTTGGTGACAGAGTGAGTGGAACAACGGATCTCTACGATTGGAATGGAGTTTACCACCACCGTGCGGAACCTCTCACGGGAGGGTTAGTGCTGGTTGGTCGGCGCTGGTATGACCCGACAGTGGGGCGGTTCTTGCAGCGAGATCCTGCCTATGCCTCACCAGTGTATGTTTATTGCTGGAATGACCCAATCCAATCTGTGGATATTTTGGGCTGGAAGCCAGGGGATAAGTACAAGTCGCCTGATGCTGCTGGGAAGGCAGCGATACGGGATATCTGGGAACAGTCGCAGCGTGAGGGGGTGGAATACGGAGGATGGGTTTATAGAAATGACGACGGTACATATTCGTATACAGAGCCTGTGCGTGGGACGCCTGATGAGGTCAACTTTAGCGATGTGGGTATTCCGAAGGGTGCCACGCACTGGGGTGGCTATCACACTCATGTGCCTATCCCTGACGGGGCATTGGAGAATTTTAGTGAGGTAGACAAAAATTGGGTACGATATTATTGTAGCTTGCCGCTTTACTTGGGCACTCCCGGAGGAATCATCAAGAAGCTGGAATATGACATTTTTACTAATAGCTACATTGAAAAAGCAATTGGTCGCGTAAGATAACTTCTTATGGAGGGCAATGGGAATATGGTCAAGATCGATGGTTTACATTTACGGTTGTATGACGAGATTCGCAGGTTTATGGAGCGAGTACTCCGAAAGACCTCCCCGCTATTTAAGCAGATTGAGAACTATCGTATGGAGGTTGAAGAAGAAGCGGACTATTATCGTGTTTACTTCTACGAAAAAAATGAACCGGATGACCCTAAGAGAGAACGAGGCTTACAGTATAAGGTGATGAAGGGGAGTTACCGGGTGTATACTGTGTTGCGGGGGCGGTCTGAGTGATGAAAACTTTTTTGATGGATGTGATTTCAAATAACTACCCAGTGTACGACTGGAACGGGGCGTGGTTGTATCGGAACGAGTGGGTGGAGACGGGTGGTTTGGTGAAGGTTGGGGTGCGCTGGTATGACCCTGCGGTGGGCAGGTTTTTGCAACAAGACCCGTGGCTGGGCGATATTTACCAACCGCTCACCCTGAATGCGTATGGGTATTGCGGGAATGACCCCGTGAATAAGATGGATCCGAGCGGCTGTATCTCTAAGGAAGCGAAAGGCTTTGGGGTTTTTCTTGTGGTTGTAGGCGAAGTCGCAGGTACAGCGGCTGCCGTTGCAGGAGTTAGCAGTACTGCTCCAGCTTGGGTTCCGGTTGTCATCATCGTGAGTGGAGCGAGTGTTGCGGTGGGGACAATTATCTGGGGCTGGGATGAACTGTCCGCTTTTGCTTGTTGGTTGGCAAATAGACCCGGTGATGGTATCAAGTACAACCCTTTGGATAAGAGCTACCTCTATGCCTATTAGGGGTTCCATCATGGATAGCAAGTTTATGGGTGCGTTGATGGGTGGTGTGGGGGCTTTGCTCCTCGCCATAGTCTTTTACTACTTGATAAGAGGCAGTGGAATATCCCGGCAGTCGCATTCTGCGTTTGTGGCCGGCTTGATAGCAGCCATTTTATGGCTTGCCGGTTTTACATTCGCAGTAATCTCGGCTATGTGGAACATGCATGGGTGGATTGATGTTCTTATATACCTATTTCTGATAACTGGTTCTATCATTGCAATAGCTATGGCGGTGTTGGTATGGCGATCCAAGATAGGTGGGAGTAGGTAGCCGAGCAAAATGGAAATGGGGCAGAGCGATTGGCAGCACTAGAACATGCGCGGGGATTTAGCAGGAATCGGCGTATCCTCAGCGAATCTACCTATTACGGATGCTTTTGGCGATCTGGTGAACGGGATGCAACAGGCGTACGACTGGCGTGGTGCTTGGTTGTATCGGCACGAGTGGGTGGAGACGGGTGGTTTGGTGAAGGTGGGTGTGCGCTGGTATGACCCAACAGTGGGTAGGTTTTTGCAACAAGACCCGTGGCTGGGCGATATTTACCAACCGCTCACCCTGAATGCGTATGGGTATTGCGGGAATGATCCTGTGAATAAGGTGGATCCGAGTGGAATGTTTAAAATCAACTGGCGCATAAACTGGAAAGAAGTAGTCCACTGGGCGTGGGATGCCGGTTGGGGTGTTGCCGGTGGTGCTGTGGGTGCAGGTTTAACCTCCGTGACAGTAATAGGCATTCCTGCTGGAACGGTAGCCGGTGCGATAATCGGAACAGCAGTGGGAGAGATCCTATGGCAATCAGTCATAGACCCAAATTGGGAAGAGATCATTTCGGCAATACAATGCGGTTTGAATGCCTGGGGGCGAGGTTGGGAAATGTTACATCCAAGCAGCAAGTTTCCTGCTCCTTTCAGATACTTCATCATTTAGGAGGCAGCCGCTATGATAGAGCAATATCAAGTGCTTTGGCTCAATCTATTAAAAGCATGCGTGCTGATTTTTCTTCTTGCTATTGGCAGCATCGTTGGAATATCGGCTGCACGAATGCTGACCCTTCACCTACCTTTCGCGGAGGCAATGCGATCTACTTTGCGGGATTGGACCTGGCTCTCAGGGGTCATAGGTGGTCTCGTGGGGCACCTTATTGGGACTCGCGTTAGGCGGAGATAATGCGTCATCCCATTTGCGTTTGTCGGAACGCCATTTGCTGGGCGGTGGGGGGACAAAGTGAGGATTTGTTCGGCAGGCGTGAGGAAAGGTTCTCATCGCCCCCGATACCAGCGGGTCGGAGTGGGAGTGGAAGGGTATAAAATAGTTCTGGAGGCGAGATGAACCAGCACAGTGGTGTGTATCGGTGCGGGAACCTGCACAGTGACCCGGTGGCGACTTCGGATGCGGCGGGTGTTTTCACTTCGGTTCCTCTCACCGATGCGTTTGGGGACAGGGTGGTGAGCGGTTGTGTGGTACAGGATCGTCTCCCCCACGGAATGACAGGGTGATTTATTGAGCAAAGTTGCGGACTATTTCGAGCCGGGCGCACAACAGGTCTGGCATCTGTTCCCAGAGCAGGATTAACTGTGTCTTGCTCTCTCTTAGAGCAGGAGATTGGGCGGCGGGAGTGGAATGAATCGATCTGGATGAGTTCATGGCGTATTCAGCCGGCGCGGGCGGTGTGTGGGCGGTGGCGACCACCTCCTGATAAGTCGATCAGCCATCGCGCCGCCATTTTAGGACTGCTGGCACAGGGCACAACGGACATCGAGCATTTCCTGGAGTCGGATGATTGCCTGCGCACGCTCCAGATGGTGCAGCAGCTGGGCGCAGAGGTGGAGCGGATGGGCGAAGCGCGTATCCGCATCACGGGCGTGGGGCACCAACCGTTGCGTGAGCCATCCGATGTGCTGGATGCCGGGAACTCAGGCACCACGGCGCGCCTGATGGCGGGCGTGCTGGCATCTGCCCCTGTGTTCAGCGTGCTGACGGGCGACGAATCGCTGCGCCGGCGTCCCATGCGCCGCATTGTGGAACCGTTGCAGCGGATGGGCGCACAGATCGATGGGCGTGAGAATGCCTCTCGCCTGCCCCTCGCCATTCGTGGTGGCGACCTGCGTGCCATCGAATATGTGACGCCTGTCGCCAGCGCGCAGGTCAAATCATGCATCCTGCTGGCAGGTTTACGCGCCGCCGGCACCACCGAAGTGATCGAGCCGTACCTCTCGCGCGACCACACCGAGCGCATGCTGCAAGTGTTCGGTGTGGAACTGAAGATCCAGATGGGCGATAGCGATCAGCATCGGGTGCGTCTGCGGGGTGGTCAGACCCTGCATGCCTGCTCGCTCACGGTGCCGGGCGATTTTTCATCGGCGGCTTTCTTTATCGCGGCGGCGCTGATGCTGCCTAGCTCCGATCTGACTATCGAAGGGGTAGGTGTCAACCCGACACGCACCGGACTGCTCGAAGCGCTTGCCCGTGCGGATGTGCACCTGATCTGGGAGTCGCTGGACGAGCAGGGTGGTGAGCCGGTGGCGACCCTGCGTGTGCGGGCACAGCCACTACGCTCGATGCAGATTGGCGGGTCGCTTATTCCTCGCTTGATCGACGAGATCCCCCTTCTTGCCCTGCTTGCTACTCAGGCAACGGGCGAAACAGTGATTCGGGACGCTGCCGAGCTGCGCGTCAAGGAATCGGATCGTATCGAAGCCATCTGCACCGAGTTGGGCAAGATGGGCGCCCAGCTCGAATGCCTGCCTGATGGATTGCGCATCCAAGGTCCCACACCGTTGCACGGCGCGGAGGTGCACAGCCACGGCGACCACCGCGTCGCCATGACGCTTGCCATCGCAGGGCTGGTTGCGCAAAAAGGTGAAACCATTATTCACGAGGTGGATTGCGTGAAGACCAGCTTCCCCGACTTCGAGCAGGCGCTTGCCACCCTGACAAAGTAGAGTGGCTTGCCCATGCAGAGGGTATAATCTCCATTAGCGATGAACGATCCGCTGGTGATTGCAGGCAAGACCTTTCGTTCGCGCCTGATGGTCGGCACGGGTAAGTATCCTGATACCGAGACCATGCTCCGCGCGATTGAAGCCTCGGGTGCCGAGATTATCACTGTGGCGCTGCGCCGCATCGACCTGGATGCCCCCAAACGCTCCATTCTGGACGATATCGACTGGAGTCGCTACCAGATTTTGCCCAACACAGCGGGTTGCCGCATGGCGGAGGAGGCTATCCGCGTTGCCCGTCTCGCCCGCGCGATGGGCTTGAGCGACTGGATCAAGGTGGAGGTGGTACCTGACCCCAAGTACCTTCTGCCCGACCCGATCGGCACTTTCGAGGCGTGCAAGGTGCTGGTCAAGGAGGGCTTCGTGGTGCTGCCCTACATTAACGATGACCCCGTGTTGGCAAAGCAGTTGGAGGAGATTGGCTGCGCGACGGTGATGCCGTTGGCAGCGCCCATCGGCACTGGGCAGGGCTTCGAGGTGAACTTCGAGCAGATCCGCATCATTGTGGAGCAGGCGAATGTGCCTGTGGTGGTTGACGCCGGGCTGGGTGCGCCATCTGATGCCGCGCTCGCGATGGAGATTGGCTGCGATGCGGTGCTGGTCAATACCGCGATTGCGAAAGCGAAGGACCCTGTGCTGATGGCGGAGGCGTTCCGGCTGGGCGTGGAGGCGGGGCGCAAGGCATTCCTTGCAGGGCGCATTCCGAAACTGCCCTATGCCTCGGCATCGAGCCCGCTGGAAGGTGTGGTGCGTGGCTGAGATGCCGGTCATTCCACCGCGCGTGCTGATGCTCATTCTCAACTATCAGCCCGGTGTGGACGCTGAGCGTGTCGTGCAGGTCGCCCGATTGGCACTACGCGGTGGGGTCAACTGGCTCATGCTGCGTGTGCGTGGGTTGCCTGCCCCGCTCTGTCTGGACATGGCTCTAACATTGAGGCAGCTCACTTGTGAACAGCATGCTTTGCTGGGCATCAATCCCTATCCTGCGCTGGCGGCGCGGAGCAGTGCCGACGCCCTGCATCTGCCCGAGCAGATGCCCTATCACCCGCCGCCCTCCGGAGCGCTGTTGGGACGCTCGGTCCATAGCGTGGATGCTGCTCAGCATGCTGCGAACGAAGGCTGTCACTATCTGCTGGTGGGCACCATCTATCCCACACACACTCATCCCGACAAAGTGCCTGAGGGGCTGTCGCTGTTGCAAGCGGTGCGCGAGGCGGTACCGCTCCCTCTGATTGCCATTGGTGGCATTACACCCGAACGGGTTGCCGAATGCCTGCAGGCAGGCGCTCAGGGCGTGGCGGTCATCTCCGGCATTGCAGGCGCACCCGACCCATGCGAAGCCGCCCGGCGGTACTGGAGCGCACTTACCGACCGATAAGCCAGATAGAGCGTGGCGGCAGCATCGGCGCGGCTGAGCGGCGCATCGGGACGAAAACGAACGCCCTCAGGCGTGGCTGCTTCTACCCCGTCCCAGAGTAATGAACCGATATGCCGACTGTGCAACCGCAGAATAAACGGTGCATCTGCATCGCCTGCTCTAATGTCCAGATAAGGCGTCTGCTCCGATGAAAGGGGTTGCCATCCCTGTGGATCTATGAGCGTCATCGCCTTTACCAGCCAGCGGGCGAATTCGCGCCGCTTTACAGGTTCCTCTGGCTGGAAGCGACGATTGTCGGTGCGTTCAATAATGCCGAGCCGAAACAGGTTCTGCACAGGCACCGCGTAGCGATGCCCGAACAACACATCGGTGAATGCAAGGCCCTCATACAACCGTTCCTCGATATCGGGCTTGAGCTTTTTGAGATGGTGCCAGAGCAGGCGCGCCGCCTCGCCGCGTGTGAGTGGTTCCTGCGGACGGAAGGCATCGCCCTGATTGTAGGCACCCAGCCACGGATCTATAAAATAGCCGCGCGTCGCCAGAAACTGAATGGCTTCGAAATGCTCCGTCTGACGATTCACATCACTGAACCAGTAGAGATAGACACCGAACCGCAGCAAGGTGCGTTGAATCGTTTCGACAGGCAGGTGTCGTGGCGGAATGCCCGTCTGCACGCTCAGCGCTGCTGCGGCACCCGCTGCCTGACCCAGCGTCATGCGCACAGGCTCCATCCGAAGCGTGCCATACGCCACATGGGTGGCGGAAACCGCGCTGCTCACCAGTAAGCCCTCAACTCCCTTTGGCACAAGCACTCCATACGGCACTTGATACCACGGCGTGTATTGAAACAGCCAGTACTCCCCTTCGCCCATGTGGGGCACTTCGTCAGGATGAACCCCTTCAGGCACAACGACACGACGCACGGCGTGCGAATCCATCGGATAGTCGCCGATTGCGATCGCATCGGGGCGCAACCGCTCGCGCGCCCGGATAATGTCCATCTCTTTCAGCAGCACCTCCCCTTCGATGCGTCGTGCCTCGCGCACATAGAGAATGGGTGGCAGGTGGTCGTTATCCCGATACTCGTCGTCCGCTAACCCCAGTGTGCGCTGACCTTGCACTGTCTGGATATAGTGCAGATAGCCCAGCGCATGGTTTTTGTAGAGTTCGTAAATCCGTCTTCGCTCCTGCCAGCTGGCGGTCGGGTAGTGGTAGTTGACCTCCTGCAGGTCGGGGCCATGTGGGTGCTGATTGATTTCAAACTTATTATTGGGGAACCGCCCATAGAGATATGCCCATGATTGCTCCCACGGTGGCGCCAGCAGATAGTTGCGTGGGTCATAGTTGGGCGGCGGATCGCTCACCTGTTCGGTTGGGTAATGCTTGACCGCCAGCATCAGTGCGTATGCCTGAATGCGCTTATCGCCCTTGCCCGTACTGCCGGGGAGCAAGCGGTCGTTGAGACGGTCATAATAGATAACGCCTGCGTGTGGCTCCTCCTCACTGCGCGGCTCACGCCCGATGCGCCACTTGGCGCCTGCCCATGCTGCCACATCCGCCTCGACCGTCGCGTCGATCACGATATCGGCATAGAATCGCCCGCGCCTGCCATTCTGAATCGCCTCCACTTCCACTCCAATCACGCGATTGCCGCGCTTGAGCGTGCGGACAGGACGCACCCCGAAATAGAGATCGAGGTGCGGCTCGGCATAGACCATCTCCTTGAGCAGCATATTGGCAACCCAGGGCTCGTAGTTCAGCCCGTTGCGGTAGATATAGTGGTTGGTGTCCGCGCCCTGCGCTCGGTAGTAGGCTTCTACCTTCTGGCGGAACTCTTCGAACAGCCCGTTAATACGGTTGGGCACGCGCACATCGGTGATGGCAACGCCGTTTGAGATCATGCCCCCGAGCCGATTGGTCTCCTCCAACAGGGCGACGCGCACACCCATGCGTGCTGCCGTGATGGCAGCCCCTACCCCCGACGCCGTGCCCCCCACAACCACCACAGGATAGCGTGCCTCTTGCTGCAGCTCGCGAAAGGGGCGCTCGATGCGTTCGATAAGGGACGACGTACGTCCCTCTGAATAAAGTGCTTGTACGCCAAGTCGATGAGGTTGCCCTGGATGCAGTGGCTCGAAATCATAGGAGCGTGCCTCGGCAGGCAGCTCGCGAACAGGCTGACCATCCAAAAAGACCCGGTAGCCTAAAGGAGTCTCGCTCGCGGGCGGTAGCCAGTAAAGTGTAATACGCATCGTACTACGCGGAATGGCTTCAACCGAACGAGGTGGCGCTTGTGCCCATAGAACGCTCCACAGGGTGCAGCCGAAGCAGCATGCAGCGATCCATCGCATATTAGCAGTTTACCATGGCAGGGTATAATCCATGTCGGCATGGCAATTACACAGAGCGATTTACCTGAACTGGTGCGTCTGCTTCAGCAGCACCCTGAATGGCGCGAGGCTCTCCGCCTGATCTTACTGGGTGAAGAGCTGATCAATCTGCCACAGCTCGTGCGCCAGATTGTGGAGACCCAACACCAGATCGTGAATATCCTTCAGGAAATTGTTCAGGTTCAGCGCCGGCATGAGCAACAGATTGCCCAGTTGATCGAAGGACAACGGCGCCACGAGGAGTGGCTCCAACGCCTGTCTGAAGGGCAGCAGCGCCACGAGGAGTGGCTCCAACGCCTGTCTGAAGGGCAGCAGCGCCACGAGGAGATCCTGCGCCAGCATACCGAGTGGCTCCAGCGACTGACTGAGACACAGGAACGCCTCATTGAGGAGCAACAGCGAAATTCGCAACGCTTAGCCCATGTGGAAACGGTGCAAGATCGTCTTATCCGCGAGTTTGAGGAGTTGCGAAGCGAGTTCCAAGCGCTTCGTCAGGAACTTCGTCAGGAAGTCAAGGAGCTGCGTTCAGAAGTCGGGCGAATGATGCAGGCACTGGGGCTGACCGTCGAGGAACATGCGGAGGACATCCTGGTTACGGTGATGGAGCGCAAAGGCTGGAAGCTGGTGCGGGGTCCCAACTCCCTTGCGCTGAACGGTGAACTTGACTTGATTGCAGTGTTCGAGGACACGGACGGTCAGCAACGCACGGTGCTCATGGAGGTCAAGCTGCGCTTGAGCCGCCGGGAGGTAGAAGCATGGGCGCACCGAGGGCGTTCGGAGGGCTTCATCCGAAAGCTACAGGAGCAGGGGTTCCGTGCACCGTATCATCCCTACTTGTTCGGCTTTCGAATCGATGTGGCAGCGGACGATGCTGCACGCCACGCACGTATGGGGCTTATCACCAGCCGCGGCGAGCTGCTGGAGCCAGAGGTCATTGAGCAGGTATAGTCAGCACTCGCCTAACGACGCGGATCATAGAGATCGATGCGCCCGTCCCATGTCCAGGTCTGCTCAAAGCGATACCACTTGGCATGCCCATCCACGAAGGTGTAGTTTGCGCCCCCGCTGTGCCATCGCATTGCCAGTTCCTGAGCGGCTTCTATGAAGGTGCCGCAATCGTTCGGCCAGCGCCACGCCGCAGGGTGATAGTGATCGGCGGCACCACTGGCATTCTCTTTTAGCTCAGCGATGTAGATGACACTGGCAGGGGACTGGATGGACGCCAGCGTGTTATAACCCGCACAGTTGCGGGTCAAATCATCCACATCGGAGCGAGGTAGCATCCAGAAGTTTGTGCCATAGGATGTGCGGCGTATTGTGCGATAGCCAGGTAAGGGACGCTCCCAATTGACGCTCGAATCACTTGGGCAGCGGTACAGTAATGGTGTCTTGATATAAGGCTGAAGTGTCTGCAACCAGACCCATGGCGCAGAACCTGCTCCGCCTGTGTGGCTGTCCAGCGGGAACCGCTCGTCGTAATCTTGCAGGTACATCTGCACTGCTATTCCCATCTGGCGCATGTTCGAAAGGCATTGTGTCTGGCGTGCCTTCTCACGAGCCTGTGCAAAGACAGGGAACAGAATCGCAGCCAGGATCGCGATTATTGCGATCACGACGAGCAGTTCAATCAGTGTAAATCCCTTGAATCGCATTGTTCTTTCCCTCCTTATGGAGGCGAGGGGAGATTCCTCTCCCCTCGCCAGCGGCTACGGTCAGGCTGTTCCTCCTTTCATCTTGGGAGGCGAAGGCTTTCTACGCAGGCACCGCCTAAGCGCATAGATACTCAGCGATGCCCCCAGCACCAACACACCCGCAGGCTCTGGCACAAACTGAAGGGTGTAGGTAATCGTAGAGTCCTGGAGAGGGGTGCCGTCCAGTGCCTCCCCATTGATGAGGCGGAAACGAAAGATAAGCGGGTTGTCGCGGGTGGGGAGCGTGGTAGAGGCGAAGATAATGTGTTGGTGTACCGAATCGGGGTCACCTGTGTACTCCAGCATCCAGAGACCGGGCAAGCCGTGCCCAAAAATGGGATCGGTTTCGCCCTCTACCACCCCATAAAGTCCGGGCGAGATAAATACCTGCTGCACCGTCACACGGCGTAGTTGCGGCTCCGTTTGCCCATCGGGCGTGTAGAAGTCCCAACCAACATCCACGCCGTACACACCGGGCAGCAGTTCCTCCAGGGTGGATTCCACCGTATACGGTGGCTCCGCCAGTTCGTGCGGTTCGATCACCGCAAGCACGCTATCGACATAGCCGAGGTGGATGTCCTCCTCGTGTTGTGCTGTTGCAAACGCAAGCAGCCCAAGAGCCGCGATTCCCAATAGAAGTGATTTGAGCGTTCTCATCATTTGTGTACCTCCTCTCACTGTGAGCCTTCGCCGACCAGACCAAAGTTAAACAGCACGGTCAACAGGTCGGCGTCGTCAACCGTGCCATCGCCGGTGACATCCTCAGGTAGATTGTCACCAACCTGCCCGAAGGCGAACAGGAGCTGCAACAGGTCGGCATCATCGATCACATCGTCGCCATTAATGTCGCCTGCAAAGGGGAACTGCCAGTCGACACGGGCAGCACCTCCCAGTGTGAAGTGATCGAGGCGACGTGAGAGATGCTTGCTAAGCTTCGCGACGATGGTCGCACTCCCGATACGATTGAAGCCCACCATATAGGGATAGATGGCATCTGGATTAAGCGGCAGGCTCTGATTCACAAAGGGTTGCCCCGACTGACGCACCTGCACCGTAAGTGTCAACGAGTAGAGATTGCCGATATAGACGGGTGCAGGCGAGACCTCACCATAAAGGCGCGCTGGGTTGCCCGCCACCATGTAGATACGGTAGACCCAAGGCATATCCGACACCGGCGCGCCATTGACCGCAACTCCAGCAACCGCATGGCAATCCCAGACATAGACCCCAGGAGTCGCAGCACTAAAGATAAGATGGTGGTGAGCGGTCCCGCCTGTGGGCAGATCAAAATAGTTGCGGCAGCCCGAGGCACAAAAGATCGCTCCCATGCCGGAGCGTGAACCGACCAAGCCGGGACTAATCCATCGCTGGACGATGCGGCATGCTTGCAGCTGTGGGATGCCCCCTTCATAGTAGAAGTCAACTCCCACATCCAGCAGAAAAGCCCCTGGCACGGCAGACATCGTGCGTACAGGATGCGGTTGTGGCTGAATGACCGCTAAAGCACCGTCCTGTACACCGAACAACAGGTCATTCTCATGCTGCGCCAACCCCACGTGTAGTAGGGTTGCAAAGATCACTGCCAACGTCCATCGGTTCATTGCTATCTCCTCCTATGCTGTTGGTGTGAACAGCTGCGAGCCAAAGCTCGCGGCGATTGGAAACAATTGGTAGGGACAACAGTCCACGCTCAAGCTGCAAACAATGGGCGAACAGGAAAAGAACCGCTCCTAAAAGGGAGGTTCGAGAAGAAAGTTGCCCGCAGCCAGAGCCAGCAGGTGGAAACTAACCGATGGGGGGAGCGCGTGAGGCAAGATGAAAGGCATGGGGAGATAGGGGTTTAAGCCATGCTTCCCAGAGCGTACAAGCAGCAGGTTCCCAAGCGATATCGATAAATTGATGCGCGGTACCACCTGCACTATCGGGCAGCACAGGAACACTTTGTAAAACGCAGACCAGACAGTCGTTGGACGAGCTGCCCGACTCATGTACCAGTGGATGCAACAGGTTGCCCGTGAGCAACACGAGCAACCATAGCAGGCTGATCCATGTCCAACACATCCGCTGCGGTGTGCGCATCACCTTTTATTATACCCCGGTCACCGTTCAGCGCCAGCGCAACCACTATAAGCCCAGTCCACTGTGGCGAATCCTGTTTCACCCTCTGCACACTCATTCCCTACTGCCGTCTGAAATCCACACGCGGAAGGGGATACCTCCTGCTAGCCGTTGCAATTTCGATTCCGAAAGTGTCAAACACCTACCACCCGTGTTATACTGAAAACTGGAGGTCTAACGATGCGAACAGAGAGACTTTTCGGGCTTTGGATGACGCTTGCACTGATTATAGCAATCGCTTGCGCACAACCGTTCACTTATCAGGGCATGCTCAAGCAGAATGGCAACCCTGTCAACGCCACGCTCAGCATGACCTTCAAACTCTACGACGCGCTCACAGGAGGCAACCAAGTTGGCTCCGCCATCACTCAGAATGTTTCTGTGCAGAACGGTCTGTTCACCGTGCAGTTGGACTTTGGCGCGGTGTGGACTGGACCAGACCGTTATCTGGAGATTACGGTGGGGTCTAACACGCTCAGTCCGCGCGTGAAGATAACCCCAACGCCGTATGCGGCGTATGCGTCGTTTGCGCAGCGTCCGTGGCAGACGGTGGGGAGCAATATTTTCTACACTTCGGGGAATGTGGGGATTGGCACGAGCAGTCCGAGTGTGCGCTTGTCGCTGGGTGGAGATAACTCGACCACGAAGTTGGCGATTTGGGACGGTGGTTTAGTGGGTGTGATGGGCTTTGGCGTGGGATCGAGCCAGTTTCGCCTTCACTTGGCCAATCGCACCGATCGCTTCTCGTTTTTGGATGCGCCAAGTGGCAACGAGATCGTGACCATTCTGGGGAATGGGAATGTGGGGATTGGCACGAGCAGTCCGGGTGAACGGTTGCATGTGAATGGCAACATTCGGTTAGCGGATGACCGCAGCATCTTCGGGCTGGATAGTCTGGTCGGGTACAACGACTTGAAGCTCTACGGGGATGCGACCAGAAATCAGGGTATTGTCATCTATCCCGACGGGGATGTATGGGTCGGTCCACCTCATACGGCTTACAACCAGCCGTATGCGAAGCTAACTACGAACGGAATGCTGGAAGTGCTAGGGGATATTAGCCTTACCGACCCCAACATCAATACAACTCTTAAGATTTCTCCAAGAAAGCTGTTCGGTGCAACCCAGGACAGTGCGGTGACTTTGGATATTATGAATAGGGCTGGCGTGCTTGGCATTTGGGACAATCTGAGTGTTTCAGATAACCTGCATGTGGGCGGGAACCGTTTCACATTAGGTGGCGGCAGCGACCCAACTTGGAGGCGCGTAGAAGCTAATGTGCTTGATGCAGGCGGTGGCGCGTATGTTGGTGTCGTCCAGACTTTCGGCGCCAACGGCAATCTCAACACGAACCTTAGCCACCGTACCGACTATCCGAATAACGGATGGATAAGTGTTCATGACGCCAACGGGGATGCGCAAGCTGTAATGTATGTCACTCCGGATGGGAATAGCTGGGTCGTAGCCGATGCCAAGTTCTTCCGCGTGCCCGACCCTGATGACGCCACGCGCGACATTTACTACGGCTGTATTGAAGGTCCCGAACTCGCGATGTATGTGCGTGGCACGGCGAGGCTGGTGAACGGACGCGCCCGCATCGAACTGCCCGACCACTTCCGCAAACTCGCCGACGAACAGGGCATGACCGTCCAACTCACACCACGCTCCGGGGAATCAAAGGGACTGGCAGCTGTGCGTGTGAGCTTAGATGGCATCGAGGTCGCTGAGCTGTTGAACGGGCGCGGCAACTACGAGTTTGACTGGGAAGTGAAAGCGGTGCGCAAGGAGCATCGCGACTTCCAAGTGTATCGCTCTTGGGATGAGGTCATGCCTGCAGGTGTCGATCCAGCACAGGCGTGGGAAGCGCGTCTGAAATCGATTCAGGACCGACAGGCACGCCAGAACCAGCAGACGAACGCCCGTAAGGGGGTCAACCGCTGAGAACCCGAAGGGTGCTTATGAGATTGCTGAGAGGGATGATAACCGTGCTTGCGCTTAGGTGCATTGCCTGAATCGGTATAATCGCAGCTGATGCAAGCCAATCACTGGAGCGAGATTGCCGAGCGGGTCCGTCAGCAGTTGGAGGAGCGTCATCAGGCGCGGGAGGAAGCGTTGCAGGCGTGCCGCAAAGCGGTGCAGCTGTGCGCTCGAGCGATCCGTAGCCTGCACCGTCGCGAGTTTGATACCTGTCGCGCGTTGCTGGGCGAGGCGCATCAGCAAATCCTTCACGCACGCGCCCGCCTGATGCCCTATCCGATGCTCTATTATGCGGGCTTCCTGCAGGATGCCGAGGAGGAGTATGTGGAGGGCGAGGCACTCTACGCTATCGTGCTGGGGAATGCACTGCCTGAACCGGAGGAGCTGGGTGTGGAGATTACCGCTTACCTGAACGGTATGGCGGAGGCGGCATCCGAGTGTCGGCGCTATGTGTTGGATCTGCTGCGTGCGGGCGAGCTGACCCATGCCGAGACCCTGCTGCGCGTGATGGACGAAATTTACGACGAACTTATCACCTTCGACTATCCCGATGCGCTGACTCAGGGACTACGCCGTACCTGCGACGCGCTGCGCGCCGTACTGGAGCGCACTCGTGCCGACCTGACTGTCACGGTGACCCAAAAACAGCTCGAAGCCGCCTTGGAGAGCGCGTTCGATTCCCTCGCTTCTGCCGAGCAAAGGCAGGGGTAACATGCTGTGGAAGGCGACGGGCGTGGTGGAGCAAGTGGTTCGTGAGCGTGACGGTGTGCAGTACCTGTGCGTGCGCGCCGAGGCGGGCATGCGCGACGCACTGAACTACATCGCGCTGACGGGCAGGCTCCAGCCGGGCGACTCAGTGCTGCTCAATACGACGGCTACCACGCTGCAACTGGGCACTGGTGGGTACGACTTTGTGGTGGCAGTGCTGTCGAACCAGCGGGGGCGGTCGGACCTGTCCGAGACGCTGGACCGAGATCGGCTGTTGATACGCCTGCGCTACACGCCGATGCAGTTCGCGACGCCAGCTGCCGAGAGTCTCTATCCCGATGCACTGGAGGGCACGCTGGAGGGCATACCCGTCGTTACCATTCTGCTGCACAGTCACCTTGCGCCTGTTGTGGGTGCGATTCGCTATGCCCGTCCGGGGTCCCGGATCGTTTACCTCATGACCGACTCGGCTGCGCTCGCGCTGGGCTTCAGCGAGACGGTAAGCCAGCTGAAGGCGTTTGGCTGGCTCGCTGGAACGATAACCGTGGGGCAGGCGTTTGGGGGCGATCTGGAGGCGGTGAACCTGTACAGTGCGTTGCTTATTGCCCGCCATGGGATGCATGCCGATGTGGTCGTGGTGGGGCAGGGTCCGGGGAATCTGGGTACGGGCACGCGCTGGGGCTTTTCGGGCATCGATCAGGGGCTGGCGCTGAATGCTGTTGGCACTCTGGGTGGCACACCTATCGCTGCGCTGCGCATCAGCTTTGGTGATCCGCGCGAGCGCCATCAGGGTGTGAGCCACCATTCGCTGACGGTGCTGAGTCGGGTGGCGCTGGTACCCTGCCAGGTGCCTGTGCCCGTCCTGCCTGATGACCAGCTGAGGCGTGTGCTGGGCGATCTGCAGGAGGCGGGTGTAGGTGAGCGACATACCATTTGCCCCGTCCAGGCGGATGAAGCCCTTGAATGGCTCTGCCGGCGGGGTATTCCGCTTGCGACGATGGGGCGTGACCTGCATGCGGAACGCCCCTATTTTCTGGCAGGCTGTGCTGCGGGACTATTGGCAGCCACCCTTGTGTGAGGGTGGACACACTGCATAGCTCTTGCTCAACCTGTGCGCACCGCGACGATGCGGAAGCTGCGGGCCCAGCGGAGCGTGATGGGTGTCAGCGCCATGCCGATCGCATTTGCCAGGCGAATTAGTGGGTTGCCTCCCGCGCCACCCAGATAGGCGTAATGGCGGGCGCGAAAGCCGAAACGCTCAATCTGTCGTGCCAGTTGCGCTGGGTCAAACAATCGCTCCAGCACCGCCCCTGTCAACGGATTGACAGGGCATTCCACCGGTTCATAGAATGATTGAGGCAGCTCCCCACTGCTCAAGTAGTGTTGCACCGCTTGCAGAATCTGCTCGCGGGTCATTCGGCTGGTGCGTCGTGCCAGCTCCTGCACCTGCGCGGCGTCCAGGTGGGGAAACGCCTCCTGAATGATTTCCGCACGCATCGCCACATAGGGCTGTTTGACTCGATGCCCGTTGAACGGTCCTGCTGGTCCGTTTTCGAAGCGCAGCCAAAGTTCCCGTGTGTGCGCGGCGAGGCGGGGGTTGACCCCGTTATTGCCGTCGGCAATCAGCAGCACGCCACCAGGCTTCAACAGCCGCGCTGCCTCGCCGAAAAAGGCATCGATATCATGGAAGTGCGAGATCACCTCGTTGGAGAAAATCATATCGAACGAGGCGGAGGGAAAGTCCAGCTGCTCGGCGCTGGCAAAATGCGCAGTCAGAGGCGGATGGAGCTGGAAGTCCTCGATCATTTGCTGGAAAGTAGGGAGGCGCGTGAGCGAGATGTCAACGCCATGCACGGTGCGCGCTCCCATCAGCGCCAGAATAATCGACAGGGCTCCAAAGCCGCAGCCCGCATCCAGAATCACTTTGCCTTGCGGGTCAAACCGCGCCAGTCGGCACAGGTCAGCCACATAGCGCGTTTGCTTCATGCACCCGGGCAGGGTCGCCAGATGCCCATAGTAGCGCCATAATTCCTCGTCGTAGCGTGTCCGATTCGCATCGGCAAGTGCCTGGCTATAGATTGCATGCAGCTGCTGGCTGACCTGCTTGACAGCGTTCATGGCGAGGCATCAGGCGGTTCTACCCCGCAATGATCTGCTTCACCTTCAGCCATGTTAATGGTTGGCGATGTCCCCAGCGTTTGCGTTCGTTCTTTTTCGGTTTATATTTGAAGCCGATAATTTTGGGACCTTTTCCCTGGCGCACGACCTCTGCAATGACCTTTGCACCTTCCACATAGGGTGTACCTACGCGCACACCCTCATCGGTGCGAACCAGCAGCACTTCGGTCAGCTCGATCTGGCTGCCCGGTTCTGCCTCTATCTTCTCCACGCTAATCATTGCGCCTGGTTCGGCACGGTATTGCTTGCCACCTGTTTGGATTATCGCATACATGGTTTTCCTCCTGCGCGAAGCCCTATTATACCTTCTACAGCATGTTCACGAACCGCTCGGTCTCGCGCGGGTAGGTGCTGAAGGGGTCGCGCATATCGACTTGGCGGTTGCGGTCGACATAGACGATATCCCAGTCGATATAGTAGCGGTTATAGCGTCGTTCGGCGAGGCGCTTGATGATATAGCCGCGTGCGGCGGCGCGGGTGTTTTCGGGCGGGGTGGTGATCGCCGCTTCGATTTGCACATCGTCCACCAGCCGTGCTACTTCGCCCATTTGCTGCAGCGCGTAGTACAGCCCTTGCTCCGGGTGGATATTGTGATACTCCAGATCGATGGAGTGCAGTGCGTCGTCGCCCCATTTTGCGCCTGTTTCCGCCATATAGGCACGCAACACTTTGAGCTTAATCAGCCAGTCGATTCGGTCTTCCAGCTTTTCGGGGTCGCTTTCGAGTGTGTCCAGCACATATTCCCACTCCTGCAGTACCCAATCAGTTTCGGGGTCGCGCCCGGCGAAGCGTCGCTGTGCCAGCTGCAGATAGATGCGCTGCAGGTCGATAGCGCTGATGGTGCTGCCATCGAGCATCTGCACGATCCATTTGCGGGTCGGGTCGCGCGAGACGCTTTTGAGCGTATGCAGTGCGTCTTGCAGGCGCAGCCAGTTCGGCAGTGCGCGCGACTCCGCTAAATCCAGCACGAGGCAGGTGGTGCCTATTTTGAGTGCCGTTGCATATTCGCTCATGTTGCCCTCGCCGAACAGCAGGTGCAGTCGTTGATAGTTTTGATAGCCGTACACGCTGTCCCATTTGGGGTTGATGATCGCGCGGTTGAAGCGCACGCGGGAGGCGTTCTCACGCACGATATGGTCCGCGCGCTGCGAGAGCTGATAGGTCACGGTTGGGTCAGGTTCCACGTTATAGACATTGGAGACCCAGATGAAGTCAATGGGGTGGTCTGCCACATCGGAGAGGGAGGGGCGGAAGCCGGCGTGTTCGAGCCTGTGTCCTCCTACGCGCCCCGCCCCTGCGAAAATCTGGCGCGTGGTCAGGAACGGCAGCACTGTCTTATGCCAGTCGGAGGGCAGGCGGTCGTCGGTACGGATGAGGTAATTTTCGTGGCAGCCGAAGGTGTGTCCTGCAAAGTGGTCGACATTATTGTTATGGAAGCTGACGCGCTCCTCCCAGCCCAATCCGCGCAGGATGTCGACAATGATGCGCTGCCCTGCCTTCTCGTGGCGCACAAGGTCGAACAGGCTGGCGCATTCAGGGGTGGCGTACTCCAGGTGGCTGCCCACCGCATCGATATAGAATCGTCCGCCGTTGATCAGGAAGCCTCCACTTCGAGCGGGTTCGAACGCCTCATCGCGTGCGGTCAGATCGATCAAGCCAAGCCGCGCCTTGTGGAAGGCGTAGTTCTTGACTGCCTCGACGACCGTTTCGGAAGTGCCCATGCGTTCATCGCGCACGAAGCACCCAAGTTCCGTCTCGATTCCAAAGATACGGCGACCAATCATCCCGATTCACCTCGCTGCTGGTCTCATCCCTCCGACATGTCTGGCATATCTGGTTGTCGCACAAATCCCCTCTTCTACAGATGACGCAGGTAGCCTTGCAGTTGTTCGGCTGGGACGAGCCGAAATCGGTTTTCGCGCAGCGTCTGCCGTTCTAAGATACCCACTTCGAGTTGGGCTTCCTGCAGCTCCTCGCGCAGGCGTTCACGGGCGCGCGATTCGGGGATTGGCTCTGCCTCCTCCTGCATCGCGGCTTCGCGAGCAATTCCCCATGCGATGAGGGCCACGGGGAGTGCTTTCTCGAAAGTGGGCACGCTCTCGATGGTTGTGCTCAAATAGCGGAGCGCCTGCTCCTCGGCAGTGCTGGTGCCTGCAATGACGGCGAACCGCTCGGTAGGCGTGAACTCGCCATCATAGTTGAGGATATAAAACATGTCGCGCTCAGGGGTCGAGTGCAGCTCCGCGAACAGGGCGCGTACCACAAAGGGAGTGGTTAATGGGTCCCCGAACGCCTTTTTGAGTGCGGGACTGAGCGCGAAGCCGACCACCCGCTGCACCGTCACATCATCGGGGCTGCGCACAAAGCCCTCCTGATGTGCGAAATCGATGGCTGCCAGACGCAGTGTTTCCAGATCCGCTTGGTTGCCTATTGCGGAGAGCATCAGACGGTCATAGATTTCGAACACCTTGCGTCCGCGTCGGCGAGTGGTGAGCAGCAGGATGCCGTTCTCGTAGCTGATTCCGATGACGGGACTGCCTGCTTGCAGGCGGTTGCGGATGTATTGCGCCCGCTGCTGGATATTCTCCTGGAAGTCGTAGGGGGTTAGCATCGTTTCAGCCTCCGCGCAAGGTAGAGACGATTTCGCGCAGGGTCGATTCGGGCACTTCGAACACGCCCTCGCGGTTCACATATCGTGCTGTGGGCAGCACTTTATCGATCCCCCCGGTTGCGGCATCCAGGTCTGCGGCGATGTCGAGCAGCAGCACTGCTTCGTGCAGCACCTCTTCCAGCGGTCGCTCGCTGAATGCGCCTTTGGTCTTGGCGATATAGTCGAACACGCCGCGAATGCGTTCGGCGCCGGAGCCGGCGGCGCCATAGTCTGGGGTTTCGAAGCGGGCGCCGCTGGCATCGTAGAAAAAGATGCGTCCGGCGTCCTGATCGGGGTCATACGCGCTCAGAATAGGGATAAACAGTCCGATGCCGCTCAGCGCGTTTGGCAGGTTCGAGGCGAGCACGCGGCTGACCTCCTGCAGTTTTCCGTCGAGGCTCATTGGTTGGAGCTGGCTGCGGGCATAATATTTGAAGGCGTGGCGCAGGTAGCGCACCACCTCCATCGCGCGTCCGTAGGCACCTGCAATCGCGATCAGAGTGTAGTCGTCCAGAGGGATGATTTTGTCGGCACGGTCGTACATGACGGCGTTCGCCGCGGTGGCGCGGCGGTCGCCCACATTCAGCACGCCGCCTTTAAATTTGACGGCGATCACGGTGGTGCCGTGCACTTCGAGTCCCTCCACCTGCTGATTTGCTGCGGTGGGTGGAGCGAACAGAGGCAGTGTGGTGCCTGTCTGCGCCTGCCACGCCCGCAGCAGGCTCGCGAAATCGCCTGCGTGTGTTTCCATGCTACTCACCACTGCGCTGGCGATAGCGACGCGCCTGTTCGGGGTCGATGCGCCGCATCCGCTTGAGCAGCTCGTTTGTGTCGGGGCGCTGCACATCGGGGCGGCTGGGTCCATCGCCGTCGCCCCCTGGCTTGGTGATGGGTTCCTGCGGAATTGGGCGTCGCAATCGCTCTTCAGTTTGCCAGATCATGATTGAACCTCCTTGACCATCTTGACGAAGGTCGTAATGTCGGGAGCCGTCGTCAGACGGCGGCTCAAAATGCGCAAATCCGTCTCGATCAGTCGGCTCAGGTCGAGCCGCACCGTTTGTTCCGCATCGCGCAGGATGATACGCTCCCAGTTGAGCGTTTCGACCTGCTCAGCGAATCGCTGAATACACAGTCCGCGGATGGCTGCCCGCGTGTCCATCGGCGGTTGATGCGTTGCCTGCTCGATGGCTTCAGGACTGACCAGGGTGAGCATACGCCCCTGTTCCACTAGGGCATAATACAGCCCTTCTGCAGGGTCTATGTTATGATACTCCAGATCGAGGGCAAAAAGTGCCGGGTCGTCCCATGAGACACCTTCCGACTCGACATAAAGGTTCAGCAGCTGGCGCTTGGCGACCCAGTCGAGTCGGTCAGCCAGCAGGTCAGGGTCGGTTTCCAGCACATCGAGCACCGTTTGCCACTCGTGCAGCAGCCAATCGGTCTCTGCGTCGCGCCCGGCGAACTGCTCATGGGCTGCTTGCCAGTAGGCGCGTTGAATATCGATGGCGCTGAGAGTGCCCGCGTCGGTTTCTATTAGCCACTTCATATCGGGGTCGCGTGAGAGGCGCTGAGCTTCGCGCACGGGGTTGGGTATGGAGAAGGGAGCGAACCAGCCTGTTTCCGTCAGGTCCAGCACCAGCGCGGTGGTGCCCACTTTGAGCGCGGTCGCGTATTCACTCATGTTCGCATCGCCGCAGATGACATGCAGGCGACGATAGCGCCGCATGGTCGCGTGTGGCTCGTCGCGCGTGTTGAAAATCGGGCGACGGTAGAGCGTTTCCACATTCATAATGTCCATGTAGAAATCGGCGCGTTGCGAGAGTTGAAACGGCACGCGCGGGTTCGGTTCCCCCTCTACGCCCACCTTACCCGCGCCAGCAAAGAGCATGCGTGTCACCAGAAACGGGAGTAGATTGCCTGCGAGCGTTTCAAAGGGGATTTGGCGCGTGAGTGAGTAGCTCTCGTGGCAGCCATAGCTGCTGCCGTGATGGTCGGTGTTGTTTTTGTAAAGAGTGACTTTGTTGCCGGTGCGCTGCGCATAGGCTTGTGCGCATGTCAGTACGATCTGTTCGCCCGCTTTGTCGTGCGCGACCAGTTCCAACAGGCGTTGGCACTCTGGGGTGGCGTATTCGGGGTGCGCATGGTCGTTATAGAGGCGTGCGCCGTTGCCCAGCGCGTGGTCGGAGCGTGCTTCTCGTTCCGAGATAGGCAGGGGATGCTCGCGTTCGGTTTGCGCGTCGTGGGGGTCTACTTCCAGATGCTCCACACGGAAGCCCCGCATGTCGCGGCGTGGATCTTCCAGGCGATAGTCCCAGCTTCGGACGGCAGGGAAGGGGCAACTGCGCACCACGCCCATCGCATCGATCAGCTGGTCGGCGACCCCCCGACCCTCCACATACAAGCCATATTCCGTCTCAATCCCTATCAGGCGATGCACGAAGAGATTATACCCCAGAATTCGGTGAAGAGAGCCGCTCCCGCGCTGTCTATGGCGCAATTGCGGAAAGGGGCAATCCGAGGGTGGGTTCCCAGCCCATCAACAGATTGAGATTCTGGATTGCCTGTCCCGCCGCGCCCTTCACCAGATTGTCAATCACACTGATGACCACCGCTATCTGCGTGCGGGCGTCGATGGTCAAGCCGATGTCGCATCGATTGGAGCCGTACACATGGCGCGTGGCAGGGAATTCGCCCAGCGGTCGTACCCACACGCAGGGTTGATTGCCGTAGAAAGTGGTGTAGAGCGCGTGCAGGTCGCTGAGTGCGACAGGCTGCTTCAGGTGAGCGTAAGCGGTGCAAAGGATTCCGCGCGTCATTGGCACGAGGTGCGGCGTGAAGCGTACGCGCACCGCTTGATGTGCCACTCCGCTGAGCGTCTGCTCGATCTCTGGCGTGTGGCGATGGCGCTCCACCGCATACGCTTTGAAATTCTCATCCAGCTCCGTAAACAGGTAATCCACGCTGACGCGCGATCGGCCTGCTCCCGAGACGCCCGACTTGGCGTCAATCACGATGCAATCGGTATCCACCAGGTCTGCGCTAATGAGAGGCGCAAGCGCCAGCGCACCTGCAGTTGGGTAGCAGCCGGGGTTCGCGATCAGGCGGGCATATTGATACGCATCGGGTGGGGTCAATTCGGGCAAGCCATACAGCGCTTCCCATAGCAGGTGGGGCGCACGATGCGGTATGCCGTACCACTCCTGAAACACTGCCGGGTCGCGCAGGCGGAAATCGGCGGAGAGATCGATTACGCGCAAGCCACTTTTGAGCAGTGCGGGCGCATGCTCCATTGCGAAGCCTGTCTCGCCCGCGAGGAACACCACTTCACACTCATTTGTTAGTCGCTCGATGTCCAGCGCGCTCAGGGGTGGCAAATCGATTCCGCCGAGTTGAGGCAGTATCTCTGCAAGGGGCTTGCCTGCCTCTGTTCGCGACACGAGCATAGCGATCTCCACACGCGGATGCTGACTTAGCAGGCGTACCAGCTCCGCGCCGGTGTAGCCTGTCGCGCCCACGATGCCCACTCTGACCCGCGTTTTCGATAAAAGCGCCACCCGGTCAGCCATGCCCCCAACCCCCTTCGCTCAGGGGAGTAGTTCCTCCGGTCGGAACCAGAGCTTGATTTCGTACTCGGCGGCTTCGGGGTCGGATGAACCATGGATGATATTGCGCTCGATGTCCAGCCCGAAGTCGCCCCGAATAGTGCCTGGTGTGGCGTTCAGCGGGTTCGTTGCCCCCATCATCTGGCGCACCGTCTCGATGGCGTTTGGGCATTCCAGCACCATTGCCGCGACGGGACCTGAGGTGATGAACTGCACCACGCTCTCAAAAAAGGGCTTGTCGCGGTGCACGGCGTAGTGGCGCTCTGCCAGCTCGCGCGTGGGCTGCACCATTTTCAGCCCCACGATACGGATGCCCCGCCGTTCGAATCGGGCGATAATCTCGCCAACCAGCCCGCGCTGCACCCCATCGGGCTTCACAAGGACCAGTGTGCGTGTCAATTCTGCCATTGCTGCTCGGAAGTATACCATGAACCTGGCTGAACCCTTCCGTCTGAAGCTTCTCTCCTCAGGGAGGTACCTACCGCATGCTGGCGATGCTGATTTCGGCTGCCAGTCTGCCTGCGATTTGACGGAACGCCTGTGCCTGCGCTGAATCGGGTGCCGCCAGAATAGCGGGTTTGCCCTCATCGCTGGACAGGCTCACGATGGGGTCCAGTGGGATGGTGCCCAAAAAGGGCACGCCGAGCCGTTCGGCGAACCGCCGTGCGCCTGGTCCGGGAAAGATAAGGGTGCGCTCTCCACAGTGCGGGCAGACAAACTCGCCCATGTTCTCGATTACGCCCAGAATGGGCGCGTTCAGTCGGCGGAAGAGCGCGACCGATTTGCCGGCAATAGTGGCTGCCACCTCTTGGGATGTCATGACGATAGCCACGCCGGTCAGGGGCACCAGCTGCGCCGTGGTCATGGGCGCGTCGCCGGTGCCTGGGGGCAGGTCGACGATAAGATAGTCCAGTTCGCCCCAGCGCACATCCACAAAGAGCTGGCGCACGGTGCCCGCCACAATTGGGCCGCGCCACATTGCCGCCTGATCCTCCTCCAGCAGGAAGCCCAGCGACATAATCGACAGCCCATAGCGACGAATGGGGATAATCTGCTGTGCGTCGACAAGGGGTTTCTCGTGCTGGCAGCCGAGCATTTTGGGGATGCTTGGACCGTACACATCGGCGTCTAACAAACCCACTTTGGCACCTGTCTCTGAGAGGGCAATCGCCAGGTTGACTGCGACGGTGGACTTCCCCACGCCACCCTTGCCGCTCGCGATTGCCACGATATGTTTCACTCCTGGCAGAATGTCCTCTGGTGCCATCGCGCGCTGGCGTACTTGCGCGGTCATCTCCACATTCACGGTGGAGACGCCGGGCAGCGCACGCAGCAGCGTCTCGGCTTGTGCCTTCATCTGGTCGCGCACGGGGCACGCCGGCGTGGTCAACTCGATGACCACCTTGACCGCCCCGTCGCAAATGGCCACCTCTTTGACGAACCCCAGCGAGACAATATCCCGATGCAGGTCCGGGTCGATAATATTCCGAAGGGTATCCAGTACTTGCTCGCGTGTGATGGTTGCCATCGTGTCTCCCTCGAGGGATTGTACCCGCTTAAGGCGCGAGTCGTTCGATTTTCCATGTTCCGTCGGGCTGGCGTGTGTAGCGCAGGCGGTCGTGCAGTCGGTTGGGGCGTCCTTGCCAGAACTCGAAAGTATGAGGCACAATACGGTAGCCGAGCCAGTAGGGCGGTCGGGGCACGGGAAGCCCTTCGTATTGGCGTTCTAACTCCGCCATCCGCGCCTCCAACCAGTGTCGATTGGGGATCACTTCGCTCTGTGGGGAAGCCCACGCCGCCAGTTGATGCCCGCGCGGGCGAGTGGCAAAATAGGCATTCGCCTCGGCATCGCTCACCGGTTCCGCCACACCTTGTATGCGCACCTGTCGTTCCAGTTCTCCCCACCAGAACACCACAGTGACATATGGATTCTGGCTGAGCTGCCGCCCTTTTGAGCTGTTGGCGTTGGTGTAGAACACCAGCCCACGCTCGTCCAGCTCGCGCAGCAGCACGAACCGCGCATCGGGATGCCCCTGCGCGTCCACG
>Ga0101941_1001058_pt1 | contig 25394 bp, 31 predicted proteins | sample DewCreD2012metaG_3_FD_75242 | JGI IMG/M metagenome (GOLD analysis project Ga0101941, IMG submission 75242) | Hot spring sediment bacterial and archeal communities from British Columbia, Canada, to study Microbial Dark Matter (Phase II) - Dewar... ...
TCTTATTTTCTTCTTCGTTTTTCTCTTTGATTTTTTGTAAAATCCCTTTACTTATCCATATTTCACCCCTCTTTACCAAATTTTCATTGTATTTTTTCCAGTTTCTTTCAATCATTCCGAAAGTTTTAAAGCACAAATTTTTATCACCCCTAACCCCCCTTAACACTATTTATTGGACAAAGCAATGCTTTATATTCTTCTCCGCCTACTAAAACCCCCTATTACTCTATGTTCAAGGTAAAACTTTTAAAATACTTAGTTTTTATCTTTTTTATTTTGAGCTTTAAACTTTTAGCGGTTATGAATGTTGAAAATTTGCTAAAATTTCTAAAAGAAAAAAGGGAACAAATTATATTTATTTTTGGTATTGTTCTAATAGTTATTATAATTTTGATTTATAATAATGTATCGAGTAAAAGGGTGAGTGCAGATAGTCAAGTTGCTTTTATTCAAGGTTTTTATGGAATTCAATTTGGTGATACATCAAATGCACCTAAAATTTTGATGGAACTTTATTCAAGAAATAAAAGTAATTTTATTGGTTTTTGGTCTGGTCTTGTTCTTGCAGATTATTATTACAAGTTTGAAAAGAAGGATAATTCTTATACAATTTTAAAGACAATAAAACCATTTGATGAAATTGGCAAAGTTGCATATAAAGTTTTAGAAGCAGATATAAAGTTTTCTCCTTCAAATTTAAATATCAAAACTGACTTTAAATCTATAAATAATTATATTGCTTATAGAAAGGCGAAAATGCTTCTTGCTAAAGGTGATAAAACGGAAGCTATTAAGTTATTTAAAGAAATATCAAAAGGTAATGATATTTTCTCTGAAATGGCAAAGGAAGAACTAAGGGCATTAGGAGAGAAGTTATGATTTTTAATACAGCAAAAATAAAGTTTATTTCTATGCTTTCTTATATTTTTCCATTTGGATTTATAAATGCTTTGTTGTTTCAAGACTTTGAAAATGAATATGTAAAATTTAATGTTATTCAAGGATTTATTGTAAATTTGCTTTATTTGTGCTTTATAATTTTTTACCTTATGATAGCTCTTTTAATAGGACCGATACCTTATGTTGGATATATAAAGAATGTAGTTGGATTTGTTTTTCTTCTTATATCTTTTCTTATTACAATAAGGATATTTTTCGCAATTTTAGATGAGGAGATATATAAAGTTCCTTTTATAGGTTTTTTGGTCGAAAACTTTGAAAAGTGAGGGAGGATTATGTTCTTAAATAATGAGCGATTTACGGATAAGGCAAAAAGAGCCCTTCTCTTAGCAAGAGAGGAAGCTTTAAGATTTGGAAATGAATATATAGGAACTGAACATCTTTTACTTGGAATACTTAATGTTGGTGAGAGCATTGCTATTTCTGCCCTTACAAATTTGGGTGTAGATATAGAGGAGCTTAGAATAGCAGTGGAACATTCAATCCATAGAGGTGATTTTTCAAAAAGGGACCTTTCTGCTGAACTTCCACTTAATGCTTCATCAAAGAAGGCTATAAATGGTGCTATTGAGGAAGCAAGAAGAATGGGGCAAACATTTGTTGGACCAGAGCATTTGCTTCTTGGATTGCTAAAAGATAGAAGGTCATTAGCTGCTCAGATTCTTGAAAGTATGGGTATTGATTATGAAAGTATAAGACAAGAAATTATTAGACTTATAAATCAAAACAGATATGAAGAATCAATGGGTTATTCATCTGGATATAGTTATTTCCCTTCTTATGAGCAAAGAAGAACAACTACACCACAAACCCCAAGACAATCAAATACAAGAGTTTTAGATAGTTTCTCAACAGATTTAACACAATTAGCAAGAGAGGGGAAATTAGATCCTGTTATTGGTAGAGAAGAAGAGATTGAAAGAGTTATTCAAGTTCTTTCACGAAGAAAGAAAAATAATCCTGTTTTAATTGGTGAGCCTGGAGTTGGTAAAACTGCTATTGTTGAGGGTCTTGCCCAAAGAATAGCAAATGATGAAGTTCCTCCTATATTAAGAAATAAAAGAATTGTTGCACTTGACCTTGCTGCTATTGTAGCAGGGACAAAATATAGGGGTCAATTTGAGGAAAGAATAAAAGCTATATTAAATGAAGTTATAAACGCTCCTGATGTTATATTATTTATAGATGAACTTCATACAATGATTGGTGCTGGTGCCGCTGAAGGGGCATTAGATGCTGCCAACATTTTAAAACCTGCACTTGCAAGAGGTCAAATAAGGCTTATTGGTGCTACTACACTAGAAGAATATAAGAAATATATTGAAAGAGATGGTGCTCTTGAAAGAAGATTTCAACCAATAATTATTGAACCTCCTTCTGTTGAAGAAACCATTAGGATTCTTGAAGGCTTAAAGAGAGAATATGAAGAATATCATGGGGTAATATATACACAAGAAGCTATTGAAGCTGCTGCTAAACTTTCGGATAGATACATTCAAGATAGATATTTACCTGATAAAGCTATTGATGTTTTAGATGAAGCAGGTGCAATGGTTAAACTTACTAAACAGATTGACGATCCAGAATTAAACAAACTTCAAAGAGAGTTAGAACAAATTAGGAAAAGAAAAGCTTTTGCAGTTAGAAAAGAAGAGTATAATTTAGCAGAAAAATTGAAACATAAAGAAGAAGAAATTCTTGAAAAAATTAGAAAGAGGAAAATGGAAATAAAGAAGGAAACTGTGGAAGTTACATATGAAGATGTTGCTAAGGTAATATCCAGATGGACAGGCATACCACTAACTCAAATAAGTTCAGACGAGGAAAGTAAATTACTAAAACTTGAAGAAGAGCTTAAAAAATATGTAATAGGTCAAGATTATGCTATTAGTTTATTAGCAAAAGCTATTAGAAGGAATAGAGCAGGTATTAAAGATCCTAAAAGGCCGATTGGTTCATTTGTATTTCTTGGTCCAACAGGTGTTGGAAAAACTGAACTTGCTAAAAGTCTAGCAAGGGTACTATTTGGAAGTGAGGATGCTCTTATAAGAATAGATATGAGTGAGTATATGGAAAGACATAATGTTTCAAGACTTATAGGCTCACCTCCTGGTTATGTTGGATATGAAGAGGGTGGTCAATTAACTGAAAAAGTAAGGAGAAAGCCTTATAGTGTTATTCTTTTTGATGAAATTGAGAAAGCACATCCTGATGTATTCAATATATTGCTTCAAATTCTTGAAGATGGTATATTAACTGATGGTCTTGGTAGGACAGTTAGTTTTAGAAATACAATTATAATAATGACATCAAATATAGGAACAAGACAAATTAGAGAAACAAAACATTTAGGTTTTTCAATAAAGGATGAAAAGGAACTTGATTATAATGAACTTGAAAAATTATTGAAAGATGAATTTAAAAAAGTAGTTTCTCCTGAATTTCTAAATAGAATAGATGAGATTATTGTTTTTAGACCACTGAATAAAGAAGATTTGAAAAAAATTATTGAAGTTATGTTAAGAGATTTAAGGGAAAGATTGAAAGAAAAACATATTACCATTAAAGTTTCTGATAGATTAAAGGAATTTTTGGTTAATCAAAGCTATGACCCTGAATTTGGGGCAAGGCCACTTAGAAGAGCTATAAGAAAATATATAGAGGAGCCAATAAGTGAAGCAATCATAAAGGGTGAGGTTAAAGAAAACTTAGATGTTCTAATTGACTTAAATGATAATAATGAAATTGTTTTTAGAACGGATGTTTTAAGTGTGCTTTAAAATTTCAAAATGCCAAAAGTAAAGTTATCTGTTAAGAAGAGAGAAAGGCAAAATATAAAAAGAAGACTTAGAAATTTATGGTATAAGAAGAGAATTAAAGATGCTATAAAACGTTTTTTAAGAGCTACACTTGAGGAAAGGAAAGAAATCATAAAAGAAATATATGAATATGTAGATAAAGCAGTTAAAAAAGGTATTATTCATAAAAATAAAGGAGCAAGGATAAAAAGTAAATATGCTAAGTTATGCTTAGAAGGACAAAGCAAAGAGAAGTGATTTTGGATATTTTAAAAGAAAGTAGAAATCATCCTACTGCAGAAGAAATTTATATTAAAGCAAAAATGTTTATGCCTAAAATAAGTTTATCTACAATATATAGAGCATTAAAAAGTTTGGTTAATGAAGGTAAAATAATTGAAATAAAACTACAAGGTGAAAATTATTCAAGATATGACTATCCTTTAAAAGAGCATCAGCATTTTTATTGTAAAAAATGTAAAAAAATTTTTGATATTGATATATCGCTTGATGGTAATTTTGAATTTCCACATAAGGTTGAGGAGTTTAGAGCTTTATTCATAGGCATATGTCAAGATTGTTTAAAAGGAGGTTATTATGAGAAGGTATGAAAGTATGGTTATTATAGATACGAAAATTGAAGAAATTGAAAGACTAAAAACCATAAATAAAATTAAGGAATTTATTGAAAAGTCTGGTGGGAAAATTATAAGTTTTGAAGAATGGGGTAATAGAAAACTTGCCTATCCTATAAAGAAAAGGAATGAAGGGTATTATATTTTGTTAAAATTTGAAAGTGATAGTAAGCTTCCTCTTGCTTTAAGGGATTTTTATAGACTTGATGAAAATATATTAAGGAGTATTATTGTAAGGGAGGATGAGTGATGGCTCAATTGCGGTTTCCATATATAAATTCAATAATTCTTTCTGGAAGGCTTGTTAATGATTCAAGTATTAAGGTTCTTCCTACATCAGGAAAGCAAATACTTGAATTTAGAATTGCTACGAACAGAAGGTATATTTTAAATGGAGAAAATAGAGAGGAAACATTGTACATTAATTGTATTTATATGGGTCAAAGGATTAATGAATATTCTGAAATTTTAAAAACAGGATTTCCTATAATTGTGGAAGGTCGTTTGCGATATAGGGAATGGACAGACCAAAATAATAATAAAAGAAACACTTATGAAATTATTGTTAATAGAATACATCTATTAGAAAGGAAAAATGTTATTGGAGAAGTTGAGCCTCCTCCTGAGCCTGATGAATTAGAAAAAGAAAAACCTTCATTTCAAATGAACTTAGATGAAGAAGAAATAAGTGAGGAAGATATACCGTTTTAAAAGGAGGTTTAAATATGAAGAAAGTTAAAAGAAAAATAGACTGGAAAGATGTTGAATTTTTAAGACAATTTATAACACCAAGGGGTAAAATCATGCCAAGAAGACAAACCGGACTTTCTGCTTATGAGCAAAGACAACTAGCAAGAGCTATAAAAAGAGCTAGAATTATGGCTTTATTACCATTTGTGGAGGATTACTATCTATGAAAAGAGTTAAGGTTATTATGAATGATGGCAAAATTGTGGAAGTAAAGTATGGATATGCTAATTATCTTATAAAGATGGGACTTGCTCAAGTGTATAGTGAATCTAAAATTAAAGAAATGGAGTATCAAAAGAAAATTCTACTAGAAAAACAAGAGCGACAAAAGAAAAAAGCACTTGAATTAAAATCAAAATTAGAGAAAGAAAAAATAAGCTTTTTGGTTAAAGTAGGTGAAGATGATAGGATGTACGGTTCAATTACTAATAAAGATATTGCTGAAAAGTTGAAGGAGAAAGGTTATGATATAGATAGGAAATCTATTCTTCTTGAAGAACCTATAAGAGCTATTGGTAGTTATACTATTCCTATAAAACTACATTCAGAAGTTATAGCGGAAATTAAGGTTAAGGTTGAAAAAGAATGAAAAATTTAATAGAAGTTGAAGTTAGAAATATCCTTTTTATTAAGAATGAGGAAGGAGAAGGTTCATTTCTTGTAATACTTGGGGAGAAGGAAGGAAAAAGAGTTCTACCAATAAGTATAGGACTATTTGAAGCACAAGCAATAGCAAGAGCAAAAGAGGGTATAAGAGGTGAGAGACCTTTAACCCATGAATTAATTGTTAAGTTATTTGAAGAGATTGGTGTTAAGCTTGAAAAGGTCATTGTTAATGATCTTATTAATGAAGTTTTTTATGCAAGATTGATCATAAGAAAAGATGATAAATTATTAAGTATTGATGCAAGACCATCTGATTCAATAGCAATAGCTGTTTTAGCAAATGTCCCAATTTTTGTTAGTTCAAGTGTGATGGATAGAGCAGGTGAAGAACCACCTGAAGATATTGAAGGTGATATAGAGGCATAGATTGAGAAGAACAAAAATTATAGCAACATTTGGACCATCCTGTAAGAATGAAGAAACAATTAGGAAGCTTATAAAAAGTGGTGTAAATATATTTAGATTTAATTTTAGTCATTCAAATGCTGATGAACATATTAATAATGCTAAAATTGTAAGAAAAATTGCAAATGAAATGGGTGTTAGATTGGCTTTTTTACAAGATTTAGCTGGTCCAAAAATTAGAATTGGAAAAATAAAAAATGATAAAGCAGTTTTAAGAGATGAACAGATATTTAAAATTACTACAAGGGAAATTGAAGGAAATGAAGAAATCATTTCTGTAAATTTTAAAGAGATTTTAAACTATGTTCAAAAAAATGATATTATACTAATTGCAGAAGGAACAATTGTTTTAAAAGTTGTTGAAGTTAATGAAGATGAAATAATTACCAGAGTTTTAAAAGGTGGTGAAATATCTTCAAATAAAGGGTTAAACTTACCATTTAAGGAGATAGATGTTTCTGCTTTAACGGAAAAGGACTTGGAAGATATAAAGAAAGGCATTGAATTTGGTTTTGATTATGTTGCTGTTTCATTTGTTCAGAAACCATCTGATATTGAACTTGTTAGATACTATTTAAGAAAATTTGGTTCTCTTTCAAAAATTATTGCAAAAATTGAAAAGCCATCAGCGGTAATGAGAATAGAAGATATTATTGATGTTAGCGATGGAATAATGATAGCAAGAGGTGATTTAGGGATTGAATTTCCAATAGAAGAATTACCAATAATTCAAAAAAAATTTATAAAATTATGTATTCAAAAAGGAAAACCTGTTATTACTGCCACTCAAATGTTAGAATCTATGATAAATAATCCTAGTCCTACAAGAGCAGAAGTTACAGATGTTGCTAATGCTGTTATTGATGGTTCAGATGCCTTAATGCTTTCCGGAGAAACTGCTATTGGAAGTTATCCTGTTGAAGCGGTTTCAATTATGGATAAAATTATTAGAAAAGTTGAAAGTTCTATTGATTACTCAAGACCACCTTTCAGAGTTTCTCAGGCACAATTAGATATTAATGATGCAGTTGCTTTTGCTGCTTATGAACTTTCAAAGTTTTCGAATGCAAAGGCAATTGTTGCTTATACATTTTCAGGTGATACCGCTAAAAGAGTGGCAAAATTTAGACCTTCTGTTCCAATTGTTGCTATTACACCTAATGAATTTGTAGCAAATCAGTTAGTTTTAAGTTGGGGAATTATACCGATTGTTTCAGAAATGGTAAAATCATTTGAAGAAATGGTAAATATAGCAAGAATAAAGGTTAAGGAATTAGGTTTAGTAAAGGAAATTTCAAAAATTGTTATAATAGCGGGTTTGCCTCTTAAAGTTCCAGGAAATACAAATTTAATACATCTTACAGATGTTCATTGATTGTTTATTATTTTTCTACTTTAGGAACTTTCTTCAAAGTTTCAAATATATATAAAATCCCTAACATTGTAGAAAATGAACTTGAAATAAAATTTGTTAATATAATTCAAAATAAAGTTGGAATTTTATTGTTTATCTTTGATTTTTCGGATGAAACTTTGTTTAAGAATTTTAAATTTTCCCAATCTTTATCTCTAATAGTAATTATTTTTCCAAGGTATATGCTAACATAGGTATTATTAATTTTCGTAGGTTGAACATTTTCTAATTTTTCTTTTGTTATTTTCATATATTTTGAGTCAATATCAATAGCAATGTAATTTCTGCCGAGACGTTTTGCTACTATTAATGGTATTGGTAGCTGACAAGGATGTTCGTCTCTTCTCTTTTTATGCCTTATTCTATGTATATCTTTCCAAACATCTGAAATTAAAGGACCATAAGAATGCATTTTATTCTTTTTTCCACCATAATCCTGCAAAACAATTCCGCAATTTCTACATCTTGGATTTGAGGAACGAATGTCATAAAATTTAAAATTTTTTTTATCTTTTGTATACCATAATGTGTTGGCAGAAGCGTCTTGCCTAGATGCAAAATAAATAAGTCATTTGGGAATATTGTGAACAAATATGGAACCTGATATTCATCCACTTTTTTCTTATCTTTGTAATTGTTATATTTCTTACCTAGATTAAAAGGCGGATCTGCGAATGTCATATCTACTGAATTGTCAGGAATTTCCCTCATTACTTCTATTGCATCTCCTTCTATAACTTTATTAAGGAAATCATTTATGTCTCTTTTTTCCTCTTTTTTAACTCCCAATTTTCAAAAGTAAATACAAAATCAAAAGCTTTAAACATTTTTTTAAGGTCAGACTTCCTTACATACCATCCTATACTATAGAACATTCAATAATAATTTTAGGTTTTGTTTTATTAAGTTCTTTCAAAACTTTTTCAATAATTGCTTCAGGGTTGTTTTCTTTGCTTGCTGAATAGGAGCCTTTAACTTTATAACGCACTATTGTGTCTATAAGAGAGTCCAAAGAAAAATTAAATTTGTTTATATCAAGTTTTTTAAATTCAAAAAGAGCCAAAACTCTTCTTAAAATTGGAGCTGTTGAACCTTCAAAAAATAGATTTATTATTCCTTCTGCAAAAAATTTATTAATTTTTATATATGACTTAATTTTTTTTAAGGCGTCCAAGCCATCTTCTGAATTTTTGATGTATTCTACAAAAACTTCTTTTTTTAAACCTTTTTTTCAACTATATTTTCAAGCAGGATAATATTTTGTACTATAGGTCTCTTCATTTTCCAAAATTTTAAGGTATAAAACTTTTATATTTTTATTGCTGTGTCTAATAATTCTAAAATTAAAGGACTTAATACTAAATCAATATCAGAAAAATCCCTAGCATTGCAGAAAATGAACTTGAAATAAAATTTGTTAAATTATTTGAAATCAAACCATTTCTTTCAAATAATGCTCCCACTATGGAATCAAATAAATTCCCCAAAATACCTATTAAAAAAACAAAAAACCAATTTTTATGAAATAATGAAATAACTAAACTTCCTAAAATTCCACCCAAAAAACCAATTAAACTAATTCCACCTGATGTTCCTTTTTCGACCTCTTTAAAATTTATAATCAAATATGCTTTTTTTGAAAATTTCATCCCAATTTCTGTTGAAAATGTATCGCTACACATAGAACTAACAGCACAAAGATGAGCAAAATAAAATATATCATTTGGATAAAACATATTTAAAATACTTAAAATAAAACTGATTCCACCATTAGCGATAACTTGAAATAAGTTTCTTTTCGTTTTCTTATCATTTAATTTTGATAATAATGAACCAAGTACTAAAAATAACAATAATGGAATAACCCACTTAAAACCGCCAGAATATAAAATAAAACTTCCAATAATAAATGTTGTTATTGAAGCTCTTAAATCAAGCCAATTAAAAATTAATGAAATAAAAGCGATTAAAAATGCAAAAAAGATAGCACTTATAAAAAATTCTAACTTAATATTGAAAATTAAAATTGAAAAAATAACAATAAGTAAATTATCTAAACCTCTCTTTGAGATATATTCAATCATTGTCAGAAAAATTGAGAAAACTATTGAAAACAATAATTTTTTTGAAAAGTAAATAGAAAATAAAAATGTTAGAAATAAAAAAACTAAACTACCAATAAGTGTCTTATCATCTTTGTTTATTTTACTTCCAATTAAGGCACAGATTGGATCTGAAAAGAACATAGGAAAAAGTGTCAAAAAATATAAATTTTTATTATCATAATAAATTATTGTTGAAATAAGAACAGCAATTGGATATAAAATTGTACCATAATTTCCTTCTTTGTCGTACTTTGTAATTTTTAATTTCATTCCTAAAAAATTCAAAATTGTAAAAATAAAACACAAAATAATTATTTCTTCTTTACTTAAAAAATAGCTTGAAATAACAATACCTATTGAAATTAAAATATGTAAAATTTTCCTTGAAATAAAATCATTTTTAATAAAAGTTTGAACAAAAATAATTGAAGCTAAAATATAAATGAAAAATAAAATCATTTTTTAAATAACCTCTCTTGGTTTCAAATTTAAAATATCCCAAATTTCATTTTCAACACAACTATTTCCTTCCAGTAGCATTTTAATTTGTTCATCACTTGCAGGAAACAATTCAAAATATCTAAAAATTCTTGCTATTGGTAAGATAATAAATTTTGGAATATAAATTGGAATTATAAATTTATTTTTTGATTTTGCTACTGCTTTCACAAAATCAACATACTTCCATTCTTTATTTCCACAAATATGAAAAATTCTTTTATATGTTTTTTCATTATTTATACTCCTTACAAAAATTTCTGCAACATCTTCTCTATGAACGGGACTAACTTTATATTTACCATCTGAAAAAATTGGGAAGAATATAAAATTAGATAAATCAAGGATTAGTTTTTTAAAATTAAATAAATCATCATCATCAATAATTAAACTTGGTCTAAAAATCGTCCAATTTAAATCTGTTTTTTTTAGATATTCTTCTGCCATATACTTTGTTCTTTGATAGGTGGTTCCATTTTCTTTAACGCCATTTGCACTCATTAAAATAAATCGTTTTATATTTAGTTTTAAGGATAAATCAATTGCTTTTTTTGTAAAGTTATAATGATAATCCATAAATTTGATGTTCTTTTGTGGAAATTCCCTTATCAAACCAATCAAATAAATAACACAACTTATATTATAATTCTTAATTTCATCTTCATATTTTTCAATCTCCCTAATATCTCCAATTATCGTTTTTACCTTATCTTTTAAATCTCCAAGTTTTCTTATGGAATTTTCTCTTACAAAAAGAATTGGATTGTAGTTATATTCCAGAAGTTTTCTTGTTATAGCTTTTCCTACAAAACCGCTTCCTCCAAGAACAAGCACATTCATTTTCTTTTCCTCCTTTTATAAAGTTGCTTTTTTATGTCTTTTAAAAGCTCTCTATACGATGTATATATTTTTTTGTTTAGATTTGGTTTTTTTCCATACATAGGTCCTCCAATAAATAATATACAATTTATTTCCTTACAACTTTTATCTAAAATCTCTATACTTTTTTCAAATTTCCTTTTATCAACAATATATACTGCTGAAATTATTAAAAATTTAGGTTTTTCTCTTTCAATTGTTTTTATAATATCAGAGTAAGGTGTATTTGCTCCTACATATATAACATTATATCCTTCGTAAGTTAAGATAAAATCAATAATTCTCAAAGGTATTTCATGAATATCGCCTTCAAGGGAAGTTATTACAAATTTTATTTTCCTTTTCTTTTTAGTTTCAAATAAATTCTTTAAATTGATAATTGATTCAATAATTTTTGATGAGGCAATATGTTCTTGATCTACACTAATTTCTCCCTTTTCCCAAAGCAAACCAAGTTCAAATAAACTTTTGCTTATAATCAAATCAAACGCTTTAATAACTCCAAATGAAAATAAGATTATTTTTAATAAATTTTCAACCTCTTTTTGACTTTTATTTAACATATAATTTAGTAATTCCTTTGATAATTCCTCATAATCTTCAAAAATAATATAAGTTAGGGTATTGACATCAGCATTTGAAAAACCAGCTACATCAATTATTTTATTATCTTTAATAAATTTTACAATTTCTTCAATTGGAAATCTCCTATGACCACCTATTGTTTTATGAAATTTTAATAATCCTTCTCTTGACCAGTTTTTTATCGTTGCTTCACTTACACCTAAAATTTTTGCTAAATCTTTGGTTTTTAAAAACATTTTTAAAATTTTAAAGGATAAAATCGCTAAAAAAGATAAAAAAGATAATTTATGCTTTAACATTTTAAAACTTTATGAGAGCCGTTGTTGTGGGTTCTGGAATAGGTGGATTAGCTACTGCTATAAGGCTTAGAAAGCTTGGATATAAAGTTATTATTCTTGAAAAAAATGAAAAAATAGGTGGAAGAATGGATTATATTGAAAGTAATGGTTATTTTTTTGATACAGGTCCAACATTACTTTTAATGCTAAAACCACTAATTGAACTATTTAAAGAAGTTGAAGAAAATATAAATGATTATCTTAATCTTGTAAAAATTGACCCTCTTTATAGAGTATATTTTAAAGATGGAAGTTTCCTTGAACCATCAAATGATTTAGCTTATTATGTTAGACAAGTTTCATTAAAAGAATTTAAAAATTTACTTAAATTTTATTCTGACATAGCTTATATGTATAACGATACAATTTATAATTTTGTAGAAAAAAATTATTATTCGGTTTTTGACTTTTTGAACTTAAGAAGTGGAAAATTACTTTTGAAACATAAAATGCTTAATAATTTGTATTATAGAGTTTCAAGATATTTTGATGATTATAGACTTATATTTGCTAATACATTTCAGAGTATGTACCTTGGAATTTCTCCATTTAATGCTCCATTTGTATATACTGTTGTGAATTATATGGAAGCTATTGAAGGTATATATTATCCAATTGGTGGTATGTATCAGATTGTTAAATCTCTTGAAAAAATTTTAAATAAAATGAATTTAAGAATTCTAAGAGAAACGGAAGTTAAAGAAATAGATAAAAAAACTAATACAATATACACAAATAAAGGATTTTTTGATGCTGATGTTATTGTAATAAATGCTGATTTGCCATATGCTAAAAGTGAGTTATTAAATGAGAAATTACCAAATTATGATTATTCTTGCTCAACGATAATGTTGTATGTTGGTTATGAAGGTTCAACGAATATGCTTCATCATAATGTATTTTTAACAGATAATTACAAACAATCATTTGAAAGTATTTTTAATAAAGGTATTATTCCAAACGATTTGACATTTTATGTTAATATATCTTCAAAAACCGATAGAATTCAATTTCCTAAAAACTGTGATAATATATATATTTTAATTCCTGTTCCTAATTTAAAGGTTTTAAGGGAAAATTTAAATGAAAAATTAAATGAGATTATAAATAAGGTTTTCGATAGACTTGAAAGTCAAACGAATTTTAGAAGAGAAAGGATAAAATTCATAATAAAAAGGACACCTTATGATTGGCAAAGTTTATATAACCTTAAATATGGTTCTGCTTTTGGTCTTTCTCATAAGTTTTTACAAAGTGCATATTTTAGACCTAAAAACTACGAAAAGAAGGGTATTTACTATGTAGGAGCCTCAACAATTCCAGGAAGTGGTATTCCTATGGTTTTAATATCTTCAAAGCTTGTTATTAAAAGGATTTTAAAAGATTATGGGAATACTCATTAGAATAAGTTTTATTATATCAATTCTAATTTTTATTTTTAGTATTTTAGGATTTTTTGTATTAAAATTTTTTCCTCATTTAACAGCTAATGTTTCAAGTTTAATTCCATTTTTTATTAAATTTGGTGCGATTGGATTTACATTATCAACTATTATTTGTTCATTTATCATTAGCATAAATTGTTTTGGATTTTTTAGAACGCTTTTATTATTTTCAATATCATTTATAACATCATTAACTATGGAATTATCCTCAACTTATAATGGTTTTCCATTTGGTAATTATAAATATACTGATTTTTTAGGTTATAAAATTTTAAATGAAGTTCCTATTATTATTCCATTATCTTGGTTTTCAATTGTTTCATTATCTTATTTAATTGCCAAAAGATTACTATTTAATGGGTTTAGTTTGATAATTGTTTCAACATTATTTGGATTCTTTTGGGATTTGTCTTTGGATTTTGCTATGACAAAAACTTACCCATTTTGGTATTGGATAGATAAAGGTTTTTTGTATGACATGCCTATAAGAAACTGGGGTGGTTGGTTATTTACATTGTTTATAATAAATTTTGTATTTTATGTTTTAAGTGGAAATAGTTCTGAAAGATATTCAAAATATGTTTTTTATTTGTATCTTTTAATTGTTGGATTTAGTGTTTTAATGTCGTTATTAGGAGGTGGTATAGTTACGTTTGTTTTTGGGGTTTTAGGAATTTTAATAATAATTTTAATTTCAATGATAAGAAATGTAAAATTATGATAGATTATAAATTTTTTGAAAAAATTATATCTAAGCATGCGAATACATTCTATTTAGCAAGTTTAAGTTTGCCAAAACATTTAAGGTACGATTTTTGGGTAATTTATAGTTATTGTAGATTAGTAGATGAGATTGCTGAAAATTTTTTTTATAATTAATGATAAACAGAAAGCTTTGGATGAAATATATAAAATTAAAGAAAATTTAATTTTAGCCCTTGAAGAAAATTATAACAAGGATAATAAAATTTTTTTAGGTCTAAAAGAAGTTTTTAAAAAGTATAAATTTGATATAAAACCATTTCTTGAACTTATTGAGGGTGCTATTTGGGATATCGAAGGTATTGAAATTAAAAATTTAAATGATTTAATAAATTATTCAAAATTAGTTGCAGGCTCAATTGGAGCGATGTTATTTCCAATTATTTCAAATTATAAAAATGAAGAAATTTTAAAATCTGCTTATAATTTAGGGATTTTTATGTAAATTGTAAATATTCTTAGAGATGTTGGAGAAAATTATAAAATAAGGAAAAGAATTTATATTCCTAGAACAATTTTAAAAGATTTTTCAATAAAAGAATTTCATATAAAATATGGCTTAATTACACCAAATTATATTGATATGTTAGAATTTCTAATGGAGATTGCTGAAAAATTATTTTATGAAAATGTTGATAAAATAAAATTTTTAAGAAAAGAAATAATAAAAGCTATTTATAGAGCAGGTATATGGTATCTTGAAATTTTAAATGCCATAAGATCTAACGATTACGATAATATAAATAAGAGAGCTTATGTAAATAGATTTTTTAAGTTTTTAAGTTTGTTTTTTGATTATAGAATTAAAAAGGAGATTTTAAAAAGAACTAAAAAATTTAAATTTTTAAAATTTGAAGAAAAGTTTGATGTTAAAAAGGATGTAATTGTAAATTTTCATTCTGATTTTTCAAATGCTAATGTAAATTTATCCTTCGGAAAAATTATTGTTAGTGATGCTAAAATAGAAAGTGAAAAAATTATAGATTTTTTAGTTGATTTTAAAATTTTTAGAAAAAAATTAACATTATATATTATTGAGTTTAACGAAAATGAGCTTGTGGATTATTTTGAAAATTGGTTTCATATACATAGATTTTATGATAATAAAGTTATTGAAATTGTTGGATATAAACTTCCTATTCCGGAATTCTTAATGAAACTATTTTTTAATATAAGATATAAGAGGTTAAAAAATGCGATTAATAAATATATTTTCAAGAGATTTTAGACTTTTGGACAATAAATTATTTGAGGGATATGAGAATAATGAGATAATTCCATTATTTTTATTTGATGAATTTAATCAAATTGAGCATGGAGAAAACCTAAAAAGTTTATTTTTTAAAACGATTGAAAATTTTGAAGAAGAACTAAAAAAATTAAATAGTCATCTATATAAAATTAAACTTGAAGATTTAGGAAAATTTTTAGATATTTCAAAACCTGATGTTGTTAGAGTTTGTTATGATAGTGAGCCAAGAACACTACAAAGAATAAAATTTATAGAAAACGAATGTTTAAAAAGAAATATAAAAATTGAAAAAGTTTATCAATTTTTGATTGAGCCTAAATTTGAAAAGTTCAATTTTGTTAGTTTTTCACAATTTTATAGAACGTTTAAAGATAAAAATTTTGGAAAAATTATAAAAAGGCCTAAATTTTTAATAACTCCCAAAATTACTTTTAATGAAATTCAAATTCCAAAAATAAATAATGAGAAAATTATCAAATTGTATTTTAAAACCGAAGAAGAAGTTTTAAAACATTTTAAAAAATTTAAAGAAGAGAAGTTAGAAAATTATTCAAAATTTAGAGATTATCCTTATCTTAATTGGACATCAAAACTTTCAATATATTTTAGAATGGGTCTTATTTCATATAGATATGTTATCAATAATGTTAATGATGAGGCATTTAGAAGGGAAATTATGTGGAGTGAGTTTTTTAGACTTTGGCTTTTTTATAATCAAGAATGTGTAAATTTAGAATATGATAAAAAGTGGAGAAATTTTAAGTGGGATTATGATGAAGAAAAATTTAATGCTTGGAAGGAAGGTAGGACAGGTTATTTAATTGTTGATGCGGGAATGAAACAATTAATTGAAGAAGGTTTTATTCACAATAGAGTTAGGATGATTTGTGCGAGCTTTTTAATTAAGAATCTTCATATTGATTGGAGACTTGGTGAAAGATGGTTTTATAAGAATTTAGTAGATGCTGATTTAAGCTCAAACTTAGGAAATTGGCAATGGGTTGGTGGTTTTGGTCTTGATAAAGCGCCTTATTTTAGAGTTTTTAATCCTGAAATTCAAAGACAAAAATTTGACCCTAATTTTGAATATATAAAAACTTATATTCCAAATTATCAGAATTATAAATATAAACCTATTGTTGATTTTTACGAAAGTAGAAAAAAATTTATAAATAAAGCAAAAAAAATTTATGAATTGTAGAGATTGTAATTCAAATAATTTATTATTCTATTTTTCTTCAAAAGGGCAACTTGGTGTAAATGGAAATTATGATTTTTATATTTGTAAAGATTGTAAAAACTTAAATTTAAAAGCAAACTTTAAATTAAATGAAATTTTAAAATTTTATGATGAAAATTATCCACTTTTTGATATTAAAAGAACTTGGGGTAGGTATTATAAGTTTGTTGAATTTGAGTTGAAAAATGTTATTATAAGAAGGATAAAGTTTCTTAAAAAATTTATTAATTTGAAAAATTTGAAAGTTCTTGATGTTGGATGTGGTGATGGAAAATTTTTAGAATTTCTCAAAAAACAATATAATTGTTATGTTGTCGGAGTTGATATTGTAAAATTGAATGAAAACATTAAAATTCATAATAATATAAATGAAATTGATGAAAATTTTGATATTATTACAGTTTGGCATTATATTGAACATGATGAAAATCCAATAAAAACTATTGAAAAATGTTATAATTTATTAAATAAAAATTGAATTATTGTTATCGAAACACCAAAATTTCCCTCAAATGGGTTTAAAATTTTTAAAAATAATTGGGCAGGAATTCACACACCAAGACATTTTACTATTTTTTCAAAAGAAGGTTTATTTTCTCTTGTTAAAAATTTCGGAATTATTCATTATAGCAATTTTACAAGTTTTGATAGATTCTTATTATATGGTCTTACAATTTTAGAACCAAAAGAAAAAAACTTTATAATTTGGTTATTACTTTCATTGGTTTTTAGGCCTTTTTTATTATTTTTTAATGATATTCATACAATTGTGGTTAAAAAACATGTATAGATTTGCTATAATTGGTGGTGGATTTGGAGGATTAGTTAGTGCTATCAAACTAAAAGATTTTATACTTTTTGAAAAATCAAAGACACTTGGTGGTTGTGGTGGTTATTTCATGAGAAATAATTTAACTTTCAATTCTGGTGCAACAACAATAGCATTTATGGGAAAGAATGAATTCGTTTATAAGTTTTTTGAAAATTTTGGAATAAAATTAAATTTCAAAGAACATAATTCAGCCTTTGATATAATTGATATTCAAAATAATAAAATTTTAAATTTTAAAAAAATTATAACTTCAAATGAAAAAATTTTTGAAAAAATTTATCACAACCCATTAATGTTAATGAAGTTTTTATTTGACTTTTTAAAAGTTTCAAATTTAAATGAATATGAAAAGAATTCTCTAATAATTTCTCTTCAAAGTTCAAAAGTACCATTTGAGATTTTTAAGAAACTTTCCTATGATTATTATTTTAGCACCTGGGCTATATTTAAAGAAGGTTTTAGAAATTTAATTGAATCTATTGAAGAAAGAATTATTGAGAGTGGTGAGATTCTTAAAGAATGCGAAGTTGTTAAAATCAAAAAATTAAGTAATTATTTTGAAATTGAAACTACTAATGGAATTTATAAAGCAAAGAATTTAGTCTTAAATCTTGACCCTTGGAATGTAAATAGAATTCTTGGAAAAAATTTATTGAAATTACCAAATGAAAATAATTTATGGCATGCATTAGTTTTATATTTGACTTGGAAAGTTAAGCCATTAAAAAATTATTATTATTTAATTCTTGACAGGAATTTAAAAACTATTCATGCCCCTTTTGTTAGTTTTTTTGAAAATGGAACAATTACAATTTCTTCACACTATAAAAATTACTACAACGAGAAAGAAATTGATAGTTTATTAAATGCCCTAAAAAGTATGAATATAGAATTTCAATTAATCACAATTGCTGATAGTAAATCATTTGAAAAATATACGGGAAGATATAAGGGTTATGTTGGTGGTTTTGAAATTTCATATATGAATTTAATTAGAGCTTTTTTTAGAGGTTTAAAGAAGGAGGGAATTTACTTTATGGGTGATTATTATTTCCCTGGACAAAGTCTTTCAAGTGCCATAATAAGAGCTAAATGGCTATTATGAAATTTATGGAAATTTGGAGTTTTTTTAAGAAAATTGAAATGACTAATGATAAATTTTTAGATTATCTGATATATGTCAAGGATTAATATAAAAGAAATTTAATTTCAGGGTTTTGCTTGCTTTATGCTTTACCTCAACCTTAAAATTTTAAAACTATGGATTTATATAGTTTCAAATCGAAAAAAGAAGTTATCTTAGACAAAGAGAAATTTTTAAATTTTTATAATCAAAGGATTGTCAAGATTTATCTCTTTTAAAGGAAAAAATTATTCATTTTAGAAGTTGGGCTTTAAGTAATCATTCAATATCAGAAGAAACTACTATTTATTGTTCTTATGAAAGCCTTCTTGAAATTATTAAAAAAATTTTATCTTCAAAAACCATAGAAAGAGCAAAATATTACTTGAAAAAGCTTTATGATTTTCTTATTATTAAAAGAGAAAATAATATAAATGATTATAAATGATATAAATTTAGCAAGATGGAGGGATTATAATGAAATCATAACTGATAGTCTCTGGATATTTGATAAAAGGGATACATTGGGAGCACACCTCGGATGGTATTGGGGAAATTTCATCCCACAAATTCCAAGACAATTAATGTTAAGATATACAAAAAAAGGGGATTGGGTTTTAGATCCTTTTGTCGGAAGTGGAACGACTTTAATTGAGTGTAGAAGATTAGGAAGAAATGGGATTGGTATTGATATAAATCAAGAGGTTATTAAAAAAGCTAAAGAACAAATTGAAAAAGAAAAAAATATCTATAATGTTAAGACCGAAATAATATGTGCTGATAGTAGAACCTTAAATTTTAAAAAAGTTTTAGAAGAATTTGGAATAAAAAGAGTTCAGCTTGTTATTCTCCATCCACCTTATTGGGATATTATAAAATTTAGTAATAAAGAAGAAGATCTATCAAATTCAAAAACCATAAATGAATTTCTTTGGGCTTTTGAAGAAGTTTTGAAAAAGGTAGTTGAAGTTTTAGAAAATAGAAGATTTTTAGCAATTGTTATAGGAGATAAGTATTCAAGAGGAGAATGGATACCTTTGGGATTTTATGTTATGGAAAGAACATTAAAATTAGGTTTAAAGTTAAAAAGTATAGTTGTTAAGAATTTTGAAGAAACAAGAGGCAAAAGAAATCAAAAGGAACTTTGGAGATATAGAGCATTAGTAGGAGGATTTTATATTTTCAAACACGAATATATTTTTATATTTCAGAAAAAATGAGAGGGCATGTTTTTATTGTAAATGATCAAACATTACCAAAGCATCTTGAATACATGTTTGTCGGAACAAGTGCAGGTGAAAGAGAAAATAATATATCGCTTTTGGCGGATATGATGAGAGTTAAAGGAGGTGATTTTATATTCTTCTATATTGAAGGAAACCAAAAGGTAAAGGGGCAAAAGAACCTTCACTTCCTAAACTCTTGATTTACCGAAAAAGAATAGCTCCTTATGAAGTTTATCAAAATGGTGTTCCTGAATGGATAGCCCTTGATAAACTTCCAACTTATTCCAAAGAAATTTTATGGACACTGATTTATAGAAAGATGAAAGCGAAAAGGGGAAATACCATGCTTTTCCCTTGGGAAACCGAGAGGTTAATGAATCTTATTAGAGCAGAAAATCAAGGAAGAGCTTTAAATGGAAATAATTTTTCTTTTGACTCACAAAATTATATAATAATTCAAGGCAATAGAACCCTAAATCAAAATATAGGAAAGAAGATGTAAAAAAATCGGAAACATACTTTCAAGCATTTACACTTCAAAATCTTCAAATTGAAAACAATAATTTTTATCCTAAAATCTTTGGAAAAAATATCATCTGGATTGGAAATGAGGTTTTTGCTGACTCTGGAATGCAAAAAATAGATATAATGACAATAGAGAAAATAAAGGAAACAAGTTATCTTTTTAGAATAATTGAATTAAAGCATCCAAAATCAATAACAGGAATAGATTCTTCTCCGAGTCAATTAGAATATTATATAAATTGGGCTCGTGAAGATATTGGTGGTCATGTAAGAGGTGCTTTTCAATTTAATGTGAAACCAATCCTTCTAGTTTTAGCGAGAAATTTTAATATTGTTCAAAGAGATGTTATAAATAGAATTAGAGAATTGAGAAATATTTCTTTTGAACCAGAAATTTTGGAAATTAACTTTGAAGCTCAAGAACGGAGAATTGAATTAATTTAATTAAATCCTTTAAAATTTCATAACAAAAATGAAAAACTTTTTAAGCTTTGTTTTCAAAAGAAAATTAAGTATCATTTTTCTAATTTTTTTAGTTTCTCTTGCTTCATTCATTGAAAGTATTTCGTTCTCTTCACTTCCAATTGCTTTAAGGGTAATTTTAAATAGTCAAGAACCCCCAAGATTATTTTCTAATGTTGAAAATTTAAAATTTTTTGATAATTTAATAGCTAGATTATTTTTTAATGTTGAACCACATTTAGCAATAATGAGAATAGCTATTCTAACATTCTTTATCTTTCTATTGAAATTTTTGGTTTTATTTTTAAAAGATATTATAACAACAATAATTGAAGAGAAAATGATGATAGAAATAAGAAATAAGATGTTTTCAAAACTTTTGTCAATTCCTACATATTGGATAAATACACATAATTCAGGTGAAATTATTAGTAGATTTACAAATGATATTAGATTACTTAAAGGTTCTTTAACAGAAGGAATATTTGAATTTTTGTTTTCATTAGTAAAGTTAGTAATTTATGTTTCAATTTTAGTTATTATTGCTTTTAATCTTCTATTGTTTGGTATTTTAATAGCGATTCCTCTTGGGTTATTATTGTTTTTAATTTCAAAAGCTATGAATTATAGGTGGAATAAATTAAATCAAAACATTTCACAAATGGGTTCTTATATAGGCTCAATAGTTAGAGGAATAAAAGTTATAAAAATTTTTTCAAGTAGAAATAATGAAATTTCTAAATTTGAAAAACTTTCAAAAAATTACTTTAATTCTGTTTTAAAGCTTGAGGCTCTTGGTAGTTTTTCTTCAAATTTTTCTGAATTTATTGTTTCAATACCTATTATTTTGTTTTTAATCTATGTTTCAAATTTAGTCTTTTTAAGATCTCAATTAACAAGTGATCAATTTATTGTTTTTTTACTTTTAGTTATTTCAAGTATTAGTCCAATTAAACGAATTTTTAAGGCAAATAATCATATTCAAAGAGGTATATCAATTTACAATAGAATTTTAGAATTTTTGAGCTTACCTGATGAACCGAAAGGTGGCCAAATTATATTTGAAAAATTGAAGGAAAAAATTGAGGTTGTTAATGTCTCATTTTATTATGGTAATAAAATTATTTTAGATAATATAAGTTTTACAATAAGAAAAGGTGAAAAAGTTGGAATTGTTGGACTTTCAGGAGCAGGAAAAACAACATTAATTGAGATTTTAGCTGGTTTCTTAAAACCAAGTTCAGGAAAAATTTTAATAGATGGAATTGATTTATGGAATTATAATATTGAAAGTTATAGAAGTAAAATTAGCTTTGTTCCGCAAGAACCATTTTTATTTGAAGGAACTATTTATGAAAACTTAACATTTTCAAAAAATATAAGTTTGGAAGAGGTTAGAAGGGCTTGTAATTTAGCAAATATAAGTGAATTTATTGAAAGTCTTGAAAGTGGCTATTTTTACAGAGTTTCTGAGGGTGGAGCGAATTTATCTGGTGGACAAAAACAAAGATTAACCATAGCAAGAGCTATTTTAAAAAATCCTGAAATTATTTTTCTTGATGAGCCTACAAGTAATTTAGATGCCCAAAGTGAAGAGAAAATTATAAATGCTATTGAAAGTTTCTTGTTTGATAAAACCGCCATTATTATAGCTCATAGAATAAGCACTATATTATTTGTTGATAAAATTATTGTTATGAAAAATGGTAGAATTTTAGACATTGGAAAGCATGAAGAACTTATTGATAGATGTGAAGTTTATAGAAACTTAGTTGAAATTCAAACGATTAGCTAATTCAAATTCTGCATAACTTCTTCTGCTTTCCCAAACTCTTACTTTTATTCTATTATAGTTTTTTAATAATTGTGATATTTTAATCGCAATAATTTTGGATATATTTTCACAACTTGGTGATTCTTCCATTATAAATAAATTTTCATCTTTTAATTTTTCAATTAAGGGATCATTTTTTTGTAATATTACTTTATGGTCAAGTTCATTAATTATTTTCTTTATTTCTAAGAAGTCTATTATAAAACCATTTTCATCAATTTCATCACTTTCAATTTCAACAATGACAAAATAATTATGCCCATGTAAATTTTTACACTTTCCTTTGTGGTTTAATATCCTATGAGCAGAAGATATTTCAGTTTTATAAACGATTTTCATATTTCTTAAGGCAATCTGATAATTTTTTATAAGTGTCTTCAAGACTTTCTGGAATAACTTTTGTTTGTGAAATAATAGGCATAAAGTTTGTATCACCAGCCCATCTAGGAACAATATGAATGTGAATATGTTCTTCAATTCCAGCCCCTGCGATTCTACCTATATTCATTCCTATATTGAATCCTTGTGGTTTATATACTTCTTTAATAATTTCAAGTGATAAATTTAAAAGCTTAGTTATGTCTAACCATTCTTCATTTGTTAACGCTTGAGTTTCAGATGTATGTTTATAAGGAGCAATCATTAAGTGTCCAGTATTATATGGGAAAAGATTTAATATAATGAAGGAAAATTTCGATTTGTATAAAACTAAATTTTCAACCGATGGTTCTTCTTTTGGTTTTTCACAAAACGGACATTCACTTTTTTCATTAACATTTGCTACGTACTTGAATCTCCAAGGAGCCCAAAGAACATTCATTTTGGCCTTATTCTAAAAATAATTTTATTTTTTGTTTTCCCATCAACTGTAATTGCAACAATATAAATTCCAGGTTTTAGCTTTGATGTGTTATAAAATACAACTCCTTTTCTTGTAATATAGTTCTTTTCATAGTAAATTCTATCTATGTATCTTCCTGCATCATCATAAAGATAAATATAAACATTATTTGTTTCTTCTTTTAAATTAAAAGCAAAACTTAAAATTTCTCCTTTTGCTAAATCTTTTTTATTTACCTCAATATCTTGTTCTTCACTTATATAAATATCATTATCTTTTCCTGGTGTTCCTCCTGGAATGGATGATGGTCCCCATGCACTTCTTGTCCAACCTTTTTCATTTGGATTAACTCTTATTGTTGTATATGGATCTCTTCCTCCCCAATATGAATCGTACCAAATAGAGTCAATTGAAAAACCCTCTGGTGTTGATATAACCATAGGTTGTTGATAGTTTATGTAAGTCCATTTACTTAAAGCTCTACAATTATTTAAGTTATATCTTTGACATATATTATTTTGGAATGTATCATATATAAAAACAAAAATTCCATTTGGTTCTAAGGTTATATTATCAAACTGAGAACTTGTATAGATATTAGTTCCCGAATAACTTTTTACATATAATCCTCCAATATTTACAGGGTATTGGCAGTAATTCTTTATTTCAATAAATTCATCTTTAGTGGGGTAATCGTCAAATTCATTTATTAATAAACAGCTAAAACCATTTGGGTATGGTAATAAAAATGAAAAATTCGTAGTGTCATTATTATAAATCATCTGTATATTGGCATTATAAATTCCTCTATTAAGTGTATTTAATTTAATGGTAAGTTTAAAACTATCAATATCAAAAATTGTTGTATCCTTTGTTAAGTTTGAAATAGAGATTTTAATATAAGTGTTTGAATTTGGGCTTATAACTTTTTTAAATTTTAAAGTTAAACTATCATAATAACCATAGGTGATTTTGTCAATTTTATAAGGAAATTGATGAATATAAATACTATCTGCATAAATTCGATACTCTCCATATTCATAAACCAATACTCCCCAAACTGAAATAATATCATTTAAATTTAAATTTGGAACATTGAATTTTGATAAATAAGCACTTAAATTTCCATTTTTGATTTCATATCTATAAGAATTTGTATTATCTACTACTATTGCCTTTTTTATAAATATATAAACACCTTCATACTTTTCTGCATTATTTGGATTTGATGAACTAATTAAATCTGTTGTTAAGGTATCTATTTTAAAATAATTATTATGACTAATAATTTGGACATTTGATGGGACAATTTCTGTGTATTTATAGTACTCTTTTACAATTCCCTCTATCATAACTGAATCACCTTTTGATAATCCTACTAAATTAGTTGTATAAATATATATTCCTGAATATGGACCACCATTTTTCATTTTGATATGAAAACCTTTTGAGTTGTATTTACCAATTTCAACAATTATTCCACTAGTTCTAATGTTTTGTCCTGAAAAAATTGAACTATCAGTTCCTGTATAAACAGTTTTTTGAATGCTGTCTATTGGTATATATGGGGACTGTGGAAGTCCTTGTTTAATTCCAATAAAGATAGAATCTATGTTGAAATATGAATTAGAAGCATCTGTTAAAGATGTATTATCTACAAAAATCCATCTAATATAAATGCTTGTATTTTGATAAGAGGATATATTAAATTGGACTTTTTTTGGTTGATTATTTGCTCCTGTATATAAACTTGTTGAATCCCAAACAATTAAATTTGTCCAATTATTTCCATCGTTAGATATTTGAACCTTTAAAGTAT
>Ga0101941_1001065_pt1 | contig 25207 bp, 41 predicted proteins | sample DewCreD2012metaG_3_FD_75242 | JGI IMG/M metagenome (GOLD analysis project Ga0101941, IMG submission 75242) | Hot spring sediment bacterial and archeal communities from British Columbia, Canada, to study Microbial Dark Matter (Phase II) - Dewar... ...
TGACGGGGGAGTTGACGCTGCCGGCTGGGGTGGAGATGGTGATGCCGGGGGACAACGTGACGCTGGAGGTAGCGTTGGACAAGCCGGTGGCGCTGGAGGAGGGGTCGCGGTTTGCGATCCGGGAAGGCGGGCGGACCGTCGGGGCCGGCGTCGTCACCAAGATCCTGAAGTAGCGTCCAGGAGGTAGACGAGTATGTCCCGGCGCCCTGCGCAGAAGATCCGAATACGGCTGAAGTCGCACGACCACCGTATTCTCGACCAGTCGGCACGCCAGATCGTGGAGACGGCCGAGAGCACCGGCGCGAAGGTGGCGGGCCCGGTCCCGCTGCCGACCAAGATCGAGCGGTTCACGGTGATCCGCTCGCCGTTCATCGACAAGGACTCGCAGGAGCATTTCGAGATCCGCACGCACAAGCGGCTCATCGATGTGCTCGAGCCCAGCCACGCCACGATCCGGGCGCTGATGCGCCTCACGCTGCCGGCTGGGGTTGACATCGAGATCAAGCTGTAGCGGTGCGCTCGACGCGCCGGATCATGCTCTTGAGGGCAGCGAGGGCACCTGTGTCTGGAGCTGCCACCTAGACTGGGGAGAGCTGATGATCGAAGGACTACTCGGCCGCAAGCTGGGAATGACCCAAATCTTCGACGCCGCGGGCCGTGCCGTGCCAGTCACGGTACTCGAGGTGGGCCCGTGCGTCGTAACCCAGGTGAAGACGAAAGACAAGGACGGCTACGAGGCGGTCCAGCTCGGCTTCGGTCACAAGAAGCGCCTCAACAAGCCGATGCAGGGACATCTCCGGGCTTCGGGGGCACAGCCGCGCTACCTGCGCGAGGTCAAGGTCGACGATTCGGCGTCCTTCTCCGTTGGCCAGGTTCTCGACTGTACCCTGTTCGAGCCCGGCCAGCTCGTGGACGTGACCGGCTGGCGCAAGGGACGCGGTTTCCAGGGCGTGGTCAAGCGGCACGGTTTCCGCGGTGGGCCGAAGACGCACGGCCAGTCTGACCGGCTGCGTGCTCCAGGCTCGATCGGCCCGACGACGACCCCTGGACGCGTCCACAAAGGCAAGCGCATGGCTGGCCGGATGGGCGTGCAGCGGGTGACCGTGCAGAATCTGCATGTGATGCGGGTTGACCCCAGCCGGAATGTGGTGCTGGTCAAGGGCGCGGTTCCGGGTGCCAACGGCGGCTTGGTGATCGTGCGTCATGCGGTCAAGCAGCGCAAGCGCGCCGCGGCGACCACGGCGTGAGAGGGAGGCGAGCGGTGCAGGTTGCGGTGTTTGATCTTCAGGGCCAGCAGGTTGGCCAGATCGAGCTAGCGGACTCCGTCTTCGGCATCGAGCCGCACGTGCCGGTGATGCACCAGGCGCTCGTGCGGCAACTGGCCAACGCGCGGGCCGGGACGCACGACACGAAGACGCGGGGCGAGGTTCGAGGTGGCGGTCGGAAGCCGTGGCGTCAGAAGGGAACCGGCCGTGCCCGGCAGGGGAGCATCCGGGCTCCCCACTGGAAGGGCGGTGGGGTGGTCTGGGGGCCACACCCGCGCAAGTACACGAAGGCTATGCCGAAGAAGATGCGGCGATTGGCGATCCGCTCCGTCCTCTCGGCGAAGCAGCGCGAGAACCAGATCGTGGTGGTCGAGGGGCTGAGCGAGATCGAACCGCGCACGAAGGCGATGAAAGCGGTGCTGAGCAGGCTGCCGCGCAGCGACGCGCGTTCGACGATCGTCGTGGTGGATCGGCCGCGCGACAATGTCTACCGGAGTGCCGGCAACCTCGAGAACGTCAAGGTGCTCATGGCGCAGTACATGAACGTCCGCGATGGGCTGAAGTACGAGCGGATGATCCTGATGCGCGAAGCGGTGGACGAGATCCATCGGCTCTGGGCACAGGAGGGACAGTAGCCATGGACTACCAGGACATTCTCCGGCGTCCCATCATCACCGAGAAGAATACGCGCCTCATGGAGATGAACCAGTACACCTTCGAGGTGGCGCCGGAAGCCAACAAGATCCAGATCAAGGAGGCGGTCGAGCGGACGTTCAACGTCAAGGTGAAGAAGGTCAACACGATGAACGTCCGGGGCAAGCCTCGACGCCGGATCCGCCGGCGTGGGCGCTTGCCCGTCATGGGCCGCGAGGCATCGTGGAAGAAGGCGATCGTGACCCTGGAACCCGGCTATACGATCGACCTGTTCAGCCAGCTCTGAGGCCGGGTCTGGAGAGAGAGCGAGACGATGCCGGTTAAGAAGTACAAGCCAACCTCGCCGGGGCGCCGCAATATGTCGGTGCTCACGTTCGAGGAGATTACGAAGAAAGAGCCCGAAAAGAGCCTGCTCGAACCGCTCAAGAAGAACGCGGGCCGCAACAATCAAGGGCGGATCACCGTGCGTCACCGGGGGGGCGGGAACAAGCGCTTCTACCGGCGTATCGACTTCAAGCGGAACAAGCACGGCGTCCAGGCCAAAGTAGCGGCGATCGAGTACGATCCCAACCGGAGCGCATTCATCGCGCTGCTGCACTACCGTGACGGCGAGAAGCGGTACATCCTTGCGCCGCTTGGGCTCAAGGTGGGTGATGTAGTAGAATCAGGGCCGAATGCGCCGGTGCGCGTCGGTAACGCGTTGCCGCTGGCGAACATACCGCTCGGTACACAGATCCACAATATCGAGCTTTATCCAGGCCGCGGCGGGCAACTTGTCCGGGCGGCCGGGGCGGCGGCACAGCTCCTCGCCAAGCAGGACGAGTACGCACAGATCCGCATGCCATCAGGCGAAGTGCGGATGGTGCGGCTCGAGTGCATGGCGACGATCGGCCAGGTCGGCAACGTGGACCACGCCAACGTGCGAATCGGGAAGGCGGGCCGGAAGCGGCACATGGGCTGGCGTCCGGTGGTGCGCGGCTCGGCGATGACGCCGCGCGATCACCCGCACGGTGGTGGCGAAGGCAAGGCGCCGGCCGGAATGCCGCCGAAGACGCCGTGGGGCAAGCCCGCCCTCGGGTATCGGACACGGCGCAACAAGAAGACGGATAAGTTCATCGTGCGACGCCGCTATGAAGGTCGCTCGTAGCCGGTGCTGAGACGGGAGGCAGGCGAACGTGGGACGGTCGTCGAAGAAGGGACCGTACATCGATCAGAAACTGAAGAAGAAGATCGATGAACTGAACCGCACCGGCGAACGACGGGTGATCCGCACGTGGGCGCGTGATTCGACCATCTTCCCGGAGATGGTCGGGCACACCGTCGCGGTCCATGACGGCCGGCGACATGTGCCGATCTTCATCACCGAGCAGATGGTCGGCCACAAGCTCGGAGAGTTCGCGCCGACGCGGACGTTCCGTGGTCATGGCAAGGATGCCGAGCGGACGACGCGGCGCCGGTAGCGATGCAGCCTGAGGGAGACGGTGACGAGCGATGGAAGTGACGGCTCAGGTCCGCGAAATCCGGGTCTCACCGCGGAAGGCCCGTCTGGTGATCGACGCGGTGCGCGGGAAGCCGCTGACCGAAGCGATGGCGATCTTGCGCTTCCTGCCCCAGAAGTCGGCCCCGGTCGTGCTCAAGCTGCTCAAGTCTGCGGCGGCCAACGCGGAGCACAACTATGATCTGGATCCGTCGCAGATGTACATCAAGCGCATCTACGCCGATGACGGGCCGCGCTACAAGCGCTGGCAAGCACGGGCCCGCGGCCGCGTGGGGCGGAAGTGGCACCGAACCACTCACATCACCGTCGTCCTCGACGAGATGCAGAAGGGGGCCTAGCTTGGGTAGGAAAGTTCATCCCATCGGCTTCCGGCTCGGCATCGTCCATGATTGGAAGTCGAAGTGGTTCGCCGAAAAGGACCGGCATTATCGCGATCAGCTCCATGAGGATCTGGAGATCCGGAACCTGATCAATCAGGAGCTGGCGCGTGGCGGCATCTCGCGCATCGAGATCCAGCGCGCCGTGAACCGGGTAGACGTCACGATCCATACGTCGAAGCCGGGCGTCGTCATCGGCAAGCAGGGCGCGAACGTGGAGCGGCTGCGCCAGCTCCTCGAGGCGAAGGTGGGCAAGAAGGTCCACCTGAATATCCAGGAAGTGCGCAAGCCAGAGCTGGATGCCCAGCTCGTCGCCGAGAGCATCGCCGAGCAGATCACCCGCCGCGTCTCCTACCGGCGCGCGATGAAGCATGCCGCGGCGCAGGCGATGCGCGCGGGGGCGAAGGGCGTCAAGATCAAGGTTAAGGGGCGCCTGGGCGGTGCCGAAATGAAGCGCGCGGTCACCGAGATGGTCGGGCGTGTGCCCTTGCAGACCCTGCGAGCGAACATCGACTACGCGCAGGTGCACGCGCCGACGACCTACGGCCAGATCGGCGTCAAGGTGTGGATCTACCACGGCGACGTGCTGCCGGAGAAGCGGGGCGTTCCGGAGGCCGTCGAGGCCGTCGCTGTGGCCGATTAGGATGGACGGGTGCAACGATGTTGATGCCGAGGCGGGTAAAGCACCGCAAGCACCATCGCTACCGAACACGAGGAATTGCCACTCGCGGCAACACGGTCGTGTTCGGGGAGTATGGAATCCAGGCCCTGGAGCCGGCCTACGTCACGGCGCGCCAGATCGAGGCGGCCCGCCGCGCGATTACGAACGCGGTCCGGCGTGGTGGAAAGGTCTGGATTCGTATCTTCCCGGACAAGCCGGTAACCAAGAAGCCGGCGGAGACGCGGATGGGGAGCGGCAAGGGCAACCCCGAGTACTGGATGGAAGTGGTGAAGCCTGGCCGCATCCTGTTCGAGCTGGCGGGGGTTCGCGAGGATCTCGCCGTAGAGGCGCTGACCCGAGCGATCTTCAAACTGCCGTGCAAGTGCCGCATCGTGAAGCGCGAAACGGCCGTGGAAGCCGCGACCGCGCCAGAAGCCTAGCCGGAAGTGGGAGGAGTTGCCGTGAAGCCGGCTGAAATCCGTGCGCTCTCGAATGAGGAGCTCCAGCGCAGGCTCGACGAGCTGCGCTCGGAGTGGCGTGACCTGCGCTTCGATGCCGCCCTGGGCCGGCTGGCGAACCCGATGCGGATCCGGCAGATTCGCAAGGATATTGCCCGAATCTACACGATCCTCACGGAGCGTGAGCGGCAGGCACTAGCGGAGCAGGGCCTGCTGCCGCCACCCAAGCTCACGCGCCGCGAGCGGAAGAAGCGCAAGGCCCGCCAGATGCGGCAGCAGTCGTAGGTGGTGAGACGCATGGAAACACGTGTTGAGACTTCGACCCAGGGGCGACCCAAGCGCCGGCTGACCAAGGTCGGTCGGGTGGTGTCGGACAAGATGGACAAGACGGTCGTGGTGGCCGTCGACTATTTCCGCCGTCACCCGATCTACAAGAAGACGGTGCGGCGCACGAGCAAGTTCAAGGCGCACGATGAGCACAACCTGTGCCGGATCGGAGACCTCGTGTTGATCGAGGAGACCCGGCCGCTCAGCAAGACCAAGCGCTGGATCGTGCGCCAGATCCTCGAGCGAGCGACGCCCGAGGTCGCAGCCGAGATCGCTGAAGAGGAACAGGGGGAGGAGGAGGCGACGTCATGATCCAGCCGCACACTCGTCTCGTCGTCGCCGACAACACCGGCGCCAAGGAGATCATGTGCATCCGCGTGCTGGGTGGCTCGGCGAAGAAGTATGCGACAGTAGGCGACATCATCGTCGCCTCGGTCAAGTCAGCCCAGCCGCACGCCAGCGTGAAGAAGGGCGATGTGGTCCGAGCGGTCGTGGTGCGTACCGCGCAGGGCTACCGGCGAGCGGACGGCTCGCACATCAAGTTCGACGACAACGCGGCTGTCCTGATCACGCCGCAGGGTACCCCGCGGGGGACGCGCATCTTCGGCCCGGTTGCCCGGGAACTGCGCGAGCGCCAGTTCATGCGCATCATCTCGTTGGCGCCGGAAGTGCTGTAAGGGGGCGGTGCCGATGGCGGAGAAGATCGTGACCGGAGACGAGGTCATCGTCCTCCGGGGCAAGGATCGGGGCGCACGCGGGCGCGTGCGACGGAATCTGCCCCGCGAGGACCGGGTCATCGTCGAGGGGGTCAACATCGTCAAGAAGCACCAGCGGGCCATCCCTGGTGTGCGGCAAGCTGGGATCATCGAGATGGAGGCACCGATCCATGTCTCCAAGGTGATGCTGCTCTGCCCGCACTGTGGCAAGCCGACGCGGGTCGGCTTCCGCATCACCGAGGGTGGCCAGAAGGTTCGCTATTGCAAGAAGTGCGATGCGGTGATCGAGAAGCCAGTGCCCACCAAGGCACGCTCGTGACAGGGCTGGGGCAGGTATGGGAGCAGAGGTCAAGGAGCGAGTCGAGCCCAGGTTGAAGAAGCTCTATCGCGAAGAGGTGGCGCCCAAGCTGATGGAGGAGTTCGGCTACCGGCACATCTTCGAAGTGCCGAAGCTGGAGAAGATTGTCCTCAACATCGGCCTGGGTGAGGCGGTCAGCAACCCGCGGGCGATCGATGCCGCAATACATGACCTGGCAGCGATCAGCGGTCAGCGGCCGGTCGTGACGAAGGCACGAAAATCGATCGCGGCGTTCCGGTTGCGCAAGGGTATGCCGATCGGGGTGATGGTGACGCTGCGTGGCAATCGCATGTACGATTTCCTGGATCGGCTGATCTCGATCGCGCTACCGCGCATTCGGGATTTCCGCGGGCTCTCGCCGCGCTCCTTCGATGGACGCGGGAACTATACGCTTGGACTGCGCGAGCAACTGGCTTTCCCAGAAGTCGACTACGACAAGATCGACCGCGTGCGCGGGCTGGAGGTAAGCATCGTGACCACAGCCCGTACGGATGAGGAAGGGCGACGCCTGCTGGAACTGCTGGGGATGCCCTTCCGCAGCTAGACTCGACCTGGAGGAGCGATGGCGAAGAAGTCGAAGATCGTCAAGGCGATGAAGCCACAGAAGTACGCGGTGCGGCAACATAACCGCTGCAAGCTCTGTGGCCGGCCGCGGGCGTACATCCGCAAGTTCGGCGTCTGCCGGATCTGCTTCCGGCAACTGGCCCTCCAGGGACTGTTGCCCGGGGTCAAGAAGGCGAGCTGGTGAGCGTGGTCGGCAAGCGGTTGAGCGGAGCGAGGCAGACTGGGCGATGACGATTACAGATCCGATCGGGGACATGGTCACGAGGATCCGGAACGCCGGGATGGGGCGCAAGCAAGAGACGAGCATGCGCGCCTCTCGCATCCTGATCGAGATTGCCCGGATCCTCAAGGAAGAAGGCTATATCGAGGACTATACCGTCGAGCCTGCCGAGCCACGGCCAATTTTGAAGATTCGGCTGAAGTACACGCCGGATCGCCGCCATGCGATCCGCGAGATCAAGCGGGTTTCCAAGCCGGGTCTGCGCATCTACGCCGGTAAGGACCGGCTACCGCGGGTGAAGAATGGGCTCGGCATCGCGATCGTCTCGACCTCACAAGGGGTAATGAGTGACGTCGAGGCCCGGCGCCGTGGCATTGGCGGCGAGGTGCTCTGCACCGTCTTCTGACGGTCCGACCAACGCCGGGACGGGAGGTTGCTGGCATGTCACGTATCGGGAAGCGACCAATTCCGATCCCCTCTGGGGTCGAGGTAAGCGTGGAGTCCGGGCTGGTCCGGGTGAAGGGGCCGAAGGGCGAGCTCGAGCTCCGGATCGATCCGGAGATGATCGTCACGCGGGAGAACGGCACGCTGCACGTCCAGCGGCCATCCGAGGAACGACGCCACAAGCAGTTGCATGGCCTCTACCGGACGCTGATCGCGAACATGGTGCAGGGCGTCACCGAAGGCTACCGCAAGGATCTCGAGATCCAGGGGGTCGGGTACCGTGCCGCGCTGGAGGGGAAGACCCTGGTGTTGAACGTCGGGTTCTCTCATCCAGTGCGCATTGACCCACCAGCCGGGATTAGCTTCGTTCTCGATTCTCCTACTCGGATCGGTGTGGTGGGGATCGACAAGCAGCTCGTCGGCGAGATTGCGGCGCAGATCCGCCGCGTGCGTCCGCCTGAGCCGTACAAGGGCAAGGGCATTCGATACCTGGGTGAGCAGATCCGGCGCAAGGCCGGGAAGGCCGGGAAGGCCAGGAAGTAGAGAAGTGGGAGCTCGAAAGGGCACTGCCGACTCTACGGGATCGGCAGTGCCGGGATCGAGTGACCAGTAGCTTCTCAGGAGGTTCGATCGGCTATGCGGTTTCAGTACAAGCGACAGCTCTCGCCACGCGAGCGGCGCCACTTGCGGGTGCGCGCCAAGGTGTCAGGGACGCCCGAGCGACCGCGTCTGAACGTGTTTCGCAGCAACGAGCACATCTATGCCCAGATCATCGACGACACCAGCGGGCGCACCCTGGTGGCCGCCTCCACCCTGGAGCAGGAAGTGCGCGATCGTTTCCCGGAAGAGCACCCGAAGGTGGCGGAGGCGCGCGTGGTGGGTCAGGTTATCGGTGAGCGAGCCAGGGCCAAGGGGATCACCCGGATCGTCTTCGATCGCGGCGGCTATAAGTACCATGGACGAGTCAAGGCACTGGCCGACGGGGCCCGGGAGGCGGGCCTCGAATTCTAGCGGAGCGAGGTGATCGCAGGTGAGTGCGCAAGCCATTTTGGGGCGATCGCGTCTTGTCTCCCCTGACCAGGTGGGAGAGCTGCGCGAGCGCGTCGTACAGATCAATCGTGTCGCCAAGGTGGTGCAAGGCGGCCGCCGCTTCCACTTCAGCAGCGTCGTCGTCATCGGCGATGGCGAGGGCCATGTCGGGGTGGGGATCGGCAAGGCCGGTGAGGTTCCGGACTCGATCCGCAAGGCGGTCGAGAATGCGAAGAAGCGACTGATCCGGGTGCCGCTCGACCAGCGGACGATTCCGCACGAGGTCGAGGTGAAGTTCAAGGCGACCCGGGTGATCATGAAGCCGGCCGCGCCGGGCACGGGCGTGATCGCCGGCGCCGGTGTGCGCGCCGTTGCCGAAGCAGCCGGTATCCGCGATCTCATCGCCAAGACTCACGGGAGCAACAATCCGGTCAACGTGACGCAGGCGGCACTGCTGGCTCTGAGCCAGCTAGAATCAGCTGAGGACGTCGCGCGGCGCCGGTCGATCCCGGTCGAGCGCATACGGGCGAGGAGGCGGGCGAAGAGCGATGAGCAGTAGCAAGATGCTGAGAATCACGTACGTCAAGAGCGCGATCGGTTATCGACAGGAGCAGCGGGATACTCTCCGTTCGCTCGGCCTGCGTCGCCTGCACCAGACCGTCGAGAAACCGGACACGCCCTCGATTCGTGGCATGGTGAACAAGGTGCGACATCTCGTGCGCGTCGAGGAGATCGTGCCTGAGGAGACCCCGGCGCGTCGGGGTCGGACGAGGACGTCGCAGAAGGGTGCGGAGCATGAAGCTGCATGACCTGAAACCCGCTCCGGGCTCGCGCAAGCCCAAGACCCGCGTCGGGCGGGGGATCGCGGCCGGCAAGGGCAAGACTGCCGGGCGCGGCACCAAAGGCCAGAAGGCGCGGGGGAAGGTGCGCCCGGGCTTCGAGGGCGGACAGAACCCGCTGTACCTCCGGCTCGGCTACCGGCGCGGGTTCACGAACATCTTCAAGACCGTCTTCGAGGTGGTCAACGTCGGCCGGCTCAACGAGCTGGAGGTCGATGGGCCGATCACGCCCGAGCTGCTCTACGAGTTGCGCATCGTGCGCGACGAGAAGCTGCCGGTGAAGATCCTGGGTGACGGAGACGTGACCCGGCCGCTTCACGTGCGCGCCCACAAGTTCTCCGCCACCGCCCGCGAGAAGATCGAGGCGGCCGGCGGGACGGTGGAGGTCATCGAATAATGCTGCAGGCCGTCATCAACGCCTTCAAGATCCCCGATCTTCGGCAGAAGATGCTGTTCACCCTCGGGATACTGGCGATCTTCCGCTTCGTGGCGACGATCCCGGTTCCCGGCGTGGATCAGGAGGCGCTGCGGCAACTTCTCGAGTCGAACCAGCTCCTCGGCATCCTCAACCTCTTTTCGGGTAGCACCTTGACGAACTTCTCGATCGTCGCGATGGGCGTCTACCCGTACATCACGGCGTCGATCATCATGCAGCTCTTGACCCCGGTGATCCCCCGGCTCACCGAGCTGTCCAAGGAGGGGAACATCGGCCGGGCCAAGATCAACCAGTACACCCACTGGTTAACTGTCCCGATCGCGTTGCTCCAGGGGTACGGGCAGGCCGCGCTGATGGCCCAGGCCGGTGTCCTGCGCGACTTCGGCCTGTTCGATTCAGCGACCGCGCTCCGCAGCGTGGCGCTGTTGCTCACTATGACGGCCGGCACCGTCTTCCTCGTCTGGCTCGGCGAGCTGATCACTGAAAACGGGATCGGGAACGGCGTATCGATCATTATCTTCGGTGGAATCGTCGCCAGCTTGCCCAGTTCGGTGGGCAACCTCTTGACCGGCGGAACGCTCACGCAGAACCTGATCGGGACAGTGACCTTCCTCGCGATCGGCCTGCTCACGATCGTCGGCATCGTGCTGATCAACGAGGGGCAGCGGCGCATCCCGGTACAGCACGCGCGGCGCGTGCGCCGAGGTCGGGTCTACGGCGGTGGCACGACGTTCATCCCGCTCAAGGTGAACTCTGCGGGGATGATCCCCTTGATCTTCGCCATCAGTATTCTGGTGCTGCCAGGTATGATCGCGAACTTCCTCACCACTTCGGAGCGTCCCTGGCTGCGCGATCTGGCCGGCGGCATCGCCGCGGTCTTCAACCCCAACAGCGCACCATATCAGATCGCATACTTCGTGCTCGTGGTCGCCTTCACCTACTTTTACACCATGATCCTGTTCCAGCAGCAGAACATCGCTGAGACGCTCCAGCGTCAGGGAGCCTTCATCCCCGGCATCCGCCCGGGTCGCAATACCGATCAGTACCTGACTCACGTGCTGATGCGCATTACGCTAGTCGGCGCTCTCTTCCTGGGCCTCGTGGCAGTCTTGCCGTACATTGCCGCCAAGATCACCGGCGTGACGGTGCTCTTCTTGAGCTCTACATCGCTCCTGATCGTAGTCGGTGTCGCTATCGATACCATGCGGCAGCTCGAGGCCCAGTTGATGATGCGGAACTACGAGGGGTTCATCCGCTAAGAGGCACGCATGGGGAGTAACCGGACGCACGTTCTCATCATCGGGCCTCAGGGATCGGGCAAGGGAACACAAGCGGCCGTGGTTGCCCCGCAGCTCGGGCTCGTGCATGTCGCGACCGGCGATCTCTTCCGCGCTCTGATGGCGAGTGACAATGAGCTCGCCCGTGAGGTGCGGTCGTATTACGACCGAGGGGCGCTGGTGCCGGACGATCTGACGGTGCGCGTCCTCGTAGCGAGGCTGGATGAGCTCGATCGCCAGCAGCCAGACTATCGAGGTGTTCTTCTGGACGGCTTTCCGCGCAACAGGGCCCAAGCGGAGGCGCTCGATCGCGTACTGCGCGAGCGAGGCGATGATCTCGTCGCGGCGATCCATCTGGTGGTGCCGCGCGAGGCGCTCATCGAGCGGTTGAGCGGCCGGCTCGTGTGCCAGCAGTGTGGCGCGACCTATCACCGCGTTTTCAATCCCCCGCGCCAGGCGGGAATCTGCGACCGCTGCGGCGGGCCGCTCATCCAGCGTAGCGATGACACGCCGGAGGCGATCGCCCGCCGGCTCGATATCTATGAGGAACAGACCGCGCCGCTGCTCGAGTACTACCGCCAGCGAGGGCTTCTGGTCGACATCGACGGCGACAGGCCGATCGAGGAGGTCAGCCAGTCGATTCTCGCTGCCTTGGTCTCCCGACTGGGAGCGTGACGATGCCCGTCACGCTGAAGTCGGCGCGCGAGATCGAGTTGATGCGCGCCGCGGGCCGGATCGCCGCGACCGTGCTCGACGAACTCAGGGCGGTGGCTCGGCCGGGTGTCACGACAGGAGAGCTGGACGCGCTGGCCTGCGAGCGAATCCGCGAGCTGGGTGGGCGGCCGGCATTTCTGGGCTATCGGGGCTATCCTGCGTGCATCTGCACCTCGGTGAACGAGCAGGTGCTGCACGGCATCCCGGGGAAGCGTGTGCTGCGCGACGGCGACCTGCTCTCGCTCGATGTCGGCGTGGAGTACCGAGGGCTCTACGTCGATGCGGCGGTCTCGCTCGTTGTCGGCACTCCCAGTTCGCTGGCTCAACGACTGGTGGCCGCGGCGGAGGGCGCATTTCGCGCCGGGTTGGAGGTGGCCTACCCGGGCCAACGACTGGGTGATCTCGGCGCGGCCATCGAGGCCTACGTTAGGGCGCAGGGATTTAGCGTGATCACCGGCTATTCGGGTCATGGTGTCGGTCTGGATCTTCATGAGGAGCCGTCGGTTCCGAACACGGGCCCGGCCGGGCGCGGGATACGCCTGCGGCCTGGCATGACGCTGGCGGTGGAGCCGATGTTGAGTGCCGGTGGCCCCGAGACCGTCGTGGCGGACGATGGCTGGACGGTGTCGACACGGGACGGGAGTCTTACCGCCCACTACGAGCACACTATCTGGATCGGCTCGGAAGGGCCAGTGATCTTGACGGCACGCTGATCGGCCCTATGGTATACTGTATCTTTGTGATGCGTGCGAGCGATCGCGCGTGATCGAGGTGTCGTGTGCCGAAGAAGGATGTCATCGAGGTCGAGGGAACGGTGACCGAGGCGCTGCCGAACGCGATGTTTCGGGTAGAGCTGGACAACGGTCACGAGGTCCTGGCTCATGTCTCCGGGCGCCTCAGGATGAATTTCATTCGGATCCTTCCTGGGGATCGGGTCAGGATCGAGCTGTCACCGTACGACCTCACCCGTGGGCGGATCACCTACCGCCTGCGTGGCTGATCCGGATGAGACAAGAGCGAAGCACGGGGAGGGTAAGACGTCGTGAAGGTAGCGGCATCGGTTAAGCGGCGCTGCGACAAGTGCCGGATCATCCGTCGCCGTGGGGTCGTGCGGGTCATCTGCTCGAACCCGAAGCATAAGCAGCGGCAAGGTTAGGAGCTGGCGGGCATGGCGCGGATCGCAGGAGTTGATCTGCCCAGGGACAAGCGCGTCGAGGTCGCGCTGACCTACATCTACGGTATCGGATTGCCGACCTCGAAGAAGATTCTGGCTCGCACCGGAATTAGCCCGGACACGCGGGTCAAGAATCTTACCGACGATGAGGTGCAGCGCCTTCGTGACGTCATCGAGAAGGAGATGGTGGTCGAAGGCGATCTGCGCCGCGAGGTCAGCATGAACATCAAGCGGCTGATCGACATCGGTTGCTACCGGGGGCTACGGCACCGTCGTGGTCTGCCGGTACGCGGCCAGCGGACGCGCACCAATGCCCGCACACGCAAGGGGCCGCGCCCGCGGATCGGTGGCACCAAGCGGGCCCGGCAGGGGGCTTCGTGACGCGCTCTCCTCGGTGACTCGTATCGAATGACGTCGTGGAATTCGGGGTGAAGACGGGGAGGACCTGAGCAGATGGCAGAGCGACGGCGCGGCGCTGGACGCACGAGAGGGCGACTGCGCAGGCGAGAGCGAAAGAACATCCCGCGTGGGCGAGCGTACGTCCAGGCGACGTTCAACAATACGATCGTGACCCTGACCGATCCGAACGGCAACGTGATTGCCTGGGCGAGCGCGGGTTCGTCTGGCTTCAAGGGCTCTCGCAAGAGCACGCCGTACGCGGCTCAAGTAGCTGCGGAGAGCGCAGCCCGCAAGGGGATGGAGCACGGCCTGCGCCAGGTGGACGTCTACGTGAAGGGGCCAGGGGCGGGGCGTGAGATGGCCATCCGCTCGCTCCAGGCTGCCGGGCTGCAAGTCCTCTCGATCACCGACGTGACCCCGGTACCGCATAACGGGTGCCGGCCACCGAAGCGGCGTCGCACGTAGCCCATCGATTCAGGAGCGCATACACGTCGCCCAGCGTGGCGAGGGAGGTTGAATGGGACGCTATACCGGACCAGTGTGCCGGCTGTGCCGACGAGAGGGCATGAAGCTCTACCTCAAGGGAGAGCGCTGTCTCGGCCCGAAGTGCCCGATCGTGAAGCGACAGCCCAACAGGAACTACCCGCCGGGCCAGCATGGCCAGAAGCGGACTCGACGCCCGTCGGAATACGCGCTGCAGCTCCGTGAGAAGCAGCGCCTGAAGCGGCTCTACGGCATCCTGGAGCGGCAGTTCCGCAGGCATTTCGAGGAGGCGGAGCGTCGACCGGGCCTGACCGGCGAGAACCTGCTCCAGATCCTGGAGCGGCGACTGGACAACGTGGTCTACCGGCTCGGCTTTGCCGACTCCCGCCGGCAGGCCCGTCAGCTCGTCACGCATGGACACTTCCTGGTCAATGGCCGCAAGACCGATATTCCGTCCTACCTGGTACGCCCGGGCGACATCATCGCCGTGCGGCCGCAGAGCCGTGAGCGTGAGTACTTCAAGGTGGTGCAGGAGACGGCCCAGTCCAAGCCGGTGCCGGCCTGGCTCACGCGCGACCTGGAGACAATGAGCGGCCGGGTCGTCAGCTTGCCGGCGGCCGACCAGATCGACATTCCGGCGATCAACACGCAGCTCGTCGTCGAGTACTACAGCCGCCGCTAGTCCGGTGGCGACTGAAGATCGGCGATCGAACGAGCTCGGGAGGGCTGTGAAGCGTGCTGGACTTTGCCCGACCTCGCGTCAAGCAGACACATGGCGCGCCCACATACGGGCGCTTCGTCATCGAACCACTCGATCCTGGCTATGGAACCACGCTCGGAAACGCCCTGCGCAGGATTCTGCTGCGCTCGTTGCCGGGTGCGGCGATCACGCGTGTCCGGATCGCCGACGTCTGGCACGAGTTCTCGGCGATCGAGGGCGTTCGCGAGGACGTGACCGAGATCGTGCTCAATCTCAAAGGAGTGCGCCTTAGAGCGGTTACCGATTTCCGCGAGGCGCGCGCGACGCTGTTCGCTCAAGGTGAGGGCGTGGTTCGTGCCGGGGATATCGACTGGCCGAGTGAGGTGGAAGTCGTGAACCCCGAGCATGTCATCGCGACCCTCGACAACGCCGATGCGCGGTTGGAGATGGATCTCGTCATCGGCCGTGGCCGTGGCTACCTGCCGGCCGAGGCTCAGGAGATCTACTCGCTCGGTGAGATCCCGATCGATGCGCTCTTCACGCCGATCGTCAAGGTCAACTACGTCGTGGAGCATACGCGTGTTGGCCAGATGACCGATTACGATCGGTTGATTATCGAGGTCGTCACTGACGGCACCATCGACCCGGCCGATGCGCTCAGCGAGGCAGCGCGTATCCTCGTCGACCATGCCAGCATCATCGCCGAGTTCGAGCGCGAGGGTGTCGCCGAGGAGATCGAGGGCGAGGCTGCCGTTCTGGTCGAAGACAACCGCTTGCTCTCGGAGCTCGGTCTGTCGCAGCGTGTCCTGAACGCGTTGCGCGCTCGGGGTATCGAACGAGTCGCGCAGGTACTGGCACTTCGACCGGAACAGTTGCTGGGGATCCGGAATTTTGGCCCGCGAGCGCTCCAGGAGCTGCGGGATAAGCTCGCTGAGTTCGGCTACACTGAGGGGCCGCTGTTTGCCGATGCGGCCGGTACGCCAGCGGCTGAATTCGGAGAAGCGGAGGAGACCGAGGCGGCGAGCCCGCTGGAACAGGACGAGGAGGCCTGACGCATGCGGCACCGGAAAGCCGGGCGGAAGTTCAACCGGAACACGAACCAGCGAAAGGCGCTCTTCCGCAACTTGGCGGTCTCGTTGATCCTGCACGAGCGGATCAGGACGACGGAGGCGAAGGCGAAGACGATTCGCCCGATCGTCGAGCGGCTGGTCACGCTCGCGCGCGAGGATACGGAACACCATCGCCGCCTGGCCATGGCACGCCTGGCGGATGAGCGCGCTGTGGCAAAGCTGTTCGACGTTATCGCGCCGCGCTTCGAGGGGCAGCCCGGAGGCTACACCCGGATTTACAAGCTCGGTCCACGCCGGGGCGATGGCGCGGCGATGGCCTTGATCGAGTTCGTGGCCTAGTACGGTCGTGTGGGCGGCGGTAGCCGTGGGATGGGTGCTCAGCTCTTCCGAATCGACTTGGGCTACGATGGGACGGAGTTCGCCGGCTCCCAGCGGCAACCCGGCCGCCGAACCGTGCAGGGCGTTCTGGAAGAGGCTCTGGGCCGGCTTACCGGCGGTCCAGTCTCTCTCGTCCTGGCTGGCCGAACCGATCGCGGCGTGCATGCCGTGGGGCAGGTGGCCAGCGGCGAGCTGGCCTGGAAGCGTGGCCCGGAAGAGCTGGCTCGGGCGCTCAACGCGGTGCTGCCCGATGATGTGGTGGTCTACCGGGTTCATCCCGTACCGCCCGGCTTCAATGCCCGCCGCTCGGCCCGCTATCGGGAGTACCGCTACCGTATCTGGTCGGGGCACGCCCCGCCGCTCCTGCTCCGGCGCTACGCCTGGCGTGTGTGCGCATCGCTCGATGTGGAGGCGATGCAAGCAGCAGCGGCGGTACTGGTGGGTACCCGCGACTTCCGCTCGTTCGCCGGGAAGGGGCTCGGGATCCCGGGATCGGGAACGCGAAGTGTGCGCACAATCACCGTGGCGCGCTGGCGCCCGCTCGAGCAGTCGATCGATCGAGTCGATCGTGGCGCGCGCCTCCTGGAGTTTCAGATCGGCGCAGACGCGTTCCTCCCGCACATGGTGCGGAACATTGTGGGCGCGATGGTGGCTGTGGGCACAGGGGAACGAACTCCGGATTGGCTCGGCGAGTTGCTGGAGGCCCGAGATCGACGCCTGGCGCCACCTCCGGCGCCGCCGCAGGGATTGGTACTGTGGCGCGTGGCCTACTCTGGGGAGGAGCTCGACGAGCGTCCGCCTGAGCCAGGGCACAATCCGGTAAGCTACGGCAGGGGAGAGACATATGGGAGTCAAGCCGAAGAAGAGAGCCAAAATTCAGCGCACCTACGTCGCGAAGCCAGGTGAGGTCGAGCGCAAGTGGTACCTGATCGATGCCGAGGGAAAGACCCTCGGACGCCTGGCGACGCAGATCGCTGTGCTCCTCCGTGGCAAGCACAAGCCGGCGTTCACCCCGCACATCGATGTGGGTGACTTCGTCATCGTGATCAACGCGGATAAGGTGCGCGTAACTGGCACCAAGAACGTCGACAAGATCTACTACCGTCACTCCGGCTATCCGGGCGGGCTCAAGGCGACCACGTTCCGCGACCTGATCGCCAAGCATCCCACCCGCCCGATCGAGCTGGCCGTCCGAAGGATGTTGCCTAAGGGGCCGCTCGGCCGGCAGCAGTTCAAGAAGCTCAAGGTGTATGCGGGGCCGGACCATCCGCATACGGCGCAGCGGCCCGAAGTGTTGAACATCGAGGCGTAGGGAGGTCGAGCACACCGTGGTGGAAGCGAGAGCAGCGCAGCAGACGCAGCGACCCAAAGAGCGTTACTACTACGGCGTGGGGCGCCGGAAGACCTCGGTCGCGCGGGTACGGCTCTACCCCGGTAGCGGCCGCTTCGTGATCAACAACCGTCCAGCGGAGGAGTACTTCGGTGGCCGCGAGCTGTATCGCGTGATGATCGCGGAACCGCTCCGGCTCACGAACCTGCTGGATCAGTTCGAGGTGCGAGCCCGTGTCGTCGGTGGCGGCCTCTCTGGCCAGGCTGGGGCGGTGCGCCATGGCATCGCCCGGGCGCTGCTCCGCTTCAACGAGGAGCTGAAGCCGGTTCTGCGCCGTGCCGGCCTGCTCACCCGAGACCCACGCGTTAAGGAGCGCAAGAAGCCAGGGCTCAAGCGAGCGCGCAAGGCGCCGCAGTACACCAAGCGGTAGCGCGCTTCCCGCGCCGGGTAAAGGGAAGAACCGAGAAGATCGACTCTGCGCCGGGAGAAACCGTTTTCCCGGCGCATACCGTACCTGCTAACCGGACTACCGGCTCCGCTGGCTCGGGCCCGGCGGCACCCCACCCGCCGTTGCTTGTCCGATGTGCCTGCAGAACGTGATCGCGTCCCGAAGCTGCTCGATCACCCGCGACGGCCGTGGGACCCCGAATGCCAGCGGGCTCAGTTCTAGGGTCACGAAGCCGGAGTACTGCCGCCGTTCCAGAAGCCGGAGCAGCGGCGCGAGCGGCAGGCTTCCCTGGCCTGGAAGCCGGTGATCACGCAGCAGCGAATTTGCCAAGCTCAGGTAAAAGTCTCGCACTACCGCATCGCTCAGGTGCACGTTCGCGAGCCGCGGCAGCATCGCGCTCGCCGTCGCCACGAGATCCCAACCAAAGCTGGCGGCATGCGCGGTGTCGAGCGTGAAGCGGAGATCCCATTCTTCGACCAGGCGAAGCACGTATTCGAGCTGATCGAACGCGGTCGGACGCTGTCTGGGTCGCGAGCGCGAGAGGTTCTCGAGCGCGAGCTGGAAGCTCGCCCCTTCAGCAATCTCCAACGCTCTCGCGACCGCGTCGAACCATTGCCTGGCTTCTCGCGTCTGAGCGTGTGGAGCAAGGGGAGGATGGATAACGAGCGCCGAGCATTCTTCGAACGAGGCCGCCAGGCGCGCCGAGTCGACGATGTCTGCGGCCATCTGCTCGGCGCTGCGAAACTGGACGCGCAGGATCGAGTGAACGGTTCGGACAGGGAGCCCGTACTCCTCTTCTAGCTCGCGCACTCTTTCGACACCGCGACGCGCGAGCCGCGGGGTGAGGAGCAACTCCAGACCATCGACCCCCGCAGCGCGTGCGATGGCAAAACGGTGGGCGAGCGAGTACCAGGAGAGCGATCCGGTGGAGAGGAGAACCTGCATCGATGTGACCTCTCGCCGTGCGCGCCAATCCTTGCCGCCTTGTCCCCCAGGTACCGTTGCCCCCCGGCGTTGAGTGTATCACCTGCTGCCGGCTGGCCGGCACTTAGCGCTGTGCCCGCACGCTGAGGCAGATCGCCCGCTCCATCGCGACTTCCGTGGCAGCCGAGGCAGCGAGAGTGATGTGTGGATCAGGCCGGCCCTCGCGTGATGCGACCACGAAGACCGTATCGCCGTCACGCAACGTATGGGCAGGCCGGATCGCGCGCGCGAGGCCATCGTGAGCTGCGATGGCCATGCGAGTCAGCGTGTCGTGGTCGACTGGGATATCGGTCGCCACGACAGCGATGGTTGTATTGGAAGGAGTGGATAGCAAGGACGTGCCACCTGATAGGAGCAGTGCCCGGCTGTCTGCCCAGCCCGTTCCACTCTCGTGCCGGGTGCCGGCGAGAATCCGCCCGGTGGTAGGATCGATGATGTCCCCGACCGCGTTGACCGCGACCAGTACGGCGACGGCCCCGAAGGGCGTCTCTACCTTCGCGGCGCCGAGACCCGCCGGCGTTGACCTCTCGCTGCCTGCCACCTTGCCTACCCGGGCCCCAGCCCCTGCTCCGATCCGCCCCGAAGCCCAGCCGTTCGCCACTGCCACCGCCGCTGCTTGGTAGCCAGCCTCGGCATCGGGGCGAGGTGAGTCGGGCCGCGTCAGATCGAAGAGCACTGCGGCAGCCACGATCGGCACCGGAGCCACACTCGTGCGAAAGCCGCGCCCGCGCTCGGCCAGCCAGCGTGTCACGCCGTCCGCGGCGGCTAGGCCGAATGCGCTGCCGCCGGTGAGCAGCACGGCATCCACCCGCTGAACCAGCATTCCTGGCCGCAGCAGCGCGGTCTCACGCGTGCCCGGGGCGCCGCCGCGCACCTCGGCCACGGCTGGGGATAGCCGTTCAGCGATGACGACGCTACAGCCGGTCTCTCCGCTCGGATGGGTCCAGTGTCCGACCAGAAAGCCATCGAGAAAGAACGGTGGCTCTATGACCTTCACCATCGGGCACCTCCTGGATCTCGCGACCGATACCCGGGCGAGCGGGCATGAGCCTGTGGCGTGGCAAGGGCCGGAAGACCCGATCTCGCACTGCAGCTTCTCGCAGCCGGTCAAGGGATCTCGATGACCATACCCGGAGCCGCAACGTCGACTGGCTGCCCAAACCCATCTTCAGCCTCCTGGCGAAGAGCTTCCACTCCCAGCGTCGCCCAGAAATGGGTCAGCAAGAGCCGGGCTGCTCCAGCCGCAGCCGCTAGCGCACCGGCTTCGCGGGCGGTGAGATGGCCGCGGTGCTCGGCTGGGGTGCTCCCAGGCTCCTCCAAGTACGTCCCTTCGCAGATGACGAGGTCTGCTCTTTCGGCGAAGGGGACGAGCTCCGGTAGGGGGCCGGTATCTGCGAGATAGACGATCACCCGGCCTGCGGACTCGATCCGGCAAGCCCAGCAGGGGATGAAATGACGGGTTGGGTGGAACCGTACCCTCACCGTGCCGAGGTGGAGTGGCTGATCGGGAACGTACTCGGCGACCTGGAAGACCTCCTCGAAAAAGCCTTCGGCCGTCTCGCCGCCGCTCGCCAGCGCCGCAGCCAGTCGAGCCAGGCGGGCTTTCCCTCCCGGAGGCAACCAGAGCGGTACCGAGCGCCGCGTAAGGCCCGGCATGTACTTGAGCCCGTAGCGGAGCGGAACCAGATCGAGCGTGTGGTCGGCATGCAGGTGCGAGATGAGGACAGCGGAAACCTCGTCGATCGCGGCGTATTCCTGGAGTGTTGCTAGGGTATCCGGCCCGCAGTCGAGCAGCAGGCGCTGGTCGCCGGCTTCGACGAGATATGCTGAGCAACCCTGCGCTGGATTAGGGCAAGCCGCCGCTCCGCCCAGTACAGTGATCCGGATCATGGTCATCCTCTCTGTCGCAACCGCAAGCGGTCGGGCACCGGTGACCGAACTGCATGCGCAACCGCATCCAGTGCTCGAGGGCCCGTATCGGGCGGGCGAGCCGGAACGCCATGAAACGCGCCGATCCGGAAGCAGCCGGCTATGTCTCGACCCGTGCGGATCGCTCACGCTCGGGGACGTTCCCCTGCCGCTGGCGATTGTAGTAGTCGCACCAGATGGTCAGCACGCAGCGTTCGCAAGCCGGACGACGCGCCTTGCAGACCACGCGCCCGTGCCGAATGAGGAGAACATGAAACCGGTACACATCGTCGGGCGGCACGATGGTCTCGAGACTTTTGTGCGCTGACGCCGCCGAGACACCGGGAGGCAGGAGGCCCAGCCGCTGAGAGACCCTATAGACGTGCGTGTCCACCGGCAATGCCGGCCGACCGAGCGCGAAGAGCAGCACGCAGGAGGCGGTCTTCGGCCCTACTCCGGGTAGTGCCTCGAGCCAGGCGCGTGCTTCCTCCAGCGGCGCTTGCTGGAGCCACTGAGTTCGGTCTGCACCTCCGGCGTCCAGCAGCGCTGCGACCGCCGCGCGGATAGCCGGAGCCTTCTGGCGGCTCAAGCCGGCTGAGCGGATCGCTTCCGCGATCTGGTCGTCGCTCGCCTGCGCGAGCTGGTGCCAGTCCGGAAGTGCCTGCCGAAGCGAGTCGAAGGCACGATCGGCATTGAGATCGGACGTGTTCTGCGAGAGTATCGTCCCGACAAGTTCCTCGAGCACGTTGCCGTGTGGCTGGTTTGTCGGCCGTCCGTAGCACTGTTCTAGGGCAGCGAGGATCGGGCCGACCTTCTCAGCGCTGCCTAGACTGGGCGTCGTTCGATGCGCTCGTTCGGGGCGGTGACCAGGCATTCGGCCGTCTCCTGGAGTGTCCGCGCTGGCCCGCGCTCGGGCCGCGCGACAGGGCCACGCTTGTGCCAGTATACCGGCCATCTCGAAAATTTTGGCGCTCTGGAGGGGCGAGACTCGATGTTGTCAGCTCAGAGCCCAGTCAATGATGGGCCCTCAGGTTCCGCGCGCATGCGGACCGAGCCGGGGCCTCTCAGGTAAGTGCCCCGGCTCTCGCAGAACTCTCTCGATCGGTGATCAGGATCGTACCTGAATAGGGATGCGCCGCTGCGGGGCCGGCGCAGTCTTGGGTAGACGGATCTCGAGCACGCCGTGCTCGAAGGAAGCCTGGGCCTCATCCTCCTGGACAGGCGCTGGCAAGGTCACTGCGCGATAGACCGAACCAACCCGCCGCTCCCTGAGATGCCAGGTTGCCCCGGTCTCTTCGCGCTCCTCGCGGCTCTCCCCGCGAATTGTCAACACGCCCTGGTTGATTTCGACGGCAATATCCTCTGGCCTGTAACCGGGCAACGAAGCTCGCACGATCACGGCGTCGGTAGTCTCCTGGATGTCGAGCGGGATACCCAATGCGCCGCCCTCGCGGCCGGTGAGCTCAGAGACCAGCCGGTCGAGGCGCTCCCGCAGCGTCTCCAGTTCACGCAGAGGGGACCAGCTCGTGATGCTCATTGTGGCCTCCTTTCAGATCGTAGTAGCGTCTGTCCTCCACACAGCGAAGTGTACGCGACCGCAGTGTACTGGACAGAACATCGAGCGCCAAGACGAGCCTTCCGCGCTGCCTCGTGCTATCCTGAAACGGCGATTTGGGACATGCGGACGAAGCCAGCGTGAATGATGGGATCCTCCGGGTACGACAGACAGGGAGGGATGCATGCAGTTCCGGTACCACGATCTGGGTGTTGATCCCGAGAAGGTTCGGCATGTCGTCGAGCGAGAGATCCGCGTACTCGAGCGGCGGCTGTCGGGACTGCCCGCTGACCTGCCCCAGCTCGACATCACCATCGAGCATCACCAGCGGAGTGACTCCTACACTGCTCGGCTCCTCCTCCGAGTTCCCGATCGAGATCTGGTCGCGCGGGGTGCGGGTCAAAACCCGGCCCAAGCACTTCGTGATGCCTTCAGCGACCTCTACGATGCGATCGAACGGCATCTCTCCAAGCTCCATCGCGAAGACGCGATCCGTCGCGCACGCCAGCATCCGGGCACAGTCAAGCCGCCTGTGCCGCCGGAGGAAGGCAGTTGAGCTCGCACCGGTTCGGTGCTATTCGCCGCAAGCAGCTTCCGTTCGGTATGATGCAACGAACGGTGACCGGACTCGCGCGGTAAGGAGGATAGGAGGTGCTGGTCGAGAGCCGAGATGCCGATCACCAAGAGCGCCAGGTGAGGCAGCGCCTGCTTGAACGCTTGCACGCGCAGATCGAGGCGGAGATCGTGAGAGGCGAGCAGTCCCCGGACAATGTGAGCGTGGCAGACCAGCGAAGAGCCTTTGCCGCGCGTCTGGTCGAGCACGTCCGCCCGCTGCGGCGCTTCGTCCGGCGTGAACTGGGGCGTTGGGTCGCGCTCGGTGCGGTCCCGCCGGATGCGCTCAGCGAGGATGAGCTCGTCGACACCGTGTTCGTGCGGGCGCTACAGCACGCCCACGAGGCGCCTCGGCAAGGACTGTTTCGCTGGCTCCGCCGCCTCGCCCGGCGGGTCATTCGTACCTCGATCGACGCTGAGCGCCGGCGAATCGAGCACGAGCGATCGCTCGAAGAGCCGGTGGCGACCCTCGGCGACGACTGGCCCGACCAGGTTGTCCGGCTGATCGATATTCTGGCGGACCCGCACGCGGAGCTCCCGGAAGACTTGCTCTTGACGCAAGAGACGCAGGCGCTACTGGAGCAGGCGCTCGACCGCCTCCCGGAGCTCTGGCGCGAGGTGTTCCTGATGCGAACCGTCGATGGCTGGAACGAAGACATGGTAGCGGAGGCCGAGGGCATACCGGTTGAACAGGTGCGCTCGATCGTGGAGATTAGCCGGGCCTTCCTGGCCGAGGCGCTGCGCGAAATGCAGTTCTCCGAGGCCGGCTAGGACCGGGAACGCGAAGTGAACAGGGAGAGAGTCCCCTCGCATGGGCGTGACAGTGCACCAGGTTGCTCTTTCGACTGACCTCTACGAGCTGACGATGGCTGCTAGCTACCACGCGCTAGGGATGCGGGGCAAGGCGATATTCAGCTTGTACGTTCGCAAGCTGCCACCTCGCCGCAGCTTCCTGGTCGTGGCTGGGATCACGGAGGCGCTCCAGTATCTGGAGCAGCTCCACTTCGACGACCAAGCGCTGGACTACTTGCGCTCCCTCCCGGTGTTGCCGCGCGACTTCGTCGATAGCCTGGCGTCTTTCCGGTTCACTGGGGATATCTGGGCGGTTCGAGAAGGGACGGTCCTCTTTCCTGAGGAGCCGGTGCTGGAGGTCGAGGCGCCGATCCTGGAAGCGCAACTCATCGAGACGTTGATCATCAACGCGATCCACTATCCCAGTCTAGTGGCGACCAAGGCTGCCCGTTGTCGCCTGGCCGCGCCAGGAAAGGTGCTCGTCGACTTCGGCCTGCGTCGCACGCCGAGTCTCGATGCCGGCTTGGCCGCTGCCCGGGCCGCCTATCTGGCCGGCTTCGCGTCCACCAGCAATGTGCTGGCAGGAGAGCGCTACGGGATCCCGGTGACGGGCACGGTCGCCCACTCGTTCATCGAAGCCTTTCCCTCGGAGCTGGAAGCCTTCCGCGCGTTCGCTCGCACCTACCCGGGTGATCCAGTGCTGCTGATCGACACCTACGACACGCTTCGCGGCGCGCAGCACGCGGTGCAGGTAGCGAGGGAGCTGCGAGCTGAGGGTCGGCGAGTGCGCGCTGTGCGCCTGGACAGCGGCGACCTGGCAGAGTTGAGCAAACAGGTACGACGAATTCTCGACGAGGCAGGATTCCCGGATATCCAGATCTTCGCTAGCGGTGGACTCGATGAATTCGAGCTGGCAGCGTTGACGGCGGCTGGCGCGCCGATCGATGGTTACGGCGTCGGATCGCGGCTCGGCACCTCCGAGGACGCGCCGCTCGTGGACATGGCCTACAAGCTCGTCGAATACGACGGACGACCGGCACTGAAGCTCAGCACGGGCAAGCAGACGCTGGTCGGGCCGAAGCAGGTGTGGCGCCACCTCGGGGCAGATGGTCGCTTCGATCAGGATCTGATCGCCGCGCGCGACGAGCCGTCGCCGGGTCCAGGCTGGCAGCCGCTCCTGCAGCCGGTTATGCGCGCAGGACGGTTAGTCGACCTGCCCTCGGTGGAGGAGCTGCGGGCGGAACATCTTGCCAGTATGGAGCGACTCCCGGAGGCGCTCCGGCGCATCGATCGCGTCGAGCCGTATCCGGTGCAGCTCAGTCCGATACTCCGGGCACGCCAGCAGGAAGCGGTGGCAGCGATTCGAGCGCGCGAGGGACTCTGATTGGAGCAGCGGGTGTCCCGCTCGTGCAGCTAGGGGAGTGAGCCGATGTTGCACCGGGTCGATCTCACGCCGATGTCGCTGGAACCGTACCGGCCGCTCATCGGTGAGGAGGCCGCGACCCGGTTGCGCGAGCTATCAGCCCGCTTGCACGGC
>Ga0101941_1001067_pt1 | contig 25142 bp, 29 predicted proteins | sample DewCreD2012metaG_3_FD_75242 | JGI IMG/M metagenome (GOLD analysis project Ga0101941, IMG submission 75242) | Hot spring sediment bacterial and archeal communities from British Columbia, Canada, to study Microbial Dark Matter (Phase II) - Dewar... ...
GGCAGCGTCGCGAGGAGCTCGTAGTCCTCCCCGCCGCCGAGGGCGAGCTCCAGGGGATCCGCCCCGAGGACCCCGGCCAGCTCGACCAACGCCGGCGCCACCGGGACGTCGGGGAGGGAGATCCGCGCACCCACGCCGCTCGCCCGGCAGAGGCGCCAGAGGTCGAGGGCGAGCCCGTCGGAGACGTCGATCATCGCCGTCGCCCCGGCCCGCGCGAGCGCGCCCGCCTCCCCCACCCGCGCCGTGGGCCGCAGGTGCGCGGCGAGGAGCGCGCGGCCGGCGGCCGAGGCCGCCGCGCCGCCCGCCTCCGGGGACCCCAGCCGCGCGAGCCGCAAGCCCCCCGCCGCCGCGCCGAGCGAGCCGGTCACGACGACCCGGTCGCCGGGGCGCGCCCCGGCCCGGGTCACCGCCGCACCGGGCGGCGCCTCCCCCGCCACCGCCACCGAGATCAGCACCCGGTCGGCGCGGGAGAGGTCGCCCCCCACGAGCCACAGCGCGTGTTCGTCGCAGGCGGCCCGCATCCCCCCGTACAGCTCGACCACCCAGGGCTCCCCCACGTCGGCCGGCAGCCCGAGCCCCACCACCGCGTAGCGGGGGCTCCCGGCCATGGCCGCGACGTCCGAGACGTTCACCGCGACCGCCTTCCAGCCGAGGTCCCGCGCCGCGGTCCGCGAGCGGTCGAAGTGCACGCCCTCGACGAGGAGATCGGTGGTGAGGAGCAGCTCGCCCCGGGGGGAGGCGAGGACCGCGGCGTCGTCGCCCACGCCCACGCGGACCTCGGGCCCGGGCCCCGAGAGCACCCGGGCGATCGCCGCCACGAGCCGGTCCTCGGCCGGTTCCATCGCTCCGTACGACCGCGAGCCCCGAGGCACGCCACCCCGGCGAGGGGCCCCGACCTGCGGTCCTGTAGGATAGGGGCCTCGTCCGGGGGAGGACGACGGACCCCCGAGACCGGACACGAGGAGACCGACGTGCTCACCAGCGTCGAACGGACGGTGTACGAGAACCCCGATCCCGCGGAGCTGCGGAAGTTCACCGAGGAGATGCCGAACTGCCGCATCACCGAGTTCGGGAACGTGAACGTCCAGACCCGGGTGACCTCCCGCAGCGCCGGCAGCACCTACGTCGTCACCGAGGACCCCTCCGCGGCGTCCGGGAAGACGATGCCGCGGGAGGAGTACGAGCGGATCGCCGCGATGCAGGAGGAGTACCTCCGCGACAAGGACCTCCTGGTGATCGACGGCTACATCGGCAACGACCCGTCGTTCCGCACCGCGGCCCGCCTCACGATCGAGAAGGCGAACGCGAACATCGCCGGCATGCAGCAGAAGCTGTACTTCCCGCGGTCCTCGGGCGAGCCCGAGGTCCAGGTGATCTACACCCCGAACCTCCCGGCCCCCGGCTACCCCGACGACCGGGTGATCGCGGTCGACCTCGAGCACGGGGTCACGCGGGTGCTCAACTCCGACTACTTCGGGGAGTCGAAGAAGGGCGGGCTCCGGATGTGGAACGTGATCGTCTACGACCGCGGCGGCCTCGCCCTCCACGCCGGCTGCAAGGTGGTCCCCACCCCGGCCGGCGAGAAGGTGTTCCTGATCATCGGGCTCTCGGGGACCGGGAAGACCACGACGACCTTCACCACCCAGAACGACTCGCTCCCGGTCCAGGACGACTTCGTCGCGCTCATGCCCGAGGGGAAGATCTACGGCTCCGAGAACGGCTGCTTCGCGAAGACGTTCTCGCTCGACCCGGACTTCGAGCCCAACATCTACAACGCGGTGACCAGGCCCGACACCTACCTCGAGAACGTCTACCAGGACGAGCGCGGCAGGGTCGACTTCTTCGAGACCTCCTACACCAAGAACGGCCGGGCGGTGTTCGGGATGGACGCCCTGGGCCGGTTCCGGGACGCGCGGGAGGTCGGCCCCGTCGACTTCCTCCTGATCCTCAACTGGAACGAGAACATCATCCCGGCGGTGGCCAAGCTCTCGCAGGTGCAGGCCGCCGCCTACTTCATGCTGGGCGAGACCACCGGCACCTCGGCCGGGGGGAAGGACGAGGAGGGGAAGTTCCTCCGCGTCCCCGGCACGAACCCGTTCTTCCCGCTGCCCCACGGGCTCCAGGGCAACCGGATCCTCGAGCTCCTCGCCTCGCACCCGATCGAGGTCTTCCTCATGAACACCGGCCGGGTCGGGGGCCGGCAGGACGACGAGCGCTCGAAGAAGGTGCAGATCCCCCACTCCTCGGCGATCGTGAAGGCGATCGCCGAGGGGACCATCTCCTGGACCGAGGACGACGACTTCGGCTACCTGGTCGCCGAGGACGTCCCCGGGATCGACGACCTCGAGCTGCTCCAGCCCCGCCGCCTCTACGAGCGGCAGGGCCGGATGCAGGAGTACCGGGAGTTCGTGGAGCGCTTCAAGGCCGAGCGGCGGGCGCACCTCGAGGGGTTCCCGCACCTCTCGCGGGAGATCATCGAGGCCGTCGGCTGATCCGCTCGCCCCTGCCGGGCGCCGGTCGCGGTCGGCGCCGCCCCAGCGCGTGCCCGGTCACGAACTGGAGCGCGGCGAGGAGGACCGGGACCATCAGGTACCAGCGCACGGCCGAGAACTCGTCCAGGAACGGCCGCCCCCCGGGGGCGTCCACGAGGGCCGTGAGCGCGAACAGGCCCGCGAACGCGAACCACATCCCCACGCGCCCCGTGAGGTACAGGGCGTAGAGCAGGTGGTCGACGGGGTCGGTCCCCTCGAAGGGCCGCCGACCCCAGTACCAGAGGGACCGCAGCCCCAGGGCGGCGAGGACGCCGGCCAGGGCGAGTTCCACAGCGCCCGTCCTCAGGGTCCGACCTCCTGGGCCACGCGGGCCAGGGCGGCGATGACCTCCTCGTCGGTGGTCTGGTCGAACCGGCGGTACCACTCGCCGACGGCGAAGAACGGCTCGGGGGTCTCGAGCACCACGACCTCGTCGGCCTCCCGGGCGAGCTTGGCCACCGATCCCGGCGGGGCCACCGGCACGGCCAGGACCACCCGTGCAGCGCCCTGGGCCCGAGCCCACCGGAGGGCGGCGATGGCGGTGCCGCCGGTCGCCACGCCGTCGTCCACCACGATCGCCACCTTCCCCGCGACGTCGACCGGCGGCCGGCCGGCCCGGTAGACGCGCTCCCGCCGCTCGATCTCCCGCTCCTCGGCCTCGATCTCCCGCTCCAGGTACTCCTCGGTGACCCCCAGCCGCTCGATCAGCCACTCGTCGAGGACCCGCACCCCCGGCGCGATCGCGCCGAGGCCGAGCTCGGGGTTGCCCGGCGCCCCGATCTTCCGCGGGACCACGACGTCGAGGGGGAGCCCCAGGGCCCGGGCCACGGCCTCGCCCACGATCACCCCACCCCGGGGGATCGCGAGGACGACCGCGTCGGCCCCCTTGTAGCGGGCCAGGGCCACCGCCAGCCGCTCCCCCGCCTCCACGCGATCGGCGAAGATCACGGCAGCCTCCCGGCGCCGCGGCTGCGCGGCACCGGCATCAGCCTACGCCTCCCGGGGCCCGCGTGCGCGGGCGGCGGCCCCGAGGGGGGGTCTGCTCGATCTCCTCGGCCGGGCAGCCCTTCACGCGGTGGGCGTCGGCGGCGGCGGCGAGCCGCTCGGCCTCCGCGACGGGGCCGCCGGAGGCGAGCTCGCCCACGACCTCGAACCCCGCGATCCGCGCGGGCGGGCTCGTCGTCCTCGACGACGAGGACCCGGAGCCGCGGGCCTCCTCCCGGGGTGGACACGTCGGTCATCATCGGCGCGGGGAAGCTCGAAGTGAAGGTATCCTCCCCGCGGAACGGCCGCCGCGCCCCGGGCGGGCCGCCGTTTGCGGGGCGCGCTGGGGGGCCGCTAGCATCGGGGCCCGGAGCGGAGGAGGTGACCGTGGTCCAGGCGTACATCCTCATCCAGACCGAGGTGGGCAAGGCCGCGCAAGTCGCGAAGGAGGTCCGCGAGATCAAGGGGGTCACCGAGGCCGAGGACGTCACCGGCCCCTACGACGTGATCGTCCGCGCCGAGGCGAGGAACGTGGACGAGCTCGGGAAGCTCGTCGTGGCCAAGATCCAGGCCGTGGAGGGCATCACCCGGACCCTCACCTGCCCCGTGGTCCACCTGTGAGGGGGAAGCCGCCGGCACCCACCGCCTCACTCCCCCGCGTCCGGTACGAGCTGCACCTTCACCGCTCGACCGGACGCTGCGCGCGCGATGCCCTCCGCCGCGCGGGCCAACGGAAGGACGTCGGTCACGAGCTCGCCCACCCCGAGCTCCTGCCAGCGGGCCGCCAGGAGACGCAGGGTCGGCGCGTAGGCGGCATCGTCCTCACCGCCCACGCCGAGCACCCGCACGTCCCGCAAGCAGATGTCCGCCGCGAGATCCACCGTCGCGGGCTTCGAGCCCACGAAGGCACCGACCTCGATGAGCGTACCTCCGAAGCGCAGCGCGCGGAGCCCCTCCCGGAAGGCGTCCGGCGACCCCGACGCCTCCACCACGACGTCCGCCCCACGCCCGTCGGTCGCCTCTCGGATCGCCGCGAGGCGATCGTCCTCAGACGTGGAGCCCACGAGGAAGGCGCCCGCCGCCCCCACCCGGCGCGCCACCTCCAGCCTCGCCGGGCGCAGGTCGGCCACGTAGACCTGGACGGCCCCCATGGCTCGGGCCTTCACGAGGTGGCACGCCCCGAGGGGTCCGCATCCGAGCACGTACACCGTGGCCCCCGCGACGCCCCCCTCCACGTGTTCCAACCCGTGCGTCACGGCCATCGGCTCGGCGAGCGCCGCGACCGCATCGGGCAGGCCCTCCGGGACCCTGAACAGCCGGCTCCCCGGCAGGACGTACATGTACTCGCTCCAGCCGCCGAACAGGTGCGGCGGACGATCGGCGCCGAGGCTGTTCCCGTAGTCCTCGAGCCGCTCGCACGCGTAGTACGGGAGCCGTGCGCGGCAGGAGGGACACCTCCCGCAGGCCACGTTAGCGCCGGGAACGACCCTATCCCCGACCCGGAGGGGTCGTCCCTCGGCGTCCAGCACCTCACCGCCGAGCGCAGCCACCGTCCCCACGTTCTCATGGCCGCAGATCACCGGGTACGAGATCGTCCGCTCGTGCGGGGTCCCCACGTACTGGCGGATCTCGCCGCGGAACGTGTGGAGATCGGTCCCACAGATCCCCGAGGCGAGGACCTTCAAGAGCGCCCAGCCCTCGGCCGGCGGCACCAGCGGGAATGCCCTGATCTCGAGCTCCCCCGGGGCGGTGATCACCGCGGCCCTCGCCGTGGACGGGAGATCCGGCGCGTCCACGGTGGATCAGGCTCCCTCGTCCCCGAGGATCGCGGCCTCCCGCCCTCGGACGATCAGATCCGCGATCTCGTCCTCCGATACCTGGCCCCGGAGGAACCCGCCGATCGACTCGCCGTGGGACAGCACGGTGAAGCGGTCGGCGATCGGGTAGACGTGGCGTACGTTGTGGGTGATGAACACGACGGACACGCCGCGCTCCCTCGCTTCCTCGATGTCGCGCAGCACCGTCGCGGTCTCCTTGAGCGAGAGCTGCGACGTGGGTTCGTCCATGATCAGCAGCTTGGCGCTGAAGTGCACCGCCCGGGCGATGGCGATCGATTGACGCTCGCCGCCGGAGAGGTTCATCACTGGCTCGTCGGTGTCGCGGACCTGGATGCCGATCTCGCGGAGGACCCGCTCGGCCCGAGCCTTGGCGAGCGCCGGTCGCAGGATGCGGAACGGCCCCAGCCGCACGGAGACCTCGTCTTCGCGTCCCAGGAACATGTTCCGGTGGATGTTCATGAGATCCACCACGGCCAGATCCTGGTACACGACGGAGATCCCGAGCGCCTGCGCGTCCCGCGGGGACCGCAGATGGATCGGCCGTCCCTCCCAGAGGATCTCACCTGCGTCGGGAGGGTAGACCCCGTTCAGGATCTTGATCAGGGTGGACTTCCCCGCGCCGTTGTCGCCGAGGAGCCCAACGACCTCTCCGCGACCCACCCGGAAGTCCACGTGGCGCAACGCCTGCACCCCCCCGAACCGTTTCCTCAGGCTGCGCGCCTCGAGCAGGAACGCGTCCCCGCTGGTCCTCACGTGCTCGCCGTCCATCGCCTCACCTCGGAGGAGAGAGCCGGCCCGCCCGCTGGTTCACGATGACGACGGCGACGATCAGGAGCCCGATGAAAGCTCGGTACCAGTAGCTCGCGATGCCGGCGAGGACCAACCCGTTCTGGATGATCCCCAGCATCAGGCACCCGAGGGCGGTCCCGGCGATGCTCCCGTAGCCGCCGGTGAGGCGCGTCCCGCCGATCACCGCGGCCGCGATCGCCTCGAGCTCGAGCCCCGATCCCCGCAGCGAGTCGACCCCGGAGAACCGCCCCACCTGGATGACCCCCGCGAGGGCCGCCATCAGCGCGGTCAGGGCGAACAGGGCGAGCTTCACCCGATGGGTCGGGATGCCGAGCTGCTGCGCGGCCCGTACGTTCCCGCCGGTGGCGAAGACCCAGTTCCCGAACCGCGTCCGGACGAGGAGGAAGGAGAGGGCGAGAGCGACCGCGATGAACCAGAACAACGACACGTTGAAGCCGAACGCGAGACGCGTGGAGAAGGGCGCGAAACCCGGGTCGCCTCGGTCCACCCGGATCGGGAACCCCCGGGTCACGGCGAAGAGGACGCCGCGCCACCAGAAGAGGCCGCCCAGGGTCACGATGAACGACGGGATCTGCGTGCGGTTCACGATGAAGCCGTTGAGCAGGCCGATCCCGAGCGCCACGAGGAACGCCACGGGGATCGCCAGCGTCGAAGGCCAGCCCCGCTCCATGAGCCAGGGCACCGTCACCGAGCTGACCCCCAGGACCGAGCCCACCGAGAGGTCGAACTCCCCCCGATCATGAGGAGCGTCATCCCCATCGCGACGATCCCCAGCTCCGCCGCGATGGTCAGCGTGGAGGCCATCGATGGCAGCGTGAGGAAGTGGGGGTGCGCGAGGAACGAGAACAGCGCGAACATCATGGCCGTGCCGACCGCGGCCCCCGCCACCCTCCTCGCCGGTCGGATCGCGCCGACCGCCCTGGCCTGCGCGAACGACGCGTGCGCCATCGGCGTCCTGGAACTCGCCGATCGGCTCGGTATCGCCGTCCCCGCGAGGCTCTCGGTGGTGGGGTTCGATGATATCCCCGTCGCGAGCCTCACCAGGATCTCGCTCACGACGATCGCCCAGCCAGTCGCGGACCTCGCCCGACTCGGGGTCGGGGGTCTGCTCGACCGCGTCGAAGGTCGACGGATGGGTCCGCCGGAGGTGCGACTCCTCGCGCCCCGCCTCGTGATCCGGGGAACGACCGCGCCTCCCCCAGCCTGAGGCTCACGCGGGGCCCGGCGGGCCCGACAGGACGGTCCCCTTCCTCCGGTCGCGCTCGAACCGCTCCAGGGCGAGCTCGACGAGGCGGTCGACGAGCTCAGGGTAGGGCACCCCCGACGCCGCCCAGAGCTTCGGGTACATCGAGATCTGCGTGAACCCCGGGATCGTGTTGATCTCGTTCACGAGGAGGCGGTCGGGTTCGAGGAGGAAGAGGTCCACCCGCGCCATCCCGGCGCAGTCGATCGCCCGGAACGCCTCGACCGCCATCCGCTGCGCCTCCTCGGCCACCCGCGGGGGGACCTCGGCGGGGATCAGGAGCTCGGCCCCCTGCTCGTCGAGGTACTTCGCGGCGTAGTCGTAGAACTCGTGCCCCCTCGGCCGGATCTCCCCCACCACCGACGCCACCGGGTCGTCGTTGCCGAGGACCGCGACCTCGAGCTCTCGCGCCCCCTCGGCGCTCCGCTCCACGAGCGCCTTCCGCGCGTAGCGGAAGGCCTCCTCGAGGCCCGCGCGGAGCTCCTCGGGGCGGTGCACCTTCACCACCCCCACCGAGGAGCCGAGCGTCGCGGGCTTCGTGAACAGCGGGTAGCCGAGGTCGGCGGCCCGCGCCTCGACGGCCTCGGGGTCCTCCTCCCACTCCCGCTCGTGGACCACGGCGTGGGGCACGACGGGGAGCCCCGCCTGCTCGAACAGCTCCTTCTGCACGGCCTTGTCCATCCCCACCGCCGAGGCCAGCACGCCCGCCCCCACGTACGGGATCCCCGCGAGCTCCAGGAGCCCCTGGACCGTCCCGTCCTCCCCGTAGGGCCCGTGGAGCACCGGGAACACAACGTCGACCGGGGCCCGGGTCCCGTCCTCCCGCACCAGCGCGGGCGCGTCGGGGTCCCGGGCCAGCTCCACCCCCGGCCCGGCGTCCTCCCCCACCGAGGGCAACGCGCCCCCTGCCGCGAGGAGGGCGGCGGGCCCGCTCGGCAGCAGCCGCCAGGCGCCCCCCTTCGTGATCCCGATCGGGATCACCTCGTAGCGGGCGGGGTCGAGGGCCTCGATCACCGATTGAGCCGAGAGGCAGGAGATCTCGTGCTCGGCCGAGCGGCCCCCGAACAGGACGGCGATGCGTAGGCGCCCACCGCTCCGCGGCCGGTGTCCGCCGGCGGCGCGCCCGGGTCGGCGCCCGGTCCCGCTCCTTCCGCTCACGCCTTCTCCAGGGCCCGCGCGAAGTCGTCGATCAGATCCTCGACGTCCTCCAGCCCGACCGAGACCCGCACCAGCCCGTCGGCGATCCCCGCCGCCCGGCGGGCCTCGGGGGGGTACTGGCGGTGGGTCGTGGAGGCGGCGTGGCCGACGAGCGTATGGGTCCCGCCCAGGCTCCCCGCGATCCAGGCGAGCTCGAGCGCGTCGCAGAACCGCTTCCCCGCCTCCACCCCGCCCTCGACCTCGAAGGCGAGCATCCCTCCGCAGCCCAGCGGCAGGATCCTCCGGGCCACCCCGTGGTCCGGGTGGGAGGGCAGGCCCGCGTAGTGCACCCGCTCCACCTTGGGGTGGGCCTCGAGGAAGCGCGCCAGCGCGAGCGCGGTCGCGGAGTGCCGCTCCATCCGGAGGGCGAGCGTGGCGAGCCCCCGCAGGCAGAGCCAGGCCTCGAAGGGCGCCATGGTCCCCCCGGTGTCGATCGCGGTGTCGCGGAGCCGGCGCATCCCCTCCTCGCTCGTGCAGACCACGCCGGCGATCAGATCCAGGTGGCCCCCGACGTACTTGGTCGCGGAGTGGACCACGTGATCGAAGCCGAACGCCGCCGGGCGGCACAGGTAGGGCGAGGCGAACGTGTTGTCGGCGACGGCCGGCACGCCCGCCTCGCGGCAGGCCGCGCCGAGGGCCTCGAGGTCTGCCACCCGCATCGTGGGGTTGGCGATGGTCTCCACGTAGAAGAGCTTCGCTCCGGGAAGGGCCCGCGCCACCGCCTCGGGGTCGCGGGGGTCGACGAACTCCACCTCGAGCCCGTAGCGGGGGAGGACCCTCGTGAACAGCGCGTACGTCCCGCCGTACAGCTCGCGGCTCGAGACGATCCGGTCGCCCCGCCCGGCCAGGGCGGTCACGACCGCGTGGATCGCCGCCATCCCCGAGGCGAAGCCGAACGCCGCCTCCGTCCCCTCGAGGTCAGCCATCAGGCGTTCGAAGGCGAGGACCGTGGGGTTCCCGTAGCCCCGGGTGTAGGTGTAGCCGGGCCGGCGGAACGCGATGGTCTCCGCGTACTCCTCCGAGGACCCGAACCGGAACGTCGCGGTCTGGAAGATGGGGACGCTCGGGGTCTCCTGCGAGATGGGCGGCGTGCGCTGGCCGTGGACGGCGCGCGTCGAGAACCCGAGGGGGCGCTCCTCGCTCACGGTCCCCAGGCTACCCGTCCGCCGGCGGCCAGGCCCACCGCTTCGGGTACCGGGACCGGAGGTCCTCGACGAGCACCGCCAGCTCGTCCATCACCCGGTCGGTCAGCTCGCGGAGGAGGTCCTGGTCGTCCCGGCGGCCCTCGTGCTCGGAGAGGTCGATGGGCGCGCCGGCCTTCACCCAGATCGGACGGCCGAAGGCGAGGCTCCCCGGCCCCGACCTCTGCCATACGGCCTGCCCGCCCCACGTCGCGACCGGCGTGACGGGGACCCCGGCGGCGAGCGCGATCCGCACCACCCCCGTCTTGCCCCGCATCGGCGTGAAGTCCGGGTTCTTCGTCACGGTCCCCTCGGGATAGACCACGACCACCTCCCCCGCCCGGAGGAGCTCCACGGCCCGCTCCACCGGCGCCGGGTCACCGGTCCCGCGGTGCACCGGGATCTGGCGCATCCCGCGCAGCACGGCGCCGAGGACCGGCACCTCGAAGAGCTCGGCCTTAGCCAGGAACCGCGGGCGCCGACCCGCCTTCACCAGGAAGTAGCCGTGGGCGAACTGATCGACGTAGGAGACGTGGTTGCCGGCCACGAGCACCGGGCCCTCGCGGGGGATGTGCTCGATGCCCTCGAACCGCCAGTTGAACCACAGCTTGAGCGGGGGCAGGACGACGGTCTTCGCGACCTCGAACAGCGGCTCCACGGGGCCCGGCTCCTCTCGCGCCCGCCGATCCTAGCGCGATCCGGGGCCGCGCTCCTCCCCGCGGACGAGCCGCCACGCCGTGGGAAGGAGCACGGCGGCCGCGAACAGCTTGAGCAGGTCGCCCACGACGAAGGGGTAGAGCCCGAGCTCGAGGGCCCGCTCCAGCGACACGCCCAGGGCCGCGGCGAGCCACGGCACCCCGACGGCGTAGAGCACGACCTCACCGATGAGCATCGCCGCCACCGCACCGCGGAAGCTCCGGTCCCAGCCCCGGCGCGCCAGCCACCCCACGACCGCCGCCGTCGCCACGAACCCCCACAGGTACCCGCCGGTCGCGGAGGTCATTTGCAGGACCGACCACCCGCTGGCGCCGCCCGCGAAGAACGGGAGCCCCACCCCGCCCTCGAGGAGGTAGAGCCCCATCGACGCCGCGCCGAGCCCCGGCCCCAGGGCGGCGCCCACGAGGAGCACGCCCAGGGTCTGCCCGGTGATCGGGACCGGCGTGAACGGGAGGTGGATCTCGAGCTGGGCGAGGGCCGCGACCAGGAGGCTCCCGGCCACCACCAACGCGATCCGAGAGGCCGTGGCCGAGGCGCGGGCCCGGGGGACGAGGGTGGACGCGAGCGTGCCCAACGCTTCCTCCTTCCTCGCAGGGGACGTTCTTTCGACCGGCCGAGGCGCCCGCAGGTTACCCGACGGGGAGGCGGGCGGAGCCATCGCCGCCCTCCGCTAGGCTGTCGTCGTGCGGGTCCTGGCCGTGCCGGTGAAGTCGCTCTCGGAGGCCAAGGGCCGCCTCTCCCCGGTCCTCGAGCCCCTGGAGCGCGCGGCCCTCACGCTCGCGATGCTGGAGGACGTGCTGGACGCGGCCACCGCCGTCCCGGGGTGGGAGACGTGGGTCGTCTCCCCCGACGAGGCCGTCCTCGAGATCGCCCTCCGCCGCCGCGTGCGGGCCGTCGCGGAAGAGGAACCCTCGCTGGGCGGCGCGGTCCGCCAGGTCGAGGAGGAGGCGGAGGCCCGGGGCGCCGAGGCCCTGGCCGTCCTCCTCGCCGACACGCCGCTCGTGACCGCCGAGGCGCTGGGGGCGGCGCTCCGGACCCTCGGCGCCGTCGTGCTCGCCCCCTCCGCGGACCGCCGGGGGACGAACCTGCTCCTCCGCCGCCCGCCCCGGGCGATCCCCGCCCGGTTCGGCCGATCCTCGTTCCGCCGGCATCGGGAGGAGGCCTCGCGTCGGGGGCTCCCCGTCGCCGTCGTCGAACGCCCCGAGCTGGCCTTCGACCTCGACGCGCCGGGCGATATCCTCACGCTGCTCGGGGCGGGCGCGCGGGGGAGGACCCGGGCCGTCTGCCTCGAGATGGACCTCCGGGCCAGGCTCGCGGTCCGGACCTGAGCGGGAAGCGGGGGAACGATGCCGCAGGGCACGATCAAGGACTACGACCCAGAGGAGCGGACGGGCACGCTCCTCATGGACGACCGCACCGAGGTCCACATCGACCCCACCTCGGTGGAGGGCGCAGGGATCCGCTACCTAAGGATCGGGCAGCGCGTGAAGTTCGGCCTCGCCGAGGAGGGCGGGCGGAAGGTCGCCCGCGCCCTCCGCATCGTGACGTTCGACTAGCGCCCCGGCCGGCTCGGTCGGCGCCGCCGCGTCTGGGCGACCTGCTCGCGGAACGCCTTGCCGGGCTGGAACGCAGGCACCTCCCGCGCCGGCACCACGATCTCGACCTCCGGCCGCCGCGGGTTCCGGGCCAGCCGAGGGTTCCGCCGCTGACGCTGGAAGCTTCCGAAGCCGGAGAGCGAGACCCGCTCCCCCGCCGCTACCGCGTCCCTGATCGCGTCCAGGACGGCGTCCACGACGGCCGCCACCTCGGCCCGGCTCGCGCCCGTCCGCCGCGCCACCTCCGACACCAGCTCGCCCTTGTTCACCCGTCTCCTCCCTGGAACCCCGGGCCGCTCGCCTGCTCCGGTGGCTGGCCCCCCGCCACGCAGCCCCGGCTGCGCCGACCGGCGAAGGCACCGTACCGGCGCCGTCCAGGGGAGGGCAACGCGTCGAGCTGGCTGGTCAAGCCGCCCGCCCGGTGCGACGATGGGTCCGTGCGGAGGCTCGCGGTCCTCGGCGTGGCCGTCGCCCTGGCCCTGACGGCCTGCGGCGGCGGGGTCCATCGGGAGTTCGCTCGCTACTACGACCCGTCCGGGCTCTTCAGCGCCGTGCTCCCCCGCGACAACCAGGTCCGGGTGCTCCCTCCGGAGGAGGGCCGCGACCAGACGGGCCCGCAGCTCCTCTCCGGGGTCCAGTCCGTGCCGGTCCCGCCCTCCCCGGCGCAGGGCCTCGGCGGGATCGGGGTCGAACCGCTCGGGACGCAGGACCGGACCGCCTACTACGTGTTCGCGTTCACCGCGGACCTGCTCCAGGACGAGGAGGACCTGGCCCGGATCTACACGAGCCAGCCGGGGGTCGACGTGAAGGTCCAGGAGCCCGTCCGGATCGGGGACGAAACGGGCCTCCTGGTCGTCGCGGACAGCGAGACCCAGGGCGGTGTCCGGTTCTCGGTGGCCTCGGGGTTCCTGCTCGCGGGCGACGTGGGGTACTGGATCGCCGCCGCCTTCCCCGCCGGGCAGTGGGAGGCCGAGCGGGAGGACTTCCTCAAGGTCCTCGCCTCGTTCCGCACCGAGGTCCCGCCGGCGGTGAGCGCGATCCCCGTCGAGGGCTCCTGAGGGGCCGAGCGCTGCGATCGGCGCGCCGAGGCCCTCCGGTACACTGTGCTTCGGCCCGCAGGCCACCCACTGGGGTGTGGGGTAACGGTAGCCCGCCTGACTCTGGATCAGGTAGTCATGGTTCGAATCCATGCACCCCAGCCAGCCGACGCCGCCGGCTCCCCCCGGCCGGGGTCCGGGCCGCGGCGGAGCGCCTTGCGCACGAGCGGGCGGCTCGGGTAGGGACGGGCTGCCTCGCGGAACCCCTCGGCCTCGAACATCGAGGCCACCCCGACGTAGGCCTCGGCGGCGGCGGGGCGGCGGACGTTCGCGTCGACCGGGTACGCCTCCACCGCCCGCGCACCCTCTCGCCGGGCATGCTCGACCGCGGCTCGCAGGAGCGCGCGTCCCACCCCCCGTCCGCGGTGGCGCCGGTCCACGAAGAAGCAGACGATCGCCCACGTCCCGTCACCCGGAGAGATCTTCCCGAACGTAGAGCGCTGCACCCGGCCGAACCCCTCCCGCGGGCCCACCGAGACCCAACCCACCGGCTCCCCCTCCACGTAGGCGAGGAGCCCCGGGACCCGCCCCTCCCGTACGAGGGAGCGGAGCGCGGCCCGGTTCCCCGCGCCGCCGCGGCGGGCGCCTGCGTCGAACGCCTTCCGAGGGAGACGGAAGAACATGCACCAGCAACCGCCGTAGGCGCCCCGCTCGCCGAACAGCCGGACGAGGTCGTCCCAGCGGTCGGGCGTGAGGGGGTGGACCTCGATCCGCGCGGTGGGCCCTCCGCGCCTGGGGCTCACGTCCGGCCCCCTGCCCGGCGGGCCCGGTAGGCGCGGGCCTTCATCAGGTTCCCGCAGACCGCCATCGTGCACCACGTCCCCGAGCGGTTCCGCGAGCGGTCGTAGAAGACCCAGCCGCAGGCGTGGTTCCGGCACGCCTTCACCCTCGACCAGGTGTCCTCCGTCATCGCGCGGACCACCGCGGCCAGGATCCGGGCGATCGCCCCGTCCACGCCACGGTCGACGGGCACGAGTTCGCCCCTCCCCCGCCCGTCGAATCGGACGGCCAGGCGGGCCCGTTGCGCCGCCCCGTTCAGCACCTCCACGACCCGCGGGTCCAGCGGCTCCCCGTTGTTCGCCAGCGCCAGCGCCCGGAGCGCCTCCCGGACCGCGACCACCCGCTCCAGGTCGCCCGGCGTGGGCGCCTCCTCCGCCCCCGGCAGGCCCTGTCGGCGGAGCCAGGTCTTGAGGGCCTCGGGGTCGGTGAGCTCGTCGGTTCCAGCCTCGATGTCGCGGGTGTTCACGAACGCCTGCACCAGCCGCAGCGGTTCCGGCGCGGGCTCCCGCCTCCCCGGTTCCCGGATCGCTTCGACCCCCATGTGCATCCACCATATCGCCTTCGCCGGTGACGCTCAACGGACGTGGCTCCTCTTCATCACCAGCGAAAGACCTCGACAGGTGACGGATAACCGGCGTAGTCTGTTCGCCGGTGATCCTGTATCCAGGGGGTGGGGGATGCTCCGGCCAGTGTTCCACGAGCTCGCGAGCCTCCGCGCGGAAGAGCTCCGGGCGGAGGCTGCCAGGGCGGCCGCACGGCGGCGGAAGGGTGGGGGCCGACGGTGGGCCCTCCGACGGAGATGGGGACGCCCGCTCCTCCTGCGCGTGGCCCGGGGGCCGCGGTGATCGCGGGGGTGTGGTCGGGGGAGACGCGGGCCGCCGACGCGGAGGCCTACGCCGCCTCCCTCCGCCGGACCCGAGCCCGAGCGGGCCGTCTATCACCCCGAGGGCGGGCGGTACCTGCTGGCGCCCGGCCGTCGAGCACCACGACGTCCTGGAGGCCCCCTCGCCGTAGTGCCGAAGGGCCCACCCGGTGCCGCGGGCGGGGTGGCTACGATGGACGCGAGCCGCGGGACGACCGCGGCCGGGCGGAAGGAGCGTCGAGGTGGAGAGACGGAAGGTCACGCTGATCCCCGGGGACGGGATCGGCCCCGAGGTGGTGGGGTCGGCCCGCCGGGTCCTCGAGGCGGCGGGCGCGCCGATCGAGTGGGAGGTATGCGAGGCGGGCGCGGAGGTGTTCCGCAAGGGCCTGCCCTCGGGGGTACCCCCCGAGACCATCGAGTCGATCTCCCGGACCCGGGTCGTGCTCAAGGGACCCCTCGAGACCCCCGTCGGGTACGGGGAGAAGAGCGCGAACGTCACCCTCCGGAAGCTGTTCGAGACCTACGCGAACGTCCGGCCGGTGCGGGAGCTGCCGGGCGTCACCACCCCCTACTCGGGCCGCGGGATCGACCTCGTGGTGGTCCGGGAGAACGTGGAGGACCTCTACGCGGGGATCGAGTACATGCAGACCCCCGGGGTCGCCGAGGCGCTGAAGCTCATCTCGCGGAAGGGCTGCGAGAAGATCGTGCGGTTCGCCTTCGAGCTGGCCCGGGCCGAGGGGCGGAAGAGCGTCACCTGCGCGACCAAGGCCAACATCATGAAGCTCACCGAGGGGATGCTGAAGCGGACCTTCGAGGAGCTCGCGCCGGACTACCCGGACCTCGAGGCCTGGCACCTGATCGTCGACAACTGCGCCCACCAGCTCGTCAAGCGGCCCGAGCAGTTCGACGTGATCGTGACGACCAACATGAACGGGGACATCCTCTCCGACGAGTCCTCGGCCCTGGTCGGCGGGCTCGGGTTCGCCCCCTCGGGGAACTTCGGGAACGACGTCGCGATCTTCGAGGCGGTCCACGGCTCGGCCCCGAAGTACGCGGGGAAGGACGTGATCAACCCGACCGCGCTGATCCTGTCCGCGGTGATGATGCTCCGCTACCTCGGGATGTTCGACGTCGCGGCCGACGTGGAGCACGCGGTGCTCGTGACCCTCGAGTCCGGCGTGCGCACCGGCGACATCGTGGGCTACGACAAGGGGACCCCGACCACAGCCTACACCGACGCCATCATCTCGAACCTCGGCAAGCGCTCCTCGACCTGGCGGGTGCGCGAGTACCGGCCGATCCGGCTCCCCCGGGTGGCGCCGGACATCGACTTCGTGAAGCCCTCCTCGCGGGAGGTCGCGGGCGTCGACGTGTTCGTGGAGGCGGCCGTCCCCGCCGACGAGCTCGGCAAGGGCCTCGAGGAGCTCACGGCGGGCTCCGCGTTCGCGCTCAAGATGATCGGGAACCGGGGCACCATGGTGTACCCGCCGACAGGGGCGATCACCGACGTCGCCGACCACTGGCGGTGCCGGTTCGTGCCCGCCGCCGACCGAGCGGTGACCGACGAGGACGTCCTGGAGCTGCTCCGGCGGATCGGGAGCCGGTACGCGTGGATGCACGTCGAGAAGCTCCAGACCTTCGACGGGGAGCCGGGCTTCACGAAGGACCAGGGCGAGAACTAAGGGCCGAAGGCGGCGCGCCGGCGGGGGGTCCTCCCCGGGACCACCTCCTCCCCGAGCGCCGGCCGCGCCCCGACGTCGTAGACGAGGCGACCGCCCTCGTCGAGCCGGGCCGCCGGGTGCATGCGGTGGGGCTGGACCTCGCCCTCCCGGACCAGGTGGCGCACCTCGCACCCCGCGGCCGCGAGGGCGTCGGAGATCATCCGGCGGTGGCAGCGCCACCACAGGGTCTCGGCGCACATGATGGCGGTCGGTTCCGCCCTCGCCTCCTCGATCAGCTCGGCGAGCGCCCGCCGGAAGGCGGGGGTCTCCATGTGGTCCGCGTAGCCCTGGAACGCCCGGTGCTCGAGGGCGAGGTGGCGCGACCCGGGGCGGGGGCGACGGAACCCGCCGAGCTCCTCCCCGCGCCAGACGTAGGCGATCCCGACGCGCTCGAGGGCTGCGGCCAGGGGCTCGCGCGCGAACCACGGGTGGCGCCGGGAGCCGGGCGCGGTCCGGACGTCCCAGAGGCGGCGGAGCCCCGCCCAGCGGAGGAGCCCCACGAGCTCCTCGAGCCGGCGCGTGCCGTGCCCCACGGTCCACACGACGACGCGCGGGTCCCGGCGCCCGGGCGGGTCAGCCATCGACGGCCACGCATCGGATGGGCGGGAGGCCCGACGCGAGCGCCCGCCAGCTCCCGCCCTCGTCCCCCGAGACCAGCACCCGGCCGTCCGGGGTCCCGAGCGCCGCCAGGCCCCCCGCCGCGTGGAGCCGGTGGGTGTCGAGGTTCCCCGCGAACCACCCCGGAAGGCCTTCCCGGCATCGCTCGAACGGCCCGCCGTCGAGGGGCCGCCGGTAGAGGGCGGCTTCCCCGCCGCGGGGGCCGCGGGAGGCCGTGAGGAGGACGGTCCCCCCGACGACCGCCACCGCGCGGCAGTAGACGGCGTGGAGCCCGTCGGTCTCGAACCGCCAGCTCGCTCCCCCGTCCCCGCTCGCCGCGAGCCCCCGCGCGGTGGCCGCGAGCACGCTCCCGGCCGGGAGGGGCGAGGCCAGCACCTGGTGGACGTCGGCGTCGACCTCGATGGTCGGCTCCCAGGTCCCCCCGCCGTCGGACGAGCGGGGGATCCCGCCCACGTGCACGTTGGCGTACAGCAACCCGTCCGGCCCGGCGAGCGAGCGCACGTCGGGCGGCCCGCCCCACGGCGTGTACCACTCGCCCCGGCCGGGGACCGCCTCGAACGCGCCCACGGGCTCCGCGCCACGGTCCGTGACCCGGACCAGGTGGGCCTCGGCGGTCCCCACCCAGGCGCCCTCGGTGTCGGCCAGGAGGCAGTTCCCGGGCGGGCCGGGCAGCTCGGCGACCCGCCGCCAGCCGCCAGCCCCCTCCCGCCACACCTCCCGGCGAGCGAAGAGCGCCCACCAACCGTCGGGCCCGGGCGCGAGGGCGGTCAGGTCCCCCTCGAGCGCGGCGGCGCCGCCCGGCAGGACCAGGAGCCCGCCGGCCGTCCCCACCAGCACCCGCGCCACGCCTGTAAACTACCCGTCCGGCGCCGGTCGGTGCCGGCCCGAGGCCCCATCGTCTAGCGGCCTAGGACACCACCCTCTCAAGGTGGAGACACGGGTTCGAATCCCGTTGGGGCTACGGATCGAGGAGCGGGCGCCGCGGCTCGTCCCCGGGGAGGAGCGGGTTCGAGGAGCAGGTGGGGTTCCCGAGGTGGCACACGGCGCGCCCGGCGGCGTCGACCACCGCGAGGAGCGAGTCGCCCATGCAGTTCCCCCGGAGGTCCAGGACCTCGTAGCCCCCGCCCTCGAGGCCAGCGAGCCAGAACCGGCGGCGGGAGCGGCCCACAGCCACGTGAAGCGCTCCCGCACGCTCAGCTCGAACCCCTCCCGGGTCATGTACTGGATCATCGGGACCCGCCGGGTGCCCGCGTCCTGGAGCACGACCGGCAGGTGCTCGAACTCGTTCCACTTGAGCGGCATCGGATCCATCGGCACCTCCCGCGCATCCGGGCCCCGATCGTCGGACGTCCTCGCGCCCCAGGGGGCGCATCGGGACGGGCTCGCGTCTGGGTCCGAGGGGCGCGTCGACGGCCTCCACGGGCGCCCGGGCTGGACCGGGCTTCGAGTGGGCCGATGGCAACCGAGGAGGATCCGACACGTGACCGAGCGCATCCGGTGCCCCAACCGCGGATCTGCGTGGGCTGCGGGTGGCCCCTCGCCGACGACCCCGGGGACGTGCCGGGCTCCGGCGGCCGCGACGCTCCCTGACCCGTCAGGGGGCGGCGGCGCGGACGGCCTCAGCCAGGACCTCGAAGTCCCGCGCCGGGACCTCGACGAGGCCCGAGCGGAAGTACTGGCCCCAGACGTCCTTGCGCCGGACGAACGAGAGGCGGGGGACGAGGGGGCGCACCGGGACGCCGGCGCGCTCGGGCAGGCGGGCCTCGAACCGGAGGTCGCAGCCCACGACGAAGGTCCTCCCTGCGAGCTGGACGGGTCGGGGGAGCCGGCGCACGGGGGTGGTCACCTCCGCGAGGGCCACCAGGCGGGACTCGTCCCGCGTCGGGTTGTGGAAGGCGCCGCGCGCGACGTAGAGGACGAGCCGGTCGCCGGGGCGGATCCGGGCCGCCCGCGTGGCCGAGGCCTCGGTCCAGGCCATGCGCGAGCGCTCGAGCACCCACCGCAGCCCCTCGGCCTCGGCGAGGACCACCACCCAGCCGCCGCGCTCGTCCCGGTCGGCCATGGCCGCATCGTAGCGGGGATCGGGAGGGGGCCGATCGCATCGGCCGGTTGCCACCACCGCGCGGGCGCGTGGCCCCGGCCCGCGAGGGCGGATCAGAGGGACCCGGGCACGAACCGGGCCAGGAACCCGGCCGCGTCGAACACCGGGATGCGATCCGAGAGCGCGAGCAGGTGCTCGTCGCCGGAGACGAGGACGGCGTGCTCGCGCTCCGCGAGCGCGATGAGGTAGTCGTCGCCCGGATCCCTCGAGCGGATCGAGCGCGGTTCGCGCGGATCGGCGACCACCACCGCCGTCGCGCGGAGCCAGGCCACCACGGCGCGGGCCTCTCGCGCCGGGATCCGTTCGCGGAGCTTCGGGTACGCGAGGGCGCGCCCGAGCTCCGCGAGGAGCGCGGGAGAGGCGATCAGCTCGAACGCTCCTGCGACCCACGCCCGCAGGATGCGGGCGGGGGCGCCGGCCGGGGACAGGAGGGCCGAGATGATGACGTTCGGGTCCAGGACGGCGCGCACGTCAGCGCCGACGCCGGGCCGCGTGCTGTGCTTCGACGGCCAGCGCCCGCGCCTCGTCCTCCCGAAGGCCCGTCCTCTGCCAGATCCGGTCGAGGAGGTCGAGGCCGAGCTCGCGGCGGAGGGCCTCCTCGATGACCTCGCCCTCGCGCTTCCCGGTCCGCGCGGCCCGGACCTTCACGGCACGCAGGACCTCCTCGTCGATGGTCAGGGTGGTCCGCACCTTCGGCATAGCTGCATCATGGCATCGTGATGCTTCCGATGCGGCATCTCGCCCAGGACGGGGTCCGTCCCGCCACGAGGCAAGACTTGTCGATCTTGAGCGATGTCTTCCCTCGACCAGCTACTTGCCCACTCCAGGCACGTTGGCAACCTCCCCCTGATCGGTGGAGACCGACGAGCACCGGAGCAGACTCGTCCGCCCCGGCCCGCGCCGCCCTGGATCACCTCGGGGTCGCCCAGGCCTCGGCCACGTCGATCGCCCACCCCCGGAACGACTCCCATAGTTCCTCCCCGGTTGCCCCCCTCGGAGCGGCCTTCGCGTCGGCGGGCCGGAGATCGGGACCGAGCTCCTCGAGGGCGCGAGCGGCCGCCACGGCGGCGACCAGTGGTGGAGCGTCCTCGACCTCGCGCATCACCTCGAGCGTGCGTAGGAGGATGCGGAACCGCGGTCGCCACCGCGGGAACGCTCGGGGGAGTGGACCCAGCAGGGCTCGGAGCTCCCGGAAGCGGGTCAGGCGATAGCGGAGCTGGTTCCGAACGGGCACGGCCTCGAGCAACCCGGGCATCCGGAGCGCATCCAGCGCTTCGGCCACGTTCCGCTTCGTGAAGCCCGCCTCCGGCGCGAGCTCGGACGCAGGGAAGGCCCTGTCCGGATCCCGAAGGAAGAGTCGGAGGACCTCCGCCCGGGCGCTCACGCCGAACAGGGCCCGCTGTCCGCGGTCAAGTAATCGTGTCGCAGGATGTACGGTGAAACGTGTCGGTCGGCGCCCGCCTCACGACACGCTGGCTAGTCGGCACCACCCCCTTCCCCGCGCTCGATCATCCGGTCCTTCAGCCGGTAGGAGGGACCCCGGATCGAAAGCACCTCCGCGTGGTGCAGCAGCCGGTCCAGGATGGCGGTGGCGAGCACCTCGTCCCCGAAGACCTGCCCCATCTCCGAGAAGGTCTTGTTCGAGGTCAGGATGATCGAGCCCCGCTCGTAGCGGCGGGACACGAGCTGGAACACCATGTTGCCCTCGGCCCGGGAAAGCGGCAGGTAGCCGACCTCGTCCAGGACCAGGACCGCCGGCTTCAGGTAGGTCTGGAGCTTCCGGGCGAAGCGCCCGCCGGCCTCGGCCTCCTTCAGGTTGCGGACCATGTCGTCGGCCGTGGTGAAGTAGACCGAGTACCCGGCCTGGCAGGCAGCGATCGAAAGCCCCACGGCGAGATGGGTCTTGCCCACCCCCGGCGGACCCAGCAGGCACACGTTCGCTCGGTGCTCCACGAAGGTGAGGGTGGCGAGGTCGCGCACCTTCCGGGCGTCGAGCTCGGGCTGGAAGGCGAAGTCGAACTCGTCCAGGCCCTTGTGGTGGGGAAGACCCGAGAGCTTGAGGGCGTTGCGGAACCTCCTTCCCTCCCGGATGCCCACCTCCTCCTCGAGCACGACGTCGAGGAACTCGAGGTAGCCCATCTGGTCACGCTCGGCCCGGGCCACCAGCTGCTCGGCCGAGGAGGCGAGGTGGGCGAGGCGGAGGCGTTCGGCGTTGGCCCGGATGCGATCGGAGAGGAGCTCGCTCACCGCTCACCTCCCGCGATCGCGAAGGCCCGGTCGACAGGTGGCGGGGTCGCGACGGGCCACGTCGATCCCGGCGGCGGCGACCCGGACGATCATCCGGGCCAGCTGGTCGGCCTCGGGATCCGGTTCCGCCGCCGGGGCGGACGGCGCGGGGCCCCTGCCCCGGCCGGTCCCGTCGGGGAGGCCGTCCCAGTGCCGGGGGTCCACGACCCAGGACCCCTTGGTCCGGGCCCGGGGATGCGTGGCCAGGTGCTCGGGGTGGGGGCCCGCCGTGAAGACCCGAACCTCATCGGTGCTGACCCGCAGCTCCACCCGCTGACGCGGCCGGACGGCCCTCCGGGGCACCGAGTAGAGCGAGGCGCCGAAGGAGACCAGGGCGTCCTTGCCGACCGTGCGCAGGTGACGCTCGCACACCACGTACGGATGCTCGGGGAGCGGCCGCAGCGCCGCCCGGTCCCGCCCGGCCCGGTGAGCGATCACCTCGCCGTGGGTCCGGTGGACCTGGGACCGTCGCTGGGGCAGCCACTCGTACCAGGCCGCCTGCATGTCCTCGACGCCGGTGAACGTCCGGCCCGCGAGGACCTTGGCCCTGGTGGTCTTCACCGAGCTCTCCACCCGGCCCTTGCTCTGGGGGCGCTCCGGGAAGCACACCCGGATGGCGAACCCGTAGTGGCAGGCGAACGCGACGGCCTCGGGGTGCAGCGGGACGTCCTGGCCCCGGCCGACGTGGCGGCGGACCACGGTCTTGGTCCGGTCGTAGACGATCTGCTGGGGCACCCCGCCGAAGTGCTCGAACGCGCGGCGGTGGGCCTCCCAGAACGTGGCCAGGTCCTGGGAGGTGGTGAACCAGCAGAACGGGTCGCGGGAGTGCGAGAGCACCATGTGGAACGAGTAGACCTTCACCGGGCCCGAAGGGGTCTGGATCGGCTCCTCCTCCCCCCAGTCGACCTGGGCCTGGGCGCCGGCGGCCACCTCGATCCGCCGGTGCATCTGGTGCAAGGGGTCCCTGAGGCCGAGCTCGTGAAGGATCTCCGGCCGGCGGCGGGCCACGTACTCCTTCACGCGCTGGTAGGAGCCGGGGAAGCGGTAGGGCTCGGGCAGGAGCCGCTCGAAGATCGTCGTGGCCTGGAGCTTGCCCTTGGACGTGCGCAGCCAGGCGTCGATCACGCCGGTGACGGATCGATGAGCTTGGGCGGGGAGGCCTCGGTCCGTAGCGCGGCGGGCGGGGCCGCGCGCTCAGGTACTTCTTCGCGGTCCGCGGATCGCAGCCGGCGAGGCGGGCGATCTCGGCCCAGGCGACGCCTTGATCGGCAAGGGGCCGGAACCCCTGCAGGTTCATCCGGTCCTCCTGGGGCATCATGGGGGCCGGTCCTCCCTCCTTGGCTCGACGGGTGGGTTCCCTCGAGCCGGGAGGGTGGACCGAGCGCTCCCTCAGGTGTGGGACCTGGAGGCGGCGGGAGACCGACACGTTTCGCCGTACGCGGAGCGACATGATTCGCCGTTCACATCACGACACGTTTCACCGTACGCCGACAATTGGCGCTGGTCCTCCACTGGTGCCAGCAAGGCAAGCCGTGCTGGGAGGAGCCGCAGCTGGTCATCGACGGCGAGCTTCGAGCGCTCGAAGGCTGCCCCACAGGACGTTCCCCTCGATGGAGCGCCGACGGACGCCTGGCGGTATCGAGCGACGAGCGCATCGTCATCTTGGAGGGAGGCGTGATGGTCGGATCGCTGCCCGTCGTCGGCCTGCACTCGATGGACTGGCTCCCAGCGATGGGAACGGAGGCGTCGACGAGGACCGGGGAGTGATGAGGTGCACTGGGGCCGACCGGAGCCTGCCTGGGTCGGCGAACGGTTCGTGGCGATGCGCGAGCGCGGAGGCGGGCGGTTCGGGTTGCACCGGGGAACGGGCCGAGGCTTCCGCGCCGCCGTCGAGGAGTTCGCCCGGCATCGGGACCCGCGCCGCTCGGGCAACCCGGATCGCGCCGGGAACGGGGCGGCGATGCGGATCGCCCCCATCGGCACCGCCCTCTCGCACCTGGACGACGGAGACTTCGCCCGGGCGGTGGCGGGCGTCTCGATCCTCACCCACCGGGAGCCCCGGGCGGTGGCGGCGGCGTTGGCGGTCGCCCGCAGCGGGTCCCTCCTCTTCAGCGCAGGCGCATCGGCCGACCGGGCGGAGATCCTCGAGGACCTGGCGCGGTGGACCGCGGCGCGGGAGACCGAGCTCGGGGCCGGATACGGGCTCGTGCCGGAGGGCCGGAGGGTCTCGGACGTCCTCCGGTCCGCGCTCGGCGCCTGGGCGGAGGGCCTCGAAGCCCAGCTCGGACGCGTGGCCGACCTCGCGGGCGAGGACCTCGGTCGTCCGGCCCTGCCCTCCGACGGCTACGCGCTCGCTTCCCCGGTGGCAGCGATCTTGATCGCGTTGCGGGCGACGAGCTTCGAGGACGCCGTGGTCCGCGCGGTCAACCTCGGCGGCGACGCCGACACGGTCGGGGCCATGGTCGGCGGGCTGGCGGGTGCGGCTTGGGGCCTCGACGCGATCCCGGATCGGTGGAGACGCATCCCGGGATACGAGGAGGTGCTCGCCCTGGCCCGGTACCTCGCCGGGTACCCTTACGAGGGACCCCTCCCCGACCTGATGGACCTCGAGGAACGTCTGAGCGCCCGGCTCGCGCGCTGAACCCGCACGGAGTCGTGGGGACGCGTCGCCTGGGAGTGGCCGGCCGCCCTATCGCCCGCGCGGCGCTTCGACGGCGTCCCACACACGTTCCGCGAACGAGCGGATGCGCCGTATGAGGTCCAGCGCCGCTTCCGGATCGCGTTCCACGTCGAGGAGCGAGCATCAGGAGTGCGAGCGGGCTGGGCCGCCTCGTCCTGCGTGGCTCCGAGGAGACGGCGGTCAAGCATCTTCAGCCCGCCGCGCGACCGGCGCGGCCCATACAGGCGTCTCGCCACTGAGGCGGGGGGGACGGACATCCAAAGCCGCCGCGCGCTCGTCGCGACCCTCATCGCCCCGGTGCTGGGCGCTGGAGGCATCGGCCGACGGGATCCGGCGGCCGGGCGGTCGATCTGGTTCCAGCACGACAGGCCCGGCATCCGGGTCGGCTTGGGGCGCTCGAGTTGCCTCTACCCCCCCGCCTGGACGTCGTGAGCGAGCTGGGCGAGGCAGGTGACGACCGCGGTCTCGTTCGGGGGGAGCGTCGCCCGGTCGAACTCGTACCCGCGGAGGTCCTCGTTGGCCGTCACGACCCGCTTCCCCCCGGGGATCGCAGCGAGCGCGTCGTCGTACCGAACGATGGCCTGCTCGACGCTGGGCCGGCGCCGGACCGAGGCCGGCTGGTAGCCGAGGGTGAGGTTGCGGAGGCCGCTCCAGTTCCCCCGGGAGTCGTCGTAGATCCAGCCCACGCTCAGCGGGTCGGGGTGGTCGGGGGTGGGGATCTTGATCGCGCCGCCCCGCACGCCCCACTCGATCCGGTAGCCCAGGTGGCGCGCGGCGTCCAGCACGCGTTCGAGGGAGGAACGGGAAGCCAGGGTCCTCGACCCGCCCGAGGAACGCCTCCTCGTCGATCCCCCCGGCGCCTCTCGCCGCGCGAGCCTCCGGCCGGTAGACGGTGCGGGCC
>Ga0101941_1001072_pt1 | contig 24998 bp, 29 predicted proteins | sample DewCreD2012metaG_3_FD_75242 | JGI IMG/M metagenome (GOLD analysis project Ga0101941, IMG submission 75242) | Hot spring sediment bacterial and archeal communities from British Columbia, Canada, to study Microbial Dark Matter (Phase II) - Dewar... ...
CCTCAAGGTCGACGCCTGGATCGGGGTCTATGACCACGAGCATGGCCGCCAGCAGCCCCTGGTCATCGACGTCGAGCTGGACGTCGCCGCCAGCCACTGCGAGGACCTGGGCGACACGGTCAATTACGAGACCATCCTGCAAGCGGCCCAGGCCATCGCCGCCGAGGGCCATATCGACCTGGTCGAGACCTTCGCCGAGCGCCTGGCCCAGGCCAGCTTCGCCGACAGCCGCGTCACCCGCGCCAGGGTGCGGGTCGAAAAGCCCCTGGCGCTGGCCCCCCACGCCGCCGCGGCCGGGGTGGAAATCACCGCCGTCCGGGGGTGAGCGCCCTGCGCCACAGCGCCCGCCTTTCCCCGTTCCAGCCCGAGACGGTCTGGACGCTGGAGGGCGCGGAGCTGGTCGAGCGTCGCGGCCCGCGCGAGCAGCGCTTCCCGCTTTCTGCCCTCACCGCCTTCCGCCTGGCGAAGCCGCGCGGGGGCGGGCGCCGCCGGGCGCTGACGCTCAGCTTCGGCCGCCGCAAGACGATCCTGACCGCCCAGAGCTATCTGGGCCCCGGCCGGTTCGACGACCGGCTGGAGAGCTTCTCGCTGTTCGCGCGCGCCGTGGCGGCGGTGGCCTCGGATATCGCCCCGCCAAGCAAGAAGGGGGGAGCCCGCTTCGAGATCGCCGGGGTCATGGCGGCGCGCGAGAGCCTGACCTGGGTGATGGGCTTCCTGGGCTTCGGCACGGCCGTCATGCTGCTGTTCGCCTGCAGCCCCGGCATGGCCGGCGTCGCCGTCGCCATCGCCGCCCGCATGGCCTTCCTGCTGATCCTGCTGGGGGCGGTGTTGCCGTGGCTGGGACGTGGTCAAGGGTTGGACCCGCACGCCCTGCCCGAGGATCTACTGCCAGGGGCGTAGGGGCGGGCAAGCCTCGCCGTCACCAAGCGGGGCGCCGCGCGTTGTGGGTGTCCGGACGCCCCGTCCCCCAAAGGAGCGCCATGCGCGGCTTGGACTTCAGTTCTTGGCACAGCGTGCTGACCACCCTGATCGGCCTGGCGCTGTTCACCCTGATCGGCGTGGGCGTCCGGCTGCTGATGATGGTCACGTTCCAGCAGCGTCGCGAACGGCTCAACCGCCAGATCAACGAGCGCCTGCGCACCCTGATCGCCGCCTACAAGGTGCTGGGCGGTTCCTTCACCGGCGACCTGCAGGTCGATCCAACCCACCTGCGCGATCTGCGCCGTCGGGAGGCGGCCGAGGTTCAGACCGGCGCGGCCGTCAACGCCCGGCCGGACAGTGATCGCTCCCGGCGCATTCGCGACGCCGTCGAGGCGGCCTTGTCGGACGTCATTCTGCTGGGCACCGAACGCCAGGTCGAACTGGCCGCCCAGGCCGTGCGCGAACTGGTCGCCGGGCGGCCCGTGCACACCCACGACCTGGTCCTGGCGCTTCGCGACTTTATCCGCGAGGCGCTGGACCTCGACCCGATCCCGGCCAGCATCGCCCTGCCGCGCCAGGGTCCGAGCCGCCCCTCGGGAAACGCCGGCAAGGGCGGCAAGGACGGCGGTGGCGAGCGTTCGGGATCGGGCGGCGGCCTAGGCGGTGGCGGCGGCGGTGGCGGCGGCGGCCTGGGCCAGGCGGATGACGAGCCGGCCGCCGGCGCCGCGCGCGGGTCGCCCTGACGCTCGTCCGCCACCTAACAGCACCTTCATTTGCGTTGCGGCTCGGAATTGACGACCATCGGTCCATGAACACGACCGACCCCAACCCCGACCCCGCCGTCCCGCCCGCCCTGCAGGACGACAAGACCATGCCGCTGGTCGTGTACGGCCTCTATCTGGCGGGCCTGCTGTCGGCCGGCATGACCGGTTTCGTGGGCGTGGTCCTGGCCTATGTCAGCAAGGGCGCCGCGCCCGAATGGCTGCGGAGCCATTACGTCTTCCAGATCCGCACCTTCTGGCTGTCGCTGCTGTTCGGCCTGATCGGCCTGGTGCTGACCCCGGTGGGGATCGGCTTCGTGATCCTGCCCGCCGTCTGGGTGTGGGTCGCGGTGCGATGCATCCTCGGCCTGTCCTGGCTGTTGAAGGTCCAGCCCTATCCCACGCCTCGCAACTGGATGATCTGATGAGCGATTCCGCCCAAGCCCTTCCCGACCGCGTCGAAGAGGACAAGGTCCTGCCGATCGTGGTCTACGCCCTGTACCTTCTGGGCTTCACCAACGGCCTGACCTTCCTGGTCGGACTGATCGTCGCCTATCTCAACCGCGAGACGGCGGGGCCGATTAACGCCAGCCACTACACCTTCGCCATCCGCACCTTCTGGCTGTCGATCTGGTGGTTCCTGATCGGACTGGCGGTGTTCCTGGTGGGCCTGCCCCTGTCGGTGCTGCTGATCGGCATTCCGATGCTGATCGCCGGCGGCGTGATCATGGGCGCGATCGGCATCTTCTTCGTCGTCCGCTGCATCATGGGCCTGGTCTATCTGCTGAAGGGCGAGGCCTATCCCCGCCCCCGGACCTGGCTGATCTGACGCTGATCTGCCTTGGCGCTTCCCTTGCGGCATGGGCGTTTCAAGGGCGCCCATGCCCTGCGGCGCCCGTTATGGCGTCGCTTCGCGCCGGGGCTTCCCCTGACGGTTGAGACGGCTCGACGCGAGCCCGGCGGCGCGCTGAACCTCTCGCTCCTTACGAACGCGGTCATGGAGGGGTGACATGATGGCTCGGCTCGTGGGGATCGTCCTGGGGGCGGTCCTGGCGACATCGGGGTATGTGATCGCCGGTTTGGGCGTCCTGGGGGGCTGGGCGCAGAACCTCGATCTCGGACCTTTCGAGCCACACCGTCCGTTCGTGGGTTGGGCGGCGACGATCACGGGGGCTTTGCTGCTCGTCGCCGCCCTGACCCCGCGCTTCAAGCGCAAGACGGCGCGCAAGCCGGCGCCGGTCGTGCTGGATCCGGCGCCGACCTACACGCCGGTCATGGCCGTCGAGGCCGCGCCCGAACCGGAGCCTTTCGCCGCGCCGATCGCGGCGCCGCCCGTTGTCGCACCCATCATCCCGTCGGTCGCGCCCGTCGTCGAAGCCGAGACGTTCGAAGACCTCCGCGCCGACCTGGTCACGCTGAGCCGCCAGGAGGCCTGGTCCCAGGCGGCCCAGACCCTGAACCGCCTGCTGCGCATGGCCAGCGACGATCGCGAGAAGGCTGTTTCGCGCCGCGACCTGGGCGACTTCGCGCGCGGCCAGGGCCGGCTGGACGAGGCCGCAGAGGCCTATGAGGACGCCGTCAGCTACGCCCGCGCCGTTCGCGACGCCAAGCCCCGGGGCGACTTCGCCGCCGACGAGCTGCTGGCCAGCGCCCTGTCGGGCGTCGGCGACGTGGCCGAGATGGAAGGCCGGCTGAACGACGCCCTGTCGGCCTTCGAGGAAGCCCTGGCCCTGCGCCGCTCGCACGGCGGCCGCGAAGCCGCCGACCCGAACGCCAAGCGGGCCCTGTCGGTGTCGCTGGAACGCCTGGCCGACCTGCGCGAGGACCGCGGCCACCGGATGCGGGCGCTGGACCTGTACCGCGAAAGCTACGACGTGGCGGCCCGCCTGGCGGCGGCCGATCCGGCACGGTTCGGGGAAGACCTGGCCTCGACCCGGGCTAGGCTGGCTGAGCTGGAGGCGAAGGTGGCGGGGTAGAAAAGCTGCCCTCCCCTCCCCCTTGTGGGGAGGGTGGCGGCAAAGCCGACGGGTGGGGGATCGGTGCAGGGCGTCTAGCTCATCAAGCCCCACCCGACCCCCTGCGGGGGCCACCCTCCCCATTAAGGGGAGGGAAAAGCATACTCCGCGAGCGCTGGCTCCAGCCTAGGCCGGCACCAGCTCGCGCCGCACCAGACGCGCATATTCGTCCATCAGCGACAGCGACAGGGCGCCCGGCGTGAACCGGAACTCGCCGATCTCCGACACCGGGGTGACCTCGGCGGCGGTGCCGACGATGAAGCACTCGGTGAAGTCGGCCAGCTCGCGCTTCTCGATGTGGCGCTCGACCACCTGGACACCGCGTTCCTTGGCGATCTGGATCACCGTCTGGCGGGTGATGCCGTTCAGGATGCAGTCCGGGGTCGGAGTGTGCAGCACGCCGTCCTTGACGAAGAACACGTTGGCGCCGGTCGCCTCGGCGACATAGCCGCGATAGTCGACCATCATCGCGTCGGCATAGCCTTCCTTCTCCGCGGCGTGCTTGGAGATGGTGCAGATCATGTAGAGTCCGGCGGCCTTGGCGGCGGTCGGGATCGTGTTCGGCGCCGGGCGATCGTATTTGGCCCAGGTCAGGCGGATGCCCTTGGCCTTGGTCGCCGGGTCGAAATAGCTGGGCCATTCCCACACGGCGATGGCCACGTGGATCTTGGTCTGTTGCGCTGAAACGCCGATCATCTCGCTGCCGCGCCAGGCGATCGGGCGCACATAGCAGTCGGTCAGGCCGTTCTTGGCGGCGGTCTGCTTGCAGGCCTCATCGATCTGCTCCACCGTGAAGGGGATCTTGAAATCGAGGATTTCGGCCGATTTGAACAGGCGCTCGGTATGCTCGGTCAGCTTGAAGATCTCGCCGCCATACATCCGCTCGCCCTCGAACACCGACGAGGCGTAGTGAAGGCCATGGGTCAATACGTGCACCTTCGCGTCCCGCCAGGCAACGAACTGGCCGTCCAGCCAGATCCAACCATCGCGATCGTCGAAGGGAACGAGAGACATCGGTCAAAGACCTCCTTATTTGGAACCCGGTTCTTAGACGCCCCGAGCCGGCGAAGGTCAAATAAAATGGACGCAAGCTGATGGCCGCGCCGCTTTCATCGGGACCTGTCGGGGGCTCCACCGACCCGCGACTGATCCTGGGCGAAGAGCAGCTGGACAGCGGGCTGGAGCTGCTGCTGCTGGCCGAGGCGGGCCTGTGGGCGGCGGTCGACGCGGCCCTGGAGGCCGAGGGGCCGGGCCTGGGCCGCTCGCACTGGCGCGCCGCCTTCCTGCTGCGCCGCCGGCCCGGCATCGGCGTGCAGGACCTCTCGAAACTGACCAGCCTGTCCAAGCAGGCCGCCAGCAAGACCCTGTCGGACCTGCAGCGGCTGAACCTGGCCCAGAAGGCGGCCGGCGACCTGGACGCCCGCCGGCGGCCGGCCGAGCTGACCCCCGAGGGGATCGCGTTCGAGTACCGGGTGGCCGAGCGTCTGCGCACCCTGCTGGGCCGCGCCTACCGCACCGGCGGCCTGGACGGCGTGGCCGGCGCGCGGCGAATCCTGGCGGCCCTGGCCGGACCGCGCCAAGGTGTCGGCCTCAATCGTCGGGACGGCCTATGACGCCAGAAGAACGCACCGAACGCCATCTGCTGGTCGTCGACGACGACGACCGCATCCGCACCCTGCTCAAGGAATTCCTGACCCGCGCCGGCTTCCGGGTCAGCGCCGCGGCCGACGCCGCCCATGCCGACCGGCTGACCGGATCGATGGACTTCGACCTGCTGGTGCTGGACGTGATGATGCCCGGCGAGGACGGCTTCTCGTTCACCAAGCGCCTGCGGGCCCGGGGCGGCGACGCGGGCAAGACGCCGATCCTGATGCTGACCGCCCGCGACCAGACCAACGACCGGATCGAGGGCCTGACCCACGGCGCCGACGACTACCTGGCCAAGCCGTTCGAGCCCCGGGAACTGCTGCTGCGCATCGAGTCGATCCTGCGCCGCGCCGCGCCCAAGCCGTCCGGCCCGCGCGCTCTGAGCCTGGGCGACTGCGCGTTCGAGCCCGAGCGCGGCGAGCTGACCCGCCACGGCGAGCCGATCCGCCTCACCGAGGCCGAGGTCGCCCTGCTGCGCCGCCTCGCCAAGGCCGCCCACGCCCCGGTCGACCGCCTGGAGCTGGCCCGCGACACCGTCGACGCCACCGGCCGCGCCGTCGACGTCCAGGTCACCCGCCTGCGCCGCAAGATCGAGCCGGACCCGAAGAACCCGAGGTATCTGCAGACCGTGCGGGGCGTCGGCTATCGATTGGCGCCGGATTGATGGGGGGTCGCGATTCAAAGCCTCCCGGTCTTCCGAAGCGGAGCTCTCACCTTTCAGCCGTCATCCTCGGACTTGTTCCGAGGATCCCTCGCGCCGCCGAGGTGTCCTTTTGGGAGAAGCCGCCGGCGTCGCCGCCTCTCTGGTCGATCGGCAGCGCAACTGAGGCAGGGGTCCTCGGAACAAGTCCGAGGATGACGGGCGTGAGGGTAAGATTAGACGCCCCGGGAGCGCCCAGCCCATGATGCGCCTCCGCACCAAGCTCCACATCCCCCGTCCCATCAAGCGGTGGCTGCCGACCTCGCTGTTCGGCCGTTCGCTGCTGATCATCGTCCTGCCCGTGGCGGTGATGCAGATCGCCGTCACCTGGGCGTTCTTCGACGCCCACTGGGAGACTGTCACCAGCCGCCTGTCCGAGGGCCTGGCCGGCGACGTGGCCTGGGCGGTCGAGACCTACAAGGACGACCCCTCGCCCGCCGCCCTGGACCAGATGGCCGAGCGGGCCGAGGAGTCGATGTCGCTGTCGATCGCCCTGCAGAAGGGCCGCAAGCTGCCGACCGGCCAGCGGCCGTCGCTGTTCGCCTCGCTGGACCGTTCGCTGCGCACCGCCCTGGACGACCGGCTGGACGACCCGTTCTGGTTCGACACCACCCGCTATCCCGGCCATGTCGACATCCGGGTGCAGGTCAAGGAAGGCGTGCTGCGGATCATCGCCCCGCGCGACCGGGCCTTCGCCACCCAGGGCCACATCTTCATCCTGTGGATGGTGGTGGCGACCCTGCTGCTGACGGCGGTGGCCATCCTGTTCATCCGCAACCAGGTGCGGGCCATCGAGCGCCTGGCCGACGCGGCCGACGCCTTCGGGCGCGGCATAGACCAGGCCGCGTTCAAGCCGCACGGCGCGCGGGAAGTCCGCAAGGCGGCCCAGGCCTTCCTGGCCATGAAGGCCCGCATCCAGCGCCATATCGAGCAGCGCACCGCCCTGCTGGCCAGCGTCAGCCACGACCTGCGCACGCCCCTGACCCGGCTGAAGCTGGAGATCGCCCTGGCCGAGCCCAGTCCGCGGCTGGAGGCCATGGCGCGCGATCTCTCCGAGATGGAGCACATGATCGACGAGTACCTGGCCTTCGCGCGCGGCGAGGGCGGCGAGGAAGCGCGTCAGGTCTTGCTGCGGCCGCTGATCGAGGGCGTCTGCGAGGGCGCGGCCCGATCCGGCGCCCGGATCGAGGCGGCGATCGGCGACGACCTGACCGCGATCCTGCGGCCCCAGGCCTTCAAGCGGGCCCTGGCCAACCTGATCGACAACGCCGCCGCCCATGGCGACACGGTGCGGGTCTCGTCCACCGCCATCCCGGCGGGCGGGGTGTGGATCTTCGTCGACGACGACGGCCCCGGCATTCCCGACGACCGCCACGAAGAAGCCTTCCGCCCGTTCAACCGCCTGGACGAGTCGCGGAACCAGAACGAGAAGGGCGTCGGCCTGGGCCTGGCCATCGCGCGGGACATGGCGCGCGGGCTGGGGGGAGAACTGACGCTGCAAAGGTCGCCGATGGGGGGGCTGCGGGCGGTGTTGAGATTGCCCGGGTAGGTCGGCGGCATGACAGGACGCCCCCTCCGTCACGATGCGTATTCGCATCGCGCCACCTCCCCCGTTTCACGGGTGAGGAGGAAGCCGCGTCAACCCTTCTCCTCCCCCGAGAAACGGGGGAGGTGGCGGGCGAAGCCCGACGGAGGGGGCGTCCTACCGCATCGCCGCTTCAATGAACCGCGGCCCCGTCCCCTTCATCGCCCGCGCCATCGCTTCATCAAACGCCTCGGCCGTCTCGACCCGCTCGGCCGGCACGCCCAGCCCGCCCGCCACCGCCACCCAGTCGATGCGCGGATCGCCAAGGTCGAGCAGCCGCGACGCCGCCGGGCCAGGCTCGCCGCCGCCGGTGCGGCCCATCTCGATGCCGAGGATGCGATAGGCGTGATTGGCGAACACCACCACGGTCACGTCCAGCTTCTCGCGGGCGATCGTCCATAGGCCCTGCACCGTGTACATCCCCGCCCCGTCGCCGGTCAGGGCCAGCACCTTGCGGTCGGGACAGGCCACGGCCGCGCCGATGGCCAGCGGAATGCCCTGGCCGATCGCGCCACCGGTCAGGGACAGCCAGTCATGGGCCCGGGCGTTGCGGGTCTGGGTGAAGATCGGCAGGCCGGCGGTGACCGCGTCGTCCGAGATGATCCCGCCCGCCGGCATGTGCCGGGCGATGGCCGCGCCCATGGCCCAGGCGTCCAGCTTTCCCCCCGGAGCGGCGGCCGGCGCGTAGGGTTCCACGGCCCCGGTCGCGGGCGCGCCCAGCGCCTCGGCCAGCGCCTGCAGGGCGGCGGCCGCGTCGGTGGCGCGGTCGCTCAGGGTCAGGGTCGCGCAGCCGTCGGGAACCAGCACGCTGGGCCGGTCGGGATAGGCGAAGAAGGCCACCGGCTCGGTGGTGGCGACCAGCACCATTAGGTCCACGCCGTCCAGGTCCTTCAGGGCCTGCTCGCCGAAATAGGGCAGCTTGTCGGGGCGGAAACGGCCCTCGCCGCGCGCCTGGCGGCCGGTGAAGGTGTCGGTCAGCACCCGCACGCCGGTGGCCGCGACCCGCCCGGCGGCGGTGATGGCGGCCTCGCCGCACGCGCCCGAGCCCAGCAGCAGCACGGGCTTGGCGGACGCCTTCAGGGCCTTGGCCACGGCGGCGACGGCCGCCGGGTCGGGCGCGCGGGGTTTGGGCCGCTCGATCACCGGCCCGGCGGTGTTGGTCTCGTTCCAGGCGCTGTCGGCGGGCAGGATCAGGCAGGCGTTGCCGCCCGGCGCGCCGAAGCTGGCGGCTACGGCCTCGGCGGCCAGGGGCCCGACCGCGTCCGCGCTCTCGGCCGACTTGACCCAGATCGCGTTGGGCGCGGCCAGGGCGGCGATGTCGGAGTTGAGCGGCGCGTCGTACTTCCGGTGATCGGTCGCGTGGTCGCCAATGACGTTGACGATGGGGGTGAAAGCGCGCCGGGCGTTGTGCAGGTTGGCCGCGCCGTTGGCGTAGCCGGGGCCCAGGTGCAGCAAGGTGCAGGCGGGCGTCCCGGTCATCCGCCCATAGCCGTCGGCCGCTCCGGTCGCCACGCCCTCGAACAGGCACAGCACGCTGCGCATGCGCGGCTCGCGGTCCAGGGCCGCGACGAACTGCATCTCGCTGGTGCCGGGATTGGCGAAACAGGCGGTGACGCCGTTGTCGGCCAGGGTGGTGATCAGGGCGTCCGCGCCGTTCATGGTCTTCTCCGTACCGTTCGCGCCAGCTTCCGACATTTTGCCGCAAGCGCCAACGGTGGTTGCGGGTTCGGCGGCCGCGACCCAAACACTCCGTCATCCTCGGAACAAGTCCGAGGATGACGGTGGAGGGAAGGTTGCGTGGGCGGCGGCGGCTGTCGCAATCTGGCCCGCACCGAAGCGCCGCCGAAGAGCGGATCGGCAGGGGGAAACCGAATGTCTCAATCCAACAACCGGGCCAATCGCCTGGCCAAGGCCGTGCTGATCGCCTCGATCATCGCCGGGGTCAGCTATGTCGCCTCCTGGGACCGGGGCCTGCCGCAGGCCGCCGATCTGACCTGGAAGGGCCTGGGCGTCGGACTTCTGACGCTCTACGCGGCGCTGAACGCCCGCACCTTCGATGGCTGGCTGCTGGTCGCGGTGATGGCCTTCGGCGCCCTGGGCGACGTGCTGCTGGGCGCCGCCGGCCTGACGGTCGGGGCGCTGGCCTTCCTGGCCGGACACCTGGTGGCGATCACCCTCTACCTGCGCAATCGGCGCTCGGACCCGACCCGAAGCCAGATGGCCCTGGCCGTCGTGCTGGTCCCGGCGGTGGTGATCCTTGCCTTCCTGCTGCCCGCCGACCGCGCCGGAGCGCCGGGCGTGGCGCTCTACAGCCTGGGCCTGGCCCTGATGGCCGCCACCGCCTGGATCAGCCGTTTTCCGCGTTACCGCGTCGGCGTCGGAGCGCTGATGTTCGTGGTCTCGGACCTGCTGATCTTCGGCCGTGGCGGACCGTTGCCCGACAACTTCGCGGTCGGGCTGGCGTTGTGGGGGCTGTACTATTTCGGACAGCTGCTGATCTGCGTGGGGGTGGTGAACGCGCTCCGAAAGGCGGGGGTCGAGAAGGGGACACACACTCACGGCAACGCCTCGGCGAGATGAGTACGGATCATAGGGTGAGTGTGTGTCCCCACCTTCGCGCGCCGCGCTAGGAGAACACCATCACCCCGTCGTCCGGCGTCTCGGCGAACAGCCGCGCCAGTTCCGCCGGCCGGCGTTCCCGCGCCAGGGCCTGGTTGATGTAGCCCTTGTCGGTCAGTTCGCCGGAGGCCGCGTCGGGCGCGCCGTCCAGCACCAGCGCGCGGGTCACCTTGCCGCCGCCCTTGGCCAGGCCGTTCAGGCGTTCCAGGCCGGCGCGGATGGCCGCCTTCACCGCCTCTGGCTCGCCCAGCCGCAAGGCCGCCTTGGGGTCGAGGAACAGCATCAGCCCCACGCCCGCCTGCCCCTCGCCGCAGACCACCGCGTCCGACACCGCCCCGGCGATCGCCGAGACCGCCGCCACCCGCAGGGCCCCCGCCACCACGAAGGTGCCGTTGGCCAGCTTGAAGTTCTCGACCAGCCGCCCATCGAACACCAGGCCCGCCGAGGGGTTCAGCCGGTCGGCCAGCTTGGCCGCGTCGCCCAGCCGGTAGAAGCCGTCCTCGTCGAACGCCGCCGCCGAGGCCTCGGGCATGTCCAGATAGCCGGGCGAGACCTGGGGCCCCTTCACGCGGATCTCGAACTTGTCGGGCAAAACGCCCCCTTGGCCGTCGGCGACCGGGACCAGCTTGACCGCCGTGCCGGGCGTGGGCAGGCCCACCATGCCGGAGCGGGCGTTCAGCCAGTGGATGTTGCAGGCCGTCGGCCCGGTCTCGGTGGCGCCGTAACCGGCCGCGAAGGTCACCCGGCAGCCGATCGTGCGCAGGGCCACGGCCTGGACCCGGTCGAGGATCGACTGGGCCATCGACGCCCCGCCGTACTGCAGCACCCGCACCTTCTCGAAGAACCTGGCCGCCAGGTCCGCGTCGCGCTCCAGCTCGCCGACCAGCAGGCCCCAGCCGGCCGGGACCATGTTGTGATAGGTCGTCGCCACCTCGCGCAGGTTGCGGACCGTTTCGTCGAAGCGCCCCGCCACCGGCTGGCCGGCGTCGATGTAGAGCGTCCCGCCCCGGTGTAGCACCATGTGCAGGATGGCGTTGGCGCCCAGGCTGTGGCTCCAGGGCGCGGCATTGACCAGCACCGGCGGGTCGGGGTCCTCGTAGCAGGCGGCGATCTGGGCGGCGTTCAGCGCGACATTGGCGTGGGTGCAGATCACCGCCTTGGGCCGACCCGTCGAGCCCGAGGTCAGCAGCAGCTTGGCGGTGTCGTCGGGGCGGCAGACGGGCGGCTGGGGCTCCGCCTCCAGCAGGGTCTCGAACGCCACGTCGCCCTCCCGGGCGTTGCGGCTGGCCACCACCGGCAGGCCCGCCAGGAACGGCGCGGCCAGGGCGTCGGCGAAGGCTTCGGCGTCGTCGACATAGACCGCCGCCGGCTTCAGCCGCTCGACCGCGAAGGCCAGGCGGGAGAGGTCCGCGCCCTTCAGGCCGTACTGCGGCGAGACCGGGGCGATCGGCGCGCCCAGGCTCATGGCCGCGTAGCCGATCAGGGCGTGGTCAACGCCGTTGCGGGCCAGGATCAGCAAGGGCTTGCCGCCCGAGAGGCCCCCATGTCCCAGGCCAAGTCCCGAAAGCCCGCCGGCCAGGCGGGCGATCTGATCGGCGGCCTCGGCGTAGGTCACCGTCCGCCACCCCGCCGCGCCGGCGACCGGCCTTTCGGCCAGCCAGACGCGGTGCGGGGCCTGCGAGGCCCAACGGACCAGCGGCGCGGTCACGGTCTGGACGGTCCTGGAATAGGGCGTGGGGTTGCGCAGGATCAGCACGTCGCCGCGTCGTTCGACGTCCAGCCCCCGGGGCGCGTAGCGAGCGTCGCGGAACGGCGCGTGGGTCTCTGTCGTCCCATCCATGAGTCGAAGTGTTAACTGGACTCAGCCTGGGCGCAATGGCGGTTAGTTGACCTACGACCCCCCTGATCCGCTCTTCCTGCCCTCTAGCTCCGTCATCCCGGGCCTTGTGCCCGGGACCCCTGGTTCAGCCGACGGTGAAGTGCTTTGGCGCGCCAGCGCGCCACCCCTCCGCACCTGCGGCGGATAGAGGGGTTCCGGGCACAAGGCCCGGAATGACGGTCGAAGAGGAGTGAAAAGAGAACGCTGCCGCGCCCATCATCCCGCCGCCTGCCCCCGCCGCCGCTCCAGCCACAGCCGTTCGGCCGGGGCCGGATCCAGGGCCAGGGCCCGGTCGTAGGCCTCCAGCGCCTCGCCGCCGCGTCCCAGCCGGGCCAGCAGGTCGGCGCGCACCGCGTGGAAGGGGCCGAAGTCGCGGAAGGCGACCCCGTCCAGCCAATCGACCTCGGCCAGGGCCAGGGCGGGACCCGAGACCTCGGCCACCGCCACGGCGCGGTTCAGCCGCACCACCGCGTCGTCGCGCCAGGTCAGCAGGGCGTCGTAGAGGGCCAGCACGGTCGGCCAGGGCGCGGGTTCGTCCAGGCTTGGGCGCGAACACCAGGCCGCGTGGATGGCCGCCTGCAGCTGGCGCGGTCCCGGCCGACGGCGACGGGCGGCGGCGTGCAGCAGGGCCTCGGCCTGGGCGATCAGCGGACGCCGCCACAGGGCCGGGTCCTGCTCGGACAGCGGCGTCATCGCCCCGCCGTCGTCCATCCGCGCCGGGCGGCGGGCCTCGGCGTAGCGAACCAGGGCGGCGAAGGCCAGGCACTCGGGCTCGTCGGGCAACAGCTCGACCAGCACGGCGGTCAGGTCGAGCATCTCCTGGGCGTAGCCGGCGTGCTGCCCCGCCCCGGCCGCGTCCTCGTGGGCCTTGGCGTAGGCGATCTCCAGGGTCGACAGCACCGCCCCGATCCGTTCGGGCCAGGCCTCGGGGCCGGGCACCTCGAAGGCGATGCCGGCCTGGGCGATCTTGCGCTTGGCCCGTACCAGCCGCTGGGCCAGGGTCGGCTCGGGGACCAGGAAGGCGCGGGCGATCTCCTGGGTCGACAGGCCGCAGACCAGGCGGAGGGTCAAGGCGGCGCGGGCGTCGGGCGCCACGGCCGGGTGGCAGCAGACGAAGATCAGCCGCAGCCGCTCATCAGGGATCAGGCGCGCATCATCGACCATCAGATCCTCCGCGCTGGGGGGCGGCGCCGGCGGATCGGGAACCAGCCGGGTCCGCACGCCGCGCCGCCGCAGCATGTCCAGCGCCCGCCGCTGGGCGACGCTGTAGAGCCAGGCGGCGGGGTCGCGCGGATCTCCATCCTTCGGCCAACTCTGGGCGGCGTTCAGGCAGGCCTCGGCGAAAGCCTCCTCGGCCAGGTCCAGGTCGCGGTACTTGGCGGCGAGCGCGGCGATCACCCGCCCGCCATGCGCCCGCGCCGCCTGGTCGAGGAGGTCCTTGCGCATCAACCGCTACATCGTCCCTTCGATGATCGGCCGCACCTCGACCGCGCCGTCGCCCAGCATCGGCACCTTGCGGGCCCAGGCCAGGGCGGCGTCCAGGTCGGGGGCCTCGATCAGATAGAAGCCGCCCAGCTGTTCCTTGCTCTCGGCGAACGGTCCGTCGTGCAGGCCGCACTGGCCGGCCGTCCGGCGCACGGTGGTGGCGGTGGCGCCCGTCTTGAGCCCCGCCCCGCCGCGCAGCAGGTCCTTCTCGACCAGTTCGGCGGCGAAGGCCTCGTGCTGGGCGATGATGTCGCGCCACGCCTGGCCGTTCTCCTCGGCATAGGGCGCTTCGTCCTCGTAGATCAGCAGGGCGTATTGCATGGCTTCGTGCTCCTTGACGCCGGGCCGGCGGCGCGCCGCCCGATCATGCACCAGAGACGCGGCGGCCTGACCAGACTCGACATTCGTCCGCGCATTTTTCGGCGAGGCCTCAGCACGGGGCGTGAATGATCTCCCGGACCTCGACCTTGCCGCCGACGATCTGGGGGATCCTTCGGGCCCAGGCCTCGGCGGCCGCCATGTCGGGGGCCTCGACCAGATAGAAGCCACCCAGCTGCTCCTTGGTCTCGGCGAACGGCCCGTCGTGCACGACCTGGCCGTCGGCGGTCTGGGCGATGGTGCGGGCGGTGGGCGTGTCGGCCAGCCGCGCGCCCAGCCAGTCCATGCCGCTGGCCCGCAGTTCGGCCTGCAGCGCGTCATGCGTGGCGACCACGGCGTCCCTGTCGGTCCGGCTCTCGGACGCCCAGTCGGCCTCAACGCCGTAGATCATCAGCAGATACTTCATCGACACCTCCGTCGGCGCGTCGCGCGCGCCCTCGCTAGAAGACGCGCGAGGACGGGTGATTTCGACAGGGGGCGGCGAACAAAGTCGAGGGGGTCCGCGTCGCCTATCGCCGCCTTGGGCAAATCGGCATAATCCGGCCCCATGACCGACTGCCGCCTCTATCTGATCACCCCGCCCGCCCTGGACGACCTGGCCGCCTTCGGCCGCGACCTGGCCGCGGCCCTGGACGGCGGCGACGTGGCCGCGCTGCAGATCCGCCTGAAGGACGCCCCGGACGAGGCGATCGCCGCCGCCGTCCAGGCCCTGGCCCCCATCGCCCGGGCGCGCGACGCGGCGGTGATCCTCAACGACCGCCCCGACCTGGCCGCCCGGCTCGGCTGCGACGGCGTCCATGTCGGCCAGAGCGACACGCCCTTCAAGGAGGCCCGCAAGATCATGGGCCCGAACGCGATGATCGGCGTCACCTGCCACGACAGCCGCCACCTGGCCATGGAGGCCGCCGAGGCCGGGGCCGACTACGTGGCCTTCGGAGCCTTCTTCCCGACCACCACCAAGGACGCCCCGACCACCGCCGATCCCGAGATCCTGTCGATCTGGCAGGAGACGATGGAGGTCCCCTCGGTGGCGATCGGCGGCATCACCGCCGACAACGCCGCGGCCCTGGCCACGGCGGGCGCCGACTTCCTGGCGGTCTCGGCCGGGGTCTGGAAGCATCCCGGCGGCCCGGCGGCCGGCGTCGCGGCGATCAACGCCGCCATCGCCCAGGGCCTGGCGGCGCGCACGGCGTAACGCCGTTCTCGGACCTTGCCGCTCAAGCTTGCCGGGCGTAGCCTCCTCCCAACGATAAAATACGGGGAGGACGCTCATGCGGCGGCTTGGACTGTGTTTGCTTGGCGTAACGGTCCTGGGACTGGCGACGGCCGCGCCCGCAGCGACCTGGGCCGAAAGCTGGAAGCCCTCGCCCGGCGAGGCGAAGACCTTCTACGACGCCGATTTCATGCGGATGGACGCGACCTCCGGCCTGATCGTCGTGCGCATCGCCGAGGGGCGGCCCAACGGGCCCTACAAGGCCTGGCCGGCCGGCAAGGGTCCGATCATGCTGTTCGCCCTGGACTGCGCCACCGACACGTGGATCGACCTGGGCATGGATTTCTCCGGCGACCTGAGCCTGCCGAAGGGCTGGCGCAAGGGCGAGAAGATCGAGGACATCAAGGGCGCGGTCGGCGGCGCGGGCCGCGTGGCCTGCGAGACCAAGGACAGCCTGCCGAAGGTGGCTTTGCCTTGAAGACACCCTCTCCCCTCCGGGAGAGGGTGATTGTCATCTGCTACGAATTCAGCCGCGCCAGCTTGTCCGGGTTGCGCATCGTGTAGACGGCGGCGATGCGGCCGTCGACGATCTCCAGGCCCATGGTCTGGAACACCACGCCGTCATGGCTGAGCACGATGCCCGGGGCGCCGTTGATCCGCGCCAGGCGGGCCACGGTGTCGTCGGGGGCCGGCCACTTCTTCTTGATGCCCATCATCAGGCGCACCGCCTTTTCCAGCCCGAAGACCGGATTGAGCGTCGCCGACACCACGCCGCCGCCGTCGGCGTGCATGATCACGTCCTGGGCCAGGATGCCCCGCAGCAGGCTCTCGTCGCCGCTCATCGTGGCGGCCAGGAACGCGCGGGTCAGGCGCTGCTCCTCCTCGGCGCTGGGGCGATAGCGCGGCTTGCCGGCCTTGACGTGCTCGCGGGCCCGGGCGGCCAGTTGACGGCAGGCCGCCTCGGTCCGGCCCAGCGTCTTGGCGATGTCGGCGAACGGGGCGTCGAACACATCGTGCAGCAGGAAGGCGGCGCGCTCCAGCGGGGTCAGGCGCTCCAGGGCCAGCAGGAAGGCCACCGACAGGTCCTCGCCCAGCGCGCCGTGGTCCTCGTCGACCACCGGCTCGGGCAGCCACTCGCCGACATAGACCTCGCGCCGGGCGCGGGCCGACTTCAGCCGGTCCAGGCACAGGCGGGTGACCACCTTGTTCAGAAAGCCGGCAGGGTTGGTCACCTCGCCCGCCTCGACGCCGCGCCAGCGGATCCAGGCGTCCTGCACCACGTCCTCGGCGTCGGCCCGCGAGCCCAGCATGCGGTAGGCCAGGCCCGTCATCGCCCCGCGCCGCGCCTCGAAGAGGGTGTCCCCATCTCTGCCCAAAGAGTCGCTCATGCCCTAACCTTTTGGCGCCGAAGACACGAACGCACCACCAGCAGGCTGATGATCGCCGGCAGGAACACGCCGGGGACGTCGCGCAAGAGCAGCGGCCACGGCAGGGCCGTCCCGCAGAAGGGCATGATCAGATGGATCACCGCGTGCAGGCCAAGGAAGGTCGCCGAGACCACCGCCAGCCCCAGTCCGCGCGCCGGATCCTTCAGCGCCCAGCCCATGGCCAGGGCGCAGGCCAGGAAGGCCGCGCCGATGTCGCGCACGAAGTGGTCGTTGAACGCCCCAGTCTCGATCACCCCCGGCACGCGCGGATACCACCAAGCCGGGGCCAGCATCATCACCGCGCCGTTGATCGCCAGGATGATCGGCAGGATCCATTTCGCCCATCGCATCGTCTCGGTCTCCGTATGTGGAGACAGGACGAGACGGCGCGAGCGGATGTGACATGACGCGAAGAAAATCGTTCGCCGTTGCCGGTCCGCTGAAATCCCTTCAATTTGACCGCTTCGGGGCGAAGACGGGATTCAGGACATGCGTACGCGTTGGAAACTAGCGGGGCTCGCGGTCTTGGCGGTCGCTGTGTGCCTGCTCCTGATCGCACCGCTAGCGACGCTGGAGGTGAAGATCGACTTGCCGCCTGCGACAACGACCGCCTCGCCGGCGACCGTCGATCAGACCGCGACCTGGGCCGTCGGAGCCACTTTGGCGGTCTTCGCCCTAGTGGTCTTGGGCGTGCTGGCCTGGGTGGCGCGGCACATCCTTCGCCGCGACCGCGCACCGAACGCCTGACCCGCGAAAATCCCCTCACCTTGCTTTCACGCGCCCAGGCGACTAGGTATCGCGCCCACTTTCCCGATCTTTCTATCCGCCCGCACGCATATCCCCCGCCGTCGCTCCCGACGCTGCGTAGGGGGAACTATGAGGAACACCCGCCTTGGCCACCACTTCCGCCCTCCTGAACGTGATGATCGACGCCGCGCGCAAGGCCGCGCGCAGCCTGGCCCGCGACTTCGGCGAGGTCAGCGAGTTGCAGGTCTCCAAGAAGGGTCCCGCCGACTTCGTCACCGTCGCCGACCAGAAGGCCGAGCAGGTGATCTTCGAACTCCTGGAAAAGGCCCGCCCCGGCTACAGTTTCCATGGCGAAGAGCGCGGCCTGGTCGAGGGCACCGACAAGACCCACACCTGGATCGTCGACCCCCTGGACGGCACCACCAACTTCCTGCACGGCATCCCGCACTTCGCGGTCAACATCGCCCTGCAGCGCGAGGGCGAGGTCGTGGCCGGCGTCACCTACAACCCCATCACCCACGACCTGTTCTGGGCCGAAAAGGGCAAGGGCGCCTATCTGGGCGCCGAGAAGCGCCTGCGCGTCGCGGCCCGCCGTCACCTGGACGAGAGCATCCTGGCCACCGGCGTGCCGTTCCTGGGCAAGCCCGGCCACGCCACCTTCCTCAAGGAACTGCACCAGATCAGCCAGAAGGTCGCCGGCGTGCGACGTTTCGGCGCGGCCTCGCTGGACCTGGCCTGGGTCGCGGCCGGCCGCTTCGACGGCTTCTGGGAGCGGAACCTCAAGCCCTGGGACGTAGCGGCCGGCGTGCTGATGGTCATCGAGAGCGGCGGCAAGGTCTCGGCGATCGAAGAGCACGGCGACCCGGTGAACGGCCCCTCGATCCTGGCCTCGAACCAGGAACTGCACCCTCTGGTGCTGGAGCGCCTGCGGGCTGCGGCCGGGTAAACTCTCCAACTCCGGCCCAAACAAAAACGCCCCGGGCTCGCACCCGGGGCGTCTTCGTCCACGACCGAGGTCGGCGGTTACCGGCAGACGGTCCGCTCATACATCGTGCCGCGATAGCGGTCGTATTCGCGGGTGGTCCAGCAGTCGCCGCCGCGACCATAGCCGCCCCCATAGGGTCGGGCGTAACCGTAGCCGCCGTAGTAGCGAGGCGGCGGAGGCGGCGGGGCATAGCCGTAGCCGTAGCCGCTGTTGTAGCCGTCACGATGGCGGCCGTTGTTGTTGCCGGCGATCGCCGCGCCCAGGGCCAGGCCGACGATGCCGCCGGCGATGGCGACGCCCACGTCGTTATTGTTGTGATGGCCCCGGTGACCGTAATAGCCGCGGCGGTAGGAGTCGGCCGAGGCGGCGCTCGCGCCGGCGACCATGGCCAGGGCGGCGAGGCCGGCGGTCACACGGCCGATGATGGTCTTCAGATTGCGGTTCATGACACTTGCGTCCTCTCTGGAGAGGCGTCCCGACGGGCCGTCTCCATCTTGGGATCGATCCTCCGCCCCCGCGGCTGAACGCAGGCTGAACGGAGCGGTCAGCTTCACCCGGCGGCCCTGAGGTCGTTTTCGGACTCAAAGCGTTGAAATAAGGCCGATTTATTCACCTTTTCGCGCGAGGTTGAGGCCAAGACGGCGCTCAAAACGGGCGACGAGAGGCTTTAAGGCGACCAGGCGATGTCCAGGAACGTGGCTTACGCGGCCGGCGAGGATCTGCAGATCCTGTCGTTCGAAGTCGGAACCCAGACCTATTGCGTGCCCGTGGGCGCGGTCCGCGAGATTCGCGGCGTGACCCCGGCCACCCCGCTGCCGGACGCTCCCCCCTATGTGCGCGGCGTGATCAATCTGCGCGGCCAGGTGATGCCGGTCATCGACCTGTCCGAGCGCCTGGGCAAGGGCGTGGCCGCCGACAGCGCCCGCCAGGTGATCATCGTGGTCGAGCACCACGACGACGTCGCCGGCCTGCTGGTCGACGCGGTCTGCGACAGCTTCATCGTCTCGGCCGACTCGATCAGCCCGCCCCCGCCGCTGGGCGAGGACATCACGTCGACCCTGGTCTCGGCGGTGATCACCACCGAGGCGACCATGATCGTGCTGCTGGCGGTCGACGCCATTCTGCCCGAGCGCAAGATCCAGCTGGCGGCCTGATCGCATTCAGAGCGGCTGTCATCCCGGACGAGCGCGTAGCGCGAAGATCCGGGACCGACGCCTGAGCGCCGCGCTTCCGGCGGTCCCGGATCTGCGCTTCGCTTGTCCGGGATGACAGGCGTTATTTGCTCCACCGCCTCCAAACATTTGTTCGAATAACCCCTTCCTTCGCCCCCCGGCCTCCCGCTAGGGTCTCCCGCAACAAACAGGGAGATCGCCGATGAAGGCCGCCGTACTGCGCCAAGTGGGTCAGCCGCTGCAGATCGAGGAGGTCTCGATCGGCAAGCCGGGCCCGCGCGAGGTGCTGATCCGCACCAAGGCCGCCGGCGTCTGCCATTCCGACCTGCACTTCATCGAGGGCTCCTACCCCCACCCCCTGCCCGCCGTGCTGGGCCACGAGAGCGCCGGCGTCGTCGAGGCGGTCGGGTCCGAGGTCCGCACCGTCAAGGTCGGCGACCACGTGATCACCTGCCTCAACCCCTATTGCGGCCACTGCGAGGTCTGCCTGACCGGGCACATGAACCTGTGCATCAGCCCGGAAACGCGCCGCGCCAAGTCCGAAGAGCCGCGCCTGTTCCGCGAGGACCTATCCGGCGCCGGCGACACCAGGATGGCCCAGTTCCTGAACCTGTCGTCGTTCGCCGAGCTGATGCTGGTGCACGAGCACGCCTGCGTCGCCATCCGCAAGGACATGCCGTTCGACCGCGCCGCCCTGATCGGTTGCTCGGTGATGACCGGGGTGGGCGCGGTGATCCACACCTCCAGCGTCCGCCTGGGCGAGACCGTGGCCGTGATCGGCTGCGGCGGGGTGGGCCTGGCGGCGATCAACGGCGCGGCCATGGCCGGCGCCGGCCGGATCATCGCCATCGACCGCATCCCGGCCAAGCTGGAGCTGGCCAAGGCGTTCGGCGCCACCGACGTGATCAACGCCGCCGACGGCGACGCGGTCAAGCAGGTGCAGGAGCTGACGGGCGGCGGCGTTCACCATAGCTTCGAGGCCATCGGCCTGAAGGCCACCGCCGAGCAGTCGTTCAAGATGCTGCGCCGGGGCGGCACGGCCAACATCATCGGCATGATCCCCGTCGGCACCATGATCGAGCTGCACGGCCCCGACTTTCTGGGCGAGAAGAAGATCCAGGGCAGCTACATGGGCTCCAACCGCTTCCCGGTCGACATGCCCCGCCTGGTCGACGCCTACATGGCCGGCAAGCTGAAGCTGGACGACCTGATCTCGCGCCGGATCAAATTAGAGGAGGTCAACTCGGCCTTCGATGAACTGAAGCGCGGGGAACTGGCGCGATCGGTGATCGTGTTTGATTGATCCTCGCCGCCGTGGCATCGGGACCTAGTTCCCTACATCCGCCGAGACCCGCCATGGCCCGTTACGATTTCGCCTCCGACAACGTCGCCGGCGCCATGCCGGAGGTCATCGCCGCGATCGTCGCCGCCAACGCCGGGACGGCGTCCGGCTATGGGACGGATCACGTCAGCGCCGAGGCCGCGGACCGCATCCGCGCCCTGCTGGACGCCGACGCCGAGGTGCGATTCACCGCCTCGGGCACGGCCGCCAACGCCTTCGCCTTGACGTGTCTGGCGGGGCCGCACGAGGCGGTGCTGGCCCACGAGCATGCCCACATCTGCACCGACGAGACTGGCGCGCCGGGCTTCTTCGGCCAGGGCGTGGGCCTGATCGGCCTGCCCGGCGCCTCGGGCAAGATCGCCCTGCCGGGGCTGGAGCTGGCCCTGAACGAGCCCGACGTCTCGTACCGCCAGCCAGCCGCCGCCCTGTCCCTGACCAACGCCACCGAGTACGGCACGGTCTATTCCGCCGACGACCTGGCCGCCCTGATCGCGCCGGTGAAGGCCAAGGGCTATGGCGTGCACCTGGACGGCGCGCGCCTGGCCAACGCCGTGGCGGCGGGCTTCGACCTCAAGCGCGTGGCGAAGATCGGCGTCGACATCCTGGTGATCGGCGGCACCAAGGCCGGCTCAACCCCGACCGAGGCCGTGGTGTTCCTGAACAAAGCCCTGGCGCGGCGCCTGGACGCCCGCCTCAAGCACGCCGGCCAGTTGGTGTCCAAGGGCCGGTTCCTGTCGGCGCCGTGGCTGGGCCTGCTGGGCGAGAGCGGCGATGGCGGCCCTTGGGCGGCCCGCGCGGCCCACGCCAACGCCATGGCCCGGAAGCTGGCCGGCCTGATGCCCTTCCCGCTGCGCCACCCGGTCGAGGCCAACGGCCTGTTCGTCGACATGGACGACGCGGCCTTGGAACGTCTGCGCGAGCGTGGGTGGTTCGTCTATCGCTTCCTGGACGGCACGGCCCGCTTCATGTGTTCGTGGGCCACGACGCCGGAAATGGTCGAGGAACTGGGCGAGGCGTTGAAGGCGGTGGCTTAGGGGCCAGCTTCCGGGTCCTAGCGGTCGACCGCATAACCTCCCCTATCCGCCGCGGAGGCGGAAGCGCGGCGCGATCGCACGCCGCTCGCATCCTTTCCGCCACCTCGCCCATTTTCCCTAGCATGACCTACCAACTGCATTACTGGCCCACGATTCAGGGGCGCGGCGAGTTCGTGCGGCTGGCGCTGGAGGAAGCCGGCGCGGCCTATGTCGACGTGGCGCGGGGCGATCCCGACGACGGCGGCGGCGAGGAGGCCCTGATGGCCGACCTGGCGCGAGGCGAGCGACCGCCCTTCGCTCCGCCCTACCTGGTCGACGGCGACCTGGTGATCGGCCAGACGGCCAATATCCTGCTGCACCTGGGCCCGCGCCACGGCCTCGCGCCCAAGGCCGAGGGCGGACGGCTGTGGGTGAACCAGCTGCAGCTGACCCTGGCCGACCTGGTGGCCGAGGCTCACGACGTCCACCACCCGGTGGGCATGGGTCTGTACTACGAGGACCAGAAGGACGAGGCCGCGCGGCGGGCCGATGAGTTCCGGACCCAGCGGATCGGGAAATACCTCGGCTGGTTCGAGACGGTGTTGGAGCGGGCGCCGAAAGGGGGATGGCTGATTGGCGAGCACCTCACCTATGCCGACCTGTCGCTGTTCCAGGCGATGGAGGGCCTGGGCTACGCCTTCCCCCACGCGATGAAGCGGCTGGAGCCGAAGCTGGAACGGGTGATCGCCGTGCGCGACGCGGTGGCGCGGCGGCCGAACATCGCGGCCTATATGGCGTCGGAGCGGCGGCTTCCGTTCAGCACCGAGGGGATCTTCCGGCACTATCCGGAGCTGGATCCGGCATAGAGAGCCGCCCCCTCAGCTCGACGGCGTCGCGCTCGCCACCACGTCCACGCGCCGCCAGGTCTGCGACTTGCAGAACAGCAGCAGGCAGCCCTTGGCCTTCATGGTGGTGGCGTCGGGGAAGTCGGCGGTGCCGCTGAGGGTCATGTTCAGGTCGGGCACGAAGACCCTGCCCTTCCAGCTGCCGTTCTTCTGCAGCTGGAAATCGCGCAGCAGCTGCAGGCCGATCAGGTTGGGCGTGCCGCCCTTCCTGGCGTCGGCCTTGGCGTCGTCAGTGGCCCAGACCACGTTGCCGCAGGCGCGACCGCCGCCGCAGGGCTTGATCTCGACATGGACGGTGTTCTTGGGATTGCGCCAGACGCCGTAGGTGAACGGCGCGTCCTGGGCCGACGCCGGCGAGGCGGCCGCCGTCAGGCCGGCGATCGTGGTCAACACGACGAGAAACGACTTCATCCGACGCATGCGTGATGTCTCCGACACGCAAGCGTTTTGGGGCAGGTTCGTGTTCGGATCAAGTCGGGCGAACCCAATCAGGTGGACGCGAAGCCCCGCTATAGGCAGACGATTTGCGACACGACGGCGTCAGCATGCGTAAGCCGCCCCTCTGCGTTGACGGACCAGTTCACCTTGATGGCCTCGTTGCAAGGCAGGCCGTTCACCCGCCTGTCGGCGCTCTTGCCGCCCCTGTCCACGATGAACCGGTTCTTCTCAAGCCAAGCCGTCAGGTCGCTCTCGGGTGTGCCAGCTTGGAACCGGTCATGGAAGCGCGCGGCCGACGCCGGCGTGTCCCAGTCGGCGTCATTCAGAAGCCCTGGACGACGCTCGGAGCCCAGGATCGCGATGATGATCGCGATCGTCTGCCAGTTGACCACCAGCAGCGCCAGCACGGACACGCCGGCCAGCACACCTGCGAAATGCACGAGGTCGCCCTTTTCCGAACGCTTCTTCTCAGACCGCCCTTTGCCCGCTTGCGTCATGCCCCCGGCATGACCTTGGCCGGACGGATCCGCAACGGCTCAGGCCGGGGTCCTCAACGCCTCGCCCGCCGCCCGGGCCGCGGCCCAACGCTCGTCCATGCCGCGGCCGTAGAGCGCCGTGATCCGTTCCAGAACGGCGGGCGGCGCCGTCTCGGGACGACCGGCGTCGAACGGCGGGGCGGGCGCGTATTCGACGGCCAGCTGGATGGCCTGGGCCGCCTCCTCGCCGGCGACCTCGGCGACCACGGTCAGGGCGAAGTCGATGCCCGCGGTCACCCCGCCGCCGGTGAAGACATTGCCGTCGCGCACCACCCGGGCCGGGTCGGGCGTCGCGCCGAACAGGGCCAACTGGTCGCGCCAGGCCCAGTGACAGGCCGCCCGCTTGCCGGTCAGCAGCCCCGCCGCGCCCAGCAGCAGCGAGCCCGTGCAGACCGAGGTCACGTAGCGCGCCCCGGCCGCCAGCCGGCGGATCTGTTCCAGAAAGGCCGGGTCGGCCATCGCCTGGGTCGTGCCAAAGCCGCCGGGCACGCACAGCAGGTCACAGTGCTCGATATCGGCCAGCCGCGCCAGGTGGGCGAACACCAGGCCGTCGGCCTCGATCTCGCCGCCCGCCGCGCTGGCGACCAGCACCTTGGCGCCAGGCAGGCGGCACAGGATCTGATGCGGACCAGTGAAATCCAGGTGGGTGACACCGGGAAACAAGGCGAACACGATGTGGAACGGCAGCGGCTTAGGCATGAGGAGCTCTCCTGTTGACGCCGCAGCATCGCCCGCCTAGCGTCTGACCGAAATGACATAGTTCCCTCGATATCCGCCAAGACAGCTCCAGAGAGCGCCATGACCCTCGACATCGGCTTCCTGATCTTCCCGCAATTCCAGCTGCTGGACGCCGCCGGGCCGATCGCGACGTTCGAGATCGCTGGGCGGATCGTGCCGGGCGCCTACCGCCTGCACCTGCTGGCCCGCGACCCGGGCCCCGTGCCCAGCTCGTCCGGCGTGGCCATGACCGCCCAAGCCTTCGCCGCCACCGCGCCGCTGGACACCCTGATCATATCGGGCGGCGAGGGCACGCGGACGCCGGCCATCTGCGAGGCGACCCTGGCCTTCGCCCGCCAGACCTTCCGCACCGCGCGCCGCACGGCGAGCGTCTGTTCGGGGGCCTATGTCTTGGCGGCCGCCGGCCTGCTGGACGGTCGCCGGGCCACCACCCACTGGCAGCGCTCGCAGGACTTCCAGCGCCGCTACCCCTCGGTGCGGCTGGAGCCCGAC
>Ga0101941_1001073_pt1 | contig 24955 bp, 24 predicted proteins | sample DewCreD2012metaG_3_FD_75242 | JGI IMG/M metagenome (GOLD analysis project Ga0101941, IMG submission 75242) | Hot spring sediment bacterial and archeal communities from British Columbia, Canada, to study Microbial Dark Matter (Phase II) - Dewar... ...
CGTGTCCGTGAGAACCGCGCAGTTGCTGATCGAGGGCGGCACCATCCCCTCCTGGAAGACGCCTGGCGGCCACCGCAGGGTCTATCGTCGCGACGTGATGGGCCTGGTCCCGGAGGCCGGGGGCGCGCCGACGCTGGCCTCCGCGCGCGTCATCCTCATCGCGCGCCCGGAACGGCTGGCGGACTACGAGGCGGCGCTAGCGGCCGCGCCGTCCTGCTTTGTCGACAGCTACACAGACCCCTACGCCGCCCTCCTCGCGATCGGCAGGCGCGCGCCGGCGGCCGTGGTGATCGAGGCCGAGCCGCCGACGGATCGCGGAAGGCTGATGGAAGCGCTCCAGTCCGACCCCACGCTGCACGGCACGCAAATCCTCTTGGTCGGCGCGCCCGAGCCGCTGCGTGGCGGCGACCTGGTCCCGACCATGGGCAGGATGCGCGTCATCGAGGGGCCGGCCAGGCTGGGCGAGACGGTCGAAGCCGCCGTTCGCGGTTCCAGCCAACTGCCGTCTCCGTTCGTGGTCGAGCCCGCGTTCGCCGTGCCTGGCAACGAGGCTCAGCGACTCCTGGCGCTTGAACGGTCAGGCCTTGTGGACACGCCGCCCGAGGACGTCTTCGACCGGCTGACCTGGCTCGCGGCGCAGACCCTGAACATGCCCATCGCCCTGATCACGCTGCTGACGCCCACCCGTCAGTGGTTCAAGTCGCGTCAGGGGCTCGACATGGCCGACACCCCCCGCAGTTGGGCGTTCTGCAACCACACCATTCTGCAGAACCGTTGCATGGTCGCCGAAGACCTCGCCGCCGACCCGCGCTTCGCCGACAATCCCGCCGTCGTCGACGCGCCGAATTTCCGCTTCTACGCCGGCTGCCCGGTGGTCGATCCCGACGGCTTCACCCTGGGGTCGCTCTGCGTCATCGACACCAAGCCGCGCACGCTCGACGAAACCCAGAAGCACATCCTCACCAATCTGGCCGCCTTGGTCTCGGACGAGATCAAGCTGCGCGCCACCGACAGCCAACTGCGCAGGGCGATGGACACCCTCGATCGAAGAGGTCGCTGATCCCGCCACGGCTCGGCTTGACGGTGAGCGCGAAGCCCCCTCGGCTGGCCCGCGCTCGCCCCAGCAGATGGCCGGCGCCTTATCCCACCTAGGTTTCGCAGCATGATCCGCCTGTTACCGCCCATTCCCTCGTGGTCCGCGGCCATGATCGCCGCCTTCGTGGGCTTTGGGGGCACCATCGCTCTTGTGGTGCAGGCGCTGCGCGCCATGGGCGCCTCGATCGACCAGGCAGGGTCCGCGGTCACCGCGCTTTGCCTGGCCATAGCGTTTGCCGGCGCGGCCTTGTCATTCAAGTTTCGCATGCCGGTGGTGCTGGCCTGGTCGACCCCGGGGGCGGCGCTGCTCGCCGCGGCGTCCTCGACCTTCCCATGGCCGGTCGCCATCGGAGTCTTCTGCGCGGCGGCGGTGCTGATGATCCTGGTCGGCGTCACGCCGGCCCTGGGTCGTCTTATCGACCGGATCCCGCCCTCGATCGCCGCCGCCATGCTGGCCGGCGTGCTTCTGCCCTTCTGCCTGACCCTCTTTCGGCTGGGCGCCACCGATCCGCTCCTGATCGCGGCCCTCGTCGTGGTGTTCCTGGCCGCGCGGCGACGCGTGCCGCTGTACGCCTTGATCCTGGTCCTCGCGACGGCCGTGGGCTTCACCCTGCTGCGCGGCGACATGGCCGAGCTCGCGCCCGGAAGGACTTTCGGGGCGCTCCTGCCCGAACAGCCACGCCTCGACGTCCGGTCCATCGTCAGCCTGGCCTTGCCGCTGTTCATGGTGACGCTGGTCTCTCAGAACCTGCCCGGCCTGGTCGTCCTGCGATCGGCGGGCTACGAGCCGCCGGCCGGGCGCCTCATAGCGGCGACCGGAGTCATGAGCCTGGTCGCGGCGCCCTTCGGCGCCCACGGGGTCAATCTCGCGGCCATCACCGCGGCCATCTGCACGGGCGAGGACGCCCATCCGGATCCGGCGCGACGCTGGGTGGTCGGCGTGCTGTACGCCGGCTTCTACCTGGCGCTGGCGGTGTTCTCGCCGGCGCTGGTGCGCCTCTTCCTGTCCCTGCCGCCGTCGATCATCGCCTCGGTCACGGGCCTGGCGCTGATCCCCGCGTTGCTTGGCGCGGTGGAAGCCATGATGGTCGACAAGGCGGACCGCGACCCGGCCATCGTCACCTTCCTGGCGACAGCCTCGGGCCTGGCGCTTTGGGGTTTGGGGTCCGCGTTCTGGGGGCTTGTCGCCGGTTTCTCGGCGCTTGCGATCAAATACCTTTGCAAGGATCGGCGCACAGCCTGACGGATCAGCCTTCGCGACGATGTGGTCAACGCCCGCAGGACTAGGATCGGCTCTATACCTGCCATAGACCGCAGATTGTTACAGCCGACACCTTATTCGCCATCTCTCGACGCAATTATACCGGCCGTTCTGAGCATAGATCTCCAGGAGCCGGCAACGCGCCCGGCATTTTTCTTCCAGGAAAAGTTCCGATGATGGCTCGGTGATACTGCGCAGGCCTGCCGGTTCATGCGCGATGCATGATGGCCATCGACCCACGCCCGCTCCGATCTAACGGCGATCCCGCTGCGTTCTTCGCGCGCGGCGGGCGTGACGCCGCCTTCTCGTTTGTCCGGTTTCTCGGAGGCGCCCGTTCGGCCATCGCCTTTTGCGCCACGAGCGACCCTTTCGTCGAGCCTGCCCTGCTTGCACACCGACCAGGTCATCGGATCACGCCTAGTCGGTAAGCCACGACCTTTACGAATGAAATAATAGAGTTGATAAATTCGATAGAATTGATACAACCCCTAATCGAAGGGTGATCATGTTCCACGCCGCCGGCTTGGCCATTCGCCCAGCCCTTTTAATCGAGACAGCCGACTAGAGGAGACGGCCGCGCAGCACGGATCGCTGGATTTTTTTCACCCCGCGCCGCGCTCGTTGGTCGATATTTTGATGGCGATTGAATCCCCAGATCACCAACGATCCTGTCGCGCCCCAGGCCCCTGGATCGCGTCCAGAGCGTTCGCGGCCGCCTCGCGGCGACCGCGAACATGCCGGCTAGAAGCGGTAGCGCGCCCCGACCGTGAAGGCCGAGCTTTCATAGGTCGCGTCCAGCACCGAATCCAGGGTTCCCGCGGTCTGGTTGAACCGCTCGATCTGATGATCGTCACCCCACAGATAGCGGTAGTCGGCGCTCAGCTCCCACGTCGGCGTCAGCGCGTACTGAACGCCGATGATGGCCTGATAGGCCAGCTTTCCCGAGACGCTGGTGGGGATGTTGATCGTCGGCCCCGCGGCGGCGACGTTGTACCGGATATCGTAGTCGTAGCTGGCCGCGCCGATCCCCGCGCCAAGGGTCCCGCGCAGCTTGCGCCATTGCGGGGTGTCGTACAGCAGATTGACCAGCTGGGTGCTGACGCTGCTCTCCCCCTGCAGCAGCTCGCGCTGCACGCCGTTGAGACTCAGGCGCTCGACGTCGCTCTGGCGATGGGCGAACTCGGCCTCGACGCGCAGGCGCCCCCACCCGCCTTCCGTCGCCACCATGCCCAGGACAAGGCCCGCCACGGCGCCATCGTCCTGAGGGGCGTCGATCTGGCGAGGCGCGCCCGCCAGGTTCGCGCCAGAGAACGACTGCTCCTCGCCAAAATGGCCGCCGGCGAAGCCGCCGACATAGAAGCGATCGTCCTGAGCCAGGGCGCTGGTGGCGCAGGCGCAGGCGGTCGCGCACAACGCGATCGAGAGCAGTTTGCAGGTCAAAATCGGACTCCATGCTGGAAGGGCGAGCGCGGGGCTCGGCGCGGGCGTCGATCGCCCCCGCGCCCCCTGACTAGGGGCGGTGCGCTGCAGGCCGGTTTCGAGATCTCGCGAACGCGATGCCGCTGTAGCCGCGGCGTTTCGGCTGAAACCCCCACCTGTCGTCGACCTGAAGGAGGCGCACGCGCATGAACGCGTTGTCCATGAAACCCGCCGCGCAGGCCAAGATCCTCATCGTCGACGACGACCGGGACATGCAGAGCATGCTGGTCGAGTATTTTTCAGGCAACGGCCTGAAGCCTCTGGTCGCCGCCAACCGCGCCGAGATGATCGACAGGCTCCGCGTCGAACCGCACGTGGTGATCCTTGATCTTCAGTTGGGCGAGGACGATGGCCTTGACCTGCTGCGCCTCATCCGCTCGCGATCGGACGTCCCGGTCATCATCACCACCGGGCATCGACGCGACGAGATCGATCGGGTGGTCGGCCTGGAACTGGGGGCCGACGACTACGTCACCAAGCCGTTCAGCCCCCGCGAACTGCTGGCGCGGGTCCGCGCCATCCTGCGGCGCGGAGGCGTGGATCTCAAGCGCATGCGCGGTCGAAGCCGTGTGCGGTTCGCCGGCTGGGAGCTGGATCGGGCGAGCCACATCATCCAGCGGCCTGGAGAAGAAGGGGTCATGCTCACCAAGGGCGAGTACAGCCTGCTTCAGGCGTTCATCGAGGCGCCCGGACGAGCCCTGTCGCGCGAGCATCTGCTGCGCGCCACGCGCATCCATGACGACGTCTTCGACCGCAGTATCGATGTCCAGATCCTGCGCCTGCGCCGCAAGCTGGAGGACGATCCCAACGATCCTCGGCTGATCGTGACCTTGCGGGGCGTGGGCTACGTCTTCAACGCCGAGGTCGAAAGCCCGTGAAGCCGCTGAGCTTGGCCGCGGCCACGATGGCGATCCTTTGCGTGCTGGTCCCAACGTCGCCGAAGGGTCATGGCATGGCCTCGGACGCCGGCGCGCGCATGCAGGACAAGAGACGCGGCCCCTTCGCGCCCTTGCCGCCCCAAGCGGCCCTGGGCGCCAACGGCCTGGCGCGGGTCGCCCTGGGCAAGACGCTCTTCCATGACGCGCGCCTTTCGGGAGACGCCCGGCGATCCTGCGCGTCCTGCCACGACATGCGGACCAACGGCGCCAGCGCGGTCGCGCGGGACCGTTCGCCCGATGGCGCGCCCCTGGATTTGAACACCCCGAGCGTCTTCAACGCCGGCCACAATTTCCGGCTCAACTGGGCCGGCGACATCCAGGGGTTCCAGGCTCAGGCGCGCGCGTCGATCGAGAACCCCAGGATCATGGACAACACCTTGCCCGAGGTCGCGCGCCGGCTGCGACGTGATCCGGCGCTGGTCGCGCGCTTTCGCGCCGTGTTCGGACGCCCGCCCGCGCCCGACGACATCCTGCAGGCTCTGTCGGACTATCAGGCCAGTTTAACGACGCCCGGCGCCCGGTTCGATCATTGGCTGAACGGGCAATCCGACGCCCTGAGCGCTCAGGAACTTCGCGGGTATCAGGTGTTCCAGTCGGCCGGTTGCGCAGCCTGTCATCAGGGCGTCAACCTCGGCGGAAATCTCTACCAGAAGGCGGGCGTCTTCCATCCGCTGGTGCGAGACGGCTCCCCCGTCCTGCGCGTGCCATCGCTGCGCAACGTCGCCGAGACCGCGCCCTATTTCCATGACGGCAGCGCCGCGACCCTGGACCAGGCGGTCCAAGCCATGGGGAAGTCTCAGCTCAATCGCGTCCTGACCCCATCCGAGGTCGCCCAGATCACCGCGTTCCTGCGATCCCTGACAGGGGAATATGAAGGTAAGCCCGTGAGGGCCAAGCGACCATGAGACGGGCCTTTCTGTGCGCCGTGGCGGTCGCGCTGATCGCCTTGCTCAGCGTGCTGCTGCTCAACGGCCTGCAGCCGCGCACCGCCAAGCTCGACCTCACCGCCCGGGCGCTCGATCGGTTTGAAACCGCTCAGCATGTCCTGCGGCGCGACATCATCAGCGTGCGCGCTGGCCTGCTCCACTCTTATGATCCCCTGGTCGCGGACCTGGAGCTGCTGGCCGAGGCGTCAAGAGCCCTCGAGCTGGCCACGGCGGACGACGCCAGCGCGCCTCAGGTCCAACGGCTCGCCGCCTCCGCGCAACGCCAGGCCGTTCTCACCGAGCGCCTCAAGAGCGACATCGCCCTTCTGCACAACAGCTTGGCCTACTTCAGCACGATGAGCGAGAAGGCTGACCAACTCCAATCTTCCAACCGTGACGCTGCGAGACTCGTTGGCGCGATATTGCGGCTGACGCTGAACACCTCTTCCGAGAGCCAGGCCGCCGTTGATCAACGCATCGGCGCCTTCGAGCGCCGCTTGTCGGGAACGGGGATGGACCACGAACTGTGCGGGCCTCTTTTGGATCACGCGCGGCTCCTTCAACGCCTGCTGCCCGAGACCGATACTCGGCTGGCGCAGTTGCTTGATGAGGACCTCTCGGCGACGAGGACAGAGCTTCGCCTGTGGATCGCCGCGCAGCGCGCCCAGGCGGAAGCCGACGCCCAGCGCTTTCGGCTGGCGCTCTACGCCACGGCGATCGCCTTGACCGTCGTTCTGGCGGCGGTGGCCATGAAGCTGATCAGCCATCTGGAGGCCCTGCGGCGACGTTCTGCCTTCGTGCAGGAGCTGGCCCGGATCTCCGCCGACCTGGTCGGAGCTCGGCCCGACCAGGTCAAGCCCCGGTTGGATGACGCCTTGAAGCGGCTGGCCGACCACATCGCCTGCGATGCGGCGTTCCTCTGGGGCGAAGGCGGCTACGCCTGCGCGCGCATCTGGCGAGGTTTCGCCGGCCCCCTCGACGGGGACTGGCCCGGCGCGGTGCAGGCGTTCGCCCTGCAGGCCATGAAGAACCAGGCCAGCCTTACCCGCGCCCCGCTGGAGTGGCCCTCTCCTTGTCGGGGCAAGACTGGGCCGGCCGCGGCGCTGGCGGTCACCCTGACCAACGAGGAGGGCGACACCATCGTCCTTGGCTTTGCCCGTTTCGGTCGGACCGTCCTGGTCGCCAACGAGGATATCGATGTCGTGCGTCTTGCGCTCGACGTCCTGGGCGGGGCCGTGCGGCGCTCGCACTTCGAGCAGGACCGCTCGGCCCTCGAGGCGCGGCTGGAGGAGGCCCGGCGCATGGAAGCCGTCGGCGCATTCGCCAGCGGGATCGCGCACAATTTCAACAACATCATCAGCGCCGTCGGCGGCTATGCGGAGATGGCGTCCGCCTACAAGCGCGCGCCCGTCGCGGTCGTGCGCCACATCGAGGCGATCGGCAGGGCCGTATGCCGCGCCCAGCGCCTGGTCGATCAGATCCTCGCCTATGGCCGGCGCTCGCAGGATCGTTGCGCGACCATCGAGGTCGACGCCCTGCTTAGGGAAACGGTGCACATGCTCAGCGCCGCCCATGGCCCGCAGGTGAGGTTCGACCTGGCTCTGGATGGTGAGCTTCCGGTGGCCTGCGGCGACGCCGAGCGCCTGCAACAGGTCGTCCTCAACCTGGCGACCAACGGCGTGCAGGCGATGAACGGGGCGGGCGTCATTCGGATCGCGCTGCGCCGGGAAGTTCTCAAGACCCACATCGACCTGACCACGTCGAGCCTGCCGCCGGGGCCCTACCTGGTGATCGGCGTCTGCGACCAGGGCGTCGGCATCGCTCCCGCCACGCTGGGCCGGATGTTCACCCCGTTCTTCACGACACGCGCCGAAGGCAACGGCCTGGGCCTGGCCACCGCCGCGGAGACGGCGCGGGAATTCAACGGCGCCATCGGGGTCACCTCGAAGCTTGGCGTGGGTAGCCTGTTCGAGCTCTGGATCAGCGAGGCTGGACCCGACGGGCGTCGTCCGCCTCCCGCCCAAGGCGGCCTTGGCGAAAGCATCATGATCGTGGCCGGCGACGAGGGTCGCGGCCGCAAGATCGAGGACATGGTCGCGGCGCTCGGCTACGAGCCGATCGGCTACGCCGACGCGGAGCGCGCCTTGTCGGCCTTGGAGACCTTCGCGGAGCGTTTCGACGCGGTCCTCGTCGTCGGCGACGACACCGCCAAGACCGCCGCGCTGGTCCAGGGCGCGCGGCAGGCCGCGCGGCGGCTCCCGCTCCTGACGATCTGGTCCAGCGCGGCGTTCGGCGCCGTCGCGCCCGGAGCGCCGGTGACGGGCCGCAGCCTGGTGTGGCCGGTCGAGTCCGCGGACCTCGCCCGCGCTCTGCGCCGCGCCATCGACGCTCCGTCCGGCCATCAGCCGCTTCACCCAAAACCCATCAGCGCTTCCAAGCCGTGACCTGGTGCGATCGGCCCCGTCCAATCCGACCCACGGGCCAGAGACCTTCAACCGTCACCGGCAAGGCCATAAGCACTGCAAGGATCCGCTCGATACTTGCGGTCCGCCTGTTACGACATGGCTTCCGCAACAATAACGACCGCCATAGTGGTTACAATTGAAATTGATCAACCTTTTCAATGTTGACGGAGGCATTCTCATGATTTCAGGTTCAATCGGAATTCCACTTTTACTGTAAGTAGCATCCGATTTTGAGCAACATGACATCACATCAAGACTCCAAATCCTGGCGCGTTGTCTCGACCAGCCATGGCGATCTGGCGGTGGCCGACACCGGCGGCGGCGGCACGCCCGTGCTCATGATCCACGGCAACTCGTCGTGCCGTGACGTCTTCAGCCGGCAGGTCGGGAGCGAGCTTTCCAGGAACCACCGCTTCATAACCTTCGACCTGCCCGGCCATGGACAGTCGACCGACGCGCCTGAGCCTCGGCGGACCTATTCACGCCCAGGGCTCGCCGATTGCGCCATCGAGCTTCTGGCTCGCCTGGGCGTCAGCGAGGTGATTTTGCTGGGCTGGTCGCTCGGCGGCCATGTCGCGATCGAGATGTTGTCGCGCCTGGAGGCGGTGAAGGGCGTCGTCATCAGCGGCGCGCCTCCGGTCCGGCCGGCCCGCATGAGCGAGGGCTTCCTCGCGTCTCCGGCCAATGGCCTGGCTGGGCGCGGCGAGTTGACGGAACTCGAGGCCCAGGCGTTCGCGGAAAAGATGTTCGGCTCCGATGCGCAACGGTTCCTGCGGTCGGCCATCCTCCGGACGGACCCCCGGTTCCGGCCCTACCTCTTCGAGGCCCTGCGCGCCGGCGAGGGCGCTGATCAGCGACGCACCGTGGAGACCAGCCTGGCGCCCATCGCCGTGATCAACGGCGAGACAGACCCCCTGGTCAGGCTCGATTACTTCGACGAGGTCGCCTACGGAAACCTCTGGAAAGGGCGTTGTCATCGCCTGCCTCCAGCGGGCCATGCGCCGTTCTGGCAGGCCTCGGCGCGCTTCAACGTCCTTCTCGATGCCTACCTGACCGATGTGGAACACGGAATCGGCGGCGGAAACTCAAGCCGGTCGCACCTTCCCGCTTAAGGCTGCGCGAAAGCCGTCAGGAACCAGGCCTGCACGGGTCGAGCCGCCTGACCCGCGGCGTCTGTCTGCGGCTCGCCCCAACGTCTCACCAGCTCAGCCGTCACCATCCGCCTCGAAGCGGACAAGGCTGGTCGTTTGAAAGGCTTCAACCATGGTTGAAAGATATCCGCTCCGCGGTTGCGGGCTGGCGGCTCTGCTCGTGCTTTCGGCCTGCGATCAGGGCGGGCCGACCACCCCCGCCGAACATTCGGCGCCCGCGGGCTTCGTCGCCGCGACCCAGGCGCCCGCGCCGATCTCCGGCGCCCCGCCGCTCACATTGCCACGGGCGTCACGGGACGCGCCGTCATCGCTCGCGACGCCGAGCATCACCCCCGAACAGGTCATGACCGAGCGCTCCTTGGCCTTGGAGCCCTGCCTGAACACGGGCGAGGCCGCGGAGGGCGTGTCGGCCGCGATGTTCCGATGTCTGCGGGCGGAGCTCGACGTCCAGAACAGCCAGTTGAACGCCGCCTATCAGGCCGCGATCGCCGCCCGAGACACGGCGGGCCAAGCGGACCTGCGCGCGCAAGAGCGCGACTGGATCCGACTTCGCGACGAAAAGTGCGCGGCCGAAGCAACGGGCGGCACCATCGACATGATCGGTATGCCCAACTGCCTCATCGACGAAACAATCCGCCGCCGCCTGATCCTGGAGGCGAGCCAAGGGTGATCGCATGACGGCCGTGGCGGCGGACTTGGGCGCCGTCCCCAGGTCAGCGCCGGGCGCCGGAACGCCGAAGTCCCGGCCAGGCTAGAGCCTTTACCCGGATGGCCAGGCCTTGGCTCGCCGCGCGCCATCAATCAGTCCCATCGCGGCCCAACGCCGCCCCCCCCCTTCTGAAGGACCAAACAATGCACCTTTCTTCCGTCATTGGACGAACCATCGTGACGCTGGTCGGCGCCCTCCTGCTGCTGGACGGCGTTCTGCAATTCATCTCTCCGCCGATGATGGTGGAGGCGCTGACGCATGCGGGGTTCGCGCCGGACAGCGGGCCGCGCCTGGCCGCCATCACCTTGATCTGCGCCGTCCTGCTCGTGATCCCGCGCACCGCGCCGCTGGGCGCGGTGCTGTCGACCGGCTTCCTGGGCGGCGCCATCACGGCGCATGTTCGCATCGATGGGCTGGGCACACCGCCGCAGATGATCTGCCTGGCGCTCGGCGCGCTGATCTGGCTGGGCCTCTGCCTCGCCGATGCGCGCGTCCGCGCGTTCATTCCCTTCCGCGCACCGGCCCAGACCAACCGCTATCCGGGCCCTTGGGCCTCCAGCTAGGCCGAAGCGCCGCCGACGCGTTGAGGTGTGGAGCCGCGGCCTCGTGAGACGAGCCGCGGCTACCGACGCCACAGGACCGCTAGGGCAGCCTTGCGATGATCAGCGCGCCCTTTTCCGCCGGCGACAAGGTGGTGACCAGAGGCGTCAGGAAACCCGCCTCCGTCAGCAGGTCTTTCAGTTCTTGAAGCGTGAAGGTCCGGGTGCCCGTCTCGACGAGCAAGGTCAGGCGAAACGCGGCGTCGAAGGTCGCGGGCGTCGTTTCCCGCGGATAGTCGTGGATGATGAGTTGGCCGCCGGGTCGCATGACCTTGGCCAACCGGCGGAAGATCTGGCGGTTCTCATCCAGGCTCATGTTGTGAGCGACAGACAGGTAGAGGACGATGTCGTAGTCCGAGCCCCAATCGCCATCGCGAAGATCGCCCGGCCGGACCGCAATACGGTCCGTCAGCCCTTGATCGTCGATAAGCGCCGCCGTTTGCGTCAGCGCGCTCTCCAGATCCACGATGACGGCGTGTAGGTTTGGGTTTTGCCAACAGAAGGCCATCGAGTGCACGCCGTGCGATCCGCCGAGGTCCAGTAGCCGCAGCGGCTTGACCGTCCGATCCGTCGCGGCCAGCAGATCGGGGGACAGATGCTCCGCGAACGCACGCATGTAGCGCGAGAAATGATCGCCGAGTTCAGGCCTGGCCGCCATCCTGTCCCACAGAAGCCTCTCGGGTCCGCCCCGGCGGATGGCGCCCGCCAGATCGTCCATGATCATCCAGGCGTCCGCGGTCCACACCAGCCCGGGGCCATAGTTGACGGCGCCGCGGCTGGTGAACCACCGCGTGGTCTTGGCCGCATTCGACAGCAGACCATGGCGGCGTTCGAGGACACCTATCGCCACCAGGAAGTCGGCGAGCCTTTCGGCGCCGTCGGCCGTCGCCCCGACTTCGCGAGCCAGGGCTGGCAGCGCCATCGGCCCCTTCGCCAGCGCTTCGAAAAGGCCGATCCGGCCAGCCGTCGTCATCGCCGAAGCGGTCATCATCGAAAGATAGAGGTCGACCATGGGCAGAGAGCCGTGGTCGGCCGCGAAGGCCGGGTCCCCGCCAGGGCCCGCGGACGCGGCGGCGACCGCCGGCGACCTGACGCCTGTTTCCATTTCCATTATGCGCCCTCGGGAAGCTAAAGCCCCCTAGGTAGGGCCAGCCCCGTGTCGCGCCCGTGTCGCCCTGCCCCGATCGCGCTTCGTCTGAAACGATTGGCGCTTGGCGTCAGGGTCGGCTCGATCACCGGCGGGCTCGGCCCTAGGTGGCCATCTCCGCTTGCGCCGCGGCCCAGCCGCGATCGATCAGCCGTTCCCGCACGTCCAAGGGCGCCGCCTCGGCCCAGCTCAGCAACTTGTCCAGCACAGGGCAAAGGGACTGCCCCCATTCCGTCAGCTGATACTCCACCTTGGGCGGGACCTGGGGATGAACGATGCGCGTGATCACGCCGTCAAGTTCCAGCGACGCAGCTGCTGGATGAGCCTCTTTTGCGAAATGCCGGGAATGGCGCGCGCGGCGCCGAGCCCCCTCGGAGTCCGTCTTGACCGTGTCGGCCGCAACCTTCGGCGCTGACCGCGACATCGGTCTGTAATGCTGGAGGTTCACCGAACTGGGATGCCCAGCGCCGTCGACAAAGCGAACAAGACCCGGCCCTCTCTCCAAGGCCGCCCGTGACCGGCCCTGACCGCCCCGTCGCCATGTCCGCGGCGCCGCGTCGGCGCGATAGGCCCCGGGCGTTGATCTGGTCCGCCGCGTTGGGCGCGCTCGCTTTCGCGGCGACCGCGCTCGCCGTCCTTGCGGGCGCGGCCCAGTCCTTCGACCTTTTCCTGCTCGACGCCCTTCGCGCCCCCGGCCTGCCCGGCCGGCTGGCGGGCCCGCCCTGGCTGGCCGACGCCGCGCTGGGCCTGAACGCCCTGGCCGCACCCGCGATCATCGGCCTGTCGAGCGCGCTCGTGGCGTCATGGCTGGTCGTGCGACGCGCTTGGCGGTCCGCCGCCCTGGCGATGGCGGGCCCCATCGGAGCCCTCGCCATCGCTCAGGCCTTGAAGCATGGCTTTCCGCGCGCCCGTCCCCCGCTGGAGTATCGGGCGATCGAAGCGCACGGCGCCAGCTTTCCATCGGTGCAGACGATGTTGGCGACAGCGGCGATCATGACGCTCGCCGTTCTCGTGACCCGCGCGACACGGCGCCCGGATCTGCGCGCCGCCGCCCTCGTGCCGGCCCTGGTCGCCGCCCTTCTGATCGGGCTGTGCCGCGTCTATCTGGGAGCGCATTGGGCCAGCGACGTGATCGCCGCCTGGAGCGCGAGCGCCGCGTGGACGATGGCGTGCGCCGCGGCGATCCTGCCTCACCGGACAGGCGCACGCGTCCATGAGCCCGTCAAAACCTGGTCGCGACGGCCGACGCCCTAGGCGACAATCCCGAGGGCCTGACTCATCTTGAGAAGCTCGACCATGTTGCGGGCTCCCATCTTCCGGGTCGCGGCGCTGCGGTGAATCTTCACGGTGATCTCGCTCAGGCCAAGTTCATGGGCGATCTGCTTATTGAGCAGCCCCGTGACCACCATGCCGAGCACCTGCCGTTCCCGCGGGCTGAGCTGCTCATAGGTGGCGCGCAAGGCGGCGAGTTCGACGTTCTCGGTGCGCGCCGCGCGGTCACGATCAAGCGCAGCGGCGACCGCGTCGAGCATGTCCTGGTCGCGAAAGGGCTTGGCGAGGAAATCGACGGCGCCGGCCTTCATGCCGCGAACCGACATGGGGATGTCCCCGTGGCCGGTCATGAACACGACCGGCATCCGGACGCCGCACGCATTCAGGCGGTCCTGGAAATCGAGACCGCTGACTCCCGGCAGACGGACATCCAGCACCAGGCATCCGGCCTGGTCGGCCTCGCCGCTATCGAGAAACGACTGAGCCGTGCCGTGCTGCCGGGTGCCCAGCCCAACCGACTGGAAAAGGCTGTCCAGCGAGATGCGCACCGAAGCGTCGTCGTCGACAATATGCACGATAGGTTCACTCATGGCCGAACCTTCGCCAAACGCGGCGACGGGGTCAATCATCCGCGCTCCCAGCACCGGCCTATCCCAACGCGCCTGGAGGCGAAGTCGCCGGTAAAGCTCGATGGGCGGGCAGGCGTGGGAGAACCTGGTTCATTTCAGCGACCCTGCTTGAGCATGGCGCCAGCCTGCCTACGGCGTGAACCACAGCCTAGCCGTGCTTGGGGATGATCAACCTATACTCAGGTATAGGCAGGCGCGGATGCAGCAAACGCCTGAGCGCCCGGCCCCGGGGACGATGTCGCCGGCCACTCCAGCGCACCCGCGACACGCCCCCTGTAAACCCCCGTATAATTCACCCGGGGGCGAGGACGTGAGAACAAGGCTCTCGCGCAAGCTCGTCCTGAAAGCCCCAAGTGTCACGAGACGCCCTGATCGCCGTCATTGAGGACGACCCCGCGCTTCGCAGATCCATCGTGGACCTCGTGGAGTCGCTGGGTTACCGCGCGGCCGGGCACCCTTCGGCGGACGCCTTTCTCGCGAGCGGCGATCTCGTCGCCGACTGCGTCATCACCGACATCCAGATGCCGGGCCTCTCGGGGATCGACCTGAAGCGCCGTCTGGTGGAGATGGGCCGCACCGTGCCGGTGATCATGGTGACCGCCCGCCAGGATCCCGCCTTGCTTCAGCGCGCCCGCGAGGCCGGTCCCGCCGGCCTGCTCCAGAAGCCCTTCACCGCCGAAGCGCTGATCGACTGCCTTCAGGCGGCGCTCGCCCTGTGAACGCCATTCTCAAAGCAGGCCGTCCGACATAGCATCAGGCTTGATGTTGACGGGGACGGCATGTCGGCGAGCGATCTGAGCCATCTGAGCGATGTTTTCGACCTGATGGACGAAAGCGCTTTCGTGCGCGGGATGGACGGGAGACTGACCGCCTGGAACCCCGCAGCGGCGCGGCTCTATGGCTGGAGCGAAGCCGACGCGCTGGAGCGGACCGTCGATCAGCTGTTCGGCGAGGACACCTCGCGGCTGGATCCCCTGCTGCTGGCGACCGGGCGCTGGGAGGGCGAGGCGCCCCGCCGAACCGCGGCGGGAACGGAACTGAGGATCCAGGCCCGCCAGCGGCTGCGTCGCGGCCCCGACGGCGCGCCCGTCGCGGTTGTCGAGATCGGTCGAGATCTGACCGCTGGGCGGCTCGAAGACCAGGCGAGGCGAGACCTTGAGCTGCGCGTCGCCAGCTACCAGTACGTCTTTGACTACATGCCAGTCTCCCTATGGCAGTTCGACGCGCGGCTGCTGGGACCCTTTTACCGCCAGGCCAGGGAACTGGGCGTTGTCGATCTCGACGCCTGGCTGCAGGCGCATCCCGACATCTTCGAGCAGATGTTCAGCGCGATCCACTGCCACGGCGTAAACCCCACGACCGTTCGCCTGCTCGGAGGAAGCGACCCCGCGGAGTTCGTCGGTCCCATCCATCGGTTCTGGCGAACGAGCCCGGACACGCTGAGGCGTGTGATGGCGGCTAGCTACAGGGCGGCGACATTCCATACGGAAGAGACGAGCCTCATCGGCGTGGATGGACGGAAGATCGACGTCATCCTTGTCATCACCTGGCTCGCGGGCCCGGACGGGCGGCGTTTCAGCATCGCGGGCCTCGTTGATATCACCGAGCGGGTGCGGGCGCAGAAGGCGGAGCTTCGGCTGCAGGAGGAGTTCGCCCATTCCGCCAGGATTTCGATGCTGGGCGAACTCACCGCCTCGATCGCCCACGAGGTCAACCAGCCGCTGACGGCGATCTCCACCAGCGGCGCGGCCTCGCTACGATGGCTCAACCGCGAGACGCCCGACGTGGAGCGCGCGACCCAGCAGCTCGAACACATCGTCGCCGAGGCCCGGCGCGCGGCCGAGATCATCGACCGGATCCATGGCATGGCCGCCAAGCAGCCGTCGGCCAAGCAGCCGCTGGAGGTCGAGACCCTGATCGCCGAAGCCGCCGCCTTCCTGCAGCATGAACTTCAGGCCCATGACGTCACGCTTGAATTGACGACGGCGGCGGACCTGCCGCCCGTTGACGGTGACCGCACCCAGTTGCAGCAGGTGTTCGTCAATCTGGCGCTCAACGCCGCCCAGGCCATGAGCCAGGCCGGCGGCGGCGACCGACACCTCGCGATCCGCGCGAGCCTCGACGACGCCTCCACGGTGAAGGTCACGGTCGAGGACCGAGGGCCGGGCCTGCCGCCCGAGGGCGCCGACCAGCTCTTCGAGAGCTTCTTCACCACCAAGGCCGGCGGGATGGGCATGGGACTGGCCATCAGCCGCTCGATCCTCGAACACCATGGCGGCCGGATCCAGGCCGGCAACCGCCCGGGGCGCGGCGCCGTCTTCACGATCTTCCTGCCGGCGTCCGAAGGCGTCCGATCGTCGGCGACCGGCGTGGACGCTAACCTCTCGGTATAACCGCGCCACACCACGGGCTTAGCCCCGACCACCCCCCGTAGAATTCACGGCCCAGCGCCCACGACCGATCATGGAGACCTCAAGAGGAGGAGTTCCCATGATCAAGCTGATACTGGCGCTGTCCTGCCTCCGCTTCCCCGCCGGCGTTTTGATGACGGCGACCGCGGGCCTGGCGGCGGTGAAATCGGCGGGGCTGTCGCAATGACCGCCCTGACCGTCGCGCAGGGCCCTGGGCCCAAGGCGCCGGAGTCTCTGGGCCAGCAGGTCCGGCGGCTTCAGACCGAAGCCAGGGAACTGGCGCTGGTGCATGCCCAATGCCTGGAGATCGCCCTGCTCAGCGCCGATCGGCTCGGCGCCGAAATCGCCGCGGGAGGCGACGCCTATCCTCCGGGGGTGCGCGACCTGGCTCGCCAGGCGGCCGCTGAAAGCGGCAATCGCGCCCGCCTCCTCCAAGCCCTGCTCGTCCGCAACCGGGGCGACGTCTCACACATCCACGGCCACCGCACGAGCGCTTCGGCCGCCTGATCCCCCTCGTCCAAAGGAGAAAGACCATGACCCCCAAGATCCGCAACCTCATCGCCGCCGCCGTGACGGCCGCCAGCATCGCCACCGGCGCGCACGCGCAGCCGCAGGCGATCGCATCGCCGCCCCAGGCGGTCCGCAATATCGTGCTGGTGCACGGCGCCTTCGCCGACGGCTCCGGCTGGCGCGGCGTCTATGACGAGCTCAGCGCCCGCGGCTACAAGGTCAGCATCGTGCAAAATCCGCTGACCTCTCTCGCCGACGACGTGGCCGCCACGCGCCGCGTGCTGAAGCGCCAGGACGGGCCCGCGATCCTCGTTGGCCATTCCTACGGGGGAACGGTCATCACCGAGGCGGGCGTCGATCCGAAAGTGGCCGGCCTGGTCTATGTCGCGGCTTTCGCCCCCGACGCGGGCGAGTCCACCGGCGACCAGCTTGCCGAGATCCCGCCCCCGCCCGGGTTCGTGATCGAGCCCCAGTCCGACGGCTTCGGCTTTATCAACCTCGCCAAGTTCAAGGCGGGCTTCGCCGGTGATGTCAGCGACGCGGACGCGGCGTTCCTGCGGGACTCTCAGGTGCCCATCGCCATGTCGGCGTTCACCGACAAGGTCACCCAGGCCGCCTGGCGCACCAAGCCCAGCTGGTTCGTCGTGGCGACCGAAGACGGCGCCATCGATCCCAGGCTGCTGCGCAAGACCGCGCGGCGCATCGGCGCCGAAACGCAGGAGGTGAAGGGCAGCCACGTGGTGTTCGTCAGCCGCGCCAAGGCCGTGGCCGACGTGATCGACAGCGCCGCCCGTGGCGCCGCCGGCAAGGCCCTCTAAGGCCAAAAGCCTCCGCGCGGCGCCACGCCGGCGCCGCGCGAGGTCTCGCCCCCCCGGAAGACGTCAAGGTCAGGCGCCCGGGCAAGGACCCTCGCTCCCAAGACCGGCCGCATTACCGTCGTAGCCAAGCCCGCGCCCGACGAAACCCGCGCGCACCGCGGCCCCACTAGCGTCCGGTGTTTCGGTTGCGGTGCGCTGCGCCGCGACCGCTTCGCTTTTTGGAACGAGAGCGCGGCCAGCCGCCGCGATATGCGCCATGAAAATGATCGTCGCCTACGTCAAGCCCTTCAAGATCGACGCAGTGCGCGAAGCGCTCGTCGAGGCTGGCGTCGAGGGCCTGACCGTGACCGAGGTGCGCGGCTGCGGCCGTCAAATGGGCAAGGCCGAGTTTTATCGTGGAGCCGGCTATGAGACGGCCCTGATTCCGAAGATCAAGGTCGAGGCCGTCGTTCCCGCGACGGCCTTGGACGGAGCGCTGGCCGCCCTGCGCGGTGCGGCGGCGACCGGCCAGATCGGCGACGGCAAGGTCTTCGTCCTGGATGTCGTATCGGCGATGCGGATCCGGACCAGCGAGACTGGAGCAGCGGCGCTCTGACGCCGCCAACCCCGGGGCTTGAGGCGGAGCAGACCTCTGGGCCGCCGAACCTCACCCAGGCGAGGCAGGGGATCGATCCATGGAAAGACCCGACTCTATCGATGACGCCTAGTGCGCGGCCAGGACAAGGCTGGCGCCGAAGCCGACGAAGACGCAGCCCGTCGCCAGATCGAGGCCGCGCGCGATCGGCGGACGCTGCAGCAGCTTGCGCACGAACGCCGCGCCGGCCGCCAGCACCGTGAACCAGGTCACGGCGAGCGCGACATGGATACAGGCCAGCAGCAGAGCCGGCTCGACGCCCTTGGCGTGGGCGGGCACGAATTGAGGCAGGAGCGTGATGTAGAACAGTCCGACCTTGGGATTGAGGATGTTGGTCGTAAAGCCCCGCCTCAGGGCCGCCCACCCCGAACCCGCGCCGCCCGGACGTGCGGGATCGAGCTGGCCGCGCGCGCCTTTGCGCTTGAACAGCAGCTTCAGGCCAAGCCAGACCAGATAAATGGCGCCGACCCATTTGAGGACGACGAAGGCCAGGGGCGAGGCGGCCAGCAGGGCGCCCAGCCCCAAGGCCGCCGCCGTGCCCCATAGCAGGCAGCCGGCGCCGATGCCGAAAGCCGCCAGGACGCCGTTGCGCGTGCTCTCGGCCGCCGAGGTGCGCAGCACCATGGCGGTGTCCAGTCCCGGCGCGATCGTCATGACGAGGGCGACGCCTGCGAAGGTCAGTAGCGGGTGCGGGTCCATCGATGCTCCTTTCCCGTGAAGGGGGCGGAGACGGCGAGGCTCGCGATCGAGGCCCGGCCGCCCCTTTGCCAGGCCGAGACCATGGTCGGCGCGCCTTACATCGTCGCTTCGCCGCGCCGCTCTTTGGTTACAGGCGTAGGCGCCCCACCCTGACCGCCTACTGGTCGAGCAATTTCATCATCGCTTCCGTGCCACGCTCGCCCTGAACCGTAAGGCCGGCGATCACATCAGCGATCTCGCGGAGGTCCGCTGGAGCAAGATCCAGCTGAGCGGCGGCCAGGTTCTCCCTGACGCGACCAAGCCGGGTCGTCCCCGGGATGGGGACGATCCACGGCTTGCGGGAAAGCAGCCACGCCAGAGCGACTTGGGCCGGAGTCGCGCCTTGGCGCGCGCCTATGGCCTCGATCGCCGAGACAAGCCGTTGGTTGGCCTCGCGCGCATCCCGTTGAAAGCGCGGCAGAATGCTGCGGATGTCGTTGACGGCGAACACCGTCCCGGTCTCGATCTTGCCGCTGAGAAATCCCTGTCCGAGCGGACTGAAGGGCACGAAGCCGATGCCGAGCTCCTCGAGGACAGGCAGGACGGTCGCCTCCACGTCGCGCGTGAACAGCGAATATTCGCTCTGCACGGCCGCCACGGGCTGCACGGCATGGGCTCGCCGGATCGTCTCGGGCCCCGCTTCCGACAACCCGAAATGCCCGACCTTGCCCTCGGCGATCAGGTCGCGGACCGTCCCCGCCACATCCTCGATCGGCACCGCCGGATCGACGCGATGCTGGTAGAAGAGATCGATCCGGTCCCTCTTGAGCCGACGAAGGGACTGTTCGGCGACGATGCGGATACGGGCCGGGCTACTGTCCAGCTCATGCGTCATGGCATTGCCGTCCTTCCAGCCGAACTTGGTGGCGATCACCACATGGTCGCGCTCCGACGCCAACGCTTCCCCCAACAGGTCCTCGTTGCCGACATAGGCCTCCGCGGTGTCGAAGAAGGTGACGCCTTCATCATGGGCCGATCTCAACAGGCGGACCGCGTCGGACGGCTCAAGGCCGTCTCCGTATCCGAACGACAGTCCCATGCATCCAAGACCCATTTCGGAGACGCGAAGCCCCCCGGTTCCGAGCTCACGTGTTTCCATGCCGTTTTCCTTCAGACCATCAGCAGCGGCCGCGCCGCCGCGCGTGAGGCTCAAGGTTCGGCCTCCCGGTTCCGGGCTGATGTCAAATCGGGTTCGCCGGGTTACGGGTGACACGGCCCCGTCCGCCCCTGGCGCGGCGGCAAGCCGAATCTCCGGGTTCCGCCAGGCGCGGCGCTGGCGCGTATCGGACCGCCCCTGAAAGGCTCAGCCCGCGCGACCGCGCAACGCCTTGGCCACGATCGGCGCGAGGGCCTCGCCGATCCGCCTGGCGCCGCTGGCGTTGGGGTGAATGCCGTCCCGCTGCATGAGGGCCGGCACACCGCCGACGCCGGCCAGGATGTTGGGATACAGCGGCGCGGAAAACTCCCGCGCGAGGCTGGGATAGACCGCGTTGAACTCACGCGCGTAGGCGGCGCCGATGGTCGGCGGCGCGCCGACCCCGACCAGAACCACGCCGATCCCGCGCGCCTTCAGTTTCTGGAGAACGCCGCGCAGATTGGCCTTGGTCTGCGCCGGCTCGACGCCCTGCAGCAGGTCGTTGCCGCCCAACGCCACGACGCAGACCCGCGTGTCATTGGCGACGCTGAAGCCGACCCGCGCCAGCCCGCCGCCGCTGGTGTCGCCCGAGACGCCGGCCGCCCGCACGATCGCCGAAACGCCTCGCCGAGCCAACGCCGCCTGGAGTTGGGCCGGCACGGCGTCGCGCGCCGGCAAACCAAGACCCGCCGTGATCGAGTCTCCCAGAACGGTGACAACCAAGGGCTTTGGCGCAGGCTTGGGCGCGGCGGCGATCTGGGTGACGAGGCCAAGGCCGAGCAAAAAGCGGCGACGGCTGGGAAAACGCTGTGCGGTCAGGCTCATGCCTTCCTATGTAGGCAGGCTGCCGGCCGAACAAGGACCGGCCTTGCAGGAAACATCATGACCGACGACGTCACGCCCCTGGTTCCGCCTCTGGTTTTGAGCGCCGTCCGCCTGACCCTGCCCTCCTCCGCCGGACCCGTGAACATCCTGCGCGGCGTCGATCTGGAGGTGAACGCCGGCGAGCGCGTGGCCGTGGTGGGTCCGTCCGGCTCGGGCAAGTCGTCGCTGATCGCGGTCGGCGCCGGGCTCGAGGAGCCGACCGCTGGAACGGTTCGCCTGTTCGGCCAGGATCTGGCCAGGCTGAACGAGGATGGCCGGGCGCGCCTGCGCCGTGGCCGGGCGGCGCTGGTTTTCCAGTCCTTCCACCTGCTGCCCAACATGACCGCCGAGGAGAACGTCGCTACGCCCCTGGAGATCGCGGGGACACGCGACGCGCTCGCCGCCGCCCGCGACTGGCTCGGCCGGGTCGGCCTGGCTGGCCGCTTGACGCACTATCCGCACCAGCTGTCGGGCGGCGAGCAGCAGCGGGTCGCCCTGGCCCGAGCCCTGGCCGCGCGCCCCGCCCTGCTGTTCGCCGACGAGCCGACCGGCAACCTGGACGGCGCCACCGCCACGTCGGTCGCAGACCTGATGTTCAACCTCGTCGCCGAGGTCGGGGCCGCCCTGGTCATGGTCACCCATGACCCGAGTCTGGCCACGCGCGCCGACCGCATCGTGCGGATGAGCGACGGACGCATCGCCTCGTGACGCCGCTGGCTCTTCGGTTTGCCGCCCGCGAGCTGCGCTCCGGCGTGCGCGGCTTTCGCATCTTCCTGGCCTGCCTGGCGCTGGGCGTCGCCGCCATCGCCGCCGCCGGTTCGACGGCCGAAGCCTTCCGCCAGGGCTTGGCCAGCCAGGCGCGCGAAATCCTGGGCGGCGACCTGTCGTTCTCCGTCGAGAACCGCGACTTCACGGACGAGGAGCGCGCCGCCTTCGACAAGCTCGGCGTCACGACCTACGCCGCCGTGGCGCGCGCGATGGCCGAGGCGCCCAGCGGTGATCGTCGCCTGGTCAGCCTGCGCGGCGTGGACCAGCGCTTCCCGCTCGCCGGCGCTGTGACCTTGGACGGCGCCCCAAACCTTGCTGACGCCCTGGCCGACCGCGATGGCTTGCCCGGCGCGGCCGTCGAGCCGGCCTTGCTGGATCGCCTGGGCCTGAAGATCGGCGACCGGTTCGAGGCCGGCCCCATGACCCTGGTCGTGCGAGCCCGCCTGATCGGCGAACCCGATGGCCTGTCACGCGGTTTCTCGATGGCGCCGCGCGTTCTGGTCCGCCGCGAGGTTCTGGAGCGTTCGGGCCTGCTCTCGCCCGGCGGCCTTTCCGGCCGAACCGTCCGGGTGGCCCTGGCGTCCGACGAGGACCCCCGCGCCATCGGCAAGGCGGTCCAGGCGGCGCTGCCGGAGTCTCACCTGCGAGTCCGCGACCGCCTGGACAGCGCGCCCGGCGCGCGGCGGCTGATCGACCAGTTGGAATACTTCCTGGGCTTCATCGGCCTGGCCTCGCTGGTGGCCGGCGGCCTGGGCGTCGCCGGGGCGGTCTCGGCCTATCTCTCGACTCGCGAGCCGGCGATCGCCGTGCTCAAGGCCTTGGGCGCCGAGAGCGGCCTGATCCGCGACCTGCACCTGATCCAGATCGGCGTCCTGGCTCTGTGGGGCGTGGCCATAGGCCTTGTGGTAGGCGCGGTGGCGCCGCTTATCCTGGGCCAACTGGCCGGCTCGAATCTGCCCGTCCCGGCGCTGTTCAAGATCTATCCCGGGCCGCTGGTCAAGGCGGGGCTGTTCGGGATCCTGGCGGCGGCGGCCTTCTCGCTGGTTCCGTTGGCGAGAGCGCGCGTCACCCCGCCATCGGCCCTCTTCCGCCGGGCGCCCAAAGCCCGGCCGCCGCTGGGACTGGAGACGATCGGCGCGGCTCTCGCGGGCGTCGGCCTGGCGGCCCTTTCCGTGGTCACCGCGCCCACGCCGTTGGCCGCGGCGATCATGATCGCGGGGGTGGCCGTCGCCTTCGGACTGCTCACGGTGCTGGGCCGCGCCGCGGCTTGGCTGGCCGGACGAGCGCGCGTCCTGGCGCGTGGCCCCGCCAAGCTGGGCTTGGCCAATCTGGCCGGGCCAGCCTCCGCGGCGCGAACGGCGAGCCCCGCCATCGGCTTGGGCGTCGCGCTTCTGACCTGCGTGGTGCTGATCCAGTCGGCGTTGCTCGCGCAGGTGAGCGACGTGGCCCCCCGCACCGCCCCGGCGATGGTCTTCACCGAGATTCCCGGCGACCGCGCTAGCGCCTTCGACGCCACCGTGGCCGGCGTCATCGGCCCGCTGCGCCAGGACGCCTATCTCCGCATGCCGTTCGCCACCGGCCGGATCATCGCCCTGAAGGGCAAGCCCGTCGATGTCGAGACCATCAAGCCCTCCGAGCGCTGGGCGTTCGACAACGACATCAGCCTGTCGCTGCTGGCGAAGGAGCCGCAGACCGCCGGCGTCGTCTCCGGGCATTGGTGGCGCGCGGACGACGCGGGCCCGCCCAAGGTCGCGCTGAGCGCCGAGATCGCCCAGGCGGCCGGTCTCAAGGTTGGCGACACGATCACCATCCTGCTTCTGGGGCGCGAGATCGAGGCCAGGATCGCCGTGCTGCGCAAGGTCGACTTCGGCGGCTTTGGCCCCAACTTCAACCTGATCCTCAACCCCGCGACCTTGGAGGGCGCCGAGCTGCGCAGCGTCGCCATCGTTCGCCTGGACCGGACCCAGGAAACGGCCCTGACCCGCAAGCTTGGCGAAACCTTCCCAGGCGTCAACGTGATCAGCGTCCGGGAACAGCTGGACGCCGCGGCGGCCCTTTTCGACCGGCTCGCGCTGGCGGTGCGCGGCGCGGCGGCGGTGGCGGGCCTAGCGGGTCTGCTGGTCTTGGCCGGCGCGATCGCGGCCGGCGCGCGGGCTCGGGCGCGCGAGGCCGCCACGCTGAAGGTCCTTGGCGCCACGCGCGCCCAGATCCTGGTCGCCTATGTCATCGAATACGGCGCGGTGGGCCTGATCGCCGGAACGGCTGGTGTCGCGATCGGCTTCGCGGCCGCCTGGCCGGTCGTGGTCAAGGTGTTCAAGGCCAGCTGGAGCGTCGATTGGAGCGGGCTGCTGATGCTGATGGCTGGGGCGACCGGATTGGCGACCCTAGGCGGATTGATCGCCGCCGGCCTGGCGTTGTCGCAACGGCCGGCGCCTGTGTTGCGAGGCGACTGAGCGCCAGAAGCCGCCATGGCATTGTGTGCGGAAGCCGGACGTTCACCCCCCTGCTCACGCGGCGGGCGCCGGCCCCCTGGAAGGGTCGGACCGCCGGGATCAGACCACCGTCTCCACCTGTCGACGCACCTCGTTGGCCAAAGGGTGAAGCGAGGCTGGCCTGGTCGGCGCGACCAGGCTGTAGCCGATCCCATCGGTGGCCCAGGAGACGCCGTCCAGGCCCTGGTCGGTCTGCTCCGTCATGGCGGTGTTCTTTTCCGCCTTCATGGGCCGAACCATGACCGCCAGCCGTTCGCCCTGGGGGTTGTCGTACAGAAACATCGCCGCTGGACCATGGGGTGTCGTGACCAGACGTCCGCCGATGAAGCGGTAGCCGGCAGATTGCAGGTCTGGAACCGCAACCGGACTGCGCAAACGGCTCGACACCCAACGCACCAGATCGGCCTGTTGGGTCGATCCGATCTCGACGGGCCGATGGGTGTCGGAGGCATAGACACGATAATTGTCGGCGGCCTCGCGGGCCAGGGCGCCGACGCCATTGACCGGCGGGGTGAAGACGGCGCGCGCCGTCCAGCCGCCCAGGCCGCCCAGGCAGAGGATCATCGCGGCGGCCGCCGCCGGCCGCCAGGCGTTCAGGCGCGCGCGGCGGGCTTCGACCAAGGCGCGCAGGCCCAGCTCAGGCGGAATGGGCTCTTCCGCGATCGGAGCCAAGGCGGCGCGGAAAGCGGCGCGTTGGGCGATATAGCCGTCGATCCGGCGCGCCACCTCGGGGTGGCGGCGCAGATAGTCGGCGACCTCCCTTTGGCGATCGGCGTCCAGCACCTCATCGACATAGGCTTGCAGATCGTCTTCGCGGACGGGACGGGGCGCGCTCATTTGATTCTCCGCAGATAGGCGGGTCGGGCGGGGCTGACATCGGCGGCGATGAGCTTCGCCAGCCGCTCGCGAGCCCG
>Ga0101941_1001076_pt1 | contig 24919 bp, 17 predicted proteins | sample DewCreD2012metaG_3_FD_75242 | JGI IMG/M metagenome (GOLD analysis project Ga0101941, IMG submission 75242) | Hot spring sediment bacterial and archeal communities from British Columbia, Canada, to study Microbial Dark Matter (Phase II) - Dewar... ...
AGCCGTAAAGGCTCCTCAATCTGGCGAAGTCGGCTCGGCAGGAGCCTCGCCCTCCCCAAGAAGGAACCTTGCCAGACCGATAGCGCAACATAACTCTGTTTATTTTTTCAAAATTCATCAGCCTGCGCGAGAGATATCGCAACCCGGCAGGAGCCTCGCCCTCCATATCTATAGACGCTTCTGTCACGGCGAATGCATCACTATTTCATCCATACCGCATCCATTTCGCATACAACGCCCGCGTCTCCTGTATAAACAGGAAATCGCCCCCTTTGTGCGGAAGTGAAAGAAGCAACATTCCCGCAAGGAGGTTGACCAATGGCAGCATCTTCTGAGACCCGCAAGGTGATTGTGCTTATCGGGGACGGGATGGCGGACCGACCGCATCCCGCCTTAGGCGGCAAGACCCCCATCGAAGCCGCACATACACCGAACATGGACCGTCTCGCCGCCGAGGGCGAGACCGGTTTGATGGACCTGATTGCGCCCGGCGTGCGCGTGGGAAGCGATACCGGGCACCTTGCCTTGCTGGGCTACGACCCGTACGCCGTCTACACCGGACGCGGACCCTTCGAGGCGCTTGGCGTAGGCATGGAGGTGCGCGGTGGCGACATCGCCTTCCGCTGTAACTTCAGCACGGTGGACGAGAACATGGTGGTGCTGGACCGTCGCGCCGGACGCATCACCGAGGGAACCGACCAGCTCGCAGCACAGGTGAATGGCATCTTCATCGAAGATGTGCAGGTGTTCTTCAAGGAGTCGGTGGCGCATCGCGGCGCGCTCATCCTGCGCGGTCCGGGGCTATCCCCCAAAATCACCGATGCCGACCCGCACGCGGAGGGCGAAAAGGTGCACGAGGTGCAGGCGATAGACCCCGATGACGCCGCCGCCCGGCGTACCGCCCGTATCGTGAACCAGTTCGTGCGAATCAGCTACGAGAAGCTGAACAACCACCCCGTCAACCAGAAGCGACGCGAGCAGGGTTTAAAGCCCGCCAATATCATCCTGCCTCGCGGCGCCGGCGTTGCACCGAGTATCCCCGACTTCAATACCCATCATCATCTGGTCGGCGCATGTGTGGCGGAGACAGGGCTGATTAAGGGTATCGCCCGCTTTGTGGGGTTGAAAGTGCTGGATGTGCCCGAAGCCACCGGCGGTCTGGACAGCGACGTGATGGCGATGGGGCGCAAGGTGGTGGAGGCGTTGCAAGAGCATACCTTTGTGCTGTGCAATGTGAAGGGACCCGATGTGGCCGCACACGACCACAACCCGCAGGCGAAGGTAGACATCATCCAGCGTATCGACGCCATGCTGGGCTGGTTGTTGACGCAGATTGACCCCGCCAGCACCTTTATCGTGCTCTCCGCCGACCATACCACCGCCTGCTCCTTCGGTGACCACACGGGTGAGCCGGTTCCGATTGCGCTGTGGGGACCGGAGGTGCGCACGGATGATGTGACGCAGTTCGGTGAGCGGGCATGTGCGAAAGGCGGATTGGGGCGCATACGGGGCAAAGACCTCGTGCCCATGCTGACCAGCCTGATGAACGTTCAGGAGAAGTTCGGTGCCTGAGTTGCCTTCGGTCGCGGTTTTAGGAGCGGGGAGCTGGGGCACTGCGCTGGCTCTCCTGCTTGGCAAGAAAGGGGTGCAGGTAGCGCTGTGGGCACGCGATGCCGAATTGGCGGAGACCATCCGCCGCGAAGGGCAGAACCCGCGCTACCTGCCCGGTTTCACTCTGCCTTCTTCTGTGCATCCCACCGGCGACATCGCAGAAGCGGTTCGCGAAGCACAAGTGCTGGTGTTTGCCGTGCCAGCAGGCGCACTGCGTGAGGTGGCGTCCGCCGTTCGGGAAAGCCTCTCTTCTCCCCGGCTGGTTATCTCCGCGGCGAAAGGGCTGGAGGCGGACGGCAGCCGCCCTTCGCAGGTGTTACAGGCAGTGCTGGATGATGGCTGTGGCAACATCGTGGCGCTTTCGGGACCGAATCTCGCGCTGGAGCTGGCCCGCGAAATCCCGACCGCGACGGTGGTTGCATCCGCCTCCCCCAACGCAGCGAAAGAGGCGCAAGCGCTGTTTATGCATCCCTCCTTCCGCGTGTACACCAACCACGACGTGACGGGCGTGGAGCTGGGCGGTGCCTTGAAGAACGTACTTGCCATCGGCGCGGGCATCAGCGACGGTATGGGCTTCGGCGATAACTCGAAGGCGGCGTTTATCACGCGCGGACTGGCGGAGATGGTGCGACTGGGCGTGGCACTGGGGGCGGAGGAGCGCACCTTCATGGGGCTATCGGGCGTGGGTGACCTGTTTGCCACCGCAGCCAGCCACCTCAGCCGCAACTGGCGTGTGGGCTACGGGCTGGCGCAGGGTAAACCGCTGGCGCAGATTCTACAGGAGCTGAAACAGGTCGCCGAGGGTGTGCCCACTACCTTTGCGGTGTGCGGGCTGGCGGAACGGCTGGGGATTGAGATGCCCATCGCGCATACCATCCGCGCGGTGCTGGATGGACGCCTGAACCCTCGCGACGCCATCCGTGAGCTGATGCTTCGCACCCCGAAAGAGGAGTGGTGGAGCGGCAGGTAGGGGATGAGTGGGCGGGATATATTTCGGAACAATCGTTTTTGTTGGGAACAGAGCTTGGCAAAGTGTGTTAAATATATTATGTGCGTATGTTACAGTGGAGACGTATCATGAAGGAGGTGGTGAAGGGTGAGTAAGGCAGAGATTCGCTTCGGTACCGACGGTTGGCGTGGAGTGATTGATGACGATTTCAACGAGGCGAACGTGCGCCTGGTGGCGCGGGCGGTGGCGGAGTACCTGCACAGCGCGAAACCCGAAGGACACGGTGTGCTCGTCGGATACGATAACCGCCTCAAGTCGGAGGTCTTCGCGCGGGTAGCGACGGAGGAGCTGGCGCGGTGCGGAATACCCACCGTGCTCTCCGAGAGTTCGCTGTCCTCGCCTGCGCTGTCGTTCGCGGTGCATCACCGCAAGGCGCAGGGCGGTGTGATGATTACTGCCAGCCACAACCCGCCGCAGTTTAACGGCTTCAAGTTCAAGGCGAACTACGGCGGCTCTGCCCTGCCCGAAATCACCGAGCAGATCGAGGCGCACCTGCAGAGGATTCTGGCTGGCGAGCAGGTGGCTATCCGTGCTCCAGCCGAACTGCGCACCGAGAACCTCACCACCGAGTACCTGCAGCACCTGAAGACGCTGGTGGAACTGCCTCGCATCCTGGATATGGGCTGGAAGGTGGTCACCGACGCCATGCACGGCTCCGGTGCAGGCTACCTGCGTACCCTGCTGCAGGGCGGACGCACACAGGTTATCCCCATTCGCGAGGAGCGTGACACACAGTTCGGCGGTGTCAATCCCGAGCCTATCGCGCCCAACCTCGGGATGCTGATGGAGACGGTTGTTCGCGAGGGGGCAGACATCGGTATCGCGCTGGACGGCGATGCTGACCGCGTGGGGGCAGTGGACGAGCAGGGCAACTTCGTGGACAGCCATCGCATCTTTGCCATCACCCTGTACCATCTGGTGAAACGGCGCGGCTGGCGCGGACGTGTGGTGAAGACCATCTCCACCACCAACATGATCGACGCCCTGTGTCGGCACTTCGGGTTGCCGCTAACCGTCACGCCTATCGGTTTCAAGTATATCTGCGAGAATATGTTGCAGGGCGATGTGTTGATTGGCGGTGAGGAGAGCGGGGGCATCGGCATCCAGCACCACATCCCCGAGCGCGACGGCGTGCTGATGGGCTTAATGCTGCTGGAGGCGATGACGCTGAGCGGGAAGAGGCTCAGCGAGCTGGTGCAGGAGGTGTTTGACCTCACCGGCGAGCACCATTATAATCGTATCGATCTGCACCTGGAGCGTGAAGAGATGCCCGCCGCCCGCGAGCGTGTGGCGCAAACCGAAGCACGCGAGATTGCCGGATTACCTGTCCGGGCTATTGACCGCATGGATGGTACCAAGTTCCTGTTCGAAAACAGCGCATGGCTGCTGTTACGTGCGTCGGGTACGGAACCGGTGGTACGCATATACGCCGAAGCCTCCAGCCCCGATCTGGTACGGAGCCTGCTAACCGCGGGCGAAGCGCTGGTGCGGGGTGAGTGAGGGAACCTAAAGGTCGCACTGCACGTGCTGGTACTTCACCACAGACGGTTTTGGATATTGGCAAACTGGTTTCGCCTGCCTGTCATTTCGAGCGAAGCGAAGCGTCTCAGAGATGCTTCACTGCGTTCAGCATGACAAAAAAGAGGAGATGCTTCGCTCACGCTCAGCATGACAAGAAAACGTGGTAATCCTGTCATTCTGAGCGAAGCGAAGAATCTCGTGTTAACGACAGGCTGAGATGCTTCGTTCACACTCAGTATGACAGAACGGACTGAAAAGCGTTTGTGCGGTCTCCCCGCCATTGATGAACTTTGAAAAAATAAAGCGATTTAACCTCTCCCCCGGCCCCTCTCCTACAAGGAGAGGGGAGCCTCGCGCCGAATGTCCCCTTCCCTCGTAGGGAAGGGGGACAGGGGGTTAGGTTGAATACGCCTCGCCTCCAAGACCCTTCCCGAATCTGCGGGAAAGGAGATGAGGGGATAAATACGACTATTTTTTCAAAATTCATAAATGGCGGGCTATGATGGCAATAAACCTGTCTTCGCAGGTTTTTAATCCGCGCAGGCGGATTTTACTCCCCTCATAGCCCGTGATTTCAATCGTGGGGATGGCTGGATGGCGAGGCTCCGTCCGAGCCGTACGAAACACCCCCATCCTGACCTCCCCCGTGGACGGGGGAGGAAAGGCTCCCCGCTCGCGGGGAGGGCTGGGGTGGGGGCGAAACCGGTTCAGCCGGAGTTTACCCTCCGGACAAGGTTGTACAGCACCGGGTTGTACTCTCACCAACCGTACCGCTCCGGTCCCCAATCTTTCTCTATCAGCTCCTGCTTGAGCAAAATCAGCCTGCGGCTGGGCACATCCTCGTACACCACCACGCCCGGTCCGATGCAGGTGTACGCCCCGATTTTGACGCCCGGCTGGGTAATCACGTTCACCCCGGTGCGGCTGAAGTCGCCGAAGTAGGTGGCGTCCGCGCCGTGAATGGGGAACTCGCGCCTGCCCTTGATGCGGTGGATAGTCTCGGCATCGTCAAAGCGCAGGGTGCCGCATACCGTTGCCGCGCCGATGTCTACGGATTGACCCACGACGCCCGAAATCTCGCAGTAGTGGTACAGGTATGCGCCGTCGAACATCACGCCGTCCAGCTCCGCGCCGTGCCCCACGATGCATCGGTTGCCCACCACGCTGTACGCGCCGATTAAGCAGTAGTCGCTGAGGCGCGTGTGGTCGCCAATCGCTACTGCACCACCCACAATTGCGCCGTTCACCACGCGCGACCCCTTGCCGATGAACACATTGCCCTCTATCACCACGCGGTTGCCGATTTCGCTGCCCTCTCCCAGCACCACAAAGCCCTTTATCTCTGCGCCGTCGTGAATGCGAGCGGCAGGGTGAACCCGGTTCTCCGACAGGCTCCGACTCATCTCGTCCAGCACGCGACGGTTCGCCTCCAGGATGTGCCAGGGTTTATCCATGTCTACGAGGTGGTCTTCCACCTGCACCGCCGGCACCTCTTCGCCTTCGTCCAGCAGAGTTTGCACGCTTTGCGCCAGCTCCGCTTCCGCAGGGGGCATCCCACCGACTGGCACATGCGTCATAATGCCAGGGTTGTTCTGGATAGCGGGGATGGCTTTCGGGGAGAAGGCGTAGACGCCACACAACCGGTGTTCGCAGTCGCGACTGTGCCCTTCCACATACTCGATGCGCCCGTCCTGCACCTTTGCGCCCAGCCAGTCAATCCGGCGTTCGGGGGGTACGATGGGCTGTACCAGCGCGACCGCCGCCGAGTCACTGCCTCTGGCGACTTCCAGAAAACGGTTTACCGTCGCTTGCGTCGTCACCACGTCCCCGTAAACCACTACAAAGGGCTGAGAGGCGTCCAGCAGGGGCAACGCTGTCAGCACACAGGCAGCTGTGCCCGGCGTACCCTGCACATTAACGAAGGCGATTTCCAACCCGTTCAATCCGTGCAGTGCCGCGCGAACGGAGCCTGCGTGCATCCCCACCACCACGACCACTTTACGAATGCCCGCCTCACGCAGCTGCCTCGCCAGTCGGCGCACTGCAGGTTCGTTCACCACCGGTGTGGCGCATTTGTTGCGCACTTCGTTGTAGGGCCAGATGCGGCTTCCCGCACCCGCAGCGAGAATGATAGCCTGGTTCAACCCTTGCCTCCTCTATCCAGCACGTTGGTAACAGCTCTCTTCAGCGCGCACCAACCGAAATCTTCACCACCCTTCGAAAGCCTCTTCAGCCAGCGTACTCCAGTACATGACGTTCGCCCTCTCCAGCAGGCGGTTTGCCTCCTCCTCCCGACCCATCATCTTGAGCGCTTTCGCCTGATAGCGGTACTCCCGGTGGGTGGTGGCACGGCAGCGCACGCATTCCTCCCAGTACTGGTTAGCCAGTTTCTCCCGTCCCAACCGGCGTGCTGCCACACCTGCATAGAAGAGAGGTACGGCATCGGCAGGGCGCGACGGTTTGCCCACTCCCAGGTGGTGCGGGTATTCCAGCGCCTTCTGGAAGCATTTCAGCGCACCACGCCAGTCCCCCCAGTATGCCAGTTCGATACCTTTGCCTATATACGCCTCTACCCAAATGGGGCGTATGGACGTTTCCCCTTCGGCAACGTGGAAGATACGCGAGTGCAAAATCTCTATCGCCTTGTCGTACTGACCATCTTCCACCAGCAACTGCGCGTGTAGCTGCGCCATTCGGTTTTCCCGCAGCACCTCCGGGGGCGCATGGTATAGCCTCTTCAGCGCGGAAGAGGCGGCCTGCTGCGCTGATGCTATCGTCTCCCGCTCGTACCACAGATAGTGGTCGTGTGGACGAAGTGAGACGGCTTTCTGGTAGTAGCGCCCTGCAACGCCATGCAAACTGCAGTAATCTGCCATCATCATGCCGATATTACGATAGAGCGTAGCCAGCGGCGGTAAGCCCTGCGGGGGAGGAGTGGTCAGACAGGTTTGCGCAAGGATGCGCCATGCACTGCGGAAGCGATACTCACTTATCTTTTCTGCAGGAACACCGCCTTGTGCCACCGCATCGTCCACCGCCTTCGGGTTCAGGGCGCGTAGCCACTCCTGCAACGCCTCGCCCGGTCGGCGATGCGCCATCAGCCAGTTACCCAGCGCGTAGTGCGCCAGCGGGTCGTCCGGTCGAAGCGCAAGCACCTCCTGCAGGGCGAGGTAGTCTTCGGTGCGCCAGGGGAAGAGATACTCGGTGTCACTGCGTGCCGCGAGCAGGGCATGCTCTACCACCTGCGCGGGCAGTCCCTTCCTCGCGTAAGCCAGAGCCAGCAGGTAGTGCCCCATCGCCGTTTCGGGCAGTCCCAAACGGGGAGGCGCTTCCAAAATGCGGATGGCGTCGTTGAGACAGCCAGCGTTCAGGTAGTCACAGGCAACTTCCTCAAAAGCATGGGGCTGGACAGCCAGCGGGCGAAGCAGGTTCACCGCGTCCGTTTCGGGCGAGGCAGGCGTACTGAGGAAAGCTTCGGTACGCAGTAGTGGCTCCAGCGGCGCCAGCAGATGTACTTGCAAGCGCACCTGTGATGCCTCTTCCGGTTCTCCTCGCAGGCGCAGTACCACCGCCCGCATCATCCATGCCTTGATGTCCGCCGCGTTATACAGCAATGACTCGGCGAACAGGTCGTCCGCCCGGGCATAATCGCCGCGGCGCATGGCGCACAAACCCAGCAGGTAAAACGCCAGCCCGCGATACTCCGCGCTACGCCTTAAGGGGTACAGGTATTCCTCCGCTTCCGCGTCTCTGCCGAGAGTCATCAGGCACAGCGCGCGCAGGTACATGGCTTCACTGTTCTGCGGGTCACGCTGGAGCACGTTCTCGGTGTGTTGCAGGCACTCCTCAAAGCGTCCCTCTTCCAGTCGCAGGCGGGCAAGGGCGTTTCGTGCTTGCAGCGAACCCCACGCCTGGGCAGTGTCATAGTTTTTCTCGGCGTCGTCAATACGGTTCGTGCGCTCCAGCGCATCCGCTCGCAGGTATGCGTCGTCGGCAAACCAGCGCTCTTCTGGTGGGGTTATTGTCACCTGCTCGCGCTCCGGTTGTGCACCGGCAACCGCTTCCAGCACCGGCTCTCTACTGCCGGTAGCGATGATTACTTTGAGGGGCATTTCGGGAACCTGTGGCAGGGTAAATCGCCAGTTGCCGGTACGCTCCGGGTAGAGGTCTACGCGCTGTTCGTGTATCACATCCTCGCCGTACTGCAGAATAAGCCGGTGGTCGGGGCGTGGAGCGGTGCTGTGGAAGCGCACCTGCAGTCGCTGTGCCTCCAGTTGTACGCTCAACGCGCCCTCCCGGCTTGCCGCGGACACCGTCCCCGCCAGACCGCGTATGGGATACCACGCCTCCTGCCAGCACTCCAGCGAATGAGGCGGTATCCAGTGCCAGATGCTCTGGTCCTCAAATCGCCCCACCTGAATCTCCACGTAGGGCACGCCGCGGTCATCCAGCCGTTCCGCCCACACCTTGCCGTCGTCCGCCGTGCCCCAGGTAAACAGCTTTCTGCCGCGCACGTCACGCCAGTCGGCAACGTGTAGCAATCCGGCATCCTCACGCAGGTCGTATCCCCCGAAGAAGTTGCCGCGGAAATCATGCGCAAACACGCTGGAGGCACAGTCGTAGCTGCGATACAGGCTCAGGTCAACGCCATCGTCGGTTATCGGGAAGGGCAGGGTGGCACGCGCCTCGCTCAGGTCGCCCTCCCAGTTGCGCACGGAGGCAGCAGGCAGTATCCACTTCCAGTCTTCGTGTGCGGATACCGCGCAGTTCGTCCAGAAGTAGAAGCGTTTCTTGAGTTCGGTACGGTTGAAAAGGCGAATGTCGGTTTCCATAAAGGCTTTATCGGGATAGAGGCTGATACCCACCATCCACATCATGCGGGTGCGCCTGCAGATTTCGCCTATCCATATTGTCCCTTTCTCGCCCTCCTCACGGGGCGGCTCCAGCGTATACCATATCGGCTGGTGAGTGGTGTAGCGGTGACCGATGGGGAAGTTAAACTCGATGCCCCCTGCGATCCACGCGCCTGTCAGCCCGATGAGCGCAGGTTTGATAGAGGGCGGTTGATGCAGACACTCACGTCCCGCGATTTTATCATAAAGTGACCAGATTCGCCCGCCAACCTCCGGCAGCACCATCACGCGCAGATAGGGATTTTCCAGAAAGAGAGCGCGATACTGACGCGGTTCGGCTTCGTCGCTCAGCTGGTCTAACAGGGCGTACGGATACACCTCCCAATAGCCTTCGCGCTGGAAGGGGGGATGCGGGTTCGCTTTACCCACCGGATAGGTGGGGAGGGTAACCGTCTCTTCCCATAGATGAACAGACATATTATCACCTCGCCGCAGAATGCGAAGCCGGAGATAAGTCCGACCACCTGTTTTATTCGCATGGCGAAGCTGGTTTCCTGCAGGATGCACCTGTCCACGCATTGTGGAGGGCGAGGCTCCTGCCGAGCCGTTATGGGTGCAAAGGTTTCGGCTCATCCAGAGGTTCGCTCTCCAGGGTGGTGAAGATGCGATTCGTGCTTGACGTACCGCTATTCAGGACAACAGCTCGTACAGCGAGCCTGTAGCGCAGTACAGTACCTCGCCCTCTTTGACTGCCACCGGTGTGACGCCCCAGCCTTCGCAGAAGCTCTGCCTTGCTTCTGCCAGCGTATAGGGAAAAACATCCGTGCTCACGCCGATGCGTCGTGGGCGGTAAAGGGGGATACGCTCATCGAAGCGCAGGGGGGATTCCTGCAAGATAATCAGGATGTCTGCATCGCTGGCGGCGGTATAGTCCCCGCGTGCAAAGGAGCCGAAAAGCACTACTGCCAGCACATTCGTGTCCTCGCTACCCAGACACTGCGCCCATTCCCGCAGCCGGGTACGTATCGCCTCCGCATCAACTCGAAAGATTCGCGTCACACCAGCTCACCACGCTTTCCGCATCAGCTACCGCCTGTCTGGCTTCGGGTTCCGTATAATACCGGCGCGGTGGTCCTGCCGGATGTGCGTCGGGATAGCGCGGAGCGATGTAATACCTGTCCAGCCGTCTGGCAGCATCCAGCAGCGCCGGCTCCATATCGTATTCTCCCTCCAGCGCCTCCAGCAGGTCCAGCACGGAGTGCCCCCATGCGATTGCTCCCCGCCGCATGTGCAATGCTTTCATCGCCTTTTCCGCCGCCTGCTGCGCGGCGAAACATGCCCAGTCGTAGTCGCCGACGGTGATGCTTTTGCGAGCATGTTCCAGGTCGGACTTCGCCTGTTCCATCCAGTCACGGCTTCGGTTCACGTTATATCACCCCCTGTTAAGAATACGGCGCACACAGGGGATCTCCCACCACCATATCCTTCCAGAACAGATAAGGAGTTGCCATCCAGAAGCTCTCGGCGAGGGTATAGCCATCGGTGTAGCGGTCGAAGAGGATATCGGCGCGGCAGAGAGCGTCGGCGTACGGTTCCGAAACGTAACCTTTCACGCCCGTCACACCCACCTTAATCAGGTCGGCGATGAGCGACTGTCCTTTGTCGGCAGGCAAAAACGTACGCGCGCTGGTGGAGACGGCGGTCTCGGCTATCGCGCCGGGCAGGAAGGTGTTACTCAGGTACAGCTCCTTCTTATACTGCGGGTCGTTACTGCCCCACGAATAGTAGCCCATCAGCCCTTTTTGATTGCCGATAAACTCCTTCGTGTCGTCCAGCAGCACGCGCATTTTCTTGCTCTGCAATAGCCGGGCGGCGCGGCGCATCGACTCGTTCACCTCGCCGTACGCGCTGCGCTGATGGGAGGGACTGATGTCCAGCAGGAACAAGCCGGTCGCTCGCCGTGCTTTCAGGGCGCGCTCCAGCAGGGCGTTTGCATCGGCGAAGGTGTAGCCGTCTAAGCGGGCGGCGAGATACAGCCCATCGTAGCGCACGGACGAAAAGGCTTCCTTTTTGCCGAAGTACGGGTTGCGACTGCGAGGCGATACCGACAGGTTCATGCACATCAGCAGGCTATCTACCGAAAAGCCCCGCTGCGCGGTTTTAATCGGTATGCCCTTGATGATGAGCAGGAAGTCTATCTTCTCAGTGAGTTTGCGCTCGCGCAGCGCCTTGCGCACGGGCGCCTGAATATCGGTGAGGTAATCGCCCTCGGGGATGCTCTCCGAGGCAGTACACTGCAACAGGATAAGATGCTCCTCTGGCACCGCCCGGTCGCGGCAGTACTGTCGTGCCAGCTTCTCGGATTCAGGCTGGGCGCGGTTCGCGATGACCGCTACTCTTCGACCGGGCGGATTTGCCAGTGGTTGAGTTCGCATGGCTCATTTCCTCAGCTTCCCATGGCGCGTGCTCCCGCCATCGTTGGCGTACCGGCGGGGCGTTGTGCCTGAGGCTGGTCCATTCCCAGCAAGGCGTTGAACTCTTTGATGTCTTTTGCCTTTGCAAGAGCCTCTTCGTAGGTGACGATGCCGCGTTTCACCAGCGACGCCAGCGACTGGTCCAGCGTCATCATACCCTGCTTGGTCCCCGTCTGTATCAGCGAGGTGAGCTGGAACGTCTTCGCTTCGCGAATCAGGTTGCGCACGGCGGAGGTGCCTACCAGTACCTCGAACGCCGCCACGCGCCCTTTGCCGTCCGCACGCTTACACAGGGTCTGGGAAATCACGCCCACCAGGTTCACCGACAGCTGCATGCGGATTTGCTGTTGCTGGTAGAGCGGGAACACGTCGATCACGCGGTCCACCGTTTGCACTGCGTCAGGCGTATGCAGGGTACCGAACACCAGGTGTCCCGTTTCGGCGGCGGTAATGGCGAGGTGGATGGTTTCCAGGTCGCGCATCTCACCCACCAGAATCACGTCGGGGTCCTGGCGCAGCACGAACTTCAGTGCGTTGGCGAAAGAATGGGTATCCGTATCCAGCTCGCGCTGGTTCACCAGAGCCACTTTCGGCTCGTGTACGAACTCTATCGGGTCCTCAACGGTCACGATGTGCACCGGGAAGTTTTCGTTGATATAGTGGAGCATTGCCGCCTGCGTGGTGGACTTGCCCGAACCGGCGGGTCCGGTCACCAGCACCAGCCCGCGCGGGCGTTCGGCGAAGTACCGGCACACGGGCGGCAGGTGCAGCTCTTCCATCGTCTGGATGCGATAGGGGATGACACGGAACGCCGCCTGCACGTTACCTCTCTGCTGATAGATGTTGCCGCGGAAGCGGGATAACCCCTTCACCTCGTACGCGAAGTCCAGCTCCAGCTCCTTTTCAAATCGCTCCCGTTGCGTCGGTGAAATCACGCTGAAGCAGAGCTCGCGCACCTGCTCCGGGCTGAGCTTGCCGTATTCCTCCATCGGATACAGGTCGCCGTAAATGCGAACCATCGGATATTGATTTGCCTTCAGATGCAGGTCGGAACCGTCTCGTTGTACCACTTTGGTCAGAAGTTCATCTACGGTAACCGTCATGGTTCATCTCCCTTAATTTGCTCGGTGTTTGGGATGGACAACAGTTTTCTCGAAACCGCTCGCGCGGGTGTAAAATCGGGATCCACTCGCTGGCGGTAATAGGTGGCAATGGCGTTGACGCAGATGCCGGTCGCCACCGCCACGTTGAGCGAAGTGGTTGCGCCGTAGAGCGGTATCGCCACATATTGCTCACATTCCGCCAGCACATCGGGGGGCACACCGTGCAGCTCCTCGCCGATGACCAGCGCTACCGGAAACCGCCACTCCACGCGCTCCAGCGGCACAGCCCGCTCGTCCAGATGCAGAGCCACGATGCTGTAGCCCTTTGCCCGCAGAGAGCGGATTTCTTCCAGTGGATAGCCCCACCGGTGCGGTTGCCACTTCTCTGCGCCTACCGCGCCCGCGTAGTTCTTTTCGCGTCCATCGCATCGGCTGAACACCACTTCCTGCACGCGAAACGCCTCGGCGATACGCAGGATGTTGCCGTGATTGATTTCCTTGTCCAGATAGCTGCACACAATCACCAGAGGCAGGCGAGGTAGATGTGGCAACCTCTCGCGCAGACCGGGGTCGGTTTCCGGTCGCCCACTGGCTTCCCACTCACGGCGTATGTGCTCCGGCACGGTAGCGTTCATGCTACACCTGAACACCTGCCATCATGCGCTGGGCGCGCTGTTCGAAGTCGCGTGGATTGGACGATTTGGCAATGGCGTCCTCGAAGTCCACCAGACCTTTGCGCACGAGGCTGAGCAAGCAGCTGTCCAGAGTCTGCATCCCGTACTCTGCGCCGGTCTGGATGTCCATATAGAGCTGGTGTGTCTTGCCTTCGCGAATCAGGTTGCGCACAGAGGGCGTGGCTACCATCAGTTCGAACGCCGCCACACGCCCTGTGCCCTGTGCGTTCGGCAACAACGTCTGAGAGAGCACGCCCACCAGTACCACCGACAGCTGCATCCGTATCTGCTGCTGTTGCTCCGGCGGGAACACGTCCACGATACGGTCGATGGTCTGGGGAGCGTCCTGCGTGTGCACGGTGGACATCACCAGGTGTCCGGTTTCCGCCGCAGTGATGGCAAGGTGGATGGTCTCCAGGTCGCGCATCTCGCCCACCAGAATCACGTCGGGGTTCTGACGCATCACGTGGCGCAGCGCGTCGGCGAAGGAGTGGGTGTCCACCCCCAGCTCGCGCTGGTTGATGATGGACAGTTTATCGTGATGCATGTATTCGATGGGGTCTTCGATGGTCATAATGTGGCAGCGTTTATGGGTGTTGATATGGTCTATCATTGCTGCCAGCGAGGTGGACTTCCCCGACCCGGTGGGACCGGTCACGAGGAGCAGTCCACGCGGGCGCATGCACAGCTCTTTGACGGCTGGCGGCATCAACAGTTCATCGATGGTGCGGATGCGGAAGGGAATAAGGCGCAACGCCGCCCCCACGCACCGCTGTTGCCAGAACATGTTGACGCGAAATCGCGCCAGCCCCGGCACCTCGTATGAGAGGTCGAGCTCCTTATCGCGCTCAAAGCGTTGTTTGCGCTCCTCATTGAGGATAGCATAGAGCAGATTTTTTACATCCTCGGCGGTGAGGCGTGGCAGGTCGGTACGCTTCAGGTCGCCATGAATGCGCAAGATAGGTGGTTCCCCTGCGCGCAGGTGCAAGTCGGAAGCGTCGCGCTGCACCACCATGCGCAACAAATCGTCTATGTGCATATTTCGTGTTTTCCTCCCGGGCTCGGCTTCATTCCTGTTGTCAAGTCTATAGCAACGGTTAGCGTCGTAGCATTTGACGCAGCTCGGTCAGGTTTCCTGCGTACGCCAGAGCGTCCTCCTCGGTAATCAGCCCCTGCTTATAGTACTTGTACAGGCACTGGTTCATCGTCTGCATTCCCCAGAACTGCCCTTCCTCGATGGCGCTGTAAATTTGTCCCACGCGCCCCTCCTCGATGAGTTTGGCAATGGTGGGGGTGGAAATCATCACTTCCACAGCGGCGATGCGCCCACTGCCGTCTTTCAGGGGCACCAGTTTCTGCGAGACGATGCCTCGCAACGAGTTGGACAGGCGCATGCAAATCTGAGGCTTGTCGTGGGGTGGGAACATATTGATGATGCGGTCCATCGTCTCCGCCGCGCTCGGCGTGTGTACGGTGGAGAAGACCAGGTGTCCGGTCTCCGCCGCCTGCAGGGCGACGTGCATGGTTTCGATGTCGCGCATCTCGCCGATGAGGATAACATCCGGGCTTTCGCGCACCACGTACTTCAGCGCGTCGCTGAAGCTGTCGGTATCGATGCCCACCTCGCGCTGGCTGACGATGGCGAGCTTGTCCGGGTGCACGAACTCGATGGGGTCCTCGATAGTGACGATGTGGCAGCGGCGGGTGCTGTTGATGAGGTCAATCATTGCCGCCAGGGTGGTGGATTTTCCGCAACCGGTCGGACCGGTTACCAGCACCAGTCCCTGTCGCTGTTTGGCGAGTTCGGCAACCGCCGGTGGCATCTTCAGCTCCTCCAGCGTGTAGATGTCCAGCGGGATGAGGCGACAGACCATCGCGATACTGCCGCGCTGCTGGTAGATGTTGGCGCGCACGCGGGTAATACCCTCAATGGTGAACGCGAGGTCCAGCTCGTGGCGGTGCTCGAACCGCCCAATTTGTTCATGCGTCATCACGCTGTAAGCCAGGTTGCGCGTGTCGTCCGCCGAGAGCGGAGGCAGGTCCATCGGCTGAATCTTGCCATGCACCCGCAGCGTGGGCGGTGTGTTCTCCTTAATAAACAGGTCGGATGCTTTGACCGACGCACCGTAGCGCAGTAACTCGCTCAGTTCCAACATCGATGTTATCCCTCTCTTGTGGATTCATGACGTTGTGTAGATGCCGGTAATCGGGAAGAGTGGCGGGTTGTCCAGCGCATTACCAGATACGCCAGACCTCCCAGAGCCAGCGATACTAACGCCCAGCCTGCGATTCGCCAGCCCAGCCCTGTTTGCTTGTGCTTTACCTGCTGGGGCGTCTGTTCCGGCACCGGCTGGTGAAACGGCACGCTCAGGTCCACATCGGCGGCGTGGCGCAGGATGCGCACCTGGTAACGGTAGACGCCGGGAGTATGGATGAGCCTCACCTGCAAGTCGCGTGTTGTCCACTCGCGCAGACCCTGAAAGGGCATATCTCCCCGTACCAGAAAGTATATCTCGAAAGTGTCTAAATCCGAGAAAGCACGCAGAAAGGGTTCCACGGGTAAGCCGCCGCTACGGCGGTCTATGACGTTGCGGGCGCGTCCAATAACGTCGGTGATGGGAGGTAACATACTGCCCGTCTGAGACTTCGGGGATTCGGTGCGCACCTTCAACAGCTTTCCCTGCCATCCACCGTAACGTAGCAGGCGTTCAAATCGCTCTGCCGCCTCCTTTTCGGGTACGGCGGTGTTAAAGGCGAAGTTCAGATGGTCCTCTTCAGTGCCGGTGGAGATGACCACAACGGTGACCTGTGGGGGAATCTCTTGCTGCGCCGTTACGGCTCCGGCGAGAAGACAGGCAAAGAGAGCCAGTAGTATCGAACGCATTGGCGTATAGAGACGACCCTTCTGTTGAGATTCGTTTCTTTCAACGGCGCAACCGCTCATGATGCTTCCTGCACAGCGTTTGTGATGATACCTGCCCAAGACACACACTGATTGTATCAAACCAGAGGCGAAAGGTCAAGGTTTGGTGGCTTCACTCGCTGAAACGCTCCGCACGCAGGCGGTATAGCTGAGCGGGACGGCTTTGCGCAACTCCTGCTTTTCGGTATGCCCAGCGCAAGCGCTCGCCGGGAAGACGCCCTTCGTAGGGCAGCACTACGCCTTCGTGTCCGTCCTGGGTGCGCAACACCAGTCCGTATTCGGCGCCGCCCAGCTGCCCGATGTGGTCTATCGGCTCTATTGCCAGCACTACCGTGACCGAAATGCGCACCAGGGATAATTCCTGCGGTCGGATGGGGCGGTAGCGAGGGTCATGCAAGGCGCGTTCCAGAGCGCGTTGTGCTTCCTGCCATCGCTGAGGTAAGCGCGGATACAGACTGCCACTACAACCGCGCACTCGATGGGCGACCTCTAAGGTGACGAACACCCCTCCTGCCCGACGCCAAACCTCCGGTATTTCGCGGAGAGGGGGGAGGCGAGAGGGTTTGTGTCGCACCATCCCTTCCATGCGCGCCCGCAAAAAGCGCAAGAGCCATGCCTGCTCTTCTCTACTCATCGCAGTGCTCCGATGATGAATCGCTTCCGCAACGCCTCGACCACCATGGGCAGAGACTCTACCGTTTGCCTCACCCCACAATGTAGCAGCACAATACCGTTCGGCTTTGACTGAGCCAGAATACGTTCTACCAGCGCCCGCGTGCCCGGTCGGGCGAAGTCGTACGGGTTGACCGTGTAGCCAACTGCCTGCATTCCCAGAGCGTTCGCCACCTGCTGGGCGACAGGGGCGTTGGGGTCACCGGGCAGGCGCAGCAGGCGGGGCTTTTGCCCGGTTATCCGCTGCAGGATGCGGTTCGCCTGTTCGAAGTCCTGTATCCACGCTTGTACGCTCATCCCCGCCGTCCGGTGGAAGCAGGAATGGTTGCCGATGATATGCCCTCCTGCAACGGCGCGCTGCACCAGCTCAGGCATTCGTTCGGCGTTGCGTCCGATGGCAAACAGGGTGACCTGCAGGCGCAGATGCCGGAGTGCGTCCAGCAGGTTCTCATCGCCGGGCTGGGGGAAGTCGTCGAAGGTCAGGTAAAGCGGCTCGTCCCGATCGGGCGATGGGTCCGACAGGTTCTCCACCGCCGACTCCAGCCACTGAGGTTTCGGTACGCCGCGCAATCGCCACCGCACCGTTCCCGTGCGGTCTACCAGCACCAGTGTGGGCACGGAGTCGATAGCGTATCGCTTACTGACCTGCGAACCGGTGTCCAGCAGCACCGGAAAGTCTATCAACCTTGCCACCGGGTCTACCGACAGGCGATGCGTCCAGCGTCCGTCTGCGCAAATCGCCCACACTTCGCCGTCCCAGTATGGCGGGCGCAAGCGTGCCTGCCGGATGGCTCGTGTGGTGAGTTTCCACGTATCGCACCAGAACGCCCAGAACACCAGCAGTAGCGGCTTACCCAAAGCGTTAGGATACCGAAAAAGACGCCCGCTGCGGTCATGAAGCGCAAACCCGGGTGCGCGTTCGCCGACCAGTGGCGGCAATTTGGTGATATTGCCTCTCTCCGGCACCGTCCATCACTCCCCCGGTAGCACGGTAATAGATTGCGCTTTGCCGTAAGCTTTCACTTCCGGGCGGTACATCATCTCCACGCGCGAGGGTAGAGCCAGCCGCTCACCGGGCGTTTCCGCACGCAGGGTGTAGCGGTACCGATAGCGGTTATGCATCCACGCGATAAACACAGCCACATGCTGGTCCAGCGGTTCGTGATGCTCAGTGTAGCCGTATGCCCAGTCCTCCCAGAACATACTGGATGCGCCCCGAGGTGGGGGTGGTGCATACTCAAAACCGGCGGGGTAGGGGTCCTCAACGAGAAGATACTCCCGTTCGCCCTGCGTTTGCACTTCTACCTCTACCATTATCGTCTCCCCCACACGCACCGGGCGGTTCAACGGCTCCCAGACCGACTCATCAGGCTTTTTCGGCGGGGTCTGTTTCAGCACGAAGTAGCGGCGGGTGATGTACAGGTCTTTCGGTGCGGCGCGTTGTGTGCTCCCATCAGGCTGGAGAGGCAAATAGGTGCGCAGTTCCAGCGTATAGGCGAGTTGCGCATCGTGAGGTGTTGCCGCAGTGAGCCGCACCTGCCACTCTGTGCCCTCTACCTCCAGTAACGGCAAGCGATATTCTGCGAAAGGCTCCTCCGAGTCCAGCGCAGGAACGTGCAGTAGCGTCACGCGATTGCCCACCTGCGCGGTTACCGTCTGACCACCTTTACCGATGGGATAGTGTCGGACGTATTCCGCTATCGCACCCAGCAGGTATGCCTGCGCTTTGGTGGAAATCCATTCTCGCTCTCGACGGGTCAACAGCCACTGCAGGGTAGAAGCGACCAGCGGATGACGAGGCTCACGGCGCAGCAACAAGCGTAGCGCCAGCGCTGTGCATTCCGCGTCAGAGGTATACCAGTCGCGCTCGTCCGCCGTCCAGTAGCTGCCCGTATCGTCACGCTTCACCCGCCGCGTGAGTAGCCCCATTAACTCCCGAACGCGGTTGCTGTTCTCCGTTCCCCCCTGCGCATCCAGAGCCAACCCCAGCAACACCAGCGACAGGTTGCTGAGCTTGCTCCGCTGTTTCCAGAGCCAATCCACGGCTGACTCAGGCAGTTCCCCGTGTCGGGCAAGCGCGTAAGCCAGCCACGCTTCCTCTTCGGGGTACAGCTCGCGTTCTACGGTTTCGTACTCCTCGCTCTTCGGGTTGTATCGCTCGGACAGGACGCCCTCTGCTTGCATTGCCCGTGCGGAGGCGATTGCTGTCTTGAGCACATTGGCGTCCACGTTAGCCCCGACCGCCTTCAGCTCAGCCAGCGCCAGCAGGGCGTACGCGGTCAGCTCCGGTAGGGGGTACTCCTCGTCTTCCCACCATGCCCAGCCGCCATCGCTTAACTGCAGGTCATAGAGGCGGGTCAACCCGGCGTCCACCTTCTCCTGCAAACCCTTCAGCCAGGGCGTTTGCGCAATGTTCAGCTTCACCTGCTGTGCTATCTGGTGGGCAAACGCCACACCCAGCAGGGTGGAGGAGGTCTGTTCGGTGCAACCGTAGGGGTAGAACACCAGGTCGCTCAAAGCGGGCAGAGCGCGTGCCACAGGCGAGTTGTACAGACGCAGTACGATCTCGCCAAACTGCGGTATCGCGTTATCCGGCAGGCGCACGTTGAGGGTGGCAGTACCCTGCCATGTTCCACTCCACACATCCCGGCGCATGGTGGCGCGGGGCAATACCGGCAGAGATTGCTCCACGCCGTCTGACCCGGCTCGCCGGTCATCGATCCCCTCTGCTATCGCTATTGCAGTGAGCCAGAGCCTCTGCGCCAGCGGAATGGTGGGGAAAGGCTGCCAGTCGATACGCTTCTGTTCACCGTTCTGCAATGTTATCGTCTGTTCCTCGCTGACTTCCTTTTCCAGCGAGCCGACCGGCCGGGCAAGCAGTTGCAGTCGCATTCGGCGCGCGCTACCGGTACGATTGGTCAGCATGACCTGAAAGCGCAGTTTATCGCCCTCCACCACGAATCGCGGCGTGTACAGCCTCACCATCACCGGCTTGTTGACCGTAAACTCCTGCTTTCCCTCTCCGGCGTGCGTTTCGGCGGTAAAGGCGCGAGCGGTGGTCACCCAGCGTGTGAGGTTGTCCGGCAACTCAAACTCTACCTGCGCCTCGCCGTTCGCGTCGGTTGTGATGAAAGCGTTCCAGTAGGCGGTGTCCTCGAAGCGGCGACGTATCTGCACCTGCTCCGCCATGGCGAATCTCTTCTGCGCCAATGCGACTTGCTGAAATGCGCCACCGGGTACCACCTCCGGCAGAAACTGCTGTGTGGAGACACCGTGTGGTCGCTTGCCCCAGAAGGCATGGAAGGGGTCGGGGGTGGTATCCGGTCTCAATCCGTAGATGGCTGCGTCCACCACGCCCAGCGATAGTTCCGCCGACAGAGGTTTGCCGTTGCTATCGGTGGTCTTTACGCGATAGCGCACGCGGTCTCCGGGCAGATACTGGGGGCGTTCGGTCTCCAGCCGTACCTGCAGCTGCTTTTCGGGGTAGGGCACGCGCAGGTAGCGTACCGCGACAGGGGCATAATAGCCCCCCAGCGCAACAGCGCACAGGTACACTCCCGGGCGATATTGAGCCAGCACGGGCACCTCCACCACGGCGCCGCTCTCATCCTCTATCTTCACCTGTTTGGACCACAGCACGCGGTCGGTCTCGATAGTCAGCCACACGATGGCAGGTGTCCGAGATGCCAGCAGCATCACCCTTGCGGTGTCGCCAGGGCGGTAAGAACCCCTGTCGAGCACAACCTGCAAGGCGCTGGGCTGTTGCCACAGGGTCAGGTAACGGTACTCGCGCCCCCAGATAGAGAGGTAGGTATCTGTTTCAGTGGCGCGCCCTGCGCCATCTGTGGCGGAGAGTCTCAGACGATAGAAGCCTGCCTGTGCCCAGCTCAGCTCCAGTGAGGCTTTGCCGGCGGAATCGGTGTTCCCCTGCCATGTGTGCAAAACCTGTTCCTTCCATTGGCGAGCAGTGGCATCCCACGAGGTTTGTATCAGTTCCACCCGAAACGGGGTAGCGACAGGCTTACCGTTGTAGTCCTGCGCCTGCACCAGCAGATTGAACCGCTGGTTACGGGTGACGAAGTAGGGCTCGACCTCTGCACTGAGGGCGAATTCCGCACGCACACCGGGCACCGTCCCCTGCGCCTGCACCGACCTGCCACCGGCGTCCTCTACGGATACTTGCGCTATGTACAAGGTGTCGCTTCGCGCGGTGGGCTTGATATCGAACTCGATGCGAGCCTGCCCCTGCGCATCTGTTACCGTTTCCCCTTCGGCAACCACCGGATTGTAACCGTAGAGATAGGTGGGGGAGAGGTTAGGATAGAGGGGTGCAGGTTCCTCTTCGTCTGCCGGGGCGGGGCGTCGGGGGAAATGTGGACGTGCCTGAACGGTGTAGTGCACTTTGCCCTGAGCTACCGGCGCGCCAAAGTAGTAGCTGGCTTTGACGCGGAATGCGCCTTTCCCTTCGCCGATGTAAAGCGGTTGTTCGGGAGTGACCTGCACCTCGAAGTCGGGTTTGCGGTAAGCAGCGACTTCGAAAATGGCGTAGCCTTCATCACCTTCGCGCTCGGCGGTAAGCGTATATTCGCCAATGGTCGCCTCCGCGTTCAGGCGGTATGTGCCGGAGCAGCTGCCCATCGCACCGGTGCGCATTTTTGTGCGGAAGAGCGTACGCCCGCGCGGGTCTTCCAGACGCAGGTTGATCTCCTCAGCAGGAGCGTTACGATACTCCTGCCCCGCTACTCGGCGCAGCACTACCTTGTAATGCACCAGCTGCCCCGGCCGATAGATAGGGCGGTCGGTGTACAGGTAAATTTTCCACTTCGGCGGGCGGAGAGCAGTATCGCCGTACAGGTAATGGAACAGCACGTCATCGCCTCTACGGATGAGCAATGCGGTGCTGCCTCTGGCGTCTCCGGCGGAAATACGCGCTATGCCGTCCGCTCCGGTATGCGCGTCGCGGAAGGGGCGGCGCTTGCGGTCAAGCAGGGTAAGGCGAACCTCTCTCAGCGGCTGACCGCTCTCGTAGTCGTAGGTGTAGAATAGTAAGCCTTCAGCGGTGTATTTGGCGATGCACCCCATACGAGAGACGAGCACGAATTGCCCCCGCCACAGATTGCCTGCCGACACGCGCAGATAGTATATTCCACTGTTCACTTTGGGCAGGAACGTGGTGCGAGAATAGTATACGTTTTCGCCGGGTGAAGCAGAGCGGGGGCGGGTGGTTAACCTGCTCTCCCATTGCTGTACCAGCTTGCCTTCCGGTTCTCTCAACGCACGGCGGGCACGCACCGTTTCATTGCTGAACTCATAACCCCCATAGAAGCGAGGATTGGTAACATACTCCAGAAACTTTTCAGGGGTTATTCGATAAAGAGCGCATTGTACTTTCTCGATATTCTGGGTGGAGACTCGCACACGGGTCATGCTGGCAGGTACTCCCTCGCGGAGGATGTCCACCTGCAGCCACGCTCTGTTGCTTTGTGCCGGAGAGGATACAACAAGCAGAGATACCAGGCAGACCACAAACAGGAACCGCAAGGCGTTCATGGCAAGAACCTCCTGCAAAGAAAACATCCCACCGGGAAACCGGTGGGATGTTCGTTACAGGCTTAGCCTACTCCTGCAGGCTCCGGCGGGTTCTCCGCTTCGGAGGTTTCCTTCTTGAGGAACACCAGCCTGCCGTCCTCGTCCAGCGACGCGAGCACCGTGTCGCCTTCGCTGAAGCGTCCAAGCAGAATCTCCTCCGCCAGCGGGTCCTCAATCAGCCGCTGCACTGCACGGCGCAGAGGACGTGCACCGAACTGCGGGTCAAAGCCCTCGCGCGCCAGCATCTCGCGCACTTCCTGCGTTATCTCCAGTTCAATGCCCTGTGCACGCGCCTGTTGCGCCACCCGCCCGACCATCAGGTCCACAATCTGCAGGATTTCGTTGAAGGTGAGCGCGTGGAATACCACGATCTCGTCGATACGGTTAAGGAACTCGGGGCGGAAGGTGCGCTTCAGCTCGTCCATAATGCGCCCCTTCATGCTCTCGTACTCGCGCTCCGTCTCCTCCTTGGGCTTGGAAGAGCTCAGGAAGCCCATACTGGGTTCTCCCTGAATGGAGCGTGCGCCGAGGTTGGAGGTCATGATAATCACCGTGTTCTTAAAGTCCACCACCCTGCCCTGCGAGTCGGTCAGGCGACCATCCTCGAAAATCTGCAGCAGGATGTTGAACACTTCGGGATGCGCTTTCTCAATCTCATCCAGCAGCACCACCGAGTAGGGTTGTCGGCGTACCGCTTCGGTGAGCTGTCCGCCCTCTTCGTAGCCCACATAGCCCGGAGGCGCGCCTACCAGCCTCGATACCGCGAACCGCTCCATGTACTCGGACATGTCGAGGCGGATGAGATTGTTCTCGTTGTCGAACAGAAAGGCGGCCAGAGCACGCGCCAGCTCGGTCTTGCCCACGCCGGTCGGACCGAGGAAGATAAAGGTTCCTATCGGTCGCTTGGGGTCTTTCAGCCCGGAGCGGGCACGACGTATCGCCTTGCTCACCGCCATCACCGCCTCGTGCTGCCCAATGATGCGCTTGTGCAGCTCCTCTTCCATCTTCAGCAGCTTCACCGTCTCGGCTTCCATCAGGCGCGAGACGGGAATACCCGTCCACGACTGCACAATGTGCGCCACCTCGTCTTCGGTGACCACCGTGCGCATCTCCTGCCGCTTCAGGTTCCACTCCTGCTCGAGGTCGGCGGCGCGGTTTTGCAACACGGAGCGTTGCGAGCGCAGCTCCTGCACGCGCGAATAGTCGCCCGATTTGTGCGCCATCTCCAGCTCTTTTTCTATTTTGGCGAGCTGCTGTTTGACCTGCCTCAGTTCACGCGGGGGCAGGGAGTACTGCAGGCGCACACGCGACGCTGCCTCGTCTATCAGGTCTATTGCTTTATCGGGCAGATAGCGGTCGGTGATGTAGCGGTCTGCAAGGCGCACCGCCGCGATGATAGCGTTGTCCTCTATCTTGACGCGATGGTGTGCCTCATAGCGGTCGCGCAGACCACGCAGGATTTCGATGGCTTCCTCCACGGTCGGTTCGCGTACCTGCACCGGCTGGAAGCGTCTCTCCAGCGCGGCGTCGCGCTCGATGTACTTACGGTATTCGTCCAGCGTGGTTGCGCCAATACATTGCAGTTCGCCGCGCGCCAGAGCGGGCTTCATAATGTTCGATGCGTCGATAGCCCCTTCTGCCGCGCCTGCGCCCACCACCGTGTGCAGTTCGTCGATGAACAGGATAACCTCGCCCTGTGCTTTGCGCACTTCCTCCAGCACGCGCTTCATGCGCTCCTCGAATTCGCCGCGATACTTGGTTCCTGCTACCAGCCCGGCAAGGTCCAGCGCCACGATGCGCCGGTCTTTGAGCACCTCTGGGATGTCACCCGAGACGATGCGCTGTGCCAGTCCCTCGGCGATGGCGGTTTTGCCCACGCCGGGCTCACCGATCAACACCGGGTTGTTCTTGGTGCGGCGGGAAAGAATCTGGATGACGCGCTCGATCTCGGTGTGTCTGCCGATGACAGGGTCCAGTTTATCCTGTCGAGCCAGCTCGGTAAGGTCTCTACCGAATTCATCCAGAGTAGGGGTACGCGAGCGTTGGCGCGGTGCGGGTGCGCCGGTATCGCTGGACTGTAGCGCCATCACCTCTCGGCGGGCGCGTTCCAGGTCCACCCCCAGCTTTGCCAGAACCCTGCCTGCCAGCCCTTCCCCTTCACGAATTAAGCCCAGCAACAGGTGTTCCGTGCCGATATAGTTGTTGTTCAGCTGGCGTGCCTCATCGTAGGCGAGGTCAATCACGCGCTTGGCACGTGGGGTCAGCTGGGTCTCTTGACCGAGTCTGCCTTCCCCGCGCGACACTTGCCGCTCGATTTCACTGCGCACACGACTGAGGCTAACGCCCATACGCTCCAGGATTCGTGCGGCAACGCTATCCGGTTCGCGTACCAGACCAAGCAACAGGTGCTCGGTGCTTACATAGTTTTCACCCAAACGTCCCGCCTCTTCCTGGGCGTAGAAGATAACGCGGCGAGCACGCTCAGTNAAT
>Ga0101941_1001087_pt1 | contig 24703 bp, 25 predicted proteins | sample DewCreD2012metaG_3_FD_75242 | JGI IMG/M metagenome (GOLD analysis project Ga0101941, IMG submission 75242) | Hot spring sediment bacterial and archeal communities from British Columbia, Canada, to study Microbial Dark Matter (Phase II) - Dewar... ...
TAAAATTACACACTTTGATGACAATACATTCTTTCAGGTCAACTTTTATGGCATATAAAGGTTTGGAATAAATAAGCTTTGTTTTTTACTAAAAACTTTTCAGATTTGCTTATTAAACATGGTGTAATTGGCTACAGCTAGAGCATTTATTCAGGAGTTAGGTGAGTTAAAAGACTTACTTAGCACACCCAAAAGAATCGTTATCACAACGCATCACAAACCTGATGCTGACGCACTGGGTTCTTCACTAGCCTTGTGGGGGTATTTAAAAAAGAAAGGACATCAGGTTACTGTTATAGCTCCCACTGACTATCCAAATTTCCTCAAATGGATGAATGGTGAAAAAGAGGTCATCATTTTTAACGAAGGCAAAGAGGAAGAATCAAAAAAAATAATACAACAAGCAGAGCTAATATTTTGTCTGGATTTTAGTGCGCTAAGCAGAATTAATGAATTGGGTGCAATAATTGGCATATCCAAGGCTACTAAAGTTTTGGTTGATCATCATCTGGAGCCTGAAAACTTTGCAAGCATATACTTTTCAGATACTTCTGCTGCTGCTACCTGCGTACTTATTTATAAGATAATAGTAGGTCTTGGAGATAAACACCTCCTGGATACCTGTATAGGCGAATGTATTTATGCGGGTATAATGACCGATACTGGCTCCTTCAGACACCCAAGCACCAACAAAGAAGTTCACCTTATCATTGCCGAACTTATTAACCTGGCTGTAGATATTTCCAGTATACACCGCCTTATTTACGATAATAATTCCGAAAAAAAATTACGCTTTTTGGGTCATGCCCTTCTCAATAAACTTACCGTATTGAAAGAAGCCAGAACCTCATACATAGCTATTACAGCTGAGGAACTGCAAGAATATGACTCTCAAACCGGCGATACAGAAGGATTGGTAAACTTTGCACTCTCTGTAGACAATGTGGTTTTTGCAGCCGTGCTTATACAACGAAGCGATGCCGTAAAAATATCCTTTCGTTCCAAAGGCGACTTTAGTGCCAGCGAATTTGCCCGTTTACACTATGAGGGTGGCGGCCACAAAAATGCATCAGGAGGTAAAAGTGACCTCAGTCTTTCTGAAGCTGTAAGTCTCTTTGAGACCCTGGTAAATACCACTTATTTTGAAGAACTTAAAACCATCAAATTAACAGATAGAAGCGCATGCTAAAAAGATTCCTCCCATTTGTAATTGTATTTGGTATACTAACCAGTGCATGCAATACTTTCAAAAAAACTGAAGGAGGTCTGGAATATCGTTTTATACACGATGCACCCGGAGAAACTGCACTTGCCGGCGATGTACTAATGTTAGAAATGAAATATTCCAATGCTATTGACACATTTGATACATACAAACATGGCAGCCCGCTAAATGCTTTGCTTGATTCGGCATTATTGCTACCAGGTACTATTGAAGAAGGCCTTTTATTACTTTCATCAGGCGATAGTGCAATTTTTAGGATAGAAAACAAAGTTCTATACGAAGATTCCTTCAAAGAATCACTACCTAAGGAACTAAAAGCCAATGATAGAACAACGTTTTATATTAAAGTAGATACTATCTACAAAAGAAAAGATATGCTCAGTCAGCAAATAGAAATTGTATCGGCTTACAAAAAGAAGATACTTGACTCGGCTCAAATACAAGCAAAAATTAAACAGGAAGAGCCTGAAATAGTAAAATATTTAACGGATAAAAACCTAAAATACACCCGTACAGCTAATGGAATTTACAAATCTATTACTACCAAAGGCAATGGAAAACCCATCAAACAGACCAATACAGTAACGACCGATTATATTGGCAAACTGCTTAATGATTCGATTTTTCAGGATACCAAAAACCTACAAGAGCCCTTCACATATATCTCCGGCGCAGGACAGGCAGTTTTAGGGTGGGATGAAGCATTGGAAGGACTAACAGAAGGCACCAAAGCTATCATAGTTTTACCATCTCCACTGGCTTATGGCCAACAGGGTATCAAAGGAAAATCAGACTATCTTGTTCCTCCAAATTCACCTGTAGTTTTTGAAGTTTATATTAAAACTATTCGTGACTAATGAAAGGTCTATTGCTGATATTGTTGATTATACCCTTTCATTATGGTTTTTGCCAGAAAAACGATACCACCTATCTGGACAACGGACTTAAGTATATTAGATTGGAAAAAGGCAGAGGCAAACCTTTGCAAATAGGCCAGAAAATAAAAGTACAATACACCGGATACGTTGCTAAAACTCAAAAACCATTCGGTTCAAATTGTGGCAAAAAACCATTTCGCTTTACACTTGGCGCAGGCGAAGTGATAGAAGGCTGGGATTTGGCTTTACCGCATCTCAAGGTTCAGGAAAAAATCAAACTATTTGTACCTGCCAAACTAGGATATGGCCAGGAAGGCATAGAAGACCCAAGCAAAGATGGTGAGTTCATTATTCCTCCTAATGCAGATTTGATTTTTGAAATTGAAGTAGTCGAAGCCAACTAAAAATACTTTTTTTCCGATTGGGACTTATATTGGCATCCAAAACAAAACAAAGCACGTACACAGGCTTTACTAGTTTTTAAAATAACTGTAAAACAAATCTAATTTAAGTCTACAATCAAGGAATGCTGTTCAATGCATTTCTTAACATGTCTTTATAATACATTAAAAAACAATTAATTATGAAAAAAATATTTTCCACAATACTATTAATTAGCATTTGTTTGGTGGGATTCAGCCAAAAAATACAAGTTCAGGAAGGTAGCGAAACTGTTGCCAACATTCAAAGGAACGGTTTGTATACTATAGTAAAAGTAGATCCAAAAGATGTAGAAAAACTTTGGGAAAAGAAACTTAAAAATTATGGAAAAGTATCTACATCCAAAGGGGTAATAACAGTAACAGCTGCAGAAATCCCCGGAGTAACCAACAAACCCGGTATCATATATTCTGTAGTAAACAAAACCAAAGAAGGTACAAAAATTTGGTGGGCAATTGACCTTGGAGCATCATTTGTAAGTAATTCAGAAGGCGGATCCTCTTATCGTGGTGCTTCGCAAATACTTACAGACTTTGCAGCCGAGTGTTATAGAGAAGACATAAACAAACAAATAGAAGAAGCTGAAAAAGCACTAAGCAAATCGGTTAAAAACCATGAAAAAGAAGTAAAAGAAGGAGAAAATCTGGTAAGTGATATTGAGAGAAACAAACAGGAAAAAATAAACCTGGAAGAAAAACTAAAACAAAATGCAGAGGATCTAAAGCAATTACAAAATGATATTTCTCAAAACAAAAATGACCAGCAATCTGCTTTGCAGGATATTGAAAAGATGAAGAAAGCCGTTGAAGTTGTAAAAGATAAACTCAACCAAATAGGAAAATAAACTTACATAGCACCTTAAATCAAAAAACCCTTGAAATATCACTTTTCAAGGGTTTTTTATTTACAAATCAATATATTGTACACAATAGACCAAGCGAAACCAAGCCATGTGGACAAATAAATTGAAAAATATTACAACATTAGATTGATTATTAAATCTTGATGTGTAACTTAGAATCGGTTTTAACAATAGACCTGTTTTTCGATCTGTTTTATATTTTTTTCGCTTAACCTAATTTTTTCAACTATCAGGACTGACAAATTGCCAGTCCTGATTTTTTTTGTGGAAAACTTAAGAAATTGTTCTGCTTAGGTTTTTATTATTTTGTATGTTAGAATATTGAATTAAAGAATGGAAGTTACCGGCACAATTATCAAAATCCTTCCTTTACAAACAGGGCAAGGCAAAAATGGAGAGTGGAGAAAACAAGAATTTGTAGTAGAAACATCCTCTCAGTATCCAAAGAAAATATGTATGAATATTTGGGGCGACAAGATTGACCAATTCAACCTCAAAGAAGGTGAACAAGTTATTGCTTCAATAGAATTGGAAAGCAGAGAATTTAACAGTCGCTGGTACACGGATGTAAAAGCATGGAAAATTCAGAAACAAACTGAAGCTTCTGGTTCTTCACCACAAGACCAATCAGAGCCAGATGTTACCACATTTTATAGTGAAGAAGAGGGAGATTCTCTTCCATTCTAAAAATTAAAAAATTACAAGGGGGAGCTAAAAACTCCCCCTTTATAAATTAAAATTCTACATATATTCACTTATTTCTGTAGGACTATTAAACTCTCTGTCGGGCAAGCCATGGAAGAAACCAATAGTTTCTAAATCTGCACCATTTTCAGCGGCCTTACATATTAAATGATTTTTTCTTGCAGGAAATCTAATTCCTTTTAAACTTTCTTGTACTTCTGCTGGGTTTAACATATCAACTTCACTTTTTTAAATTCCACATCTCTTTAACTATTACTTCAACCAACAAAAAAAATTATAAGTTTCCTGTACATTTATATTTCACTATTTACTGATAAATTCGGATCAATCGGCAAAGTTGTGGGGGAAGTATAAAATACGATCTTTGCAGTCCTTGTGCAAAGTCAGGATTATAATTTGGCAACTGTAGTATTACCCTTAGGGATTTTGGAGTTTTTTACCCTTGTCAAAATTTCTCAATCAGATGAGTCTTTTCATTTTTATTTAGAAGAAAAGAATAGCATTCCTCAAGAGTATATTAATCAATCCGTTTTATTTCGATTGATCCTATAAAAATAAAAAGGGAAACAATCTATTCGAAAGTTTCCCTTGATGTACCAGGGGCGGGACTTGAACCCGCACGTCCTAATGGACACAAGATTTTAAGTCTTGCGTGTCTACCAGTTCCACCACCCCGGCAATTTCTTTATAGTGAATTAAAAACAAAGACGTTGCTTTTACACAACGTCTTTAATTTCTATGAGCGAAAGACGGGATTCGAACCCGCGACCCCGACCTTGGCAAGGTCGTGCTCTACCAACTGAGCTACTTTCGCTTATTTCCCTTTTGTTTGGGAATGCAAAAATAACACTTGATTTACATTTGTCAATACCTTTACAGTGTTTTTTTCAAGGAAAAGAAAAATAATTTACAAGTATCAGACAATTAGTTATTTGAGATTATGTATTATCCAAATCAAACCTCAAGTATGGTTTAGTTATCTAATAATGTAAAAACTGCTATTCTAGTATCAATACACAGTTTATCAAATAGCAATACTTTCTGTATTTCCTTATGAAATCTCAACATTATTTTCCTTCTCATACAATTTTCCCATACAAATAATAGCAATACCCATACTAAAGACTACCATTGTCGGAAATTGTCCAATTACCTGATTACCATAATTAGCTATTAAAACACCAAAACAACCGGCATAAATTGCACTTAATTTTTGTTTTATAAACTTATCTTTTAGGTTTATAATCATAATAAACCCATGAACAAAAATTCCTCCAAGAGTCAGGATATGAAGAATCAATCCAACTTTTCCGGTCTCAGCCCAAATTCGAACATACCAGCTATCAGTCGGTGTTTTAGCTAAAAAACTACCAGGGTTAAATCGTTGCCCCCAATATCCACTACTTCCTATTCCACCACCAAATGGTTTATCTTTCAAATACTCACCAAACTTTTTCTGATTCTCAAGCCTAACCTGAAATGAAGCGTCATCCTTTGGTTTTACAGCAGATCGCATCCTTTGAATATTGTAATTTCCAGAACCTAAATAAGTAAATCTTAATAAAAAGAATATCGACCCCAAAATAAACAAACCTATACTAAAAGTTTTAAAATTTTTGTCGAGCAAAAGATAAACCATTGCACCTATGTAAACGAATAATGCTCCCCTGGTACCAGAAATCAACATTCCATATCCTGTTAAGCATCCTGTAACAAGATAAAATACCTTGAGTTTATAGGTTTCTGCTCTAACTGCCATAATTAAGGCAGTCAACGAAGTAAATGACATAAATGCCCCAAATTGCCCAGCATCAGAATAAAAAGAGAATATGCGCAATTTTCCAAAAAGCAAGTGTTGTTTAGCAGCACCATTTGCAAGCCAGGCTTTTTCGGCAGCATCTAAGCCAATAAAAGCCTGTTTCATACCGTATAATGCACTCAGAATACCACAAACAAACCAAATAACGAAGAATATTTGAAGCTGTTTTTTGGTTTTAAAAACCAACAAAGTAAGAATGGCTATTACAAATAAGTAAAATGAAACGGATCTTACAGCATAGAACCAAGGCAATATCCCAATAGATTCAGGATTAAAAATTTCCATGATAGTATAAAAAGTCCATAACCCTAATGAACCAATTGTAACATTGGCTAATCTCTGATAATCGCCATATCCTGAATGAAAAAAAGCAGCAATTGCTGCTGCCAGTATTACTCCATCTATAAATAAACTAAACTGTAAACTTACATATCTGGAAAGTCCATTTATCAAAAAACATAATATCAAAACAAGAATTAATCCAGATTCTGGCCTATTGAATAGCATAAAAATAGTATATACTACAAAAGGAAAAGACACCAAACCTAATATTGCAGGTATATTTCCTATCGACACCAGCCAGGCTAATGCAAATGCCAACAAAGCCAAAACAGGAATTGTTAATGTTTTTTTATTTAGTATAGTATTCAATTCGCTTCTGGTTTAAATTTATTCTTTAGCTTAAAAATATATAATTTACACTCCAACAGACCTTGTATTAGCAAACCCTTATTTGTAAACCCTATAAATTTCTTAAGAAAACGCAGCCCTAACAGAACTCCTGTTGTAAAGGTTAAAATTGAAACAACAGCAACAGGAAAAATTTCACCCGTTAATTTAATTACCAATATATCTCCAACTATGTTTACAGTTAGCATAATTATAACCTTCATAAAATTAAAAAAAGGCTTATTCAAAATATCTAGTGCAACACCAGAATATCGATCTATTGGCATTAGCAATGCAAAAACTGCAAAAACTCTAAAAATATTAATTGATTCACTATAACCTGATCCACCCAACACATTGACCATTGGTCCTGCAAATACTATAGCCAATAAAACAAAGGGCACTAAAGCTATGGTGAACATACCTGTTGTCTTTTCAAAAAAATCGGATACCTTACCATTTTCACCGGCATTTATAAGTTTTGACATATAAGGCAATGCTGTTGCCACAAAACTTCTTAATGGCACCTCCATAATCTCAAACAATTTTAAGGGAACACTATAGTATGCTACAGCTTCAGCATTTATCATGGCGCCTATAATAAGTGTATCTGAGTTCTTCAACAAGTTTGCTCCGATCATTGTACCCATACTATATTTTCCAAAGTTGAACAACTTTTGAAGACAGCTTTTCTGAGCATACTTAATGTATTTCACTTTGGTCCACCTGCATAGTATACAAACTAAACTACAGATAAACTGAGCAATTATATACCCCAAAATGACAAGCTCTAAGCTAAGTTGATTGAGAAATAAAAGGACAAAACCTATAAATGAAATTAGAATTATAGATCGTATAAACAACAAATGACGGAAATTCATTTTTGCTTGTAAATACCAAGTAGCAAAATTAAAAGGAAGGCTAATAAAGGTTAAAATAGGATAGTATTTAAAAAAAAGGACTATACCCATTGTTTTTACTGTATCCTTAACTAACCAATATCCGATAAAGGATACAACTACAATAAACGCAGTCGTCAATATCGAAAATACCCAACCCGTCCCAACAACAATTCTTTGAACTTCTTCATCTTTACCTGACATAAATTTTATCAAACCAGTCTGAAGCAAGCCTGTTCTTATCATTTCGGTCAGGGTTGCCAACGTCAAGAATATTATCCAATTCCCAAAAACATCTTTTTCCAGATATCTGACTAAAATTACAAAGCTCAGAAACCCTAACCCAGATGCAGCAATATTTCCACCCAAGCTGAGTAAATTATTGTTCTTGGCGAACTTACCGAGCAATTGTTTCATTATTTAACAATGCACTTATTTACCTTAATCGCTTCTATGGCATTTGATAATTGCTCTGCTTTATTCTCCCATGAGTTTTTAGAAGAAATCTTTATTCTAAGCTTAATTTGATCTTCAGTTGAACTCAAATTATTATTTATTAATTTTAAAAAATCCTCATGGTTAGTTGCTACATCAACTACACAGCTAAGATCACTAATAAAGGCAAAATCAGTCATAACTACTGGCTTACCAGCCGCCAGATATTCATTAATTTTCAAAGGATATACACCCTTGGTGGTTTCTGTTTTTAAATATGGAATGATACAAACATCCATATTCAGCAAAAAATCAGGAACATCTTCTGGCTTTTTACTACCAAAAAAATGTACATTAGGATAGTGCTGAAGTTGATCATAGACACTTTCATTTGGTATTCTACCGACAAATTGAAAATCCGCCTCTGGCATATTTTCAACAAGAAAACGGACCAATTCTACATCAAATCTTTCATCAATACTTCCAGTATAGCCTATTATTGGTCTATCGTTACTGGCTTTCTTCAAATTGGCAACTTTATTAAATAAACCAAAATCAACACCATTTTTTACAACAAAACAATTCTTATGTAAGTCTTTCTTAGAGTCAAACAACGCATCAGAGGTAACAATTACACCGTCCGCTTTTTGTATATAATCTTTCTCCACTGAAGGCCCATGAAAGGAATAAAATGCATCACCTTTTATTTCATCATAGCAGAAATAAATATTTATACTCTCATTAAATGACTGTGTAAGATTTAGTCCAAAGAATGGATTGTAACCATTAATAAGAATTGGTGATTCCATATCCAAAGTATACAATGCATCTTGAATGGTTCTTCTTATTAAACTGCTATTTAACTGTAGAAAAAACCTGTACGGATTCTTCCATTTTATCCAATTTACAGGTAATACAGGCGGAGGTGTTAAAACATATACTTCAGAATCAAACTTTGTCTTTAATCTTCGCAAACGCGATTTTATGCCTAATACTCTTTTTATTGGCACAAGGCCTCCTCCATTAATTCCATGCAGCAGATCTTTAAATGTATATTCATAGTCTACAAATAAAATCTTATTATCCTTACTTAATTCCTGCATTAATTGAACCAATGTATTAGGAAATTCACTATCCCATGTAGTTAAAGGCATACATAAAATAGACTCGTTTCGTATCATTTTCCGGGTTCTTTTAAAAGTTTAACTTTTTTAATTGCAGGATTTATTGGTTTCTTTAACATTGGTAGTTTGCCCCAAATTTCCTCCAAATCCTCCGCTGCTACTTTATTCAAAATCATAATGGGTTTTCTACCACATGCTTTTTCATATAACTTTAATAAATGCTTATCTGAATCCCCCCAGGGTCTACCTGCATTGGCTACCAACAATGGAATACTAATTTTAGACATTAGTTTAACAGGCAGAATACCCTCGCTTAATGATGGTATTACAGTTACTATATATTTAAATTCATCCACTTCAATACCAGACATCTCTTTAAAATCAACTACATCTAACAACTCATTAGATACTGAATAATCTTTTACCACTAAAGTTTCCAATCCGGTATTGCAGGTATTTAGTATATTATTAACCTCTGCCTTATCATGATTGGGATGCAGCAATAGGACTTTACCATTTATTGCAGACAATCTAGCAGCTAGTTTAACAGCAGACCTAATTTTACCTTCACCTGGTCTAGTTCCCGTTACCGAAATTTTCACAGGGAAATCACTATCTTTTGCAGCCAAAATCACTGTACCGGCACATTGATCCGATAAAGTATTTTCCATCAATTGAAAATCTAATCTTGTTTTTTTATATGGCATCAAAGGCATAACTCCCGCAATTTCCAAACCTGTTATTTTCTCTGCTCCTGAAGGAGATCTCAGTTTGTTGTTCAGGAAATAAAAGGCCAATAACCCTGTTACAATCAACACAAAACCAGCAAATATTGCTCCTCCTACAACAATTAATCGCTTATCAGGGTCTGCAAAAACCGGAAATTTAGGACTGTCAACTAATTTAAGATTATTAGTCATTGCTAGATTTTGTTGCTTTTGCATGTTTGTATTAAAAGCCTTTAGCGATTCAAGATATTCGGTTTCTGCTATTTCTACCTCTCTTTCCAATGATGCTAAAACGGCACCTAACGGAGCAAAGTCTGCAATTTCTAGCTGATACTTCTTTTCTAATTCTTCCATTACTGCTAACCTAGCAGTTGCTTCGTCAGCCCTTAACATATTTGTTAAGTACTGATTTAAAAGATCATTGCCTGCTAAACCTTCTGTTGTATTATTGATTTTATACAATTCATGAACAATTACCTCGATTTCCTTTTTAAGGTCTTTTGATCGTTCATTCAACTGTTTAGCTTTGGATTTATTAGCCTTATTAAGATTGGAATCTGCAATTTTATGATTAACCTCAGCAAGCTCATTTCTTTTTTGCATCAGTAGCTGATTATTTTCCATTAAATCAATGCGACCGCCTAACTTCTCATTTAGGATACCTAAGGCTGCATTTGCTGCAGCAAGTCCCATTCTTTCTTTTTCAATGCTTTCTTTCAGGTTATTTTGACCTGTTGAAAGATTACTACCTTGCTCGGTAAAATTTATTATATTATGATTAATGCCAAAGTCTCGTAAAGCTGCCTCTGCATTCTTTAATCGTGCACGATCCTCTTTGACCTTTTTGTCAAAATAAGATACTACATTGCTGATTTCACCTTCCTTAAGAATTTTATACTTTCTCAGAAAGACCTCAGATAAAATAATCAAAGTTTGTTGGCTTATAGAAGGATCATTTGAATAATAGACAATTTCCAACATATCACTGGATTCTTTTCTATTGGCAAAAATTCTTGATTTGATACTTGGTATACCATAATTTCCATCACCGGATAAAAGCAACCTGGAAACTATATTATTTTCCGAGCTATTTTTTATTTCATACAATTTGGCTATAGTAGCTTCTAATGAATCCTTAGCTACTACCTTTTTCCTGATATGAGCAGGAAATATTTGTTGCAAGAAAGCAAAATTATCCTCTGTTAATTTGGTTGGCCCTGAACTTTCAAGCATCAGATGGCTTGCAAGTAATCTGATCGAAACTTCCTCAATAGTTTCTCGTGACATCATAGTTGTCATTAGATTATCAAATGCATTGCTTATCTGAAAATTATCCGTTCTTGGGTTTTCCTCTGCTGTCAATTTATAGGTACTGCCAATTCCCGTATACATCATAAAATCAGATGTATATACTTTTTCAGTTTTACCTGTTAAAAAATAAACGAAAAAGCCCATCAACAACGGAAATATCAGGATAAGATGCCAGTTGTTTTTTAGTATGCGAAATATATCCTTAAGTTTCATTTTCTAACGCTTTAAATTATCTAGGGAAACACCAATCAATTGTTCAAACTGTTTATATTTAGTAAGATACTCACTTTTCGAAATTTCAAAATCTACTTCTGAATTTGCTCCGGCCTGATCTACAACACTGTAATCTTCCAGTGATATAGTGCCCTCAGAAAAGTATTTTTCCGCCATTATACCTTGCAAAACAGCACTTTCTCTTGCTCCACTTTTAATTTTAAGAACTCGATATGCAGTAACTAACTGATAATACTCTAGGATCACCTGGTTCTTTACTTGTCTTTCAACATCTAATTTTTGAGTTTCTGCCTGATCAACCTGAAGCTTAGAAATCTGAATTTTTGTCTTTCTGGTTGTAAAAGTGCTAATTGGAATTAAAACATTCAGACCAAACCGGTAACCATTTAATTGACTTGAAAAGCCCCCACTATTATCTGGTGATCCTAATAAAAATAATTGGTCACCTTGTGTATAATTACCAAGTAAACTAATTCTATCCTGCCATGCTCTTTTCTCCAACTTAACTTCTTTGTGACCTTGCTCTAATACTAGATCATTATATTTCATTAAAGGTGAATTTTGCAAAGCAATCTCTATCAACTTTTCAAGTGGTGGAAGCTGATTTTCTAAATCTTCATCCAAATATATTTCTTGTTGACTTTTAGAATCTTGACCAAAACATGCCAAATTCAAAGAAAAAATAGCTACCAGGAAAATACCCAGAAATTTCAGTTGGTTCATTTTAATCTTTATTTATACATTTTCTTTCTGCATCAATGCTGGAATGGTTCGCAACATTATTTTGATATCACCGGCTAGTGAATAATTTGCAGCATATTGATTATCAAGCTGCATTCGTTCCAATTCAGACATTTCAGATGTACCTCGTTTTGTTACTTGCCACAAACCTGTAATTCCAGCTGGGGCCATAAATCTTAAATTGAATTCATCCAAAGTGATTTTTTCAGCTTCATACAATGGCAGTGGCCTGTTACCTACAATTGACATATCACCCTTGAGAACATTAAATAACTGTGGCAATTCATCTATACTTGTATTTCGAATAAATTTCCCAATTTTAGTTACCCTAGGATCATTGCTAAATTTGATAAACTTGCCTTCGTCCTGTATCTTCTTCTGATGTAAATACAACTTCTCGCATACAGGATTTCCTTTTAAATACAAATAGGATTGACAAGATACTCCTTCCGGTGAACAAACGGGACAATGCTCCTTATTCTCAATAAATTCGTCTTTGGGTTGATCCTGAGCTTCTGATTCATTCTTTTTGTATTGATTCAAATGTGCCAGATCTTTCATTTGTGCATCTGCTCCCACTCTCATCGATCGAAATTTATAGAAATCAAAAATCGTATATCCTCGCCCTACCCTCTTGGCTATATAAAATATCGGGCCTCTTGATTCTAGCTTGATTATCAATGTAACCAAAAGAAAAACTGGACTTAATAACAAAATTGCAATCAAAGCTACTGCTATATCAAAGATTCTTTTTGATGTAGGTATTTTATATCTTATGTGACTATCTGAAAGCTTTGACTCTTTTTCTTCAACAGGATTTTCAATTAGCCAATTTACTCTTAACAAGAAATCTTCAGGATTAAAATCCTTTAAAAAAACTTCAGAAATGCGTTCTTTAGATAATCTTAATTTTAATTCTTTACTTAATTTATTAGTAAGAATTATAAATGGAATTTTTCTAAATTCAGGTTCTGATTTCAATTGTTTATTTAAGGCTATACCACACGATGAGTTTACACCGCCTGCCGAAACAATTACATCTATTTTTCCTCCTTTTTGCAACCATTGATAAAACTTCAGACCATTCTCAAATAAATACACGTCTAAGTTTAATCCGACCTTGCTTATAACCCTCTCAACAAGGTCGGAATCTGCCTGAATTAATGCCACACTTCTTTTCTTCACCTCCATAATCAATTCTTGATATGTTATGCTATCTCCAACCGGTTTATCATATTTATAACCCTTGCTTCCAATTCTTGTGGGTTAAATGGTTTGACCATATAATCATCTGCACCAGACATTAAACACTCTATTTTTTTATTACTTGTCTCATGACATGAAAGCATAATTATTGGAATATGTTTAAAAAGACCACTCGCTCTGATTTGTTTTACTAATTCTAATCCATCCATAACTGGCATTGATATATCAGTAATAATTGCATCAGGCATATTACCCTGATGTAACCATTCTAATCCTTCTTTGCCGTTATTCTTTTTCACAATTTTAAAGTTCTTTCTTAGTGTTGTTTGAAGAATTGCTAATGTTGCACATTCATCATCTACAGTTAATATTAATTTTTCCATCTTCACAGATCTTTATCTCGCTTGTATAATTTCTCAACTTTTCTTAAAAAGGAAATGTTTGCCACAAAGCATCAAAAATGTTTAATCAATTTTCATTAGGCTTAAAAATTCAATGACAATCCTTAATTATTGCATCATTAATATAATTATCTAAATATTATATACTAAAAAAGCCTGATTTCTCGCGAAATCAGGCTTCTAAATTGTGGACAAAAAATTTAAACTATTTCAATAAACTTCCGGCAATAATTATTTTTTGTATTTCAGATGTTCCCTCTCCAATGGTACATAATTTAGAATCCCTATAAAACTTCTCGACTGGATAATCCTTTGTAAAGCCATATCCACCAAAAATTTGCACAGCATCATTGGCAACTTTAACAGCTATTTCCGAAGCGTATAATTTGGCCATAGACGATTCCTTTGTTACTGGCAAACCACTATCCTTTAAATATGCTGCTCTGAAAGTCAATAAATCTGCCGCTTCAATTTCAGTTGCCATATCAGCCAATTTAAAAGCAATGCCCTGAAAGGTTGAAATAGATTTACCAAATTGCTCACGTTCTTTCGAATATTGAAGTGCAGCTTCATATGCACCATGGGCTATTCCAAGACTCAACGCAGCAATTGAAATTCTACCTCCATCCAGTATTTTCTTAGCTTGCTTAAAACCATCACCTACATTTCCTAATATATTTTCCTCAGGAACCTCGCAATCTTCAAAAATTAACTCTGTAGTTTCGGAAGCTCTCATACCTAATTTATTCTCTTTTCTGCCCGACTTAAAACCCTTAGTTCCCCTTTCTATTACAAATGCAGTAGCAGCCCTAGCCCCAACTTCAGCACTTGTTTTGGCGAGAATAACAGCTATATCACCTGATTTTCCATGAGTTATAAAATTTTTAGAACCATTTAAAATCCATTTATTTCCAACTTTTACAGCTATTGTTTTCATGTTTCCGGCATCTGATCCTGTATTTGGCTCAGTCAAACCCCAAGCACCTATCCAATCAGCGGTAGCTAACTTAGGTAACCAACGTTTTTTTTGTTCTTCATTGGCAAATCCAAGTATATGCCCTGTACATAAAGAATTATGAGCTGCCATGGAAAGCCCAATTGAACCATCAATTTTTCCGAGTTCTAATATTGCAGTTACATATTCCTTATAGGATAATCCTGCACCTCCATAAATTTCCGGTACAAGTACTCCCATAAGTCCCAATTTGCCTAATTCTTTAAATACAGATACAGGAAACTCCTGAGACTCATCCCAGTCCATCATATTAGGTTTAATATACTTATCACCAAAATCACGAATAGCCTGTGTGATTAAAATCTGATTTTCATTTAGCGTAAAATTCATAGTGTAAAAAATTATTTATTAAACAATACGTTTTATGTCCAGTTTTGATTTGTGTAGGCAGTAAAAAAATATTAATTTCATAAATATATTAGCCTCATTACATTTAAATTAATAAATCAATAAACAAAATATTATAACGTATGAAAGTTGCTGTTGTTGGTACAGGATATGTTGGACTTGTAACCGGAACCTGTTTTGCAGAAACAGGAAACTCTGTTACGTGTATCGATATTAATGAAAAAAAAATTGAAATGATGAGACAGGGCAAGATGCCTATTTATGAGCCAGGTCTTGACTTATTATTTAATAGAAACATACAAGAAGGAAGACTTAACTTTACTTCGAATCTAAAAGAAGGGATTGAAGGAGCTAAAGTAATTTTTCTTGCTCTTCCTACGCCTCCTGGTGAAGACGGGTCTGCAGACCTAAGTTATATCTTACGAGTAGCTAATGATTTAGGACCATTATTAAAAGAGTATACTGTATTAGTTGACAAAAGTACTGTACCTGTAGGTACAGCAGAAAAGGTTAGAGCAGCAGTTGCACAATATGCTTCAGTTGAATTTGATGTAGTTTCTAACCCTGAATTCTTAAGAGAAGGTGTAGCTGTAGACGATTTTATGAAGCCCGAAAGAGTTGTAATTGGAACAACTTCAGCGAAGGCTAAAAAAGTTATGGATATGCTTTATGCACCATTTGTACGCCAAGGCAATCCGGTTATCTACATGGATGAAAGATCAGCTGAACTAACTAAATATGCTGCAAATGCCTTTTTAGCCATGAAAATTACCTTCATGAATGAAATGGCTAATCTTTCTGAAAAACTTAATGCCAATGTTGACCACGTACGTATTGGTATAGGAACAGATAGCCGTATTGGCAAAAGATTCTTATTCCCGGGTATAGGTTATGGAGGAAGCTGTTTCCCTAAAGATGTACAGGCTCTATCTATTATGGCAAAGCAATCTGATTACAACTTTCAAATACTAAACGCAGTAATGGAAGTTAATGAAAATCAGAAAACTATCTTGATGCCTAAATTAAAAGCTTATTTTGGAAACAATCTGACTAACAAAAAAATTGCTCTATGGGGCTTAGCATTTAAGCCAAATACTGATGATGTAAGAGAAGCTCCTGCTCTTTATATGATCGACTCCTTATTAAAAGAAGGGGCAAAGGTTAATACCTATGATCCAGAAGCCATGGATAATGTTAAAGACATTTTAGGCAAAAACATTGAATATTCTGATGATGCATATACAGCTCTAAAAGATGCCGATGCGTTAGTTATAATTACCGAGTGGCCAGAATTCAGAAATCCTGACTTTGAAAAAATTTCTAATTTAATGGCAGGAAAAGCTATATTTGACGGCAGAAACCTTTTTGAACCTGAAAGAATCATTGAAATGGGTTTTCACTATGAATCCATTGGCAGAACTGGTAGCAAAGTAATGGTTAAATGCTGATTTTTTTATAAATTATTATGACCTCAAAAAAGAAAAAAGTATTAGTTACAGGTGGAGCCGGGTTTCTCGGCTCTCATCTTTGTGACCGATTTATTAAAGAAGGTTACCATGTAATCGCAATGGATAACCTTATTACTGGAAATTTAGACAATATTGAACATTTGTTTAAATATCCGGAATTTGAATTTCACCATCATGATGTAAGCAAATTTGTTCATGTTCCAGGTGAACTGGATTACATTATGCATTTTGCTTCACCGGCAAGCCCTATCGATTACCTAAAAATCCCTATTCAAACACTCAAAGTTGGATCTCTAGGAACTCATAACTTATTAGGTTTAGCTAAAAACAAAAATGCTAGAATACTTGTAGCAAGTACATCAGAAATTTATGGCGACCCTGTTGTACACCCTCAAAATGAGGATTATTGGGGCAACGTAAACCCAATTGGGCCAAGGGGGGTATATGATGAAGCAAAAAGATTTCAAGAAGCAATTACCATGGCGTACAACCGCTTTCATGGTGTTGAGACAAGAATCGTAAGAATTTTCAATACATACGGACCAAGAATGCGACTAAATGACGGAAGAGCACTTCCAGCGTTCATTGGCCAAGCTTTAAGAGGTGAGGACTTAACCGTATTTGGTGATGGCTCTCAAACCAGGTCATTCTGTTATGTTGACGACCTAGTAGAAGGAATATATAGATTACTATTAAGTGACTATGATCTCCCTGTAAACATTGGAAATCCGCAAGAAATAACCATAAAAGAATTTGCCGAGGAAATCATTAAACTCACCAATACCAAACAAAAAATATCTTATAAACCTTTACCTCAGGATGATCCGAAGCAAAGACGCCCAGATATAAGTAAAGCCAAAGAAATTCTTGGTTGGGAACCAAAAGTTGAAAGAGGTGATGGTTTAAAAATTACCTACGATTATTTCAAAAGTCTTCCGGTAAAAGAAACGACTCCTAAAGAGTTTTATTAATTTTTTTCTACTCTGGATAACAAACAACAATTTTATATACATCCTTCATCTTATGCAGATGAGGGATGTTTCATTGGTACCAATACCAAGATATGGCATTTTAGTCATATAATGAATGGAGCTAATATAGGCAACAATTGCAATATTGGTCAGAATGTATTTATTGCTGATAAGGTAATAATTGGCAATAATGTCAAAATCCAAAATAATGTATCTTTATATACTGGTCTTATTTGCGAAGACGATGTTTTTATAGGTCCATCAGTGGTTTTTACCAATATTAAGAATCCAAGAAGTGCAATACTAAGAAGAGACCAGTATCTTTCCACAACTATTGAAAAAGGATGCACTATTGGTGCAAACGCAACAATCGTTTGTGGAGTAAACCTTGGAAGATTTTCTTTCGTAGGAGCTGGTGCAGTAGTTACTAAAAATATATTACCATATGCCCTTGTAATTGGAAATCCAGCTAAACAGATTGGTTGGATTAGTGAATATGGTCATAGACTAATTTTTAACAAAAAAAATATTGCCACTTGTCCTGAATCCCAAGAGCAGTATGAATTTTTTAATAACCAAGTAAAGAAAATATCTACATAATGTATTCTGAAATTCTTGAAAGATCAAAATCTATAGCCGTAATCGGGATGGGTTATGTTGGTTTGCCAATAGCCTTAGAATTTGCAAAAAAAACCTCAGTTATTGGTTTCGATATTAACCTTTCCAAAATTGAAAGCCTTAGAAATCAAATTGATCCTTCAGGTGAAATACATCAGGACGAGTTTCAAAACAGATCAATACAATTTACTTCTGAATTAAATGATCTAAAAAAAGCTCATTTTTATATTATTGCTGTACCTACACCTATCGACATTCACCATATGCCAGATCTAAGAGCATTACGATCAGCATCTAAAACTGTTGGTCGGGTTCTTAAAGAAGGCGACTATGTCGTTTATGAAAGCACAGTATACCCTGGCTGTACAGAAGATGATTGTATCCCAATTTTGGAGAAAGAATCTGGATTAAAAGCCAATTCACAATTTAAGTTTGGATACTCTCCTGAAAGAATAAATCCGGGAGACAAAGAACATACTTTATCTAAAATAGTTAAAGTAGTTAGTGGTTGTGATCAAATCAGTTTAGATACAATTGCCAATGTATATAGTATAGTTGTGAAAGCTGGAATCTTTAAGGCAAAATCTATAAAAGTGGCAGAAGCTGCAAAAGTTATAGAAAACACTCAAAGAGACCTTAATATTGCATTAATGAATGAACTTTCATTAATTTTTAATAGGCTAAATATTAATACTTATGATGTACTGGAAGCTGCCGGTACAAAATGGAACTTTTTAAAGTTCTCGCCCGGGCTGGTAGGTGGTCATTGCATAGGAGTCGATCCATATTACCTGACCTATAAAGCTCAGGAATTGGGCTATAACCCACTTGTGATACTTAGTGGAAGGAATATTAACGATAATATGGGTGCATATGTGGGTAAGAAAACTGTTCAAATGCTCATTCAAGCAGGTTTTAATCTTCTTGAAAGTAGGATATTAGTATTAGGAGCTACATTTAAAGAAAATGTAAAAGACATTAGAAATTCCAAAGTTGTTGACCTGATTAAAGAAATCCAATCATTTGGAATAAAAGTGGATACTGTAGATCCAATAGCTTGTAGTGAAGAGTTTTTAGAAGAATATAATTTGGAATTAAAAAAATCTCCAAATGGGAGATATGAAGCTATTATTCTTGCTGTTCCCCATGCACAATTTAACGATATAGAAACCAAAATAGTAACTGAATATTCTGTAAAAAACACAGTAATCATTGATATAAAAGGGATATTCAAAGAAACAATTAGTTTAGATAAAAATTTTAATTACTGGAGTTTATAAATATGAAGAAGATACTAGTTACGGGAGGTGCAGGATATATTGGCTCTCATACAGTAGTTGAGCTAATTAATTCAGGATATCAGCCTATAATCATCGACAATTACTCAAACTCTCAGCCTAGTGTGATTAAAGCGTTGGAAAAAATAACGGGCAAAGAAATCACCAGTTATGAGGCAGATTGTACAGACTTTAATAATCTAAAAGACATATTTAATAAAGAAAAAAACATTAGCGGTGTGATACATTTTGCAGCGTATAAAGCTGTTGGTGAATCTGTTCAATTTCCACTTAAATATTATCACAATAATGTTGGAGGCTTGGTAACGATGCTTCGCATATTAGAAGAATTTGAGATCGATCCATTCGTATTTTCTTCTTCATGCACAGTTTATGGAGAACCTGATATATTGCCAGTAAATGAATCAATACCCAGGTCTAAAGTGGCATCTCCTTATGGAAATACCAAAAAAATATGTGAAGAAATAATCGAAAATCAAGCTTCTATTTCAAAATTACAGGCTGTTACACTTCGATATTTTAACCCTATTGGAGCGCACCCTAGCAGCATTATAGGTGAACTACCTTTGGGTGTACCAAACAATCTGGTACCATTTATCACACAAACAGCAGCAGGAGTTCGAGATATATTGACTGTATTTGGAAATGATTACAATACAAAAGATGGTACTTGTATCAGAGACTATATACATGTTGTTGATTTGGCTAAAGCACATGTAAAATCTTTAGAGTATATAGATAATTCAAAAAATAAAGGTTTTAACGAAATTTTCAATATAGGTACAGGAAACGGCAACTCAGTTCTTGAATTAGTTAATACATTTCAGGATATAGCAAGTATTAACCTTAATTACCAACTTGGACCAAGAAGACCAGGTGATGTAGAAAAAATATGGTCTGAAGTTGAAAAAGCTAATAAAATCCTTGGTTGGAAAGCTGATTATTCCTTAAAAGATGCATTAACTCATGCATGGGAATGGCAAAAAACTTTAAAATAAATTTTTTAGAAAAATGAAAAAGAAAATACTTATAACGGGTGGTGCTGGATTTATTGGGTCTCATGTTGTAAGACTCTTTGTCAATGAATATCCTGAATACGAAATTTATAATCTGGATAAACTAACCTATGCCGGAAATCTTGAAAACCTTCAGGATATTGAAAATAAAGAAAATTATACTTTCTTAAGAGGTGATATAACTGATACTAATTACATTTTCAATATTTTTAATGAATACAAATTTGATGGTGTAATTCATCTTGCGGCAGAATCACATGTGGATCGGTCAATCAAAAACCCTATGGAATTCATTGTTACCAACATTGTTGGTACGGTTACGCTAATGAATGCTGCCAAAGAAATTTGGAAAGATAATTTCAAAGATCATCTGTTTTACCATGTTTCTACTGATGAGGTATTCGGCTCTCTGCACGACGAAGGTTATTTTACAGAGACCACTTCATATGAACCACAATCACCATACTCTGCATCCAAAGCATCTTCAGACCATTTTGTAAGAGCATACCATAATACCTATGGCTTGCCTGTTGTAGTATCGAATTGTTCTAATAACTATGGACAAAACCAATTTCCTGAAAAGTTGATTCCTTTATTTATAAACAACATAAAACAAGGAAAACCATTGCCTGTATATGGTAAAGGTGAAAATATAAGAGATTGGTTGTATGTAGTTGACCATGCCAGAGCTATAGACACTGTGTACCATAAAGGAAAAATTGGAGAGACATATAATATTGGTGGACATAATGAATGGACCAATATCAGTCTAATTAAACTTCTTTGTTCCATTATGGACAAAAAATTAGGCAGAGCACAAGGTGAATCTGAAAAATTAATCACCTATGTTACAGATAGGGCAGGTCATGATTTTAGATATGCTATCGATGCTAGCAAAATTAAGAGAGAATTAGGTTGGGAGCCATCTTTACAATTTGCAGAAGGCTTAGATATAACTGTCGATTGGTACTTAAACAATCAAACCTGGTTGGACAATGTAACTTCCGGAAATTATCAAAAATTCTATCAGGAGCAATACGGCGAAGAAAAAATATAATTCTCATGTATACCAATAAATTCCATACTGAGGATTTATCTCGTTTCTCATTTTTAATAACAGGTGGAGCCGGTTTTATTGGCTCTAACCTTGTTGAATATCTATTAGCATACGGTGCAGCAAAGGTTGTTGTACTAGACAATCTTGAAACCGGATACAGGAAAAATATTGAAAAGTATTTAGACAATCCTGCATTTACATTTATTCAAGGAGATATAACCAATTTAGAAGATTGTATTAATGCTTCACAGAACATTAATATTATTTTCCATCAGGCCGCATTAGGTTCAGTGCCAAGAAGCATAAAAGACCCTATAGCAACCAACAATGCCAATATTAATGGTTTCCTAAACATGTTGGTAGCATCCAAAGAAAACAAGGTTCAACGTTTTGTTTATGCAGCGTCATCCAGTACTTATGGAGATAGCAAAATATTACCCAAGAAAGAGGAAAATATAGGAAAACCACTTTCACCATATGCCGTTACCAAATATGTAAATGAATTATATGCTGACGTATTTTCAAAAACCTACGGTATAGAAACCATTGGCTTACGATATTTTAATGTATTTGGTCCAAATCAAAATCCTGATGGTGCTTATGCAGCAGTAATTCCCAAGTTTATTTCACTTTTTCTAAAAGGTGAAATACCAACTATAGAAGGTGATGGTATGCAAACAAGGGATTTTACTTTTATAGAAAATGTAATCCAGGCAAATATTAAAGCAGCATTTGCAAAGAATCCCGATGCCATAAATCAAATTTACAATGTAGCTTTTGGTGACCGAACCTCCGTGTTAAGTCTATTTAATATTTTAAAAAACTTATCAGGAAGCGATATGCTGCCGATTTTTACAACCTCACGACCAGGAGATGTAAGAGACAGTCTGGCAGATATTTCGAAGGCCAAAAAATTATTGGATTATCAACCAAGCGTACCCTTTTCTGAAGGCATAGAATTAACTATGAACTGGTTCAAAAACCTAGCAAAACATACAAAAATCGCATAATGAAAGGAATCATACTAGCCGGTGGATCCGGTACAAGACTTCACCCTTTGACACTGGCAGTAAGCAAGCAATTAATGCCTGTTTATGATAAACCAATGATATATTATCCCTTATCTTGTTTAATGTTGGCAGGTATACAGGAAATATTGATTATATCTACACCACACGATTTGCCAAATTTCAAGAAATTACTTGGCGATGGTAAAAAACTTGGTATGTCATTTTCATATGCTGAGCAACCTGAACCGAATGGATTAGCACAAGCATTTGTGATAGGAGAAAAGTTTATCGGCAACGACAAAGTTGCCCTTATTTTGGGTGATAATATATTTTATGGCTCAGGTTTGAGTGAAACCTTGTGTAAAAATAATGATCCTGACGGAGGAATAATTTTTGCATACCATGTTCACGACCCAGAACGATATGGAGTTGTAGAATTTGACAAAGATAAAAAGGTAATTTCGATAGAAGAAAAACCTACACAGCCTAAATCTAACTATGCAGTTCCTGGATTTTATTTTTATGACAATCAAGTAGTCGAAATTGCTAAAAATCTAAAACCAAGTCCACGTGGTGAGTATGAAATAACTGATGTAAATAAAGCCTATTTAGAAATGGGTAAACTGAGAACAGGTATTTTAAGTAGAGGAACTGCTTGGCTCGATACAGGTACTTTTGCATCTCTAATGCAAGCAGGCCAGTTTGTACAGGTAATTGAAGAAAGGCAAGGTTTAAAAGTCGGCTGTATAGAGGAAATAGCCTTTGCAAATGGTTTTATCAATGCAGCACAATTAGAAGAAATAGCTAAACCTCTCATTAAAAGTGGGTATGGCAGCTACTTAATGAGACTATTAAAAAAATAATCAAAACAATACTCTGTTGGAAGAGAGGTTTTCAAACTCTTTTCCAACATAAAAATTATGATTAAAATAGTTTAAATAAGAATCCTACCAGTAAACCTGCAAGAATAAAATACGGTGGAGGAATTTTTGTATAAATCAAAAGGAATAAAGTAACAAGAAAAATAGAAATATTTACTACCACTATTTCAATCGAATCAATCAAAATCGGTTGAATAATCTGACAGGCAGTAGCAAGTATAATTCCACCACTTGCAGCATTTACACCTTCTAATGATGCCTTAACCGCTCTATACTTTTTTAATTTATCCCAAAAACGAATAATAAAAAATATCATTAAAGTGCCTGGCAAATAAATGCCTATACTTGCTATTAACCCCCCAAGTATCTGACCGGTAATGTGATATTCTCGCAACGATAAACTACCAACAAAAGCACTAAATGAGAATAAAGGTCCGGGTAATGCTTGTAATAAAGCATATCCAGCTGTAAATTCTTCTTTGGAAAGATACTCTTTAAACTCTACAAACTCCTTGTATAGTAAACCACTCAATGGCTGTCCACCACCGAATATATAACTTCCATTTCTAAAAAAATTTTCAAATAATTTAATAGGCTTAAAATCTAACACATGACCAAGCAAGGCAGCACCAATAAAAATTGAAGCATATAATATAAAGTTACCCCATTCAATTTTCCATGGTTCTCGTTGTTCTTTTGGATGACGTCTAAATTTTAAGGCAGTAATTAACCCAGACACAATTAACACAAGCGGGAATATGCCAGGATAATTAATAGAATAACAAAGTAAGGTTGAGATAACAAAAAGAATAACAGCTGTTTTGGTATTTACAGCAGCATTTACAATTCTTACAACTGCATAAGCCACAAAACTAATTGCCATAGGCTGAATAAATCTAGCAACATCTAAGGCGCCATTAAGATATTCAATTGATAAAGCTGCTGCTATCATTACAAGCGTAACTGGCAGCATCCAAACCAAAAGTGTTAAAAATGCTAAAAACGGGCCACCAATCTTATACCCAACTGCAGTAAGTGTTTGCGTACTTGCAGGACCTGGCAAAATATTACAGAAAGAATTTAACTCCAGTAGCTCCGTTGCATCCAGATATCTTCTTTTTTCTACTAAAATTTTATGAAATAAACCCAAATGAGCTTGCGGACCACCAAAGGATGTTAATGATAGTTGTAAAATATCTTTGAGAAATATTATATACCGAACTTTCCGCATTGGAAAAGAAATTTCATCTAATAACACAGAAACTGTTCGGTAAATTTAGAAATTTTTCAAACAGTATTATCTTTACACTGTTTCAAATAAAGTATTATTACTAAAAAAATT